>Ga0066256_1003691_pt1 | contig 14474 bp, 12 predicted proteins | sample ThiBio_1000_biof_FD_87107 | JGI IMG/M metagenome (GOLD analysis project Ga0066256, IMG submission 87107) | Wastewater bioreactor microbial communities from Cape Town, South Africa - Thiocy_expt_1000_biof (version 2) | ecosystem: Engineered > Bioreactor > Thiocyanate-remediating >...
ACTGGAGTTCAGACGTGTGCTCTTCCGATCTTGAGGCTTTGATCAACCTTCAACTCATTTGAAATGTTGCTTTCAATAACGAAACTTTTGTTAGTTCCGCTCGTAACTATTTGTTTTACAATGCCTGTGGTTTCAACAATTCCTGTAAACATTGGCCAAATTTCACACTCGGTCGATTAATTTCCAAATAACTTTTGCCCGCGCAATTCTTTGCCCGCATTTTTTAGGTAGAATCTTTGGTTGTTTAAATGATTACATTATCTTTGCAGCCTCAAAAAATCTACCGAAGGAGGTATAATAAATTATGTTAATTATTGATTCTAAAGACTGCGAAAACATTGACAAAGCGCTGAAAAAGTACAAAAAGAAATTTGAGAAATCAAAGGTTTTGTTACAACTTCGTGAGCGTCAGCATTTTACAAAGCCATCGGTAAAGCGCCGTGGTGAAGTGTTGAAAGCGGTTTACAAGCAGCAAATTGCCAGCGGAAAGATTGACGTGTAGTTTTTTTAATTAATTTTAAATATCTTGTAGCTCCGGATTTTTTTTCCGGGGCTATTTTTATGCAGCAGCCTGAAAATTATATTCAATCCTTCATCAATCATCTCAAATACGAGAAAAGATATTCTCAAAACACCATTATTGCCTATCAACGCGACCTTGAAACCTTTCGGGATTACGTAATAAGAGAATATGGAGAAGTTAGTCTCGATAATATTTCATACCAGTATGTGAGGAGCTGGCTGGCCACAATTAAACAGGATGACCTTACTTCGCGAAGCATCAACCGTAAAATTTCTTCGTTAAAGTCCTTTTTCAAATATCAAATAACTACCGGCAACCTCAGGCAAAACCCAATGGCCAAAGTAATTACGCCAAAACTAAGCAGGCGTTTACCTGTTTTCATCAGGGAGGATGATATTTCCGCACTTTCGCAATCAATGAGTGTTGCCACTGAAGACTGGAAAAGCCTTAACGCCAGTATGCTGGTGAGTTTATTTTACGCAACCGGAATGCGTTTGAGTGAGCTAATTCAATTAAAAGAGGTGAATATCGATTTTAGCCGCCGCCAAATAAAAGTGTTGGGAAAAGGGAATAAAGAACGTAGCCTGCCGGTTACAGTTGAAACCCTTGAAAAAATTAAAAATTACCAAAGCCTCAAGTACAAAGAGTTTGGCAGGGAGGTGCCGGAATTGCTGGTTACCGAAAAAGGTAAAAAATTGTATCCGAAATATGCCTATCTCCTTGTGAAAAAGCATCTGGCGGTTATTTCAACGCTTGATAAAAAAAGCCCGCACGTGCTGCGCCACACATTTGCCACACACTTAATGAATAATGGCGCTGAAATTAATGCAGTTAAAGAACTTTTGGGCCATTCAAGCCTTGCGGCCACGCAGGTTTACACCCATAATACCATCGAAAAACTTAAAGAAGTTTACAAGAACGCGCACCCAAAAGCTTAAACCGGTCCCACAACTTCCATTTGATAGTTTAATGAAAATTTTAGCAGTTTTTATTTTGAAATGGCTTCAAAATTGTTGTATCTTTAAAAGGAAGATTTTAGTTCTTTGACATTGTATTTTTTCACTCTTAAATATATGAACTATGAATGTAAACATTCAAACGGTTAATTTCGATGCGGACAACAAACTTATTGATTTTGTGAACCGTAAGATGGAAAAGCTATCCACGTTTCATGACAGGATTATTGGTACTGATGTTTATCTGAAACTGGATAATGTGGTACATACTATTAAGGATAAAATAGTTGAAATTAAAGTTCAGGTGCCCGGCCACAAATTCTTTGTGAAGTCCACCAGTAAATCATTTGAGGAGTCTTTTGAAGCTGCTTACGGTTCGCTGGTGAACCAGGTGAAACGTCGAAAGGAAAAAATGGCGGCATGATTTTTTGTAGCAATATATTCAGCCCCCGCAGGTTTTTTGCGGGGGCTTTTTTTGTGCGCCGGAGTGGGTTCCAATAAAAAACCATCGGTTTGCGCCTGTTTTTGTACTTTTGCAGTTAGCTTAAAATTTAATCGTACATGGCGGGAAGCGTTTTACATTGTTCATTTTGTGGCCGTAGCAGGGATGAGGTTGAAATTCTTATTGCGGGGCAGGACGTGCATATTTGTGAGAATTGTGTGGAACATGCACAAGAGATCATCGAGCAGGAACTTCATCTTAAAGAAGGCGCCGGTGGAGCCGGTGCTTCTGCGTTTGCACTGAATATTCGCAAGCCGATGGAAATCAAAACTTTCCTCGATGAATACGTGATCGGCCAAAACGATGCAAAAAAAGTACTTGCAGTTGCGGTTTACAACCATTATAAAAGATTAAATCAGAAAGTAAAGGATATTGATCACCTTGTAGATGTTGATATTGAAAAAAGCAACATCGTGATGGTGGGTGAAACCGGTACCGGTAAAACCTTACTGGCGCGCAGCATTGCAAAAGTACTCAACGTTCCCTTTGCCATAGTTGATGCCACGGTATTTACTGAAGCCGGTTATGTAGGTGAAGACGTTGAAAGCATTCTCACCCGTTTGCTTCAGGTTTGTAATTACGATGTACAGGCTGCAGAGCGCGGCATTGTTTATATTGATGAGATTGATAAAGTAGCCCGTGAAAGCGATAACCCAAGTATCACCCGCGATGTAAGTGGTGAAGGGGTACAGCAGGGGCTTTTAAAACTTTTAGAAGGGACTGATGTTTTGGTTCCCCCGCAGGGTGGCCGTAAGCACCCCGATCAAAAATTAATAAAGATCAATACCAGCAATATTTTATTTATTTGTGGCGGTGCATTTGATGGAGTTGATAAGATTATTGCCCGCCGCGTACAGACCAACACCATTGGCTTCAATGTAGATAAAGAACAACAGGAAGACATGAAGAAGAATCTCCTGAAATACGTGAACGCGCAGGATTTGAAATCATTTGGCCTGATTCCTGAATTGCTGGGAAGGCTGCCGGTTGTTACCCATCTTGAACCGCTTGACGCGCCCACACTTCGTGCTATTTTAACGCAACCAAAAAACGCCCTGATGAAACAGTATGAAAAATTGTTTCAACTGGAAGGGATTGAATTGCAGGTTGAGCCTGCTGTATATGAATTTATGGTTGAAAAAGCCATCGAGTACAAACTCGGCGCCCGCGGCCTGCGCAGCATCGCTGAAAGTATTTTAACCGATGCCATGTTTGAGCTGCCTTCTTCCGACGAAACTTCGTTCCTGCTTACCCACGATTATGCAAAGCGAAAGTTTGAAAAAAGTAAGATCGGCCTTGTAAAAGCTGCTTAATTTTTCGCTATTTTTATTTGAAATGGCCAATCGAAATAAAATTGTAATCACGCTTCTATTGATTGCAGGCGTTATCATTATTTATTCTTTTTATAAAGATGTGGATATTTGGCTAAAAGCATCTGCTTATAGCTGCCTTATTTTGGGAGGCTTAATTAATTTAGTTTTTAATAGAAAAAAATAAATGATTTACATTTTGATAAAAAACGAATTATGAACGAACTTTTAGAGAAATTAAAAGCCGAAGCAAATCTTACTGATGAGCAGGCGCAAAAAGCAATTGAGGCCATAAAAAATTATGTGGTTGAAAAATTTCCAATGCTCGAAGGAGCCGTGAGTAACCTTTTTGGCGGAAATTAAACAAGTCATTCATTCTGTTATTGAACAAATGATATGAATACCAATCTAAAAATTGATGAATACATCACCAAAGCACAGCCCTTTGCGCAACCCATTTTAGAGCATATCCGCAAGGTGGTACACAATACATGCAAAGATGTTGAGGAAACTATGAAATGGAGTTTCCCGCACTTTGATTACAAAGGCAAAATGATGTGCAGCATGGCAGCCTTCAAACAACATTGCGCTTTAAATTTTTGGCACGCTGCGAATATGAAGTCCATGCAAGCCCATAAAGAAAAAACGAAAGCCGATACGGGAAACAGCATGGGGCATTTTGGTAAGATTACTTCAATCAAGGATCTGCCAACAGAAAAGGAACTGACAAAGATGATCAAAGAGGCGATGGAGCTGACCGATAAAGGAACCGTGATCAAAAAGGCCGCCCCTCAAAAATCAGCCGAAATTGCTGTGCCGGATTATTTTACAAAAGCGCTTTCGAAAAATAAAAAAGCAAAAGAGGTTTTCGAAAAATTTCCGCCTTCTCACCGTAAAGAGTATATTCAATGGATTACTGATGCAAAAACCGAGGAAACCCGCCAGAAGCGCATGGGAACGGCACTGGAGTGGATTGCGGAAGGCAAAGGCCGCAACTGGAAATACGAAAAGAAATAATACGTTTTATTTTATTGAGGTGAGGTGCTATAACCCGTAACCACAAAAGCGCAAAATAATCTGCGGATCTGCGGCATTTTATTATCGAGTAATGGAGAAGCTGTTTAAACTTTCCTGAAACAGGCAGATTTCGCTTAATGAATCGAACAGTAACCACGGGAACGCAGAGGATAGCGAGTGGTTTTGTAAATTAGGGCACTCTTTTGTTTTCATTGTGGCTTTTCCTTGGGTATCCTGTGGTAAAAAAAGTTTAAACGGCTTCAGAAAATTTAAACCGGATTTAATAATGAAGCTTACTAATTTTTACTTTTCAATTTTCGTTCTTCGCAATTCAAGCAAATTCAAAGCATTCGTAGGGAAATTTTTCGCCCTGGGCTGAACCAATCGTATCACTTCCTCGTACCACAGGGGCACCAGGGGCGCATCATCCATTGCAATCTGATCGGCCTTTCTGTATAAATTATAACGCATTGAATCATTCGTTTCAGCAATTGCCCTTTCAAATACTTTGTCAAACTCCGGATTATTATACCTCGTATAATTTGGCGGCGCCGGGTTCTTACTGTAAAAAACGGATAAATAATTTTCCGCATCGGGATAATCTGCAATCCAACCGCCACGAAAGAAAACAGCTTTCGACCCTGAGGTCATTTCGTACAACAATGATTTCTGTACCACCTCCACCTGCACCGGAATTCCGATTTCTTCTAACTGCTTCGCTATAAAACTTCCAAAATCCGCATAGATCGCTACCGTAAGCAATTTGATTACCGGCAAACCTTTACCGTTTGGAAACCCGGCTTCTTTTAAAAGTGCGGCAGCTTTTGCGGGGTCGTAATAATAACCTTTTACTTTAGTACTGTCAAAAGCGGGCATCCCAACAGGAATAAATCCTGATTCAGCAGGTATTCCCAACGAGTTTCGCAGGTAAAGGATCATTTTTCTCCTGTCGAATCCGTAATTGATTGCCTGACGTATTTTTTTAAATCGCACGGGCGAATCCTTCAGCAAATTGTTTGTGGTATCGGTCAAAAAACCCAGGTACTCGGTGTTTAGGTAGGGATTAGTTTGCAATTCAATCTTGCCAATCCAATCTTTTTTTAAAGTGCCTCTTTTTGTCAGCACTTCATCTTTAAAACTCGGGTCGGGTTCGTTAATAAAATCAATCTCTCCCTGCCTGAACAAAATAAATTCGGTGGCACGGCTATCGTAAAAACTAATTTTGATCCCGTCAAGATAAGGCAGGGGTTTCCCGGTACTATCGCGTTCAAAATAATTTTCGTTTTTTGCTAAAATTAATCCCTGGCCTTCTTCCCAGGCTACAAATTTAAATGGCCCGGTACCCACGGGATGTTGCCTGAAATTGTCTCCATATTTCTTCACCGCTTCCGGTGCTACAATAGAGCAATATTGCATTGAAAGAATACCGAGGATCGGCTGATAAGGTTTCAATAACTTTAGTTGAAATACGCTGTCATCTACGGCGGTAAAGGGTTTCAGCGAATCTACCTTGCCGTTAAATATCCATGCACCCGGACTTGCAACCAGCGGGTCAATAATTCTGTTCAGGCTGAATACAACATCCCGGGCCGTCATTTTCCGGCCCTTGCTTTGTAGAAATGCTGCGTCATTTTGAAATAAAACATCGTCACGCAGGTAAAATGTATAAGTAAGTTTGTCATCCGAAATTTCCCAGCGCTTTGCAAGCGATGGTTTAATTTGCAAACTGTCATCAATTTCAACAAGCGTATTAAAAAGCTGGTGAGCGGGCCATGATGTACTTTGGTTTTTGGCAAAAGCCGGGTCGAGCGAAGCAATGCCACGGTATTCGTTGTAATGAAAAATTTGGTTATGATTTTGCTTTTTATCTGAGCACGTGATAAACAGTGCGCAGACTGCCAGTAGCGTGAGGAATTTTGAAATTATGGTTTTTACAGCGTTCATCAGCAAAAAGCTGTAAAATAATACAATCCTTCAGAAATTTAATAATAATATAGAATCGTTTGAATTGTATAATTCTGCGCGATAATAATTGACTACCTTTATCTGCATAATAACTCGTGATGAATTTCGATGAACTATCCGGCAAATTTTCCGGAGAATTATTTTTCGACAACAGCAGCCGGCACGAAGCACAGAAATTAATTTATTCAACTGATGCCTCTGTTTACCAGGAAAAGCCGGTCGCGGTAGCCGTTCCCAAAACGATTGAAGACATAAAAGCCTGCATTGCTTTTGCTAACAACAATCACATCACCCTAATTCCGCGCGCTGCAGGAACTTCGCTTGCAGGGCAGGTTGTGGGAAAGGGAATGGTGGTTGATATTTCAAAATATTTCAAAAATGTTATAGAATTAAATGTTGACGAAAGGTGGGTGCGCGTCCAACCGGGGATCATTCGCGATGACCTGAATGCCTATTTACGTCCGTATGGGCTGATGTTCGCTCCTGAAACTTCAACAGCAAACCGTGCGATGGTCGGCGGAATGATTGGAAATAATTCCTGCGGCTTACACTCTATCGTGTGGGGCGACACGAGGCGGCATTTGTTGGAAGCTAAAGTTTTTTTGAGTGATGGCAGTGAAGCGGTGTTTCAAAATTTCTCAAATTTGGAGCTGAAACAGAAAGCTTCCGGAAGCGGCTTAGAGGGAAAAATTTACGCTCAGCTTTTGTCGCTGTTGACGGATTTGTCCAATCAAAAAATAATTGAAGAAAAATATCCTAAAAAAACGTTTACGTGACGCGACACCGGCTATGCATTGGATATCTTACTGGATGAAATGGAGCAGGGTGGCGGGTTTAACCTATGTCATTTACTTGCAGGGAGTGAAGGCACGATTGCTTTTGTAACCGAAGCAAAGCTTAACTTAATTCCCCTGCCACCTAAACAAGAAGCACTGGTTTGTGTGCATTGTGCCACGCTTTCTGATGCACTTCATGCCAACAACATTGCATTGCAACATTCACCGATGGCCTCAGAATTGGTAGATAAATATATCATGGATTTTACAAAAGGCCACCCAACTTATCAGCATAACCGATTTTTTATTGAAGGCGAACCCGAGGCAATGCTGATGGTTGAATTTATGGAACATGATGAAGCAACCCTCAATAAAAAAACATCTCAACTTGTTGAAGACCTGATGCAGCAGGGGTTTGGCTATGCTTACCCTGTAATTAAAGGCCCGCAAACAAAGCTGGTTTGGGATATCCGCAAAGCGGGATTGGGCCTGATTAGGAACCTTCCCGGCGATGCGCAACCTGTGAATTTAATTGAAGACTGCGCGGTTTCCCCCGAAGACCTGCCTGCTTATATTGAAGACCTGAAATTAGTTTTAGATAGATACAAACTTCACGCGTCATACTACGCTCACGCCGGCGCTGGCGAGTTGCATGTGGAGCCAATGATTAATTTAAAAACAGCGGAAGGAAAACAAATTTTTCGGAATGTTTTAAAGGATACGGTAGAACTGGTTAAAAAATACAACGGCTCATTGAGCGGAGAACATGGCGATGGCCGCTTACGCGGAGAATTTATACCGGCGGCGTTGGGTGAAGAAGTGTACAATTTGCTGAAGCAGGTCAAAAATATTTTTGACCCCAATGCAATATTCAATGCCAACAAAATTGTAGATACACCGCCAATGAACGAGCAGTTGCGTTACAACTGGAACCATGTTCAAAAGCCTGTTAAAACAATTTATGATTTCAGCAACGATGAAGGTATCCTTCGGCTCGCTGAAAAATGCTCCGGTTCGGGTGATTGCAGACGCTCGCATTTATCGGGCGGAACGATGTGCCCGAGTTATATGGCCACGTTGCAGGAAAAAGACACCACCCGCGCAAGGGCGAATATTTTACGGCAGTTTTTAACTAATTCTACCAACGACAATCCTTTTAATCACCCTGAAATTAAAGAGGTGATGGATTTGTGTTTGAGTTGTAAGGCTTGTAAAAGTGAGTGCCCCAGCAGCGTGGACGTTGCAAAAATGAAAGCCGAGTTTCTGCAACATTACTATGATGAAAATGGAGTTCCGTTTCGTACGAAAGTGATCGCTAATTTTACGAAGAGCCAGCGGTTGGGAATTTTAATGCCCGGCATATATAACGCGGTCGTAAAAAATAATTTCACCTCAGGCATCGTGAAACGAATAATTGGTTTTGCGCCAAAACGTTCTTTGCCCACAGTGGGCAAAACCACACTGAAAGGCTGGTATCGAAAGCGCTTCAATACAAAACAAAATCCTGCAGGTAATAAAAAAGTATATCTTTTTTGCGATGAGTTTACCAACTACAACGATGTGGAAATTGGCAAAACGGCGATCCTGCTTTTAGAAGCGCTGGGCTATGAAGTAATCATTCCTGGTCATGGGGAAAGTGGCCGAACTTATTTGTCGAAAGGAGTGGTTAGGCAGGCGCAAAAAATCATTAATAAAAATGTTGAACTATTAAGCAAATTGGTGACTGATGAAATACCGCTGATTGGCATAGAACCTTCGGCGATACTTACTTTCCGGGATGAAGCGATTGACCTCGCAACTCCTGAGCTAAAGCAAACTGCAAAGAGCCTGGCAAAAAATACTTTGACCATTGAAGAATTTTTGTGGCGGGAATTTGAACGGGGAAATATCAGCAAATCAAAATTCAGGGATGAGAAAAGGTCGCTAAAACTTCACGGGCATTGCTATCAAAAATCTTTTGGGTTGGTTGATATTGTAAAGAAGGTTTTAACCATTCCTGAGAATTATGAAGTTGAAACCATCCCGTCCGGTTGTTGCGGCATGGCGGGTTCTTTTGGTTTTGAAAAGGAACATTATGAAACTTCAATGAAAATAGGGGACCTGGTGCTGTTACCCGCAGTGCGCGAAACGACTGAAGATACAATGATCGCCGCCTCCGGAACCAGTTGCAGGCACCAGGTTCATGATGGTGCAAACCGCAAAGCCCTACACCCCGTTGAAATACTTTTCCAGGCGTTGGTGTAATTAAATAGTGGCAACTGTTTCACGAAGAGTAAGCGCTGAAACGTAATGCCGGTAATGGTTTCGGAGGAATGAGAAGGACGGCATCCCTGAATACGTGAAACATTGTTGTGCATAACCCTGTGTATAATCATTAATTTTTGTTGAGAAATAAAGATTTGTTTTTTAGGCTTTTCAGGTCTATTTTCGTCGCCTGATTTCGAGGGAAAGTAAGACATCTTTAACGCAGGATTTAATATAAAATAAGTCTGGTAAATCTCCCCAAAATCATTGGTGTAAACTAATGGTAATACCTTTTATCGCTATTAATGAAGCATGGATTTAAGTAATATTAATAAAGACAGGAAACAGAAACGACGTACCGCAGTTGATTTGGGAACGATGGTTTATGGAAAAGTTCCGCCGCAGGCGAGAGAACTTGAAGAAGTAGTTTTGGGAGCAATCATGCTTGAAAAAAATGCTTTTGATGCGGTGATTGAGGTTTTGAAACCGGAATGTTTTTATGTAGATGCGCACCAGCGTATTTTCAGCGCCATGCAGTCGTTGGCCAACAAAAGCCAGCCTATCGACATCTTAACCGTGGTGGAAGAATTGAAGATGCGCGAAGAGTTGGAGATGGTTGGCGGTGCTTATTTTGTCACCAAATTAACCAATACCGTTGTTTCATCGGCAAATATCGAATCTCATGCCCGCATCGTTTTGCAAAAATTTATTCAGCGTGAACTCATCCGCATTAGCGGTGAAATTATAAACGATGCTTATGAAGACAGCACCGATGTTTTCGATTTGTTAGATGACGCCGAGGGCAAGCTGTTTGAAATCACAAATTCACACCTGCGCAGCAGCATTCAGCCGATTGATTCGGTATTGGTGCAAACCATTCAGCGCATTGAGGACCTGCGCCACCGCAATGAAGATGTGACCGGCGTACCCAGTAATTTTAAAATGCTTGATAAGGTTACTTACGGCTGGCAAAACAGCGACCTTATTATCCTTGCAGCACGCCCTGCCGTGGGTAAAACTGCATTTGCATTGAACCTGGCACGCAATGCAGCAATGCATCCCACCAAACCAACTTCAGTAGCCTTCTTTTCATTGGAAATGAGCGCAGCGCAATTGGTGCAACGTATTTTGGCGGCTGAGAGCGAGATCATGCTCGAAAAAATTGCCCGTGGCAAAATGGAAGAACATGAAATGAAACAGTTGTACACAAAGGGGATCCAGCGATTGTCCCAGGCTCCTTTATTTATTGATGATACCGCTGCGCTTAATATTTTTGAATTACGTGCTAAATGCCGGAAGCTCAAAAACAAACATGACGTGGGGTTAATCATCATTGATTATCTTCAGTTGATGAGCGGTACCGGCGATAACAGGCAGGGTAACCGTGAACAGGAGATTAGTAATATCAGCCGCAACCTCAAAGGGCTGGCGAAAGAATTGAATGTGCCAATCATTGCCCTATCCCAGTTAAGCCGTGAAGTGGAAAAGAGGGGAGCCAAGGATGGTAGCCGTGTACCACAGTTAAGCGACCTTCGTGAATCAGGAGCAATTGAGCAGGATGCTGATATGGTGATGTTTCTCTACCGGCCTGAATACTACGATATTCAGACAAATGAACAGGGCGAAGACCAACGCGGCCTCACAGAAGTTAAAATAGCAAAACACCGTAATGGTTCGCTTGAAACCATCAAACTCAAAGCTTTACTGCATATTCAAAAGTTCATTAGTTGGGAAGAAGATCCTTACAATGCGGTTGGTTTGCCCGGCGGCGGATCGTGGAAAAGAATAGAGGAGGAGGATGGCGGCGCCAGAATGTTTATCGCCGAAAGCAAAATGAACAAAATGACCGACGAAGAACTCGATCAGAACATGGACGAGGCTCCTTTCTAAAAATTTCAACATCCAAACGAAAATTTGGTTTGAATTTTCCTTATTTCTATTATCTCCAACCGAGTAATATATAGTGATTGGAAAATAATATTTTGTTATAAAACATTGATTGTTAGCTACTTTTGATAGTTTTTCAGTTTCCTGTTAAAGAGTACACAATATTTCGCCCAATTCGGCGTTTTAATTGAAGTACGAAAATTGATTATCAGCAGACTATTACCTGCGACTATTGAAAAGAAATTGATTATGTTTAAAAAACTAGTGTTCGGATTAACTGTAACTGCTTTTTCAAATTTAGCTTTTGCTCAAAATAATATTTCAAATACTGTGCCAAGCGATGGGAAAATGGAACAGGTTACTGTTTCCGCCAGAAATTCGAAGGCAGATACCAGATGGCAAAAAATTGAAAGATTATTAAGTAATAATCCTGAAATCGGTAATGTAACTGTGGATGCAATCAGTTACCCTGCTACTTCAAATGGTAGTTTCGACGCAAGCGAAGTAAAAATGCAATCTAAGTACGCTTCTATGCTTGAAGTAATTCCTTCGGCTCTTTCTAACCTCATCTTAATTGAAAGTATTGACGAATGGTTTGGTACACGTTACCGTTATGGCGGCACTACAAAAAGCGGTATTGATTGCAGCGCATTTGTAAGGGCTGCTTTAAAATCTGCATTTGGGTATGAATTGCCACGTACCGCCAGAGAACAATACAATGCTTCGCGCCGTATTTCTGCAACTGAATTGAAAGAGGGTGATTTGGTTTTCTTTAATACAACCGGTGGCGTTTCCCATGTTGGAATTTATTTGAGAAATAACAAATTTGCTCATTCTTCATCCAGCAAAGGTGTTACCATTAGTGATTTATATGAATCTTACTACATGGCTCGTTTTATTGGCGGCGGCCGCATTGCGCAACCGCACCCGATGGCTAAAAACTAATTAGCTTTTTAATCTTAATCTTCTTAAAATATTTTCTAACACCGGGCGCAGGTCCGGTGTTAGTTTTAATAGTACTACCCCTGTCACAAATAACACAACGGCAAAAACGCTTCTTGCGAAAAGCCCGGCTAATCCTTGCATCGTATTAAACAATATCCACGATAATGTGAAAACCAGTGCAGCGAGGGCTACTGCATAAACTGACTTTTTAGTGAACGGAAATAAGCGAAATTTTTTCCATAAAAAACCAATCCGAATGGTGTTATAAAGGATGTTTGCAATTAGCGCAGCAATCGGCGGGCCTATTATTCCCATTTGTTTTGTAAGCACGTAAGTGAGCGGTAGCGTGAGTACGAGCAAAATGATCCCGCTTGTCAGTTCGAATCGCCAAAAATTAGATGTGCCTATAATTTGCGCATTAACGCCTGTGCCCAAATCCACCACCCTGGCAAGTCCTAAAAAAACGAAGGCGCCAAACCCTAACAGAAACTCCGGTTTAAGTCCGAATACGATGATGGCCTGTTTGTAATTGAGCGTAATGAGTACAAATAACAACAGCGAAAAAATAAGCAGGTTGATTGATGAACGCTGATAAATTCTTTGAATCAGGGCAACATTTTTTTCTTTCCATGCCTGGGAAATGTGGGGGATTGCCGCTGCCGTGATGCCACGTTGCGGTGCCTGGATGATGCTGCTGAGGTTTTGTGCTAAAATAAAAATCGCTGCCTGTTCAAGGCCGTTATCAAGTACCGATGCAATTACAAGCGAATCGAAAACTGCTGAAATAGTAAAGACAATTGTGGCGCTATAAACAAAACTGCAAAAGCGTTTGATTATTTTCAGGAACCGCGTGCTTATTTTACTGGGAGTAAGGGTAAAATGAATATTGCCTTTTACCAAAAGATAAATGAAAAGAATTGCCGCGATGCCCGGATAGGTAAACGCGTACATTTTTAAAAAAAGGTCAAAATCCGGGATAACTTTAAAAATGAACAGAACAATGAGTACGGTTGTAAATATCCGCCACTGAACTTCCTTTAGAAAATTTGTAAGAACAGATTTGTGAAGGTTCCAGGCATAGGCTTCCAAAATATTATAAAGCATGAGGCCCAGGGCGAGCGGGTAAACCCAAAAATAATATTTTACGAACAGCGCTGAGTTTACGCTGTATTTTCGAACCACGAGATCCTGAAAAAACCAACCAAAAAAACTTACAATTGTAAACCCGATTAAACCAACCACCAGCGCCCAGGTGATCATATCGTTTTTCTCTGGTTTTAAATTATTGTTGTAATAAGGATAAAACTTGTAAATGTATGACGGCATGGCCAACTGCGAAAGCGTGGCCAGCAAAACAGCCAAGGGTACAAAAATGGCCACGGCCAGGCCGTACTCTTCTTTGGTAAAAATGCCTTCTTTGGTAAAAAAATACGTGTTGAGTAAACCAACTGCGAAGCCGATATAAATAACAACAGAGGAAATGATACTATGCCGGCGAATTTTTGTACTCACTGTTGATTTATAATTTGACGTATGACTGTTTGTGTATCAATACTACGGCAAAGAAACAGAAAGTTTCTTTTGAAGAACCTAAATATTTGTTGAATCCTGTCCTTCAAAAAAAGAGTGATACCAGCCTGCCCAAAAGGGAGGCTACTGGGGTGCCATTTTCAACGCTTTCGGCCAAAAATTTATTCAAAACTCATCAGCAGCGAAGCCTCTTTTTTCTCGAGCAACGAACTGCCCATCAAATATTCATCTACGCTGCGCGCGCACTCACGCCCTTCGCTAATAGCCCACACCACAAGGCTTTGCCCGCGGCGCATATCACCAGCGGCAAATATTTTTTTGATGTTGGTGAGGTAATCTTTTTCTGATGCTTTTACGTTGCCGCGGTTGTCGTATTCCAAACCTAATTGATCCAACATGCCATCATGTTGCGGATGCACAAAACCCATTGCCAGCAACGCCAGTTCGCAGGGAAGCTCTCTCTCGCTGCCTGCTACTTCAACAAATTTTGCTGGCTGTCCGGGTGCTGGAGTTGCCCATTCCAGGTCAACAACCTTCAGTGCTTTTAAATTGCCGTTGCCATCGCCCACAAATTCTTTTGTCGCAATACTCCAATGCCTGTGCGCGCCTTCCTCATGACTGGTGGTTGTTTTCAACAACATCGGGTAAGTAGGCCAGGGCATCAATTCAGTGCGTTCTTTCGGCGGCGTTGGTAATAATTCAAACTGTGTAACAGAGGCGGCGCCATGGCGGTTGGTGGGTCCCACGCAGTCGCTGCCGGTATCGCCTCCCCCCATCCCCCCTCCACATTTCCCCGTGGCCAGAGAGTCTTCAGATAAA
>Ga0066256_1002734_pt2 | contig 14473 bp, 16 predicted proteins | sample ThiBio_1000_biof_FD_87107 | JGI IMG/M metagenome (GOLD analysis project Ga0066256, IMG submission 87107) | Wastewater bioreactor microbial communities from Cape Town, South Africa - Thiocy_expt_1000_biof (version 2) | ecosystem: Engineered > Bioreactor > Thiocyanate-remediating >...
CATGGCAACTAATCGGGCCTTCCCGACGTTGTGAACACACTCTTTTGCCAAACGCGCGGCGGGTGTAATTTACATGTGCTGTCCCGGTGAAGGGGCCGACGGCAGTGGACGTTGGAAGGGGATACAATGAAAAACATTCTGGTGCCTATCGAGATGCACTCGACGGTCGATTCTGTTCTGCAGACCGCTCTGGTGCTGGCGCGCAAATTCGACAGCTATATCGAAGGCACGCCATTGGGGCCCGATCTTCCCGACCTCGTGGCTTTCGACATGCCCGTGAGCTGGACGATCAACGACCAGAACTCTTGGAAGGAGCTGGCCGAGGAAGCGCATCGCAAGTTCGACACGACCATGTCGGCCGCCGGCATCGGCGGTAAATCGCCCGATGGCAGCGGCCCCTCCCAGGCCTGGTCCGGCGATCATTCCCTTGGCGACAGCCAGGTGGCGAGCCTCGCGCGCGTCTTCGACATCACCGTCTTGGGCCGTCCTGGCTCTGAGCGTGGCGACCCTCGCATGGCCACCGCCGAAGCGGCGCTGTTCGAAAGCGGCCGGCCGATCATGCTGGCGCCGCCGAAGACGCCGGCGAGCTTCGGTGACACGATCGTCATCTCGTGGAATCAGAGCACGGAAACGGCGCGCGCCACGGCTTTCGCGATGCCTTTGCTCAAGAAAGCCAAGAAAGTGATCGTGCTGACGGTCGAGAATTTTGTCGTCGACGGCCCCACCGGCGCGCAATGCGCCGAAATGCTGGCCCGCCACGGCATCGCCGTCGAAGCGGTAAGCCATCCCGGCGGCAAGAGTTCCGGCGAAGACATCCTCGATCAGACGGAAAAGCTTGGCGGCGATCTCTTGATCAAGGGCGCTTACACGCAGAGCCGCCTGCGGCAGATGATTTTTGGCGGCGCGACCGCGCATATTCTGGCGAAGGCGAAAATGCCGGTGTTCATGGCCAACTAAGCCGACTCGCAAACGCTCTTTCAAATATCAAGCCCGGTTCTGATCGCCAGAGCCGGGCTTTTCATATTCCTAAACGCGCCGCGACGGATTGAACCAAGCCAGCACCGCGCCGCAGCCGCTGAGAATGGCCAGCAGCAAATAAGCGTTGCGGAAGGCAGCGCCGATCTCGCCCATGACGATCGCGCGCCGTTCGCTAGCCAAGGTCTGTAAAGCTTCGGGGCCATGATTGAGGATGCCAGCGAACATCTGCGCCGCGTCCGCATCGGACAAGGCCAGGGATGCAAAGAGCACGGTGGCGAACAAAGTGGTGCCGAGCGCCGCACCGACCGTACGCGCAAGCTGGATCGATCCCGAAGCCGCACCCAGCCGGCGACGACCGGCAAGCGTCTGGATCGTCACCTGCACGACGCTCATCACCGTGCCCATGCCAAGGGCGGCGATACAAACGGCGATCGCCACCTGCAAGAACGACATATGCGCCGCGTTAAAAGCGAAATTGATCATGCTGAGGCACGCAACGATCAGCCCCACCGACGGGGCGATCATGGTCATGCCGGTGCGGGTGATGAAACGGCCCGTCAACATCGAGGCCGTGGCGATCGACGCCGTCGAGGTCAGCAGGATCCAGCCGACCTGCTGCAGCGGCGCGATATTCATGATGTGCAGATAGAGCGGCATGAAGGCGATAAAAGCGGTCAATGTCGCACCGTGGGCGACGGCGACGAGTTGCGTCATCCACACACCGCGCTGGCGCATGAGATCGATCGGCAACAGCGGCGAGGGCGTGCTCCTCTCCTGCCGCAGCAGGAAAAACAGCGCCGCAGCCGCGAAAGCGAACAGACCGAAGATCAGCGGCAGTGCCGAAACCTCGAACGTGCGAGCGTTCTGCAAAGCGAGCAAGGTCGGGATGACGACGCAGGTAAACAATATCAGGCCGAGGAAATCGAAATTCCATTCGCCCTTGTTGCCAGGGCGCGCCCGCAACCGCATGGTCAGCACAATGGCGATGAGGGCGGCCGGGATGTTCATGAAGAACACCGAGCGCCAGCCGAACGTCAGCGTAAGGTAGGCACCGAGCAGCGGGCCGATGGCGGTGGCGCTGACGGAAATGGCGGCGAGATAGCCTTGATATTTGCCGCGCTGGCGCGGCGGCACCACTTCGCCGATCAGCGCCTGCGACATACTCATCAAGCCGCCGCCGCCCAAGCCTTGCACGAAACGAGTGATCGCCAAAACCATGACGGATGGCGCCAGCGAATTGAGAACGGCGCCCAGCATATAAATGCCCAGCGCCACGAACATCAGCCGGCGGCGGCCGAAGCGATCGCCGAGATAGCCATAGAGCGGCGCGGCGATGGTCGAGGCGATCAGATAGCTGACGATGATCCAGGAAATATGTTCGATATCGCCGAGCGAGGCGGCGATCGCCGGCAAGGCGGTCGCGACGATCGTCTGGTCGGCGATTGCCAGAAACATCGGCAGCATGATCGAGGGGAAGACACGCAGAAACATGCCGCGCGTGTCGGCTGGAAAAGCTCCTGAGGTTTCCTCTGGCGGCAGCGTTGTCGAAGTCAAATTCTCGTCCCGAGGCCGCGTCGGCGGCGCATCACCTTTCGTACCGGCCTGATAGACTGTTCCGCCGCGCCCGCCAACGCCATAAAGCGTCAAGCTTGCGCTGAACCCTGCGCGCAACTGTCTCTTGCTCCGTTATATCCTTTGATATACAGCGCTATAGATCGGAGATAGAAGCCTTTCCCTGTGTTTCAGCTTTCAGACGTCGAAACCACCGCCATCGTCCTGAGCCTGAAGGTCGCCCTTGTGGCGACCTTGGCGAGTTTGCCGCTGGCCATCGTGGTCGCCTGGCTGCTCGCGCGCTGCCGCTTTCCTGGCAAAGGGCTGTTGAACGTGCTGGTGCATCTGCCCCTGGTGATGCCGCCTGTCGTCACCGGCTACCTGCTGCTGCTCAGCTTCGGCCGCAAGGGGCCGGCGGGCGCCTTCCTCGAACAACATTTCGGCATCGTCTTCTCGTTCCGCTGGACGGGGGCCGCACTCGCCTGCGCGGTGATGGGCTTCCCGCTGATGGTGCGCGCCATGCGCCTGTCGATCGAGGCCGTCGACCGCAGGCTCGAGGCCGCCGCCTCGACGCTGGGCGCGGCGCCGGTGCTCGTCTTCCTCACCGTCACGCTGCCGCTGGCGCTGCCCGGCGTCATCGCCGGCATGATCCTCACCTTCGCCCGCGCCATGGGAGAGTTCGGCGCCACCATCACCTTCGTCTCCAACATCCCCGGCGAGACGCAGACGCTGCCGTCGGCGATCTACACCTTCACCCAGGTGCCCGGCGGCGACGCCGGCGCGATGCGCCTTACTCTGGTGGCGCTCGTCATCTCGCTGGTGGCGCTGCTCGTCTCCGAGGCGGTGGCGCGCCGTGCCAGCCGCGCGGTGGCGGCATGACGCTGACGGTCGACATCCGCCACCGCCTCGGCGACTTCTCGATTCAAGCGGCCTTCGAGAGCGCCGGCCGGCTGACCGCGCTGTTCGGGCCGTCGGGCTCCCGCAAGACGACGCTGATCCACATCATCGGCGGGCCGGGTCGGCCCCCCCGGGGCACGGGGGGGGCGCCCCGCCCCCCCCCCCCCGACACGGCGAACCGCATCTACGTGCCGGCCTACAGGCGCCGCGTCGGCTACGTCTTCCAGGACGCTCGCCTGTTCCCGCATCTGAGCGTGCGTTCCAACCTGAACTACGGCCGCCGCTTCGCCGGGCGCGGCGTCGGCACGGCCGATTTCAACGCGGTGGTGGCCCTGCTCGACATCGGCCACCTGCTGCTGCGCGCGCCGGCCTCGCTGTCGGGCGGCGAGAAGCAGCGCGTCGCCATCGGCCGGGCGCTGCTGTCCAACCCGCACCTGATGCTGATGGACGAGCCGCTCGCTTCCCTCGACGACGCCCGCAAGGCCGAGATCCTGCCCTATATCGAGCGGCTGCGCGACGAGGCGCGGGTGCCGATCGTCTATGTCAGCCATTCGGTCGCCGAAGTGACGCGGCTGGCGACCGACATCGCCGTGCTCGACCGCGGCCGGCTCGCCGCCTTCGGCCCGACCGCCGACATCCTGGCGCGGCTCGACCTTCTGTCCGGCGGCGAGGCGGGCGAGGGCGGCACCGTGCTGGAGATGCAGTTGCGCGAGCAGGACCGCGCCTTCGCCATGAGCGTGCTGCGCTCGGCCGCCGGCGAGATCCGCACGCCGCAGGTCGACCTGCCGCTCGGCAGCCGGCTGCGCGTGCGGCTGCGCGCCCGCGACGTGATGATCGCCACCGAGCGCCCGCAGGGCATCAGCGCCCTCAATATCCTGTCGGGCACGGTGGACACGCTGGCCCGCGTGTCGGAGAATGCCGTCGACGTGCGGCTCGACTGCAACGGCCAGCCGGTGATCGCGCGCATCACACGGCTGTCGGCGGAGCGGCTGCGGCTGGCTGCGGGCCAGCAGGTGTTCGCGGTGGTCAAGACGGTCAGCGTCGAGACCGCCGGCGCAGCACCGCTCCCGCGGGAGGACGCGTAGTGGCAAGGCTCAGTCTGCGCATCGACCTCGACGCCGGCGGCCGCATCGGCCCCGGCAAGATCGCGCTGCTGGAGAAGATCGGCGAGACCGGCTCGATCTCGGCCGCAGCGCGCGCCATGGGCATGTCCTACAAGCGCGGCTGGGACCTCGTCGAAGAGACGAGCCGGCTGCTCGGCCGGCCGGTGGCGCAGACGCGCGCCGGCGGGGCGCGTGGCGGCGGCGCAGAGCTGACCGAGGCGGGGCTCGACCTCGTGCGCCGCTACCGCGCTATCGAGGCGAGTGCGCTCGCCGCGGCGAGCGAGCACATCGCCGCGATCGAGCGCGCTGCCGATCATCCGCCCGCGCACCGGTCTTGAAGCTAGCCGCGCGCGGCCTTCTCGATGTCGGCCACGATGAACTTCTTCATCTTCATCATGGCATCCATGGCCCGTTTCGCCTTTGCGCGGTCCGGGTCGGCGAGCAGCCGCAGCATCAACTCCGGCACGACCTGCCAGGACACGCCGAAGCGGTCGGTGACCCAGCCGCAGGGCATTTCCTCGCCGTCCTTGGCGAAGGCATTCCAGTAGTGGTCGACTTCCGCCTGGTCCTTGCAGGTGATGGTGAATGAGATTGCCGGCGTTATCTTGAAGTGGGGGCCGCCATTGAGGATCTGGAACGACTGGCCTGCGAGTTCGAGCTCCATCACCAGGATGCTGCCCTTCGGCTGATGGACGTCGTCCATATAGTACTGCGTGTCGACGATGCGGGCATCGGGAAAGAGCGAGACGTAGAAGCCGGCGGCTTCCTCGACATGGCCGTCGAACCACAGGCAAGGGGTGATCTTCTGCATGATGGGTCTCCTGTTGTCGCTTCCTTCCGAGGACGCTCGGGCCGGCAAGGTTCCGACACGGCAGGCGCAAAAATCGTTTTAAGCTTAAAATATTCCCTTGTTGACGCCCGGTCACTTGCTTATGGTCGCGCGCGCATCTGGAGCAAGGATCAACATGGCCAAGCAGTCTGCCTTCACCTGGGACGACCCTTTCCTGCTGGAGGACCAGCTCACCGAGGACGAGCGGATGATCCGGGATGCGGCGAAGGCGTTCGCCACCGACCGGCTGCTGACGCGGGTGGAGAAGGCCTATCTCGAGGAAAAGACCGATCCGGCGATCTTCGCCGAGATGGGCGAGGCGGGCCTGCTGGGCGTCACCATCCCCGAGGAGTTCGGCGGCATCGGCGCCGGCTACGTCACCTACGGGCTTGTCGCCCGCGAGGTCGAGCGCGTCGATAGCGGCTACCGCTCGATGATGAGCGTGCAGTCCTCGCTCGTCATGTTCCCGATCCACGAATACGGCTCCGACGCGCAGCGGAAGAAATACCTGCCGAAGCTCGCTTCGGGCGAATGGATCGGCTGCTTCGGCCTGACCGAGCCGGACGCCGGCTCCGACCCGGGCGGCATGAAGACGCGCGCGGAGAAGACGGCCGGCGGCTGGCGCCTCAACGGCTCCAAGATGTGGATCTCCAACGCCCCGATCGCCGACGTCTTCGTGGTCTGGGCCAAGGTGAAGGAGGACGGCAAGGACGTCATCCGCGGCTTCGTGCTGGAAAAGGGCATGAAGGGCCTGTCGGCGCCGAAGATCGACGGCAAGCTCAGCCTTCGCGCCTCGATCACCGGCGAGATCGTGCTGGAGAACGTCGAGGTCGGCGAGGACGCGCTGCTGCCGAACGCGCGCGGGCTCGGCGGCCCGTTCGGCTGCCTGAACCGCGCCCGCTACGGCATCTCCTGGGGCGCGCTGGGCGCGGCCGAGGACTGCTACCACCGCGCGCGCCAGTACGTGCTGGATCGCCAGCAGTTCGGCCGCCCGCTGGCGGCCAATCAGCTGGTGCAGAAGAAGCTGGCCGACATGCTGACCGAGATCAGCCTGGGCCTGCAGGGGTGCCTGCGCCTGGGGCGCCTGAAGGACGAGGGCGGCGCGGCGGTGGAGATCACCAGTATCGTCAAGCGCAACAGCTGCGGCAAGGCGCTGGACATCGCCCGCACCGCGCGCGACATGATGGGCGGCAACGGCATCAGCGACGAATACGGCGTGGCGCGCCACCTGGTCAACCTGGAGGTGGTCAACACCTACGAGGGCACGCACGACATCCACGCGCTGATTTTGGGCCGGGCCATCACCGGCATCGCCGCCTTCTGAAATGACATACCCCCTGTGCCGCCTGCGGCGTCACGTGCTCGCCGCCAGAGGCGGCGGCCCTTCGGCCCGTCCAGACCTGCGCAGGCAGGTCTGGAGCCGCGGGCCTCAGCTCCCTGGCAGGGGGACAACGCCGATGCCCGGTACAAGCCCGGTCATGGCGTTTGCTGGCATGGCCTGCGCCGCGGCCTTCGGGGGTTCACTTGCACACCGTCATGCAGCACGCTGATCCCTCGCCGGCCGCGCGCTTCGAGCGCGTCTACCCGATTCGCTTCTCGCATTGCGATCCAGCGGGCATCGTGTTCTTCCCGCAGTACCTGGTGCTGTTCAACCATCTGGTCGAGGACTGGTTCACCGAGGGCCTGGGCGTCGACTACGCCCAGATGCTGGGCGCGCGGCGCATCGGCCTGCCGATCGTGCGACTGGAATGCGACTTCCGCGCCATCAGCCGCATGGGCGACGCGGTCACCTTCGGGCTGGTGACCGAACGGGTGGGCGGCCGTTCGCTGACCCTGGCGCTGACCGCCCGCGTGGCGGACGAGCTGCGCGTGACCGCGCGCCAGGTGCTGGTGTTCACCGACCTGGATACCCACCGCGCCATCGACCTGCCGGCCGACGTGCGGGCGGCTTTGGCGGCGGGTCGCTGAGCTTGCCCCGCGGCGCGGGGGCGCGCGATTGGCTACAGTTGCCGCCATGACCCCCGCGGAATTCAGTGCCCTGCTGCTGCTGGCCACGGCCAGCACCTTCACGCCAGGGCCCAACACCACGCTGTCGACCGCCATCGCCGCCAACCGCGGCCTGCGCGGCGCGCTGCGCTTCGTGTGCGCGGTGCCCACCGGCTGGGCGCTGCTGCTGGGCCTGTGTGGCGTCGGCCTGGGGGCGCTGGTGCTGGCGCTGCCGCTGCTGCGCTGGGGCATCGTGGTGACGGGCGTGGGCTACATGCTGTGGCTGGCGGCGCGGCTGGCGCGCAGCGCCACGCTGGCCGAAGCCGACGCGCGCCGGCTCGACGTCAGCTTTGTCGAGGGCGTGGGCCTGCAGTTTCTCAACATCAAGGCCTGGATGCTGGCGCTCACCGTGGTGGCCGGCTGGGTGGCCGGGCGGCCGGACTGGCCGGCGCGGCTGCTGCTGGTGCTGCCGGTGATGCTGGCATTCGGCTTTTCCAGTAACTTCACCTACGCGCTGATCGGCTCGCTGCTGCGCGGCTGGCTGGCGCGGGGGCGCCGCCTGCTGTGGTTCAACCGCCTCATGGCGCTGGCCCTGGTGCTGACCGCTGGCTGGATGGCGTGGTCGGCCATGGCGCTGATGTCCGGCTGGTCGCCGCCGTGAGCGCGCCGCGGCAGGCACGGCGCCAGCGCATCGGCTTCTGGCTGGGGGTGCTGGGGGTGGCGCTGTTTGCCATCACCCTGCCGGCCACGCGCCTGGCCACCGGCACGGATGCCGAGCCGCAGCTGTCGCCCGGCTTCGTGACGGCGGCGCGGGCGGCGCTGGCGGGCTTGCTGTCGCTGGCCTTCCTGCTGCTCACGCGCTCGCCCTGGCCGGCGCGCGGCCACTGGCGGATGCCGCTGCTGGCCCTCCGCCGCCACCCGGTCCGCCTTCCCCCGCTCGTGGCCCCGGCCCGCCCCCCCCGGGCCGCCCGCCCCCGCGCCGGGGTCCCGGGCGGGCCGCCGCTGGCCACGGCGGCCGCGGCGGCGCTGCTGCTGGGGCAGCGCGAGCGCCTGGGCTTCTGGCTGTGCGCGCTGGCCGGCTGCGCGCTGGTGGTGCTGTATGCCTGGCTGCGCGCGCAGGGGGCGGGCGGCTTTGGCTTTGCGCCGGCCGACGTGCTGCTGCTGGGCGCGGTGATCGCGGCGGCCATCGGCTACGTGGCGGGCGCGCGGCTCACGCCGGTGCTGGGGGCCGAGCGGGTGATCTGCTGGATGGGCGTGCTGGGCCTGCCGCTGTCACTGCCGTTCACGCTGTGGCTGTGGCCCGATGCGGCCACGCTGGCGCAGGTGCGAGCGCCGGCCTGGGCCGGCGTGGCCTATGTCGGCGCGGTGTCGATGTGGTCGGGCTTCTTCGCCTGGTTTCGCGGGCTGGACTGGGGCGGCGCGCTGCGCGTCAGCCAGGTGCTGCTGCTGCAACCCTTTCTGACCATGCTGTTTGCCGTGCCGCTGCTGGGCGAGCGGCTGGACGCGCTGTCGCTCGGCTTCGCGACGGCGGTGGTGCTGACGGTGTTCGTCGGGCGGCGCCTGTCGCTGCCCGCGCCGGCGGTCGCTTCTCTGGCGGGCGGCGATCCTCAGACGGTTTCTCTACCAAAGGCTCAAGAATGACGTCTCCCTCACCCTGGCAACTGGCCGCGCGCGCCGAGGCCATGAACCCCTCGGCCATCCGCGAGATCCTGAAGATCACCGAGCGCCCCGGCATCCTCAACTTCGCCGGCGGCCTGCCGTCGCCCGAGACCTTTCCGGTGGACGCCATGCGCGCCGCCTGCGCCCGCGTGCTGGCCGAAGGCAGCCCCGTGGCGCGCCCGTCGCTGCAATACGCCGCCAGCGAGGGCCTGCCCGAGCTGCGACAGTGGGTGGCCGCCGAGCTGGGCCGCCAGGGCGCGCGCGTGGCGCCAGATCAGGTGCTGATCACCACCGGCAGCCAGCAGGGGCTGGACCTGCTGGCCAAGGTGCTGCTGGACGCCGGCAGCCGCGTGCTGGTCGAGACGCCCACCTACCTGGGCGCGCTACAGGCGTTCGCCCCGATGCAGCCGCGCTTTGACAGCGTGACCAGCGATGAGGGCGGCATCACCGCACAGGGCCTGCGCGAACAGCTGCAAAACGGAGAGCACCCGCGCTTCGTCTACCTGCTGCCCAACTTCCAGAACCCGAGCGGGCGCATGCAGGACGAGGCGCGGCGCCAGCAGCTGATCGCCGTCTGCCGCGAGCATGGCCTGCCCATCGTCGAGGACAACCCCTATGGCGAGCTGTGGTACGACGCCCCGCCGCCGGCGCCGCTGCTGGCGCGCTGGCCCGAGGGCGTGCTGTACCTCGGCTCGTTCAGCAAGATTCTGGCGCCGGGCCTGCGCCTGGGCTACGTCATCGCGCCGCGCGAGCTGTACCCCAAGCTGCTGCAGGCCAAGCAGGCGGCCGACCTGTACACGCCCGGCTTCAACCAGCGCGTGGTGGCCGAGGTGATTCGCGATGGCTTTCTCGACCGCCACGTGCCCACCATCCGCGCGCGCTACAAAGTGCAGCGCGACGCCATGCTGGCGGCGCTGGCGCGCGAGCTGGGCCCCACCGGCGCCGAATGGACGCGCCCGCGGGGCGGCATGTTCATCTGGCTGCGCCTGCCCGCGGGCCTGGACGCGCAGGCGCTGCTGCCCGCCGCGGTCGACGCCGGCATGGCCTTCGTGCCGGGCGCGCCGTTCTTCGCCGGTCAGCCCGACCCGTGCACGCTGCGCCTGTCCTTCGTCACTTCGACGCCCGAGCAGATCGACGCCGGCATGGCGGCGCTCGGACGCGTCGTCCGCCAAGCGATCTTGTAAGAGATATTGGCCGCTGGCGCTTGTATGGCAATCGCTGGCAGCTATAAATAATATAGTCATCCAGCATGCCCCTGGCCCGTCCCTTTGCCCAGATCGACGTCTTCAGCGCCGTGCCTTGCGCCGGCAACCCGGTGGCCGTGGTGCTCGACGGCCAAGGGCTGGACGCCGCCGCCATGCAGCGCTTCGCGCGCTGGACCAACCTGTCCGAAACCACCTTCGTGCTGCCGCCCGAGGACGCGCGGGCGGACTACCGGCTGCGCATCTTCACGCCCGGCGGCGAGCTGCCCTTTGCCGGCCACCCGACGCTCGGCTCGTGCTTCGCCTGGCTGGCGGCCGGCGGCGTGCCGCGGCAGCCGGGGCAAGTGGTGCAGCAATGCGCGCAGGGCCTGGTGAGCATCCGCCAGAGCGGCCAGCGCCTGGCCTTTGCCGCCCCGCCCAGCCAGCGGCGCGAGGTGCCCGCGGCCACGCTGGCCGAGGTGCTGCCGGCGCTGGGCCTGGCGCCGGCGCAGCCGCGGCGCGCGCAGTGGCTGGACAACGGCCCGCTCTGGCTCGGCCTGCAACTGGACAGCGCCGACACGGTGCTGGCGCTGGCGCCCGACCACGCACGCCTGGCGGCGCTGGGCTGCAAGGTGGGCGTGGCCGGCGCGCGGGGCGGCGCGGGCAGCGGCGCGCTGATCGCGCGCTCCAACCGCGAGGCGCGCGCCTTCGGGGCGGTCGCCGCGCGCGCGGACGACGCGCTGATCGAGGTGCGCGCCTTCGCCGCCCCCATCGGCGTGCCGGAAGACCCGGTCACCGGCAGCCTGAACGCCAGCCTGGCGCAGTGGCTGATCGAGGCGGGCGAGCTGCCCGCGCGCTACGTGGCCAGCCAGGGCACGGCGCTCGGGCGCGCCGGCCGCGTGCACGTCGAGCGCGATGCCCAGGGCCAGGTGTGGGGGGGCGGCGCCTGCGTGGCGGTGCTCGGCGGCCAGGTGCGGCTGTGAACGCCCGGCGCGACCCCGTGGTGGTGATGGCCGACACGCTGGCCCAGGGCGTGGCCTGGTGCGAGGCCACGCTGGGCGTGACGCCGGCGCCGGGCGGCCAGCACCCGCTGTTCGGCACCCACAACCGCCTGCTGGCCATCGGCACGCCGCGGTATCCGGGCGCCTACCTCGAACTCATTGCTATTGATCCGGGAGCTGCTGGCGCAGACGAGGCAAGGCGTACACGCTGGTTCGACATGGATGACGCGGCCCTGCGCGAGCGCGTGCGCCGCCACGGCCCGCAGCTGATCCACTGGGTGGCGCGCGTGCCCGACGTGGCCCAATCCTGCGCCGCGCTGGCGCGGCTGGGCATCGACCGGGGCGAGATCCTGCAGGCCAGCCGCCTGACGCCGCGTGGGCTGCTGCAGTGGCAAATCGCCGTGCGCGCCGATGGCCGGCGCCTGTTCGACGGCACCCTGCCGACGCTGATCCAGTGGGGCGCGGTGCACCCGGCCGACAGCCTGCCCGCCAGCGGCGTCAGCCTGCAGGTCCTGCGGCTGGGCCACCCCGACGCCGCCACGCTGACCCATGCACTGGCCCGCCTGGGGCTGGGCGACGTGGCCACCACGGCGAGCGCCGAGCCCAGCCTGCACGCCGAGCTGCTGACGCCGCGCGGGCCGGTGCGGATCTGACGGATTGAACACTTCTTCACGGATACACGCCATGCACACCGCGGACGCCGCACTGCCGACCCTGGCCGACATCGAAGCCGCCGCCCAGGTGGTCTACCGCGAATTTCCACCCACGCCGCAGTACCGCTGGGCGCTGCTGTCCGAGCGCCTGGGCGCCGACTGCTGGGTCAAGCACGAGAACCACACGCCGGTGGGCGCCTTCAAGATCCGCGGCGGGCTGACCTTCTTCGACGCCCTGGCGCGCCGTGGCGCGCTGCCGCGCGAGGTGGTCAGCGCCACGCGCGGCAACCACGGCCAGAGCATCGGCTGGGCGGCGCGCGCGCACGGCGTGCGCTGCACCATCGTCGTGCCGAGCGGCAACTCGGTCGAGAAGAACGCCGCCATGCGTGCGCTGGGCGTGACGCTGATCGAGCACGGCGACGACTTCACCGCCGCCGCCGACCACGCGCGCGCGCTGGCGGCCGAGCGCGGCGCCTTGATGGTGCCCAGCTACCACCGCGACCTGGTGGTGGGCGTGGCCACCTACTGGTGGGAATTGCTGCGCGCGGTACCCGGCCTGGCCGTGGCCTACGTGCCCAGCGGCCTGGGCTCGGGCGCCTGCGCGCTGCTGGCGGCCAAGCGCGCGCTGGCGCACCCGGTGCGCGTGGTCGGCGTGGTCAGCCGCCACGCCACCACCTATGCCGACTCGATCGCCGCTGGCCGCGTGGTCGAGTCGCCCGTGTCCACCCGCATCGCCGACGGCATGGCCGTGCGCCGCGCCAACGACGAGGCGCTGGCCCTGCTGGCCGGCGGACTGGAGCGCCTGGTGCAGGTCAGCGACGACGAGGTGGCCGGCGCCATGCGCGCCTTCTACGCCGACACCCACAACCTGGCCGAGGGCGCCGGCGCGGCGGCCCTGGCCGCGGCGCTGCAGGAGCGCGGCCGACTGGCGGGGCAGACGGGGGGCGTGGCCCTGACGGGCGCCAACGTAGACGCCCGGACGTATGCCGATGTGCTATTGAATGAATAGCTGTTTGCGCTGTCCCGGCGGGCGCTGGCGCTTGATTCGGTCCTTAGCCATCCGGGCGACACGGTTCGGTCGGACGCCGGGCGGCCGGCGCGGGGCAGGCACAATGCGCCCCATGGGAACCCTCTACCTCGTGCGCCACGGCCAGGCCAGCTTTGGCACCGACCACTACGACCAGCTGAGCGAGCTGGGCCGGCGCCAGTCGCTGCGGCTGGGCCAGTACTGTCGCGAACGATCTGGCGCCGAGCTGGCGTTCGACGCCGTGCTCACCGGCACGCTGGCGCGCCAGGTGCAGACCTGGCAGGGCATTGCCGAGGGCGCGCAGCTGACCGGCGTGCCCTGCGTCGAATGGCCGGGGCTGAACGAGTACGACAGTCACGCCGTCATCAGCGCCATTCCCCCCGACCCGCTGCCCCGGCCCGACACGCCCGAACGCTACCGCCTGCACTTCCGCCTGCTGCGCGCCGGCCTGGCGGCCTGGATGCGCGGCCAGGTGCAGCCGGCCGGCATGCCCAGCTACGCGGACTTCGTGCACGGCGTCACCAGCGCGCTGGATCATGTGCGGCTGAACTACGACGGCAACGTGCTGCTGGTGTCCAGCGGCGGGCCGATCACCACCGCGATCGGCCAGCTGCTGTCTGCGCCGGCCGAGACCACCATCGAGCTGAACATGCGCTACCGCAACTCGGCGGTGACCGAGCTGGCCTTCACCCCGCGGCGACACGCCCTGGTCAGCTACAACGGGCTGCCGCACCTGGACGACGCGCGCTACCGTGACTGGATCACCTACGCGTGAACGGTCCCGCTTTCGCCCTCTTGCGGGGCGCAAGGAAGATGGCGCGAGCCAGGAGCCGCCCGACTTACTGCGGCTGGAAGCCGCTGTCGGCGATGATGCGCGACCACACCCGGGTGTAGGCGCGCTCGCGCTGATCGAGCTGCTGCGGGTTCATGTAGCCCACTGTCAGGCCCAGGTCGGTCAGCCGGGCGCGCACGTCGGGCAGGGCCACCACTTTCTCCAGCGCGCGCGTGAAGCGCTCGATGAACGGCGCCGGCGTGCCGCGCGGCGCCCAGATGCCGTAGAAGGGCGTGTCTTCCAGCCCGCCGAAGCCCATTTCGCTGAAGGTGGGCACGTCGGGCAGCGCGGCCTGGCGCTTGCCGCCCAGCACGCCGATCACGCGCAGCTTGCCGGCGCGCTGGTATTGGATGAAGTCCTGCCCCGAGCCGCTGCCGGCCGGGATCTGGTTGCCCAGCATGTCGGCCATCATCGGCGCGCTGCCCTTGTAGGGCACGGCCGTGAGCCCCAGCCCGTATTTCTTGCCGATCAGCTGCACCAGGAACTCCGGCGTCGAGGCCGGCGCCGGGATGCCGACGGCGCTCTTGCCGCCCTGCTTGCCGCGCACCCAGTCGACGTACTCGGACAGCGTGTTGGCCGGCGTGGCCGCCGACACCGCCAGCCCGTTGACGAAGGTGGCAAAGCCGCCCAGGGCGACGAAGTCCTCGGTCGGCGCGTAGCCGGGTTTCTTGACCACCTGCGGCAGGATCGAGATGGTGTGGTCGTGCGACAGGAACACCGTGGTGCCGTCGGGCCGCGCCGCCTTGAGCTGCTGCGCGGCGATCTGGCCGCCGGCG
>Ga0066256_1003693_pt1 | contig 14471 bp, 4 predicted proteins | sample ThiBio_1000_biof_FD_87107 | JGI IMG/M metagenome (GOLD analysis project Ga0066256, IMG submission 87107) | Wastewater bioreactor microbial communities from Cape Town, South Africa - Thiocy_expt_1000_biof (version 2) | ecosystem: Engineered > Bioreactor > Thiocyanate-remediating >...
TTGACGCAATCAACAAACATAGCAGGGCACGTACTTGATGTGCGCAAAAAAGTCGCGCAGCCGCACGTAGCCCTTGCCCTTGTAGTCGATGGCGTCGTAGGCGGCGTGCAGCGCGTCCACGTCGGCGTCGCGGAGGCCGAGGAAGTCGCGCGCGGCGTCCGCCAGGTCAGCGTTGTGCTCGCGCTCGATGCGACGGTTGCGCCGCCGCAGCTCTGCCTCCGCCTCTTCCACCTGCTTTGCCAGCGCCGCGCTTACCACCTCCTTCTTGGTGGTGGAGGCGCCCGTCTTCTGCATGGCACGGGTTGGCACGTGTTGTGTGTTGTGTGTTGTGTGTAGCAACGCCCACGCCCCGTCAATGTGCGGGCGATGGCGCGCGTACCTTGTTCACGCGGTCCGCCGCCTCCAGCTTGGCCTGCAGGAACGTCACCTTGGCGGCCAGCGCGTCCACCTCCGTCTGCCGCACCACCTGCGTGTAGTCCACCACGCGGTCAATGCGGTCCTCGTCGCGCCGGATCCACAGCTTGAGCTTGGGCGACAGGAACGGCGACGTGTACTTGCCCTCTGCAGCGTGTGTGTGGGTGTGTGGAGGTGTGGGTGGGTGTGCAAGGGCGTAACCAAACAACGGCGATGCTGGTGGGCGTGGCACACGCACCAACCACAGTGAAGCCGGCATGCGACACCTTCCACTCGGCGCTGACGTCCACGGTGGCGGTGATGTCGGTGATGGGGTAGGTGGCGCCGTTGGTCTGCGACCACAGCGCGCAGTCGGGTAGGATGGCGGCGTTGACGAGCGGCTTGTAGTCGGCGTGCAGCAGGTCCTGCACATCCAGGTCGGTGTCGTCCAGCGGCGCCCACTTCATCTCCGTGAACATGTCGATGGCGTCGTGCGTCTCGCGGTACCACAGGAACACCGGCTGGTTGTCGGTGCCCAGGTTGACGGCCACCTTCATGAAGAAGGGCCGGTGGTGCTCAAACCGCTTGCGCTGCACGCGCGCAAACTCCGCGTCCTCGTGCCACGACATGGTGAACGTCACCTCGCCCAGCGCCGTCGGCAGCCGCATCACCTGCATCTGCTTGTGCTGCACCACTGCCACCGTCTTGCGCAGCTCGTTGTCGCGCCGCAGCTTGGCGTCCGCCACCGCCTTGGCGGCGTTGAAGTACGTGTTGCGCGCCAGCCGGTACGCATCCGCCGCGCGGTCCGTCACCGCCGATGCCACCGCTGCGGCACCGTCTCGCATCAAGTCGACCGGCGACACGCCCTCGTCCAGCATTGCCCGCACCCCCGCCACGCCGTCCGTCAGCCGTTTGGCCGCCGCCGCCAGCTTGTCGCGCGCCTGCGCCGCCAGCGACGGCTTGTCCACCTCCTCCACCACTGCCGTGGTGGTGGTCGCCGCCGCGCCGCGCAGCCGCCTGTGCTGCGCTGCCAGCAGCTCGCGGCGGCCGCGCAGCATGTCAGCCAGCGTCTCAATGCCGGCGGGCGGCAGCTCGCGTCCCCCAATCTTGTACTGCTTCAGCTGCAGCGCCGCCATGTCGCCCAGCCCGTCGCCGCCGCCGCCGCCGCCGTCACCGCCCGGCACCAGGCCCGCCAGCATGTCATCCAGCTGCCACGGCCGCATGCGGTACCGGTCCTTCCATGGCTTCAGCAAGAACTGCGTGCCGTCGCCCGCCCACTCCAGCACGCTGCCGTCGGGGCCCACAATGCCCTGGAAGCCGGGCGACACGTACCGCTCCTCCCCGCCGCCGGCGTCCGCCTCCTCGCCTCGCGCGTGTGCCGCACCCGCCGCCAGCGTTGCGCCCACCTTGGTGCCGCCGTGCAGCGCCCCCGCCAGGCCGCCGGTATCCATCACGCCGCCTACCTTGCGCATGCTGCTCTGCTGCAGCGACGTGGCGGTGTGGGCGCGCGAGTCGGTGGACAGCTCGGTGTGCGTGGGCGACTCCCACGATGCGCGCCCATCCTCGTCGTCATCCTCGTCGTCGTCATCATTGTCCAGGCTGTCCCCGGTGTCTGACACCGCCCCGCTGGCCGCACTGTCGCCCGTCGCCGTCCGTACCACACTGCCGTCATCGGTGTCCGACCCGGCTGTGGCAGAGCGCGCTGCTGCGCGCTTCTCTGCCCGCGCTGCCGACCGCGCGCGCCGTGCGTTGACCGGCCGCCCGCCTTGCGACGCGCCCGTGGCGGTGCGGCTGGCAGCTGTGGATGAGCCGCTGCGACCTCCAACGCCGCCGCCGCCGCCGGCGCCCGCTGCCACGATAGCGCGCCGGTGCCCCTCCCGCCGCCAGGCGCGGCGCGAAACCTCGTCGGGGGCGGGGCTGGAGGCGCGGAGGGTGCTGACCACCCCGGCAGGCCCCGCAAAGGCGGACGGCTTCCCAAAGTGCACCGCCACCCGCCCCGCCCCGAGCAGCATGGACAACGGCTCCGTGCCCCGCGCCGCCCCCAGCGCCCGCGGCCGCCCCCCCGAGCGCACCGCGTGCCCCGCCAGGTCCGTGTCGTACGTCGCGTTGGTGCCTGCGTACTCCGCGCCACCCGCATACCCGCGAACCAGCACCTTGGCATTGGCACCCACGTCATGTACTGCTGCCTGCATGGCGGTTGCCCGTGCGCTGCCACCAACCATCCCCGCCGCCTGCCACCATGGCACACTGTGCGGCGTCAGCTCATACACCGTTGCCGCCGCCACCGCCCGCATCGTCCGCACCCCGACCACGGCCACGGCCGTGCTGGTGGCTGGAGCATCGTTGCTGTGGTCGCCACCGCCACCACCGCTGCTGTCACCGTCGTTGCCGACAGCAGCAGCAGCAGTAGCAACAGCAGTGGCAGCGGCATCAACGGCTGGCGAGGGTGGCGCGGCTGCGGTGGCATCCACGGCTGGCGCGGGCGGAGCAGCTGGCGTGCCGCCAGCAGCAACGCCGGGTGTGGTTGGAATGCGCGGGGAGGCTCCCGGCACGCGACGCCGAGTGCGCGCGTCGGCCAGCTGCTTCAAGACCTGCCGCGCGGCGGGGATGCCCAGCGACCGCATGATGTGCATCTCGTCGCGGAAGCGCGCTGGGTTGAAGGGTGGCGTCACCTCCGCCGCGCCGCCGTACCCGTCTTCTGCCACCGCGGCCATGTGCCGCCCGCCGCCCGGCGCGGCGCGCCCGCTGCTGCCGCCGGTGTCAGACACCACATCTGTCACCCGGATGACCGCACGCGCCGCCAAGCGCACCCCCAGTAGACCGACGGTGGCGCCGCCAGTGTAGTAGAAGGCAGGGTTTGCCAGGTCCTCGCCGTCGCCGGTGGCAGAGTAGAACGCCGTCGTGCGCGGCGTCACGCACACCCACGGCGCCGGCGCCGCCTCGGTGTACCAGCCGGTGGGGCCAGTGCCGCCACGGCCGTCGTGTGCCACAATGGGGTGGTACGTGTGGCAGCCGTCCGACAGCGCGGCGGCGGTGTCCACCTCGTAGGCGCTGGTGGCAGACTGCCACACGGGCGCGGACACGCACTCCGGGGAGGCCGTGTTCATCAGCACGCCACGCAGCCGGCCCATGCACCCCAGCAGGCGTGCCACCCGCATGCGCGTCGTGCTGCTTAGTGCCGTGCTCGACGTCGCGGTCGTCAGCGCGTGCGCGTCAATGCCCAGCTCCGCACACACCGTGCGCCGCGTGGCCGCGCTCCATGACTCCCCGCCGCCTCGCCGCTTGTTGGGTGCTTCTGCTTCATGGATGAACGCCTCCGACGCTGGCGACAGGGCGCCCGCCGCCGCCTCTGCCTGCGCGGTTGCCAGCGCCGCTTGGAACGCCTGGTGGAAACGGAACGTCGCTTGTTGCCGCAGCACCTCCGTGCCGTGCACTGGCGCTGGCGCAGGGCTCACTTGCACCACACCGCGGCAGGCAGCAGCAGCGGCCGACGTTGCAGTGGCGGCGTCTAACAGGTCGACGGCGGCGTCGTCTTCCAGCGCGGTGGCAGCGCCGCTGGCACCCATGGTCATTGCCGCCACGCTACCCCGGCGTGGCGAGCCAAAGCCCGGTGGCGGAACGGGCGCCGTCGCAACCGGCGGCGACGGCAGCGGCGCAGGGCGAGCAACGGTGGCATCCACCGCGGCAGCAGCGGCGGGGGACAGCTGCATCAGGGTGGTCTGCAGCGAGTACGCCAGCGCGTTGGCGGCCTGCTCGGTGGCCAGCTGCAGGACGTCGCGCTGCAACGCGTACGCAGTTGCGTAGGAGCGGCGGCACGCCACCATGTCGCGCTGCAGCGCCACCAGCGCTTGCATGTCCAGCGCCGCGCGCGCCACGCGCTGCCCGCCCGCCGCGCCCGCAAACGCCTCCACCCGCGCCGCCGCCGCACGCACCAGCTCGCGCTCCGTGTGCAGCCACTCCAACTCCAGGTTGGCGTCGCGTAGCGGGTCGGCGGCGGGTACCGCCGCGGCAGCCGCCGCGCGGGTGCGCTCCTCGTCAATGAAGTCCACCACCGCGGCGTCATCCACGCGACGCCCCACCCGCCGGCTGCTGCTGCTGCTGCTGCCGACGCGCGCGCTGTTGCCATCATCAGGGAAGGCGCTGGCGGCGGCACTGCCTGCCCACGTGTGCGTGTGCGTGCCACTGACCGCGCCCGTTGCACTGCCCAGCGGCGTCGCAGCGGTCCGCGTCCCCCGTCGCGCCTCCTCGCTGCCCCGCGCATACACCAGCAAGGGGGATAGGGTGAGCGGCCCCGGCAGTGGCGCTGCAATGGGCGCCGGCGTAGGTGACGCGCCGCCAGGCGAGACGGGTGTACCCGACGCTGTTGCTGTCGCTGTCACTACCGCTGCGCCCGCCGCCGCCGCCGCTGCCGCCTCAACCGATGCGTCGTCCAGCGCCTCCGGTCCGCCCGCCGCACGCAGCGGCGCCACCACCGGCGGCCGCAGCAGCGTCGTGCCCGTCAGCGCGTGCACGTACATGGGCTTCCCGCCCGGCGTCTTGCGCATGATCCACTCGTCCGTGTTGCGCCAGTCATACCGCTCCTGCCGCGCCTCGCTGCCACCAAACGACGCCGACGCTGACAGCGGGGCGACGCCACTGCGCGGCAGCCAGCCATGCGCGTCCGCGAACCCTTCGTCCGGTGCATTCATTATGCGCGGCGGCGCAGCGGCGGCCGACGGCGGCGATAGCGGGAGGCTGCCGTCGGGCCCACCACCGCTGCGCCCCGACTCCTTCGTGGCCGTGCGTGCCGCCGACCCCAGCCGCCAGAGGCTCCGCGGTGCACCAACCTTGTGTGCCGCACCCGTCATTGACGCGCTGGCGTCGGCGGCCGCGCCACTTGCGCCGCTCGCCTCGCCGCCAACTCCAGTTGCCACCTCACCGCCGCCACCGCCGCCACCACCGCCGCCACCGTCAGCAACCTCCGCGTTGGTGTTGGTGCGGGAGCTGGTCGCGTGCCCCGCGGCGCCGCGCGCTGTCAGCCCCCGCAGCGTGGACGACACCATGCCCGCGACGCCCGACATCTTGTTGGCCGCCTCCCGTGCCGCAAAGGTGGCAGCGGCGCTGGTGCCCGCCAGCGCGTCTCGCATGGATGCCTGCAGGCGCTCCATGGAGCGCGTGATGAAGAGCAGGACGGCAGCGGCGTCACCCACCTGCGTCACGCTGTCACGCGCAACCACGTCGTCCACGGCGCGGCGCGCACACAGCGCAGTCGCAGCGGTGGTTACGGCGCCGCGCATGAATGTTAGCGCGGCGATGCAGCTGCGGCGCTGCGCGCGCTCGTGGCTGGCGTTTGCCACCAGCGCGTCCAGCACGTGCACCTCAAATCCCACAATGGCGCGCGCTGTCTCGGTGGTGGGGTCTGACCCTACCGGCAGCTGTGCCAGCCGCCGCCGCCGCTCTGCCAGCTCGCCCTCCCACACCGTCGCCTGCAGGTCTGCCCGATGCAGCTGGTACTCCTCCACGTCAAGGGCGTCCGTCACTTGCAGCAGCAGCGTCTCACTCACAAACCGCTCCGCCTCCGCGTCCGCCGCCGCACCTGCCGCCACCTGCAGCTCAATGCGGTACTGCTTGGCGCGGTCGTGCAGCCGTGACACGCACGCCAGCGCTGCCGACACCGTCATGCGCGGCGGCCGTGACGGCGCGGCCACGCTGGCGGCCGCCACTGCGGGCGTGGCATCCTCGACCGCCAACAAGTGCGCAGCAATGGAGCGGGGCAGCAGGGCGGCGCGCGATGTTGCTGGCGCCCCGCTCTGCCGCCCTGCCGCGGCAAGCGACCGTGGGCTGGCACCAAACACCACGTCGGCATTCACCACCACGTCCCGCAGCCGCAGCCCACTGGCGCCGGGCGTGGCCACGATGGACATGCCGCCCGCCTCCAGCAGCGCGTTTGCAGACGCCCGGAATGGCTCCACCAGCTTCAACGCGGTTGACATTGCCGCCGTCGTCAGCTCAGCACCACTGCTGCGCGCGTGGCTTGCAACTGCTGTGCTGGTGGTGGTGGTGGCGACGGCGGCGCCGCCCTCTTCACCGCCCTTGCTGCCGCCGTCGGTACCACTCCCGCTACCGCTGCCGCCGCCACCTGTGCTGGCCCACTCGGAGAAGGCTGCAAACTGGACATCCACCGCTGACCCAGCGGCAGCAATCTGCAACGTGTGTGTTTACGGAGTGGGTAGGGTTGTGTGGTGATGCCATGGCAGTGGTTGCAAGCGTACACTCCACCAAAGCACGTACCGGCAAGGCAGCCAGCACGCCGTCCGTGATGAGGCGGTCGTGGTGCCACCGGTAAGAGCGGCTGGCGTCGCGCGCCGCCACGGCCAGTGCGTACACGTGTGGCTGCAGGGTGGGGAGCATGGGGGAGTGGTGGTTTGGTGTGGCAGAAAAAGAGTATTGGTTGGCGCTGGTGCTAGGGGCGGCGTACCATGGCTGTGGCGTCGGTGCGCATGCGCAGCGTGGCGGCGGCCAGCTCTACCAGCAAGCCGGCAAACCGCACGCCTTCACGCAGCAGCGTGAGGCGACGAGCAAGGCGGCGGCCGCAGAAGCTGCGGAAGGTGGCTTGGATGAGGGTGGCGGCAACGTCGCCCTCATCCACCACGCGCCCACCGCGCTCTGCCAGCCCCGGATGGTGTGCTGCAGCGCTCAGGTGGTGCATGAGGCGGCGCGCCACGCCCTCCAGCACCGACACGCGGCTGCGATGCAGGTGGGCGCGGTATGCCGCCTGGATGCGGCGCACCAGGCCGGCGTACTGCCGGCGCTTCACGCCGCGCGACGCCGCCAGGAACGACTCCACCAGGCGCTCGCGCTCCAGGTAGTAGCCCGGCACCAGGCCGTTGAGCTGCTTCTTGGCGGAGCGGGCGCGCGCCACCGGCAGCATGAGGTCCATGCACGCGGTGAGCGGTGCTGCAATACGCGCCAGGGAGTCTTTCACCGCCAGTGTCGCTGTCGCCGCGTGGCGCTGCGTGCCGCTGCGGACGGTCCCCAACAGCGGCGCCAGCGACAGGTTGGGAGCTGCCCGCAGCGCCGGTACGATGGCAAAGGCGGGCACACCGGGTGTACCAGCAGCGGGCGCGCTCTTGGGTGCGCCGGGTGGCGCCAGCAGCGATGTGATGCGAAGGCTGCTGCTGGTGGCAGACAGCTCAGCGCCGTCGCTGTCATCCCCGCCGCCTGGCGGCGTCCAGGAGGTGGACCCGCCGCCCCGCGGCGTGCTGCCGCCGCCGCCACCGCCGCCGCCACCGCTGCGGCTGCGGACGCTGGGGTGCGGCAGGTCCGCCGGCACGCTGAGCAGCAGGTCGTAGGTGGGGCTGGGTGGGCGCAGCGCCAGCACGTCGACGTTGGCGACGGTGGGGCACAGGTCCAGCACCGGCAGGCCGCCCACGCGGCGAGTTGCTCGCCGGCGGCTGGCGGTGGTAACCAGCGTTGTAGTTGGCGCACCAGCCGCCGCCGCGCCAGCAGCGGAGGCAGCGGCGGCGGTGGTGGGCGGCGGCAGCAGGGCGTCGACGGGTGGCGGCGGCACAGCCGGCAGGCAGGTGAGGAAGCGGCCTTTCAGGTGGTAGTACCGCAGGGAGGTGGGCGGTGACAGGGAGGCCAGCCACATGGCGTTGCGATGCAGCGTGAAGCGGCGCATGAGATGTGCCCACCGCGCCTCCACCGCCGCCAGCTGCGGCAGGTCGCCCTCTAGGGCGGCGGACAGCGCATCCACATGCGCCTGCAGCGTGGCTGCCTCACAGATGGCCTCGCTAATGTCACCGCCGCCCGGCAGGCTGGTGAGCGGCGGGAAGCGTGCCAGCAACACCGACTCGCTGGGTGCCAGTGCGGGGCCGGTGGTGGAGAAGGTGCTACCGCGCGGCGACAGCACGGCGCTGGATCCGATGCTGCTCTCCGCGCTACCCCCGCCGCCCACGTACGCCCGTGCCGTTGCACGCGCGCCCGCCGCCGCCGCCTCGCGCATGCGCGCGCGGTGCTGGTTGGTTTCTGCCACCGCCGTCAGCTCGCGGCGCAGGGTTGTCAGCCGCGTGCGGTAGCCGGCCAGCAGCGCGTGCGTGCGGCTGACCTTTACAAGCAGGCAGTCACGCTCCACGCGCGCCTCAATCTCCGCTTCCTGCAGCTCTGCCGTCGCCATGACGGGCGGCAGCGGCGCGGCAGCCGCGGTGGCGGCGGCGGTGCGTGTGCGCACGACGCGCAGAGCGGCGAGCGCGGCGGCGGCGTCCGCCACCGTCCACGGCAGCCACGTGTACTCGCGGCCGCGCAGGCGCGTTGCGGCAGCGTCGTCGGTGCGCCACCGCAGCAGCGTGGACTTGCGGATGCGAGTGCCCACCGCGTGGTGCACGTACGCAAACGCGGTGTCGGGCGCGGCAAGGAGGGTGGCGGGTGGGTGGTACGCCACCAGCTCGTCGGGCCCCGCCGGCACCGCCAGCACGGCGCCCGCCAGCCGCGCCTCCAGCTCGGGCACGGCAGGCAGGCGCGCCACCATCTGGCACAGCTGCAGCACGTGCGCCGCCTTCAACACCAGCTCCTGCATCCCCGCCTCCCGCCCCGCCTCCACGCCGTCGCCTATCACGCGCACCGCCCCGGGCCCCTCCGCCCACCGCACGTGCCGCACACCGGTGACAGCCAGGACGGTGGCGCCCACCCCGCCGCCACCAGCTGCCGCTGCCATGCCCGCTGCCGTGCCTGCCAGCGCAGCGCGGCCGCGCGCGTGCATGAGGCAGAGGCGCAGGCGGTCGAGCGCACGGCGCACCGCCACCTTCTGCGACGCCGCCACCAGCAGGCAGCATGCCAGCTGCTTGGCATTGGCAGCCAGGTGGATGCGCAGTGCCGCCAACACGAGACGGCGCATGGTGAGCACGCGCATTACGCGCCGGAACCAGGCAACAATGGTGCTCGCCGCGCCACGCCGGCGCGCACCCTGCGCCGCGCGGTACCCGCCCCATGCCTTGCCAATCTTACCTGCCGCCCGCGCACGGCGGCGCGCGCGGCGCGTGACCAGCACCCAGCTCATGTGCCACGCCGGCACCACCTCACGACCGCGTGCGTGCCGCACCAGCCGCCGGATCTTGGACAGCGCCGCCGCCTCCGTCTCAAAGCGCGCTGCCTGCAACTCGCCGTCTGTCACGGTGCACAGGCCCTGGCGCGGCGCCAGGAGGGCTGCCACGGACGGCGGGAACAGGTTTGTAACGAGGCTGTTCATGGTGGGCGGCGGGCCGCTCAGCCGTGACGGCGCGCGCCACCGCCCAAACCGTGACGACGTGACGCGCACACCCCACCCCTCTGCCTCTGCCGTCTCCATCGCCGCCAACCCATCCGCAAACGCTGTCAGCGCGCCCACCAGCGACTCGCCCTCCAGGCCGCTGCCGCGGCTGCCCAACAACGAGGCGCTGCCACGCGTGTCCCACGTGGTAGGGCGCCGTGACGGCGACGACGCGGGTGCTCCTTCTGCCGGCAGCGGTGGCGGCGGCGGCGGTGACACACTACCCCCGCCACCGCCGCCGCCGCCACCACCGCTACGACCGTCGCGCCTGGAGCGGGAGCGCGAGGGCGACCGTGACCGCGAGCGGGAACGGGAACGGGAACGGGACCGCCCGCGTGTGGGGGCACGGCGCCCAGGCAGCGTTGCTGCCAGCTGTGCCCCACGGCGCAGCACGCCGCGTGCCGCGTTCAGCGCCTCACCCGTTTGCAACCCACCACAACCCGTGATGTCCAGCACTGACAGCTGCGGCGCATCGGCGCACACACCCAGCAGCTCTGGCACCGACAGCAACGCCGCATACTGCAGCATGAGCACGCGGAGCACGGGAAACAGGTACCCCGTCTCGGCCGACGGCGGCTGCAGCTGGTCTGCTGTCACGCCACCGCCGCCGCCGCCCTCCCCCATCCAGTCGCCTTCGCCGGCTGCCTCTGCCAGCCGCCAGCCCGACAGGTTGAGGAACTCCAGGTGCGGGCAGCACACACCAATGGCATGCAGCAGCACTGCCAGCTGGTTTGGGCGCGTCGATGGAAGGCCGGCTGTGGCACCGCCCAACACCGACGGCGCGTCGTCGTGGGACAGCATGGAGCCGGCGGTGTGCGGCGGTGGCGCGTCGGCCGTGCCGCCACGGATGCTGCCAATCGAGTCGTGGGCGGCAACCAGGGAGCGCGATGGTAGCCGGGAGGTGGGTGGGGAATGACGGCCGGGCGAGCGGGAGCGCGTGTGCATCCGGCTGTCGGTGCCAAGGCGCGGCGGCAGTTCCGTCAGCATGGCGGCGGCCACCTGCTCGGGCGACGCGCCCAGGTCCAGCACCGTCAGCAGGCGGCAGTGCTGCAGCACGGTGAGGAGGGCGAGGGGGGAGCAGGGCAGGAGGGCGCTGTGCGCCCGCAGCTCGCGCAGCGTGGCACGGCACGCAGGGAAGGCGGTAAGCGCGGCGGCGGAGAGGCCCACGCAGCCCGACACGTCCAGTGCCACCAGCTGCTTGCACAGCGCCGTGATGGTGCGCAGGTCGGTGTCGCTGAGGTCGGCGTGGTCTGCCAGGCGCAGCGTGCGGAGGGACGGCGGCGTGCCAGCGGCGCGCGCCACGTTGAACATGCCAAACGCTGCAGCCGTGATACGGCGCTGGCCGGCAAGGCGCAGCTCTGCCAGGCGCGTGGCGCGCAACAGCAGGAACTCGACGTCGGGGTCGGCCAGCGGGCCGCAGTAGTCCACATCCACCAGCTCCAGGGTGGCCAGCATGTCCAGTGGTGACACCACCAGGTGGCCGGGGAACGGCGTGGTGGCGGCGGAGCCGTCGGTGGGCATACGTAGCAGGCCAGCAATCTGAGACGGGTCAATGAGCGGGCTGCGCAGGCGCGGGCAGTGCGCCAGGTGGAGAACGCGCAGGCGGCGGCAAAAGAGGGCAATGGCGGTGGTGGACGCGTTAGTGACGCGGGCAAGGTGGGAAGCGCGCAAGTGCGTCAGCGTGTCGCCCGAGTTTCGCACGATGGACGTCATCGTGGCATCCGTCGCGTTGCCCACCGCCTCCATGTCCACCTCCCGCAACGACGCCAGCAGCTCAAACCGCATGCCCAGGTGCTCCTGCACCATGAACGCGCCGCCTGACACGCCGCCGTACGACGCGTCGGTGTGGGCGTCACGCCGCCGCGGCGCCATGATGCGCCGCCCAAACCGGCCGTACCGCTCCTCCGATGCCGCCACCATAGGTGACGGCGGCGGTGTGGGCGGGCGGCGGGTGCGGCCCAGGTTGGCAATGTTGAGGTTGGCGATGCGCGTGCGTGCCAGCACGTGGTACAGACCGGCGTCGTCAATGTTGTGTGCCCACGACACGTCCAACGTCGTCAGCCCCGCCGCCGTGTACGACAGCACCTCCATGCTGGTGTTGCTGACGCCACGGCAGCCCGCCAGCGCCACCACCTGCAACCCGGGCGCCGCGCGGAAGAGGGCGGTCAGGCCGGTGTCCTCCAGGTTGTCGCAGCTGGACAGGTCAAGCGATAGCAGGGAAGCAGCAGCGGTGCCAGCCGCCAGTGCTGCGCACAGTGCGGCATCCACCGCCGCCACGCCCGGCAGGTGCAGGTGGCGCAGCGTGGGCAGGGTGGCGACGATGGCAGCGACAACGCGAGGCGTCATCAACGCCGCCTGCCACGGCGCGCTGCGCCATCCCGTGTACTGCGCGCCGCGCTCCGCCACGTATGCCAGCAGCGCGTCGGCGGACAGCAGATTGCGCGCGCGCATGTCCATGATGCCCGCCGCGGGCACCACGTCGGCGCCAGCGCCGGGCAGCAGGGCGGCACCGGCGGTGGAGCGCTGTGCGCTGCGCGCCGACGCCGCCGCAATGCGGCTGCTGCCGTCATCGCGTGGTTGTGCCAGCGGGCCGGCGCCGTACTCCCCAAACGTGGCTCCCCCGCGCGGGCAGCCGCACAGGCAGGCAGAGCCCAGCGGCGCCCCGCCTACATGCAGCGCCTCCCCCCGCCCCGCCCGCATCCGGTGCTGCGCCTCTGCATCCCGCGCCGCCCATGCCTCGCCCCAGTCGCCGCGCAGCAGCCGGTCCTCCACGCGTGCCATCATGGCAGCGGCAGCAACCGCCGCGGTGGGCGGCACTGCTTTAGGTGGTCCCTCCCGTGCCGCCAGCCAGCGCCGCACCGCCGTGCCTGCCTCCAGCGTCACCTCATACCGCGTCAGCGGTAGCGGTTCATGCCCCAGCGTCGTTCGCCCCTCGCTGGCGCTGCCGGTGCCACCACCGCCGCCACCGCCCCCAGCGCCACCGCCTGCGGGTGACACATCGGCAGCAATCAGGTGCGCGCGCGCACTCAGCGGCCGCGCATCGCCATCGTCCGGGCTGGCAGGCCGCGACGTACCGCCCACGCTGTCGCCGCTGTCGGCGCGGTGGCGGCGGGAGGAATGTATGGCATGGCGGGGGCGGGGGGGAGGGGCGGCACCCCCCCCCACCCCACCCCCCCCCCCCCCCCCCCCCCCCCCCCCCCCCCCGCCCCCCCCCCCCGCCCCCCCCCCCGCCCCCCCCGCCCCCCCCCCCCCCCCCGGCCCCGCCGGCGGCGGCCGCCGCCATCACCCGCGCCACCAGGTCGCTGTCTGCATCCAGGTCGCGCCCCGTGGAGCCGTCATGCGCATACGTCACGCGCTCCACCACCACGTCCGACGCCTTGGAGTCCGACCGCTCCAGCGACGCCGCCACGTCGGCATGGTACTTGAAGTCTGAAATCGGCAGCGCCGCCAGGCCCTTGCTGTCCTTCCGCCCGCCGCCGCTGCTGCCGCCCACCGCGCCGCCACCCCGCCCACTGGGCGTCCGTGGGCTGCCCTTGGCACTGCCGCCGCCCGCAGACGTAAGCCGCCGCATCACGCCGGGCGGCAATGCAGGTGCCGCCTCGCCCTCGTCGCCGCCACCGCCGCCACCGCCGCCGCCACCACCACCTGTTGACGCGACGGCAAAAGCACTGGCTGCCCGAGACGCGCTACCCCTGCCGCTACCGCTGCCTGCCTCCCGCTCGCTGGTTGCCAGCAGTGTACTGAACAGCGCACTAAACCCAAATACGTCTGCAAACACGGCGCCGCCGTGGCTCAGCTCCCCCGTTGCTGCAGGTGCATCGCCGGCAGCAGCAGCGGCGGCGGCGGCAGCAGCGGCGGCGGCGGCTGCGGGTGCGCCAGCGCGCCCTAGCCCCGCCAGCGCGGCGCCATGCCGCTCCAGGAACGCGGCGCCCGCGGTAACCAGCAGCGTGTCCGTGTACTGCACGCGCGTCGCAATGGCGGCGTCCAGCACCACCGCCACCACCACGTCTGACTTGGGCGGCTGCAGCCACCGCACCACCTGGTCGCCTACCGTCAGTGCTGACCCGCCCTTGCCCGGCAGCAGCACATCCCGGATGAGCACCGCCACCGCATCCGGCTTGGCGACCGCGCCGGCGCCGCCGCCGTCGTCATGCACCCACTCCACGCCAAACAGCACCAGCCCGGTGCGGCTGAACAGTACGAACTTCTCCAGCATTCTGGCGGCTTCGTGGCTGCGGCTAGCTGCTGCGACCGATCCGCCGAGTACACTGGCAGTAGCAGCAGCAACTACAGAGTGGCGCCAGATGTGGCTGCCACGTGGCACACCCAGAGCGGAGGGTGGACTTGCACAAAAATAAAAAATAGAGCAGCACGCCGATGAAATAGAAAAGCAGCACAAACCAACCCTCTCGCGCGTGTATCTATATTGTCACCTCTAATTCTACGTGGAAGTGACACCCCCAATACCACCTTGTTTGACTTTGACCTCACCTCCCTGCTCTCTTGCTCCTCTCCTCTCTCTCCCCCTTCTTTTGCACTCCCACTCCCACATGGTATGCAATGTGGCAGTGCAATGCGGCAATGTGGCATTCAAAAGGGGTCATGTGGCTGGGGGCAAGGTGAGCAGGCGCACGGCGCCGCTGAAGTGCGCGGCGACGAGGCGGCCGTCGGGCAGCGGCGCCAGCGCGGCTACGTAGCCCGGCACGTGTTCAACCGCGACCCACGCCACTGCGTTAGCGGGCCGGCTGGACGAAGCGGCCACAGCAGGGCGCGTGGCCCACAGCCTGACGGCTTC
>Ga0066256_1003696_pt1 | contig 14468 bp, 7 predicted proteins | sample ThiBio_1000_biof_FD_87107 | JGI IMG/M metagenome (GOLD analysis project Ga0066256, IMG submission 87107) | Wastewater bioreactor microbial communities from Cape Town, South Africa - Thiocy_expt_1000_biof (version 2) | ecosystem: Engineered > Bioreactor > Thiocyanate-remediating >...
CCCCCCGCCCCCCAATAACACTCACCGCCGTAAAGAGGAGCAGGCCCTCGGGCATGCAGTTGGCGGTGACGTCGCCGGCAAAGCCGGAGCCGGGTGCGTGCTTGAACTCCAGGCCCACCATGCAGCCGCGCCCGCGCACATCCAGGATGTGGTCAGGGAAGCGCGTCTGCAGGCCGCGCAGGGCGGCGGACAGCTGCGCGCCGCGCGCCGCCGCGTTGGCGGGCATCTTCTCCTCCACCACGGCGTCCAGCGTGGCGACGGCGGCGGCGGCGGACACGGCGTTGGCGCCGAACGTGCCACCCATGCTGCCGGGCGGGCTCTTCTTCATCATGTCGCCGCGCGTGGCGATGCCGGACAGCGGCAGACCCGACGCAATGGCCTTGGCAAACACCATGATGTCAGGCGTCACGCCCTCGTGCTCCACCGCCCACATGGTGCCGGTGCGGCCCACGCCCGTCTGCACCTCATCCGCCACCAGCATGATGCCGTGCTTGTCGCACAGCGCGCGCAGCGCCTTGAAAAAGCCCGGCGGCGGCGCCACGTACCCGCCCTCACCCAGCACCGGCTCCAGCACGATGGCGGCGGTGTCGGACGGCGCGGTGGTCTCCTTGAACAGCGTGTTCAGCGACTCCAGCGCCGCGTTGCAGCAGCAGTCGGTGCCTGACGGCCGCGCGCAGTTGCAGTGCACGCACATGGGGAACTGCGTCTGGAAGATGCCGGACGGCAGCGGGCCGTAGCCCACGCCGTACGCCGTCTTGGAGGACGTCATGGCCAGCGTGGTGAGGGAGCGGCCGTGGAAGCCGCCCTTGAACGTGATCACGTTCTGCCGCCCCGTCTCGTGCCGCGCCAGCTTCACCGCGCTCTCCACCGCCTCCGTGCCGGTGCAGTTGAAGAAGAAGCGCGACAGGCCGGGCGGCGCCACCTTGGACAGGCGGTCCAGCAGCTCCAGCACCGGCTGGCTGATGACGCAGTTCTGCTGCAGGTGGATGCCCTTCGCCACCTGCGCCTGCACCGCCGCCACCACGCGCGGGTGCGCGTGCCCCGTGTTGGCCACCCCGATGCCCGTCTGCAGGTCCAGGTACTTCTTGCCGTCCACCGCCGTGATCCAGCACCCCTTGGCGTGGTCCACCACAATGTTGTTGCCACGCGGCGCGCGCGGCACCGCCGGCGAGAAGTGCTTCTCCAGCAGCGCCACCGCCGACGCGCTCGTGTCCGCGCCCCGCGGGCCTGCCATGGCGGCCGCAGCTGCACGGGCCGCGCCGGCGCCTGCCGCCGCCGCCGCACGCGCGATGGGCAGCATCTTCCTGGTATGAGTAGGGAGCGAGAGAGAGAATAAGAAATGAAACCGTCGGCGGCGGGAGGGGGTGCGCCAACTCACTCTATCAAATAATCAAAATATTTAACTGAATTATTCCAACAAGGCAAGCGGCGGTCCGCGGTCGTCACATCAATGCGCGTCGACTGGCGGCATAAAATAATTGGGCCCACGTGCCGATACCAAACCGCATTTTTCGGCGGCGGCGAGTGGGGGCGTATGAAACATTTGGAAAAAATCGAAAATGTGGCGGTTTCATTTGGGCTGCGGTTCTTTTGTTCTTTCTTTTCGTTGTTCAGCTTGGGTTCGTTGTGGCGCCCTTCCGCGGACCGCAAGCTTCTGGTGTCAGTGTCACCGTGTGACCGTGTCACGGACCGGTGACGGTGTGCTGGGCACTGCTCAATGACTGCTGGCAGCCTGGCAGTGTCCCCTGGCACTGCTGGGTGTGGGTTTGGTAACTTTGGATTAGCACCGCAACTTGTGACCGCAAGACGGCGCAAGTGACCGCAACGCGCCCAACGGCGCCCCAACGCCATTGGCCACGCGGCCCACGCCGCGCACACCCGGCCGCCCGGCCCGCCTCTATGCCTGACACAGCGGCAAGGCAAGTGACTGTACCGGTACTGACAGCCGCGCCACCTGCGTCTCGTGTGCCGGTGTAACAAACGGCAATGCGCCTACAATGGCAGCCAATTTAACTTCAGCCGCCGCTGCAAGAGAGCCACCCAACTACCTAGGGTACCGGTACTCGTACGTGACAGGCGGCGGGAGCTCTAACATGCACACTACCCCTCCGCCGTCGAACTGCCTGCCACTACCGCCGCCACATGCGAGGCGACCATCAGGCAGCGGCAACAACGCCCTAACTTCACCACTCAAAATGCCCACGACCTCCACCGGTACGGCACTGGCGGCATGGCTGGTGCCAGCTGCTGCTACTGCAGCTACCGGCCGCGTGTCCCACAGCTGGATGGTGCCATCTGCAGACCCGGTGGCAAGCCGGCCGTCGGGCAGCGCTGCCAGTGCTGTCACGCAGCCTGCGAGCCGCCCAGTCAGCTCGCCCACACAGGCTCGCGCGCGCACATCCCACAATCGCACTGCGCCACCCGCCCCGCTCACCAACCGGCCATCGGGCAGCGCCGCCAACAATGAAACCCAGCCGGTGTGCCCTGCCAGGATTGCCACGCATGCGCCTGTGGCCACATCCCACAGCCTCACCGTGTTGTCCCGCGACCCACTGGCCAGCGTGCCGTCGGGCAGCACCGCCAGTGCCATCACTTGGCGCGTGTGGCCACTCAGCACCGCCACCACCGCCCCTACGACAGCATCTACAACCCACAACTTGCCGTCGTCGCACCCGGCAGCCAGGCGACCGTCGACCAGCGCGGCAAGTGCCCACACACCATGGTAACAGTTGCACCGAATGGATACACGGCGCGTGGGTGGTCCACCACTCACGTCCCACACTTTGATGTGGTTGCCGTTGCCCATCCAGGAGATTGTGCTGATGGCCAAGCGGCGGCCGTCCTGCAGCGCTGCCAGCGCACGCACTTGGTTACCCATTGACAGAGGCAGGGTTGTCTCACTCCCAGTAGCCATGTCCCGCAGCTGCACCGCGTTCATATTACCGGTATCACCGCAAGCTAGACGACCACCAGGCAGCAGCGCTAAGAAACCAACACATACCGGTAGTCGGTGCCTGTGCAACACGCTGGCCGACGGTATGGTGCATCCACGCGCGCGACAGCCAGTAATCACAGCGGGCGCCAGCGCTGTATCAATGCAGTGCAACATGCGCAGCGCACGCAAATGGTCCAGCGTGGCGCCAGTTGTCACGCCGTAGCACCCTGCCAGCCGGAGGTCGATGAGCGAAGCCGGCAGGCTGGCCACCAGCGCGTCGCCTATGGCAGTGCCATTCACGTCGAGTAGCTGCAGCGCCGGCAGGCGCGGCAGCACCGCGGCAGCGGTGAGGCGCCGGCACTCACGTGCATTGAGGGACACCAGGCTCGGCGGTATGGTTGCCAGCAAGGCGTTGCCCATGGCGGATCCAGCTACATTCAGCAAGCGCAGTGCAGTCAGATGCGCAAATGACGCTGTACCGGTCAGCTCCTCACAGTTCGCGGCGTGCAGCTCTTCGAGACTCGGCGGAAGGGATGCCATCGTCCGGTTACCTCCCGGTATCCCGCTGCTCCACTCCGCACGCAACACCCGCAGCTGGCTCAGGTGCGCAAGTGACACGCCATCCGACAATCCAAGCGCCCAAGTAAGGCGCAACTCACGCAGTGACGGCGGCAGACCGTCTGCTCGTGCGTTCACAACTGATGTCCCGCGGCAATCCAGCGACGTCAGCGCCGTCAGATGGGCAAAGCTGGCACGCGCAGTCAGGTTGCGACAGCTGTACACATTCAGTGTGCGTAGCGAGACCGGTAGGAGGAGAAGGAGGTCATCGGTCACATCCTCGCAGTCGCGCAGGTCCAGAAGCGTGACGCCGCCCACCGCGGCTGCCCATGGCGGTACCGGCACAGAGGTCCTCCATGCCCATTGTCTCTTTGGCTTCCACTCCAACGCCCGCTTGTCCAGCCTCGCGCCCACCGCGCCCGGCAGTCCCGCGCGCCACCGCACTACATCCACCACGGCCACCTCCGTATTCCTCCACGGCACGCCCGCCACCGCGCCCGCCACCGCCGGGTGCAGACGGCGTAGGTGCCGTGCGTCGTCGATGTCGAGGGCGGCAAGGATGGTGGCGCCGGTTACGCAGTTGCCGGCTACCACGCGCACCAGCGGCGGCACGACGCCCTCCGTGCCGTCTGCGTGGGGATGAACTCGCCGCAACGCAAACAGTCTGCGGATGCGCAACCACGCGTTGCCCAGCGCGCTGCCAGTACCAGTGGTACGGGTGCCGCTTCTTGGGGCTGCTGCCATGGTACCGTGCGAGGACACGGTGGATGTCGGGTGCGCGCGCCGACCACTTCGACACCGAGGCATTTGCGTGGGCGGCAGTGTGTGCTTGTGGCGTGTGGCGCAGTATTGCACAAAGGCGGCGGTGGTTGCTGCAACCAACGCCTTGCGTCGTACCGGTCAACAATCCGAGTTGCACCGCCCTTCGCACTTTGTTCTGTGCTGCTTCGAGTCCCGGCAGCGCACCAGCGCCCTAACGCCACCACTCGGGATTGTGATATTGCTGGTGCATAAACCGGTTGCTATCAAGGCTATTGAATGCGCGACAAACAGGTGTCATGCTATAGCTTTGGTACACAAACGCCGCCCGCGGCCGTGGCGCCAAGGCGAACCACAGCGTGTCAGCGATGGCGACGCCTGCTGACCGGCATTGCACTGAAGGCCACGCTGCGTGGCACCACCTCCGTGCTTGGCGCCCCGGTGCTTGTGGCGTCGGAAGCCAGTGCGGGCACCGAGCCGGCGCCGGAGTCAACGTCAGGGAATGCAACACGCGCACCGCCGCCAAGCGCACGGTGACGGCTGGTATGACCATCCGGCAGCACCCCGGTCTCTGTTATGCCCGTCGCACAATCGGCGAGGTTTGTTGTAGGCGCCGGAGCGGACGCCACACCCTTTGCTACGACACCCTCTGGTCGTAGCCCGACGCCAGTGTCCGTGCTGTCGCCAATACAACCACGCAGCGGGTTGACGGTGGACGCCTCCATTGACTTGGTGACGCTGGAGCCAGGCTTACCGGTAACGGGGCCTGCGCTGCTGCGGCGGCGCACCAGCGACGCACGCAGCCCGGCCACCCGTCCTGTCAATATTGTCACTACCGACGCGCGGCGTATGATACCGTGCGCACGGGCACACTGAGCGCGCAGCCAGAACCCCGCCAGCACGGCAAACGTGCCCACATTCATCACAGCCAGCAGCATCGTCACTGCCCACTCGATGTTTGTCATGGCCTCCGGCGGGTGCAACTCGGCGGATGTCATGCCCACGTTGTACTGCAGCAACGCTGTGGAGATTATGGCGGTGAGCAGCGTCGTCACCAGGCTGGCGGTCTCCAGCCGGTTGAACAGCGGCTTGGTATATGGCGCATAGCGCAGTTGCAACAGAAGCGCTGCCTGGAACCACAACACTGCGCCTACGCACTGCAGATAGGGGTTGGTCAGCGTCACCGCCAGCAGCACCACGCCAGCCTTGCGGCACAACACGATCGCCTCCCACCACACGCGGCTGTCGCCCGACACCACCCATGTCTGCGTCAGCCGTTCTGGCACAAGCGACGACCGGCGTCGCCCTCGCTGGGCTACGCCAGTTGGCACTGGTACCGGTACCGGTATCGGTATTGGCGGCGTTGTACCGGTAGGGTACAAAACAGCCTTTCCAGGTGGTGCATGTTTGCTGCAGCTGCTGTCTGGCGACACAGCGATACCAGGGACCACCGTTGGTCTACCGGTACGTGCACCACGAAGCAGGCTGGGAGCGATCTGTGCGTCGCTGGTCGGTGCTGGGAGTGGCGGCATTGTGGAAAGCATGCGTGTCGGCGCGCGGTAGCCGTCGAACAGGAAGCCCCAGGTGGCGTGGAACGCCGTGTCCAGCAGCTGCTCCTTGCGCGCCGTGCCCAGCAGCCATGCCAAGCCGGCGGGGAAGCCGGCGCCAAGCACCACCAGCACGATATATGCAAGCGAACGCGCGGCGGCATGTTCCCCCACACCGCACTCCACGCGCAGGTCGGACCGCAGGTACCGAGTACCCGCCACCGGCTCAATGCAGTCGAGCGCGCGTAACGACGCTGACACAATGGGCATGTACCGGTACGCCAGGAACAGCACAAATAGGCCCGTGGACAGGTGGCGCTTGGACGCCCACCATGCCACCACTGCGGATCTGAACGACACCTTGTCCATGCCGCAGCGCGGCTTGCAGTGCACGGACCGGCCAGTTGTGACAGCGTGGAAGATGATAACTACCGCCACCGACGCCAGCACCGGCAGCAATATGGTGGCCACGTACTGGAACAGGTAGGGCAGCCGCATGATGCACTGCAGCGCGCCCACGGATAACGGGCTGGCGCTCACCACCTCCGTCCACCCCATCACGCTGTCGTACGCCTTGGTACTGCCTGCACGGAACACGCGCAAGCTGCCCACCGCCTGTAAGTAGCCCAGCGTGATGCGTAGCACAATGGACGCATCGGAGCGGCCGGAATCCGTACGCAGCGCCACACGCGTTAGCACCGCCAGCACGACTGTCACAACTGCCGTCAGGAACGTCCAAGATGCGCCGGTATCCCAGCACAGCGCACACGCCTCACCAAACCGCGCGTAGTTGACGCCCGTGTCACACACGCCACACAGTGGCCCAGTGTAGCCATACGCGCAGCCATACGCCGCGCCGCCGCTTACGTTTCCACTACCGGTAACCTCCAGGGTGCACGCTTCGGCGTTGTAGCACGGGTGCAATTCGGTGTCGGGCCCCAGTGGCGTTCCGGCCTGACTTGCTGGCCGGAAGTAGTGTGGCAGCAGCGTGAGGATGCCAATGTTGCAAGCAGCACCGGTTGGCGGGCAGCCGGTGCAGCGCGCGCCAATGCCACCGAGACTGAAGGTGGAGCCACCACACGTCGCACATGTCACGCCCTGCGACTCATGACCTGCTGCACAGCCCGCCAGCGTCACGGTGAATGCTAGCGACGGTGGGATAGCCAATCCGCCCACCGCGCAGCTGAGTGCAAGCCCGTACGTCTCGCCCTGCGGCGCCACCAGCGTGAAGGCGTCAAACACCGCGCGGTGCGTCGTTGTTGTCATCGTTGCTATCGCGTGCTGCAAGAAGGTGTTGGCCGTGTCGTTGGTGGTTGTGGTGGCCGCGTCCAGTGCGATGGTGCACACGATGGCCGGTAGTGATAACGGCGCAGGGGTGGCGGCTTCGGCGCATGGCGTGGTGGGTGGCGCGCCCGGCGGCGTAGCCACAATGCCAACAGCAAACGTCGGCAGCGCGGTACCAACAAACGAGTCGCGTGCTGGCTGTGTGCACAGCTGTGCGGTCAGCAGGGTGGCTGGTATCGTGAGGCTGAGCGGCGGCGGCGCATCGCCCGACGTGCGGCGGCACTCGACTACGAGCTCCACGGCTGGTGTGGTGGTGTCGGTCTGCACGTAGAAGCGCGGCACGGCAATGGCGCCGGTGACAGGGTGTGCTGATACGGACAACAGAGCAGACGATGCGCTGCTGCCGGCCACCTTCAGCTCCACGCCGGTTGTTGCCGTCGACAGCGAGCAGGTGACGTCGGTGGCATTCATGGTGGAGCTGGCACCGGCGCCATCGGTGACCGCCACGGCAACTGCCAATTGCGGCTCCACGGGCCACGCTGACGACGAGTCGGACGCAATGAAGGAGGTTGGCAGCGCTGACACCAGGCGAAGCGTCAGCGTAGCAGTTGTCACCCGCAGTGGTGGGGACTCAAGTGGCTGCCCCCACACCATGCAGCTCGCATGTATGAACGCCGTGGTTGCTGGTGCCGCCTCGATGGTCACGTTGGTGCATGTAGCCACCATCGTGCCAGCGAGCGCAGTGGCGTTAATGACCACCGCCCACGGGTCCGCTGCACCCAGTCGCGCACTGCGGACGGTTGCGTTCACCAGTAGCACCTCGCATTCCGCCGTCGTGGCTGTTGTTGAAGTAGCGGTGGCAGGGGTAACCAGTGTAACCGCCAGGCGCAGCGGCGACGCAGTGTACCCCAACACCGTGGCCGGCGGCGCCACCCAATCCAGCACCAGTTGTATTGTCGACAACGGTAGTGCAGGCAGTCGCACACGCTCACCGGTAGGCACCCAGGTGCACTCGGCATACATCACAAGCGCCTGACCTAGGCGCGCAGTCGCCGCCGACATGCCTGTAAACGCAATGCCAGCGGCGGTGGCATTCAACAATACGATACCAGCTGTGGATGATGACAGCACGTCCCGCGGCGACACGAGGTCAAGCGACTTGCTGAGCGGCGGCGGGGTGGTTGACGCTGAGAGCAGCAGCGCAAGGCAAGATAGCGACGACGCCACCACAGCATTGTCACCACCACCAACAAGCTCAAACACCGCCGTCAGCACTGGCAACTCACCTGGCACAACTGTGAATGGCTGCGGCACGCTGCTGCTGTTCCAGTCCGCGCGCCAGCCCGCCAGCACCACGGTCGGGTTGGGTTGCCCTGCTGTGGTCGCTGTTTGGCCCACACCGTCAATGCACGACGCCGTCAGGCTGCCAACACAGCCCGACGCGCCGCTCACAGTAAGTGCATCCAACAGCAGGTCCATGGGCACGGCGTTTGAGTTGCCGCTTGCGGTCACTGAAAGCGACGTGGCGGGTGACGACACGGTCATGCCGGCTGGCCGTGACGCTAGCGCCGCCGGGTTGGTCGTGGCGCACGAGCTCACGTTGATGGTCAGGCTGCAGGTTGCTGCCTGCCGCGACAGCACCCGCAGCGTGGGCGCAGGTGATAGCAACCCACCTGGCAGCGCAGTGAGCATCGGTGTGGTTGCCCATAATACTGCAAACGTGGTAGGGTAGGCGAGGTTGACGGACTCTGTTGAGGAAGCGCCAGCGGCATTGACCACCACAACTGCCACCGCCGGGTAGCCAGGCGCCGACGCCAGCACGGACGGCGCGTTGCATTGAACAAACTGTGCGCCAAGAACTTGTAGGCTACCGCAGACCTCTCCGCCAATGAACACGGTGGGCGGCGTGCGGGTGGCGTCCATCAAGCCGCTGCCGGTTACAACCACCGGCACGCCAGGCGCGGCGATGGAGGTGGGAGTGATTAACGTCAGCACCGGCCGGGTGACCAGCGAAACGCATGCATCGCATGATATCAGCGGCGTGGCACGGTTGGCCCACACAGCGCTGACGTTTACCGGTAGCAGTGCGGTTGGGTTGGTATACTGCAGCAGGCCAGCGGCGGCGGCCGCGGTAACATTCCAACCAACGCAGACTGCGGCATCGGTGCGGCCAGTAAGACAGCCAACTGCGCCGCAGCGCAGCCCGCCAACGTACGCAGTTGGCAGCCGCGCGTGGTGGTTGACACACAACGACGCGCCAGTAAGCGTGATGTTGACAATCGAGGCATCAGGGGGCAGAAGCGTCAAGTCCGTGGACAATGCCATTAGTGTCGGTGGCGTGAATACCGAAGGCAGCACGCCGCTGACGTTGAACAGGCCGGCCAGAAGTACGACAACTGGGATGTCCACGCCATCGACAGCGGGGATAGCGCACGACAGCGTGGTGGATGACTCCCACGCCGGATCGCTACATGATGTGCCGGCCAGCCACACCGCCAGGCCGTCGATGGTTGCTTGCGCCGGTGGTTGCAAGCCAGCAGCACTCCAGTCGGCAGCCGTCAGCCGCGATGCTGGCAACCGCAGCACAACGCGGCCGCCTCCGGCGGTGAGTGGCAACAAGCCATCGCTGCCGCCTGGTGCAAGTGCTACAAGTGACGATGGCAATAGCGTGACGCTCGCATTGAGCCGTTGCAGGACACCGCTCGTGCCGACATGCGCCACCCACACGGCTGTGAGAACTGGCGCGGTTGCCGTGGCCGGTAACAAGAATGGCAGTGCGCACGACACGGTGGTGGTGGAGACCACAACCACCGGGCTGCAGGACACGTTGGCAATGGTGGGGTGTAGCCCAGCAGGCACAAAATACATGCTGGCGTTGACCCAACTGCCGGCGCTGTCCGCCACCAATGTAATACTGTCGCGCCATGTGACGGTGGTGTTGCATGCTGGAGCTACTACACCAGGCAGGCAGGCAACACATCCTCTCGCGGCACCGGTGGCGTATGTGTCTTGTGTGCACGGCGCACAGGTGGCGGCGCCGCCTGCTGCAAAGGTGTTGGTGCCACACAGGATTGGGTTGCTGACTCCACCAGCGCATGACGCCCCAGCCGGGCATGTGCTGCATGCAAATAACGGCATGCCACCGGTAGGAGTTTGTTGGAGGGCATTTATCGACCCTGGCCGGCAGCCACTACCTGTTGTCAGCGGCGTGCGCGACTGGTCAACAACGGCCAATGCCGGATGTTTGGCGGACGAGAAGGCGGCGTCGCTGACGTAATTGAGGGCGGTGTCCGCCAGCGACAGCCATCGCAGGGATAGCGCGGCGTCAAAGTCATGCTCGTCGACGGCAGTTATGGCGTTGCCACTCAGGTCTAGTGACGTAAGACTTGGTACGGCTGCCAAGAATGCGAAGTAGGGCCACAACACAGCCGTGATGTTGGATATCACCAGCTTGTTTATTGTGGCAAGTCCCACAAAGCTGCCAGCGGTCAGCTGTGGCTGCTGTGTTGACGTTGGGGCGGCAACCGTAAGGTTGGTGAGCGCAGGCAGCGCAAGAGCAGCTACCGGCACGGCGGTTGTTGCCAGGGCGAGCGACTGCAGGCCACGCTGCGCTGACGTCGAGAAAGTGGTGTTGATGTTGCCAGCAGCAGCAAGGGTTACGTCCCGCGGTGACAATGTCACTGTGCCTAGCAGTAGTGTGCGAATGGCGGGGTTGAGGCCAGCGGTGTTGGCCAAGGTCAAAGTCGATGCAAAGGTTGCAGCACGTGCGCCCAGCACCGGCCGTACGTCGTTTCCGCTGTCCGTTCCCCGCGCCCGCCATGCCGTCAATTTGGGGGGGGGCGCCAGGTGCGAAGGTGGCAGCGGCCCTGCGGAAAAGATTGCAGGAGCAGGTTGTAGTTGCACCTGTCGAACGACGTGGTTATAGGTGTCGCCGATATAAAGGGTGCTGCTGACAACATCCAGCGCGATACCCCCAGGGTAAAAAAATGATGCGGTCGTGCCAACACCATCTCCCCAGGTGCCAGCGCCGGAGCCAGCAATTGTGGTGGCAACGCCACCAGTGATGGCAATGCGCCGAATGCGGTTGTTATAACAATCAGCTGCATACAGCACTTCAGCGCCAGCATCCAGCGCTAGCGCTTGTATATTGTAGAACTGCGCCGCACTGCCAGTGCCATCTGCGTAGCCCGCAGTGCTGCCTGCCAGGAGTGTGGACACGCCGGCGTATGTGACGACATACACTGAGCTGTACACTGCCACAAACATGACGCGTGCCGCGGTATTCAGTGCAACATCGCGAACATATGTGGTAAACGTAGCAAGTGTGGCCACTGCGTGGCTGCCAGCAATGGTAATGGTGCGCACTTGGTGGTTGTAGGTGTCAGCCACATAAAGCAGCCCGCCCGGCACGTCCGCACGCACCACATATGGGAAATAAAAACACTGGAGCCACCGCTGGTTTTGCCAGTGCCTCATAGACTTTGCGATCGCACCGCCTCCCATGCCCCCGACAACATTCGTATTTCTTGGTTGTGCGTGCCGGCCACGTACACGTTGCCCCCGCCATCCACATCCACCCCATTTGGAAATCTGAACGAAGATTGCAGCGGTGTTACGCCCCCTGTCGAGCCGGTGCCGCCCACCCCAGCCACTGTCGTCACAGTCCGCGACGCAATGTCTACCCGCCGAATCAAACAATTATAATCATCAGCCACGTACAACCCCCCGGCGCCATCGAGTGACACGCCCTGTGGATCGTAAAACCGTGCCGCGGTACCTACGCCATCCAGGCGCCCAGGCGCAGTACAATTGCCGGCTAGCGTGCTGACCGTGACGTGGTCGCTAGTACCAACAGTCTGCGGCAACGGCAACCCGTCCGCTGCTGCTGCCAACATCAGTGGCCTGCTGCTATTTGTTGTGGACGCCACACAGCCCCAGCCCGCGCATGCCACCTCATAGCCAGCTTCTGCAATGGTGCCGCTCACAGCGCCCCAGCAGGTCACTGGCCCCGGTACACTGGATCCCGACATGGCGCACGTCATGCCGGCACCTGCAGCCAGCCACCATACACTACCATTGGTTGTTAGTGCCGCAGGTGGAGCCGCTCCACCGCGGCTGTTGCTGCCCCAGCAAGCTACGCTGCCGTTCACCCGCACGTAGCACGCGTGATCGGTGCCGCAGGCCACATGCTCCGCGTCGGATATAGCCCGCCACGTACTTGCCGCTGCAATCACCGGGTTGTTGCTGTCCCCCCAGCACACCACGCTGTGGTTGCGCGCCACTCCGCAGGTGTAGTTGGCGCCGGACGTGACGCCCTGGAAGGCAACTCCAGACGGCACATCAATGGCACCGCGCGATGACGCGTCGCCCCAGCATAGCACGGTGCCATGTGGTATCAGGCCACACACATGACGCGGCCCGGCATGTACGTCAACAAAGAAGGTGGACGGCGGCGGCAGCTGTGCGCTGCCACCAGGCAGGTCGCCCCAGCAGCGCAGGCTGCTTCCACTGGCCGTCAGGCCGCAGCTGAAGTCATGACCGGCCGTCACAGCATGGAACGTTGCATTTGCAGGCGGGGCCAGCTTCTTTGTCGCGTTGGCGCTGCCATAGCACGCTGCATAGCTGCCAGCCTGCACCACACAGACGTGCTCATCCGCCGCTGCGATGTGCCGCTCGCCGGCCACGCAGCGCGCAGTACCGGTAACCGCCACGATGACAACAACCGCAACGGTGCCTGCGACGCCCCAGCCCCGCCTCATTTCTGTCTTACCAGTACTGGTATTGGTACAGCGTCACTGCGCGGAGCCGGAGCAGCCGGGCCGCGCAGCCACGGTGCAGCCGTTGCCAGCAACTATGCTCGTTGTGGTGCACGGCGCACCAGTGCCAGCAGGCTGGTTTGCAGTGGGAGCCGCAAACAGGCTGCACGCTGCACGACGCGCAGCTGCCCTACAAAACTGCCGCGGCACCGTGGCGGCACGACAAGGTGGCAGGTGCGCCAAGTTGCCAAAACTGCCAACAGTGCCAACTTGTGCCAAGTGCCACTGCCAACAAAGTAAGCTCGCAGCCGCCGGCGGCGTGCCGTGCGCAAATTACAGACGGAGCGATTTTCCACGCACTCCGCCACTTTGCTTTTACCACCTGCAATTTTCCTCCTTTGCCGCGCGTCGCCGCGGGTTGCGCGGGCAGCGGCCATGGTTGATGTGACTTGGAAAAAATTGCTGCCGCGGCTCCAACAACAACGCACATTTCCAGCCGCTGTGAGCGGCGGCGTTGATTACGGCAGGCCAGCAGCGGCGGAAGCCATAGTTTATGCACTAGCTGGTGACCTGCCCGTGTTATTTTTGCAGGCGATTGTGTAGGGGCCACACATTACGGCGCCAAAGTACCGTATCCGGCTACCAATCCTGCCGCCAACGCACACGTGTTGGACCGGTTCGCCACCAGCAGTGTGATTCACTCCCACCCCGACCCACCAGCGCCAAGATAACTTGTTACCTTACCCATCCGCGCTGTGTTGTTGCCATTCCGCCACTGCTGCGTCGTGACCACTGACCGGCCACACCACAACATCGTCAAACGCCACCAACGCACACCGTCAACTCACGACGACGTTTTCGGCATGGCTGCAGCTGTAGCAATGGTGGTAGGGGGTCGGTTGCGGGCATGTGTTGCAGCAGCGTCATCGGCACTGCCTGCAGGAGTGGCAGGCAGGTGGCGCAGCAGCAGCAGCAGCTCGTCAGCGTCAGCCGTGTGCGTTGGCACGACATCTCAAGTCCCCCTTGTCAACGCCCGTATCCACGCGATTTCGACACCACTCACCACCATCTCCACCCCCGTACCACCACACAATACAACTACCACATACAAACCACTCACTCCGCCACTTGTTACCACCCGATTCGCCTCCACCACACCAATTTACCGCGCCAAAGCCGCTGTTCGCGGCCCGTATCTTGGCCTCTCCCCCCCTCCGCCCACCGCGTCCACCGCACACGCCGCCGCGCTTCCCCCCCGCCGGCCGCCATTTGTGGCAGACCCCCGGTCCTCTGTACCCATCCGCCCGTTTGCCATGGCTGCCGCCGCCGCTGCTGCCTCGCCGTCGCCGGCCGATGTGCGCGCGTCGCTGCGCCACGACCCCTTCATCGCCGGCGCCTTCACCGCCGCGGAGGGCGGCGAGATGGCGGTGCGTTCGGGTTGATGGTGGTGATGCTGGTGGGGTTGGGTGAGAGAGGGTTAGAGAGAGGTGGTTGGATGGTGGGGTGGGGTGGTGGAGTGGCGGAGAGAGAGAGGGTGGCAGGGAGAGAGAGCGAGAGAGAGAGAGAGGAGGGGAGAGAGGGAGGGTGGCAAGAGATGGCGGTGCGTGTTAGGGTGGTTTAGGGGGGTTT
>Ga0066256_1003697_pt1 | contig 14467 bp, 12 predicted proteins | sample ThiBio_1000_biof_FD_87107 | JGI IMG/M metagenome (GOLD analysis project Ga0066256, IMG submission 87107) | Wastewater bioreactor microbial communities from Cape Town, South Africa - Thiocy_expt_1000_biof (version 2) | ecosystem: Engineered > Bioreactor > Thiocyanate-remediating >...
GACGGATGAACCGCGGGGCGGTTCGATGACCGTTGGGAAAGCCTTGTTGCTTCGGACAGGGAGCCGGAGCGCCGTCATCCCGCCAAGGCCAAGCCGCTTCGCGGTGGCGCTGCGCGCCAGCCTTGACCGGATGCCAGCGCCCCGGCAGGGGCTTGGGAAGCAGATAAGGCGAGGGGTGAGCGCGGGCGCTCCCCTTCCGACAGTAAACGCGGAGGCGATGGTGAATCATAACCCGTCCTATTTGCCGCCGATGGCTCGCTATGGCCGCACGACCTTGTTTTTCCTTTCTAGTTCTTCGCTGGAAGCTGCTTCATGCCTGTTTGAGTCCAACAATTTGCAGGCGGTTGCATGGGAGACGACACAGAACCGAGACCGGGGCGGTTCAGACCGGCCAACGACAATACCGGCCCTCAGGACGAGCCGGACGCCGAGACGTGGCGCAGGATCGATGAGGTTGCCATCCGACTGGCCCGCATCATCGGCCGCCGCATGGCGCGCGAAGATTTCGAGCGGCTGACCGCCGCAAACGACAACCGGCCCTTGGAAACCGGCAACATGGAGGACGGGGCCGATACCGATTGAAAGGATCGCCCCTATGACTGCTGCTCGTTCAGCGCCCCGCGTCGCCCTCTACGCCCGCTATTCCTCCGACAACCAGCGTGACGCTTCCATCGAGGACCAGTTGCGTCAGTGCCGCGAACGCGCCGCCCGCGAGGGCTGGACCATCGTGGAGAGCTATTCCGACCGCGCCATATCCGGCGCATCGCTCATCCGCTCCGGCATCCAGTCACTTCTGGCCGATGCGCAGACAGGCCGCTTCGACATGGTGCTGTCCGAAGCGTTGGACCGCATCAGCCGCGATCAGGAGGACGTGGCCGGCGTCTTCAAGCGCCTGCGCTTCGCGGGCGTGACGATCTTCACGCTATCCGAAGGCGAGATCAACGAACTTCATGTGGGCCTGAAAGGCACCATGAACGCCCTGTTCCTGAAAGACCTCGCCATCAAGACCCATCGCGGCATCAGAGGCCGCGTGGAGGCCGGCAAGATCGGCGGCGGCAACGCCTAGGGCTATCGCGTCGCCCCCCAGCTCGACGAACGCGGCGAGCCGATCCGGGGCGAACGCGAGATCATCGAGGAACAGGCCGAGGTGGTGCGTCGCATCTTCCGCGAATATGTCGCTGGCAAGGGGCCGCAGCGTATCGCTGCCGACTTGAATCGCGACGGTATACCGAGCCCCACGGGCAAGCGCTGGAACGACACCACGATCCGGGGCAACCGGATCATCAGCTCCGGCATCCTCAATTGCGAGCTTTACATCGGCGTCATCCGCTGGAACCGTCAGAAGAAGCTCAAGAACCCCGACACTGGCCACTTCGCCTATCGGCTCAACCCCGAAAGCGAATGGATACGCGCGGAGGCTCCCGAGCTTCGCATCGTGCCGCAGGAACTATGGGATGCGGCCAAGGTCCGTCAGGATGAATTGACCGCGCTCTATAGGAAGCAGATCGAGGCGTCACGCGAGGGCATGAAGCGCAGCCTTGCCAAGAATGGCGCGCTCAACGCCACCCATCGCCCGCGCACCCTGCTGTCCGGCCTGTTGTTCTGCGGCTGCTGCGGAGGCTCATACGCACGGCGCGGGCAGGACCGCTACCCCTGTACCAATCATGTGCTCGGGAACGGTTGCGACAACGCCCGGACCATCGCCCGCGAAGTGCTGGAAGCCCGTGTGCTGTCCGGCCTGCGGGAGCGCATGATGACGCCTGACATGGCAGCGGAGGTCATACGCGCCTATGCGCAGGAAACCAACCGCCTCAACCGCGAGCGCCGCCAGGCGGAGGACGCTACCCGCCGCGATCTGGCCGAAACAATCAAGGCTATCGCCGAGATCGTTAGGGCCATTGAGCAAGGCGGATGGCACCGCGCGCTGTCCGACCGACTCACCGAATTGGAGACGAAACAAGACAACCTGACCGCCCGCCTGTCGGAAGCCCCGCAGAGCGTTCCCGACATTCATCCCGGCATCGCCGAAACCTACCAGCGCAGGATCGAGCGCTTGACCGCCGCGCTCGACCATCCCGACGACGCGGCGGAAGCGGCCGAAACCATCCGCGAGATCATCGACCGCATCGTCCTCGCCCCCGGCCCGACGCGCCGTGACTTCTCCGTCACCCTGCAAGGCGAGCTTGGCACAATCCTCGACTGGATCAAGCGCACCGGAAAACCCGACTACAGACCTAATCCCGACGCAGGGTCGACCCGTTTGTCAGTCTCGGTCAAAGCTCGGGCTTGACCCGAGGATCCATGCCGCAGCGCTGGTGAAGTGCGAGGCGGCGCAGGAGCCGCGCCCTTCGCCCACTGCCTCACGCGGCCGGTATGGTCAGGCATGGATCCCAGGGTCTACGCCTCCGCTTCGCTCCGGCTTCGCCCTGGGATGACGAAACGCGGGGAAGCTCACCCAAACTTCCCGGTCCTTGGGAACCCCTTCGGCACCATCCGGCCCGCTGAGGCCCTCGCCCCTATCCACTCCGCCAGCTCCGCCGCGGGTTTCACGAAGGTGCGGTCGGCGCTGTCGGTCCAGGTGAGGCCGGCGGTCAGAGCGAAGGGTTTGGCGTCGGAGACGCCGCCGTCCTTGTATTTCTGCAGGCGCACGCCCTTGCCGCGCGGCATCTCCGGGATGCGGTCGGCATCCTTCGCGCCTTCGCCGGCGAAGCGGAAGACCAGCAGCTTGCGGTTCTCGCCGACGATGGCGAGGTGGTCGGCGTCGGCGGGCATGGGCATGCACAGCTTCGCTTCGTCCGGGGCGCGGACGTTCATCACCTGCTTGCCTTTTCGCGTGTTCGCGACGACCTCGGCCTCGGGCACGACAAAACCGTTGCCCTCGTGGGAGACCAGCAGCAGCTTTCGCGACGGGTCGTGGGCGAAGGCGGTGACGATCGCCTGGTCGTTCTCCATGTCGACCATGATGCGGATCGGCTCGCCGTGGCCGCGACCGCCCGGCAGCCGGTCGGCGCCGATCGTGTAGAACTTGCCGCCGGTGGTGAAGAACAGGATCTTGTCGGTGGTCTGGGCATGGAAGGCGAGCTTGAGCGCGTCGCCCTCCTTGAAGGCCAGCGTCGAGAAGTCGGCCATGTGGCCCTTCATGGCGCGCAGCCAGCCCTTCTCCGAGACGACGACCGTGACCGGCTCCTTCTCCACCATCGCCTGGTGGATGTCGCCGATGTCGTGCTCGGGGGCCTCGGCGAAGACGGTGCGGCGGCGGCCGAGCTCGGTGTCCCTGCCGTATTTCCTGCCGATCTCGCCGACCTGCCAGCGCACGGTCGCCCACTGCTTCTTCTCCGAGGCCAGCAGCGCCTCGATGCCGGCCTTCTCCTCGGACAGGCCGTCATGCTCCTTGCGGATCTCGAACTCTTCCAGCTTGCGCAGCGCCCGCAGCCGCATGTTGAGGATCGCCTCGGCCTGCAGGTCGGTGAGCCCCCAGCGGGCCATCATCACCGGCTTGGGCTCGTCCTCCTCGCGGATGATGCGGATGACCTCGTCGATGTTCAGATAGGCGATCAGGTAGCCGCGGAGGATCTCCAGCCGGCGGTCGATCTCGGCCAGCCGGTGGCGCGAGCGGCGCATCAGCACCTCGCGGCGGTGCTCCAGCCACTGGCGCAGGATCTCGGCCAGCGACAGCACGCCCGGCACTTTTCCGCGCGACAGCACGTTCATGTTGAGCGGGAAGCGCGTCTCCAGCTCGGAGAGCTTGAACAGCGATTCCATCATCAAGGCCGGGTCGACCGCGCGGCTTTTCGGCGTGATGACGAGGCGGATGTCCTCGGCGGACTCGTCGTTGACGTCCTCGACCAGCGGCAGTTTTCGCGCAAGGATCAGCTCGGCGATCTTCTCGATGAGGCGCGACTTCTGCACGCCGTAGGGGATCTCGGTGACGACGGCCACCCAAGTGCCGCGGCCCTGGTCCTCCTGCTCCCACTTCGCCCGCACGCGGAAGGAGCCGCGGCCGGTCTCGTAGGCGTCGAGGATCGAGGCGCGGTCGTCGACGACGATGCCGCCGGTCGGGAAGTCCGGCCCTTCCACGAAGCGCATCAGGTCGGCGGTCGTGGCGGCCGGGTTGTCGATCAGGTGGACGGCGGCCTCGCACAGCTCGGCCGCGTTGTGCGGCGGGATCGAGGTGGCCATGCCCACGGCGATGCCGGACGAGCCGTTGGCGAGAAGGTTGGGGAAGGCGCCGGGCAGCACGGCCGGCTCCTCGTCCTCCTCGTTGTAGGTGGGGCGGAAGTCGACCGCGTCCTCGGTGATGCCTTCGAGGATCTCGGAGGCGGCCTGCGTCATGCGCGCCTCGGTGTAGCGCATGGCCGCGGCGTTATCGCCGTCGACATTGCCGAAATTGCCCTGGCCGTCGACCAGCGGGTAGCGCATGGCGAAGGGCTGGGCGAGGCGGACCAGCGCGTCGTAGATCGACTGGTCGCCATGCGGATGGAACTTGCCCATCACGTCGCCGACGATGGCCGCGCATTTGGAGAAGCGCTGGCCGGGCTCGAGGCGGGCGAGCCGCATGGCGTGCACGATGCGGCGGTGGACCGGCTTCAGCCCGTCGCGCAGGTCGGGCAGCGCCCGGTGCATGATGGTCGACAGCGCATAGGCGAGGTAGCGTTCCTCGAGCGCCTTCTTCAGGTCGACCGGCTCGATGTGGTCGGCGCCGCCATCGGAGGGCGGCGGTGTCGTGCGTTTTCCCATGGCACGGGGTTAGTCGAGGAGGCGATTCGCGGCAAGTGCAAGGGGGTTTGCGGGCGTCGGGTCGCGGCGACGGGATGGAACCGCTTGGCATGCCGCCCGGTTTCGGGCCACAGTCCGCCGGCTGCCGCGCGCTCGCCGCGATTGCCGGCCACAAATGTTCGCAGACCACACGCCAGGGAACGCAGATGACGACATTCCGCCTCCTCGCGCCGGCCGCCTTCGCCGCGCTGATCGCAATCGCCGCCATCCAGCCGGCCGCCGCGCAGGCCGACGAGGCGATGCTCGCCCGGCTGAAGAGCTACATGGCCGAGCAGGGCTCGCCGATCGACTGGGACAAGGTCGAGACCTACAAGGGCGAGACCGGCGCCGACGTCACGACGCTGCTCGACGTCAGGATCGCGGCGCAGAACGGCCAGGTCGTGCTGTCCACGGTCGATCTCTCCGACGTGGCGCGCGAAGGCGACGGCTGGAAGATCGGGCGGCTGGCGATCCCCTCCTTCACCCAGAAGGTCGAGGACAGCGAGTTCGTCGTCTACGACACCACCGTGCGCGACCTCGTGCTGCCGGCGGAGGGCCAGCCGGCACCCGCCCTGCCCTATGGCGGCCTGCAGATCCGCGACCTCACCTTCAACGTCCACCAGAACGAGATCCTGAAGGTCAGCGACCTGCATGTCGACGTGGCGTCGGAGGGCGAAGGCAAGCCGGCGCAGTTCACCGGCGCGGTGGAGGCCTTCCACCTCAATCTCGATTCGCTCAAGGACCCGGACACGCAGCAGAGCGTCGACGCGCTGGGCTACCGCAAGCTCGGCGGCTACATCGAGTTCGACGGGAGCTGGGACGAGGCCGACGGCCGGCTGGCGCTCGACAAGTACGACGTGTCGGTCGAGGACGCCGGCACGCTGAGCATGAGCTTCGACGTCGCCGGCGTCGGCATGCCGCTGCTGGGCGCGATGGCGCGGCTGCAGGCGCAGATGGCGGCCAATCCCGACGGCGACAACACGATGGCCGGTATCCAGGCGGTGGGGCTGCTGGCGCAGACGACGCTGCATTCGGCGCGCATCGAATTCCAGGACGATTCGCTGACCGGGCGGGCGCTCGACCTGACGGCCAAGGACAGCGGGCAGGACCGGGCTGCGATCGCCGCGCAGGCGGCGCAGGCGGTGGAGCAGTGGGCCGGCTTCTTCCGCGACCCCGCGCTGACCAAGCAGGCCTCGGACGCGGTGGCGCGCTTCCTCGCGGAGCCGGGCAACATCGCGATCGCCGTCGAGCCGCCGGAGCCGGTCTCGGGCGCGGCGATCGCCATGGGCGCGCTGCAGGCGACGCCGGGTCTGGCGCAGCAGCTCGGCATCAAGGTGGAGGCGAACGAATAGCGGCGCGTCAGCGGCCCGTGCGCGCGGCGCCCCACGACGCCGCGCAGGCGGCGACGACGAGGCGGGCGCCGCGCACGAGGTCGGCGAGCGGCATGGCGGCCGGGTGCGCCGGCTCCGCCTCGCGCAGCGGCGGCACGTGGACGAAGCCCGCCATCGGCGCCGACAGGCCGGCGAAGGCCGGGCTGCGCGACAGGTAGAACAGATAGTTGCAGAGATAGCCGCCGGCGTCGTCCGACCAGTCGACCGGCAGGCCGGCCCCGGCGAGGCGCGCTGCGATCTCGTCGAGCGGCAGGGTCGACGGCAGGTCGGCGCCGCCGTCGAAGATGCAGGCCGGCGGCGGAAGGACACCGCAATTGTCCGGCTTTGCCGCGGCGATGGCGTTGCGCGCCAGCCGCTCCAGCGTGAAGCCGGTCGCCTTCGCGCTCAGGCCGAAATGGATGGCGATGTCGGGCGCGAAATTGCGGCCGAGCGCTTCGAGCAGCCCCGGGACGCGGCCGTATTCGACCGGCAGCACCTCCGCGCGGACCTCGCCGTGGCTCGCGAGCAAGGCCGGATCGGCCCGCAACGCGGCGACCAGATGCTCGGTCGGATTGACCGGCGCGCCGGGAAAGACGGAGAAGCCGGTGACGAGGATGCGCGGCGGCCTGCTATTCGAGCCACGCATCGAGCACCCCTCCGGCACACCGCCGGCTCATGTCCCTGAACGCCCTGGTGAAGCCATTGGACGAAAAGCGCACGCTCGCCTCGCCGCCGAACATGGAAGGCCCGACGAGGAAGACCTCGCTGGAGCGCGCCAGCAGGTCGATCACCGCCCTGGCCTGTCCTCTCGGCTCCCGCGCCGGACCCATGAACCGCGGGATATCCGCTCCGGCCTCTCGGCGCACCAGGGCCGCGCGGGTCTTTCCGTCGGTCAGATGGATGTCGCCCTCGGCTGCAAAAAGATCCATCTCGCCGAGCAGGAACATCATCTGCGTGTCGGGATAGTCGAGCTCGCGGACCAGCGACAGGTGCGGCGCGAAGCCGAACGGCGGCATCACATATCCCCGCGTGACCGACACCGACGGAGCCTCCACGTAGATTTCGCAGAGCTTCCAGTCGGCATTCGGGTCGTTCATCTGCCAGTCGCCGAAGCGCGCCGTCGCCACGATGCCGGTTTGCATCGCCGAGCCGTTGAGATTGTAGTCCAGCGGCGCCGACAGCAATGCCTTCAGGAACGCCTCGTCGACATACTCTCCGGGCGGCAGGCCCAACTCCTTGCGGAGCGCCGCGTACAGCTCCCTCCCCTTGGGCCACAAGCCACCCACGAGCCGATCATGGGCGAACCACGCATATTCCCGGATGGAATCGACCCGGATGCCGCGTTTCAGCAGTTCATCGAAGAGCTTCCGTTCTCTCTCGGCTTCCGACAAATCTCCGGCCAGCAGAGCGGCCACAGCGGCGGACCCAATATAGCCGGTCGGCGCGACGCCGGACGCCTGCTGCCAGGCGCGGATGGCGGCCACCGCGCTCTCGGCCGGGACGGCAGGGAACTGACCCTGCGCGTCCTTCAGGAGACCCTGTGCCTGCAAGACGCCCAATGCCGAGACGAACTGCGCCTCGTCGACCTGCTGGCGCTTCTGGAAGCTCAGCACGACGGCGAGATCGCGCGCTGTCGCGGCGCGCTCGTGCCCCGGATAGGCGAGCGCGAAATCGGCGAAGAAGCGCGGGTCGCGCGCGGCCGACCTGTCGTCCCAGAAATAACGGATGGCCGACGCCGCATCGTCGGCGACGAACTGCATCTCCTGCCCGAATGTCGCCTGCGCGCTGGACGAGACCTGGACGGGGGTCCGCTCGCCATTGCGGACGACGACCAGTTGCAGGGGCCTGCGGTCCTGCACCGCCTTCCACGCCACCCGCGCCAGCGCCTCGAAGGAATGGGTGGGCATGTCGTTCAGCGAGACGATCTCGTCGCCGGCGCCGAGCCACGCCGCAGCGCCCGGCAGGCGCCCGGTCACATAGGTGCCGAGATCGCGGTGCTCGAGCAGCACGCCGAGCCGCGCCACGAAGCTCGCCGCGAGCAGCCTCGCCTCGGGCGAGGAGGCCGGGTCGGCGAAGGGATCGGGAACCGTGACGTCCGAAACGACCGCCGGCCGGGGCGGCGCCGCAACGACGACCGGCGGTGCGGACGGGAGCACCAGAAGCGGCGGCGGGGCCAGACCGGCAGGGGCGGGCTCGGGAGCTCCGGCGGCAGACACTCCGGAAGGCCCGGAGGCAGGCGCACCGGCTCCTTCCAGCCGCGCCTTCGCCTCGGCAGCATAGGGGCTCTGCGGGAAGGCTTCGAGAAAGAGGCGGAACGGTTCAAGCTCGTCCCGGTCGCGGATGGCGTTCCAGAAGGCCTCGTCGGGCCGCATCTGGATGGGCGTCTGGCCCGCGGCAGGCAGGGCGGCCAGGGCCACGAGAGACGCAAGGACCGACTTCAGAACCCATCCGCGCATGCGCATCGCGACCCACCTGCCTCCCCAAAACCCTAGCGAAGTCGTCCAGCCGCCGCCAGAGGCCGGCGGCTCACAGCGAGACAGCTAAGGCGATGCCGCATGGGAGCAGCAGGATCCACATCAGGCTGGCGAGCAGCATGCGACGCGGGGGTGTCGGGAACGCCCCTCCACCATGCTGCGCATGGTCCCCCTCCCCCGTGAACGGGGGAGGATCCAGGGCTAGTCCTTCTTGGTCGGGGCGATGCGCAGGTGGAGCTCGCGGAGCTGCTGCGGGGTGGCTTCCGACGGGGCGCCCATCAGCAGGTCCATGGCCTGCTGGTTCATCGGGAACATGGTGATCTCGCGCAGATTCTTGGCGCCGCAGAGCAACATGACGATGCGGTCGATGCCGGCCGGCATGCCGCCATGCGGCGGCGCGCCGTACTGGAAGGCGCGGTAGAGGCCGCCGAAGCGGTCCTCGACGGTGGCGCGGTCGAAACCGGCGACCTCGAAGGCCTTCACCATCGTCTCCGGCAGGTGGTTGCGGATGCCACCCGACGCGATCTCGAAGCCGTTGCAGACCATGTCGTACTGGAACGCCTTGATCGACAGCGGCTCGGCCGAGGACAGCGCCTCGATGCCGCCCTGCGGCATGGAGAACGGGTTGTGGCCGAAGTCGATCTTCTTCTCCTCCTCGTTCCACTCGAAGAACGGGAAGTCGACGATCCAGCAGAGCGCGAAGCGGTCGCGGTCGACGAGGTTCAGCTCCTCGCCGGCGCGGGTGCGCGCGGCACCGGCGAAGGAATAGAACTTCTTGGGGTCGCCCGCCGCGAAGAAGCAGGCGTCGCCGGCCTTCAAGCCGAGCTGGGTGCGGATCGCCTCGGTGCGCGCCTCGCCGATGTTCTTGGCGATGGGGCCGGCGCCTTCAAGCTTGCCGCCCTCCTCGCGCCAGAAGATGTAGCCCAGCCCCGGCTGGCCCTCGCCCTGCGCCCAGGAGTTCATGCGGTCGCAGAATGCGCGCGAGCCGCCGGTCGGCGCGGGGATCGCCCAGACCTGGTTCTGCGCGCCGGCGTCGAGGATGCCGGCGAAGACCTTGAAGCCGGAGCCGCGGAAATGCTCGGAGACGTCCTGCATCTCGATCGGGTTGCGCAGATCCGGCTTGTCGGAGCCGTATTTGCGGATCGCCTCGTCCCAGGCGATGCGCGGAAAAGCCTGCGTGACCGGCTTGCCTTCCGCGAAGGTCTCGAACACCGAGCGAAGGACGGGCTCCATCGTCGACAGCACGTCGTCCTGCTCGACGAAGCTCATCTCGAGGTCGAGCTGGTAGAACTCGCCCGGCAGGCGGTCGGCGCGGGGGTCCTCGTCGCGGAAGCAGGGCGCGATCTGGAAATAGCGGTCGAAGCCGGAGACCATGATCAACTGCTTGTAGATCTGCGGCGCCTGCGGCAGCGCGTAGAACTTGCCCTCGTGGAGCCGGCTCGGCACGAGGAAGTCGCGCGCACCCTCCGGCGAGGAGGCCGTCAGGATCGGCGTCGAATATTCGGTGAAGCCGGCCTCGCCCATCCGCTTGCGCATCTCGGCGATGATCCTCGTGCGCAGGACGATGTTCCTGTGCAGCGTCTCGCGGCGCAGGTCGAGGAAGCGGTACTTCAGCCGGATGTCCTCGGGATAGTCCGGCTCGCCGAACACCGGCAGCGGCAGCTCCCTGGCCTGCGACAGGACTTCGATCTCCTGCCCATAGACCTCGATCTCGCCGGTCGGCATCTTGGCATTGACGGTCTCGGGCGATCGCGCCTTGACGGCGCCGTCGACGCGGATCACCCACTCGCCGCGCACCGTCTCCGCCGTCTTGAAGCAGGGCGAATCCGGATCGGCGACGATCTGCGTGATGCCGTAATGGTCGCGCAGATCGATGAAGAGCAGGCCGCCATGGTCGCGCACGCGATGGACCCAGCCCGACAGGCGCACGGCCTTGCCGACCTCGGATTTGCGGAGTTGCGCGCAGGTGTGGCTGCGATAGCGGTGCATGATGTGTTTCCGAGCGACTGGCCGAGTGACTGAAAAGCGGCCCGAGGCCGCCGAAATTCGCGCGGAAAAGCGCATGGGCAGGCCGGATTGTCAAGGAGAGCGCGGCGCCGCACCATCACGCCGGAGGCGGCAGCCCTCCTGCTCCGGGTTCAGAGCTCCAGCCCGCGCACGCTGCGGCCATGGACGAGGGCAAGAATGAGGACGCCGCCGTCGACTTCCCGATACAGGATGACATGACTGCCGTGCTCATGGCGGCGCACGCCCGGCGCGATGCCCGCGGCGCTGCGGCCCATGCGCGGGTTGTCGGCCAGAAGGGAGAAGCAGTGGCCGAGCGAAGCGCGGTAACGCCGCGCCTGGTTTGGGCCAAAGAGTTCGATACTGGCGAAAAAGATGTCCCCGAGGGCTCGATCCGCGCGGCCCGACAGCCTGTAGCTACTCCCGGTAGGTCCCGCGGGCCCTCGCCCCCGCGACCGCCTCGGCGAATATCTCGTCCATCGTTCGGTCGCTGATACCGCTGGCCTCGGCATCCGCGACGATGCGGCGAAGATCTTCCAGACGCTCCTCGTCCGAACGGCTTTCGCGGTCGCGCTCGACGAGTTCCGACAGATAGTCCCCGGCCGTCGAGAACTCGCCCTTCTCGACGCGCGACTCGATCCACTCCCTGATGTCGGAACGGACGCGCAGATTGAGGTTCGTCATGGCTTTCTCCTGTCCACCCAATATAGCGCGGCCGCAGCCGGCACCCAAGCCCGGGTGCGGAGAGCGTCGCTGGAGAGGCGAGGCAGGTCGCCTGGCGCATGGCGCGGGGGACGCGAAGCACTTATAGAGGACCGAACAAGGTTCCGCCGGCCCCGCATCTTCGTGTCCTCGATTCGCCCGCTCATCCCGCTGCTCATCGCCGCCGGCATCCTGCTCGGGGGCAACGGGCTGCAGGGCACCTTCATCGCGCTGCGCGGGGCGCAGGAGGGCTTTTCCGCCAACACGATCGGCTTCATGGGGACCGCCTATTTCTGCGGCTTCCTGATCGGCTGCCTGGCGATCGTGCGGATGATGCGGGCGGTCGGCCACGTGCGCGCCTTCTCGGCGCTGGCGGCGATGGCGTCCGCCGGCACGCTGATGCTGGCGCTGGCGATCGACCCGGTCGTGTGGTCGGTCGTGCGCTTCCTCACCGGCTTCTGCTTCGCCGGACTGTTCACGGTGATGGAGGCCTGGCTCAATTCGGGCGTGGCCAACCGCGACCGCGCGCAGGTGCTCGGCGTCTACCGCGTCATCGACCTCGGCAGCGTGACCAGCGCGCAGTTCCTCATCCCGGTGATCGGCGTCGAGGGGTTCTCCATCTTCGCCGTCATGTCGATCATGATCACGCTGTCGCTGGTGCCCGTCTCGCTCGGCGACCGCTCCAACCCGAAGCCGCCGGACGACGTGAAGCTCGACCTGAAGCGCGCCTGGGCGATCTCGCCGCTGGCGGCGATCGGTTGCATCGCGGTCGGCCTGACCAACAGCGCCTTCCGCACGATGAGCCCGGTCTATGCCGAGCAGATCGGCATGTCGGTAGCGGACGTGGCGACCTTCATCAGCGCCTCGATCATCGGCGGCGCGGTGATCCAGTATCCGCTCGGCTACCTGTCGGACCGGCTCGACCGGCGCGTGACGCTGCTCGGCAGCACGATGCTGGCGCTGGCGGCGGCGCTGGCACTCTCCTTCCTGATCGGCAACGAGCCGCTGCCCAACTTCGTCGCGGTGTTCGTCTTCGGCTCGTTCGCCATGCCGCTCTACTCGCTGTCGGCCGCGCATGCCAACGACCATGCCGGCGAGAACGAGTTCGTGCTGATCAACGCCGGGCTGATGCTGTTCTATTCGGTCGGCGCGGTGGTCGGCCCCTATGCCGCCTCCAACGTGATGGAGCGGTTCGGGCCGCATTCGCTGTTCCTGTTCTCCGCCGCCGTCTATGCCGGGCTGATCGTGGTCATCATCTATCGCATGGGCGTGCGGCCTTCGGTCCCGCGCGCCGAGCGGACGCATTTCGCGCCGCTGCTGCGCACCTCGCTGCTGTTCGGCCGCCTCGTCGGCCGCACGGCGGGCAGCAAGGCGCGGGCCGAAAGCAAGGAAGCGCTTCAACAAGCGAAAAAAGCAAACTAGACAGGGCTAATGAAACTCATCACCAAGCAGGCGGAGTTCGAGGCTGCGGTCGCGGCGCTCCGCAAATCCGATTTCGTCACCGTCGACACCGAATTCATCCGCGAGACGACCTTCTGGCCGGAGCTCTGCCTGATCCAGATGGCGAGCCCCGACGCGACCGCGCTGGTCGACCCGCTGTCGCCGGACATCGACCTGAAGCCGTTCTTCGAGCTGATGGCCGACGAGCGCATCCTGAAGGTCTTCCACGCCGCCCGGCAGGACATCGAGATCGTCTTCCACCTCGGCGGGCTGATCCCGCACCCGGTGTTCGACACGCAGGTGGCGGCGATGGTGTGCGGCTTCGGCGAGAGCGTGTCCTACGAGCAGATCGTGCAGAAGGTCTCCGGGGCGCGCATCGACAAGTCGTCGCGCTTCACCGACTGGCGGCGGCGGCCGCTGTCGGACAAGCAGCTCGAATACGCGCTGGCCGACGTCACCCATCTGGTCGAGGTCTACCTCTACCTCAAGGCCGAGCTGGAGCGCGAGGACCGCGCCCACTGGCTGAACGAGGAGATGGAGGTGCTGACGGCGCGCTCCACCTACGACCAGAATCCCGAGGACGCCTGGAAGCGGCTCAAGGTGCGGCTGCGCAAGCCGATCGAGCTCGCCGTGCTGCGCGAGATCGCGGCATGGCGCGAGCGCGAGGCGCGCGAGCGCAACGTGCCGCGCGGGCGCGTGGTGAAGGACGACGCGCTGTTCGAGGTCGCGCAGCAGCAGCCGCGCGACGCCGAGGCGCTCGGCCGGCTGCGCACCACGCCGCGCGGCTGGGAGCGCTCCTCCAGCGCGGCCGGTCTGCTGGCGGCGGTGAACCGCGCCTTCGACATTCCCAAGGACGACCTGCCGAAGCTGCCCAAGCACGCGCAGCCGGCCGAGGGCAGCAACGCGGCGGCCGAGCTGCTCAAGGTGCTGCTGCGGCTGGTCGCCGAGGACGAGGGCGTGGCGGCCAAGGTGCTGGCGACCAGCGACGACATCGAGCGCATCGCCTCGGAAGGCGAGAACGCCGACGTGGCGGCGCTGCACGGCTGGCGGCGCGAGGTGTTCGGCGAGAAGGCGCTGCGGCTGGTGCGCGGCGAGATCGGTATCAAGTTCGAGCGACGCAGGATCGCCGTGTTCGACCTCGAGGCGCCGAAAGCGTGACCACACCGTTTCCAGCCGCGGACTTGCGCGGATGGGGCGGCGGGGACTATCTCTTTGTTTCAGCCGCATTTCCGGACGCAGAACCGCAGCATGCTCCTGCCGGAAATGCTCCGGGACGGACGGAAACGGGACAAGGGCAATGACCAGACCTGTCGTCGGCGTGATCGGCAACGGCTTCCTGCTGGAAAAGCGCTTCCAGGTGCAGGGCGCGGGCGAGCGCAACCTGGCGGCGGTGGCTGAGGTGGCGGGCGCGCTGCCGCTGATCTTCGCCGGCAAGCCGTCGATCAGCGACATACGCGACCTGCTCGACACGGTGCACGGCATCGTGCTCACCGGCGCGCGGGCGAACGTGCACCCGTCGCGCTTCCAGACCGAGCCGACGCCGAAATACGAGCCCTATGACGAGGACCGCGACGAGATGGCGCTGTCGCTCGTCGAGGCGTGCGTGGCCGAGGGCGTGCCGGTGTTCGGCATCTGCCGCGGCTTCCAGGAGATGAACGTCGCCTATGGCGGCGCGCGGCACCCGGAGAACCGCGCGAACCCCGGCCGCAGGAAACACCGCAC
>Ga0066256_1003700_pt1 | contig 14461 bp, 1 predicted proteins | sample ThiBio_1000_biof_FD_87107 | JGI IMG/M metagenome (GOLD analysis project Ga0066256, IMG submission 87107) | Wastewater bioreactor microbial communities from Cape Town, South Africa - Thiocy_expt_1000_biof (version 2) | ecosystem: Engineered > Bioreactor > Thiocyanate-remediating >...
CGGGTGGGGGGGTGGGGCCCTCCGGACCGGCCGGGGGGGGGGGGGGGGCCGCCCCCGCGGCCGGGGGGGGGCGGCCGCCCGGGCTCGCGATGGCCGCTGCAGGCGGGGGGGCGGGGGGCGGCGGCATTCCAGGCGGCCGCCGCCGTCACAGCCGCCGCTGCCAGTGGCGGTGCCGCTGCTGCCGCTGCCCCACCGCCTGCGCCAGGCGCCAGCGGTAGGAACCAGCTTGTCCTGGACGCCCTCTTTGCCCGTGCTGCTGCCTCGCCACCATCTCACAGTGCGCCGGCCCCCGCGCCGGCAGCAGCCGCTGCGCCACTTCCACCCCGGGTGCCTGTCGCCGCCGTCGTTGTGCACGCAGCTCCCCCGCCGGCACCAACACCAGCACCGGCGCCGGCACCAGCACCAGCACCTGCACCTGCACCAGCTTCATCCGCACCTGTACCCGCACCTGCGCCTGCGGCTGCACCTGCTGTGTCGGTGGCATCCCCACCACCACCATCAGAGTCCCTGCCACCACCACCACCACCACCGCCGCCGCTGCCGCCGCCAGCAATTACACTCGATACTGTTGGGTGGGTGCTGGGGCATGCGCCGGTGGGCAAGCTGACGGTGACGGGACATGTGGAGGGCACAGAGTACCGCCTGTATGCGCGTGACGCCACCACTGCGACAGCCGCCGCACCGTCCCTGTCGGCGGCGACCTGCATTACCATTGCGCCGCCCGTGGAGCCGCTGCACGCAACCGGCGCATCGCCACGTGGGCGCGGTGGGCGTGGCGGGTTTGGGCGGGGACGGGGCGGGCGTGGTGGCGGCCGTGGTGGCGACGGGAACATGGACAGCGGAGGTGGCGGCGGTGGTGTTGTCGTCGGCGCCGCGCTGGTGGGGTGGAACGCGGTTGACCGCCGCGCCCTACCCATCCTGCTGGCGCCCGCGGTGACGCCCGTGGTGGTCAATGACGCCACGGGGCTGGCACACCTCACCTGCTCACTGCACGGCGTGGTGCCGGGGCACACGTACGACGTTGCCCTCATTGCTCTGCCGCCGCCGGCACCCGCAACCGGCACGCCGCTCCTTGTTGCCGTGGTGCCGCTGACGTGGCGGTGCGAGGTGCCCGACGCGCCCGCGTCATTGTTGTTAGTGAAGCCGCAGCGGACGTCGCTGCGGCTGCGGTGGATGCCGCCGGCGCACGACGGCGGCGAGCCGGTGGTGACGTACGAGGTGCAGGCATGCCGCGTGTCGGTGCCCAGCGCCGCTGGGGACGAGGGTGCCCATACTGGCGTCGTCGGCGGTGACGAGGAGGCTGACGACGAAGCGGCCGACCACGGCCCCGTGGAGGAGGTGGTGATGGCAGCGTCTGGCATCCGGTACGCGTGGCGTACCGTGTACCGCGGGCCGGAACGGGTGCTGGAGCACAAGGGCCTGGCGCCCGGCCGCAACTACGCACTGCGTGTGGCGGCGGTGAACCGCCTCGGTCGCGGGCCGTACACCCCCGCCAGCTTGTTCCGCACGGAGGCCTCCGTGCCCACTCCGCCCACTGCACTCACCGCGTCCGCCGCGTCACCCACCTCTGTGCACCTGACGTGGTCGCCACCCGCAGCTACCAACGGTGCCCCCGTGTACGAGTACGTGGTGGACGTGGCGCCTGGCGCGCCGCCCGCGGGCCTGACGTTTGTGGTGGCGGCGCGCGTGGAGGCGTGCGAGTGTGATGTGACGGCGCTGGCGGCAGATGCCACCTACTCCTTCCGCGTGCTTGCCGTGAACGGCGCGGGCGCGTCCGCCCCCTCCGCCATCATTGTTGCTGCCACGACGGCAGAGCCGCTACCGACCCCCACCGGCGTGCGGGTGTCGGCGGCAGCCACTGGCGGCGGCGGTGGCACGACGCTGCTGCGCGCGGGCATGCCCAGCGTGCCCACCGTTGACGCCACGACCGCGACTCTGGCGTGGGACGCGCCGCCGCGGCATGCCACGCCTGCAGCTGACGCCCTCACGGCTGCGCTGCGGGGTGGGGTGCGGGGCGCGCGGCCCGGGGCGCCTGCGGCCGAAGCTCGCGACGCGGTGCGGCACATCGTGGAGGTGGTGCGCGGCCGGCTGCGCCACAGCGGCGGGGCGGCTGGCGGCGGGGCGGCTGGCGGCGGGGAGATGTGGGCACCCGCACCGGTGGCGGGCCATGATGGCATGCGTACCCTGACAGCCGCGCCGGGTGTGACGACGCTGCCGCTCACCGGCCTCACCCCCGGCTCGCTGTACCTGGCCCGGGTAGCCGCCGCGTCGGAGCGCGCCGGCACCAGTGCCTTCTCGGCGTGGACGCCGTTCCACACCGCGGCGGGGGCGCCCGCGGCACCCCGCATTGACACCTGCCGCGCCACCGTGGAGGGCGGCGGCACCCGGGGTGCCGTGGAGCTGCACGCGACCGTGCCTGACACACACGGCGCGCCGGTGGCGGGCGTCAGGGTGTACGTGTACCACGACGGCCCGCACCTGAGTGCCGCAGCGCTGGGCGAGCTTGCCGCCGCCGCCGGCGGCAGCGTGCCAGCGACCCTGGACGAAGCCATCCTGGGCCTCCCGCTGCCGCGCGTGCCACCGGCGCACCCAGCCCTGCACGCCCCGCTACCCGGCACCACGCCTGACCTGCCGCTGCTGGTGGTGTTGCCGACGTCAGACGCGCTGGCGGCAGTGGTGGCGGCCACAAGTGACGACAGCCCCGCCGAGGCGGACGAGGAGGGGGCAGAGGAGGATGGCGGCGCCGGGGATGTGGGCGAGGAGGTGGACGAGGTTGATGGCACCGCTGCCGCTGCGTCTGCGGCTGCGGCACCGCTGGCGGTGGGCATGTCGGTGGACGCGCTGCATGACGGCGACGGCGTGTGGTACCCCGCCACCGTGACTGCCGTGTCTGCCGGCGCGGCGGCTGACGACAGCAGCAGCGTGACGGTGCAGCTGAGTGGGTTGGGTGTGGAGCTGGTGCTGCCACCTGCATCCGTGCGCCGCACGCTGGTAGTGGGCGACGCCGTGCTGTACCGTGCGCCGCCCGCGCCGCCGCTGCTAAGCGGCCAGTGGGCGACGGCGGCAGCTGCCTTGCTGAGTACCGTGCTGAGTGGCGGCGCTGGTGACGGCGCGGGTGCCGTGTTGGGCCGCGTTGCCGCAGTGGCCGCCGATGGCGCCGTGACCCTGTGCCCCGTGTCACCCGCCGCCGCAACGGGCGACGTCACACTCCCCGCCAACTACGCTGTTGCCCTCCCTGCACTGGCTGCATTTGCTTCGGCCCTGCCCGCCGCCGAGCTCGCCGCCGCGGCCGCCAGCTGCGTTGCCGCGCTGGCAGCACAAGCAACAGCGGTTGCTAGTGCGCCGGCCGCGGCGCCGTTGGTGGTGGCAGCGCCGTCGGCAGGCAAGGCAAGCTGGCGTGACGTGGCGAGCAGCAAGCGTGCGGGTGGCGCCCGTAAACTGACGGTTGTTGCCACGCTGCCTGCTCCGCGTACTGCTGCTGCTGCAGCCCCAGCGGCTGCGGCGGCGGCCGCCCCGGCAGCGCCAGTGCCACCACCACCGCCTGCGGAGCCGGCAGTGCTGCCCGGCGCGGACGTGGCGACGCTGTCTGCCATGCTGACGGATGCGCCCGCAATTGTGCAGTTGCATCGTCCCCGCGCTGCGGCCCGTGCCGCCGGCGAGGACGGCGGTGATGACGGGTGGGTGGCGGTGACAGTCGGCGTGACGTGGGAGTTGCGTGGCGAGGAGGGTGCCGGCGGCGCCGGTGGGTTGGTGGTGCGCGTGCCAGGCATGCTGCTGCCGGGGCATCAGTACCGCTGCCGGCTGGTGGTGTCCAATGCCGCTGGCAGCAGCGCCGCATCGACGCCAGCCGTGTGTCAGGTGCCGCCTGCTGCGCCGCCAGCCCGGCCGTTGGTGGCGGTGCTGGCACCGCCCGCGCTACCGCGGCCAGTCCGCCTGCCGCCCACCGTGGCGGCACCACTGCGCCTGTCGCACGCTGACGCCTGCCTGCCGCCGCCCCTCGACGGCACCGTGGATGTGCTGTATGCGCCACCTGCCGAGGACGGCGGGGAGGCGGTCACGCAGGTTGTCATCCAGGTGCTGGATGTGGAGGCAGCAGCCGCTGCAGGCGCGGGCGCGCCCGCCCCGGCGGCGCCAGGCGCCGCATCTGAGGTGCTGACAACGTGGGCGTCGTTGCTGCGGTCGTGGCTGTCCCCACACGCACCACCTACTGCCTCGGCGGCCGTTGCCGGCGCACCCGACGCTGGCAAGCGGGTCGCTGGAAAGCCAGCCCGGGCCGGCGGTGGTGGCGGTGGCGGTGGTGGTAACAGCAGTAGCAGCAGCAGCAGCTTGCGGACGGTGTACGATGGCGAGCTGACGACGCCGGTGGCGGCGCGTGGGTGGGTTGCGTTGCGGGAGGTGTGGGACGCCGTGCCGGCAGACCAGCCGCTGTTCTCCGCACGCCTGACAGGCTTGGCGCCTGGGCGCGCCTTCCTGGTGCGGCTGCGCACCGCCAACTCGTGTGGCGCCAGCCCCTGGTCGGCGTGGGTGGCAGCCTACACGACGGCACGCCGGCCGGCAGCCCCCATGGGCGTGACCGCGGTGCCGGTGCCGGTGCCGCTTGCTGCTGCAGCGGCGAGTGACGCGGGTGGCGGCGACACCGCGGCGCTGGCTGGCTTGTTTGGGTGCCACTGGCGCGTTGCAGGCGAGGGCGTGGTGGCCACCTGGGGGCCGGTGTCCGACGACGGCGGCGCGCCGATCACCGCCTACGAGTGCCGTGTCTCGGTGGCGCCGCTGCCGGGCGTGGCGGCGGTGGAGCCGGTGATGGCAGATACCTGCCCGCCCACGCGCTTTGTGGTAAACCCTGCCGGCACCTGGCGCCTCGCAGCGCCCGGTGAGGGTGGTAGTGACGACGATGCAGCCGCTGTCGGCAGCGCCGCTGTGGTTGTCACGCCGCTGCCAGCTGCGTTGGCCGTGTGCCTGCCGCCGTCTTCGCAGGTGTTCGTGGCGGTCCGCGCGCGCAACGACGCGGGGTGGGGCTCGTGGAGCAAGGTGGCGGAGGCAACCACGCGCCCTGACGCCCCGCTGCCGCCCGCTGCGCCCGTCCCTCTGCTGGTGGGCGCCACTAACGCACGCCTCGCCTTGGCGCTGCCGCGCGGCGGCGACGCCCGCGCGCCGGTGCTGGGGTTCGAGGTGCGCCGCCTGCGCGTGGACGGTGACGCGGCGGTGGACGCGGTGCTGGCATCGCTGCCGCGGGCGGCTCGGTGGGCGCCCGCCGCCGTGGCGGCGCTGGTGGACACGGGCGTGCTGGCGCATCTTGCAGCCGCCGGTGGCGGCAACGAGACGGTGAGCGAGGAGGAGGTGAGCGCGGCGGTGGCGCCGCGTGCATTTGAGGCGCTGGCAGCCGGGTGGGCAGCAGAGCGCGCCGACGTGGGCGGCGAGCTGCCTGACTTTGATGCCGTGCGCGCGGCCGCGCCACCAGCCGCCAGCGCCGCCTCCGTGGGTGTGCGCATGCAGCGCCTCGCGCCTGCCGCCTCCTACGCCATCAGCGCCGTGGCATACAATGTGGCGGGCCGCAGCGCGCCCTCCCCTTGGCTGCTAATTCACACCGCCCCCGAGCCCGCCGCCCCCGCCGCCCCTGCTTCCGCTGCCGTCGGCGCCACAGCTGCCGGCGAAGCGCCGGACCGCAGCAAGGCGAACAGCAGCAATGGTGGCGCCGGGCGAGGCGGCGGCGGTGGCAAGCCGGCAGCAAGCCGCGCGGCGGCACGCGGTGCCGCGCCGTCGCCCGCGCCACGCGCTGCTGCTGCGCCGCAGGAGAAGCGGCGTGCGGCAGCGCGCCCGCCATCTCCGCAGGCGGCAGCCGCCGATGCCACAGCGCGCGACGCATCGCCGCCGCACGCCGCAGCTGCAGAAGACACGGCGGCGCTGCCGGTAGACGATGCCGCCGCCACCAAGCCGCCCGCGTCCTCCCGCACCGCTCTCTTGCTGGCCGTCCTTGGCATTGTGCTGGCCCTTCTGTTCGCGCTCTACAGTGGTGTTTCGTCGCCTGCGACGGTGTCTGCGGGCACCGCCCCCCCGCGCCGCCCAACTGCCGCCAACTCAGTCAGCTAGGAGTTTGCGTGCTTGGTAGGGGCGTGGGTGGCGCGGCCGCTGGTGTCACTTGTGTTGCTTTATCCCTAATAATTTAATAAGCTTGCCTGCGGTGTTGGCGTGGCGCGAATCAGATGGTGTTCAAAAAACAATGAATCACACGCCGCGCTGCGCGCTTGCTGTGCTGGCGCGCCATTAACAACCGCATATCGATAATAGGAAGCGAGCTGGTTCACCCAGCCTACGACCGGAACCGCGACTGGCGCGTCCGCCCCGCTGGGCCCACACTCTCCGACCGCGCACCGCCGCCGCGCGCGCCGCCGTCGTCGTCGTCGTCGCTATCTCCAGTGGTGCGCCCGCGGGGCGCGGCCGACGACCCACGTGCCGACACTGCCAACACGCGGTGCATGGCACGGCGGCGGCGGGCCGCCATTGTGCCGCCGCCGTCGCTGTCGTCGTCCGAATCGCCGCCGCCGCCGACAGTGACGCCTGCAGTGGGTGCTGGCCGCGGCGCGGGTGCTGGTGCGGGCGCAGGCGCCGGCGCAGGCGCTGGCGCTGGCGGGCGAGATGGCGTGGAGCTCGCCTTGGAGCCGCCGCCGCCAAACAGCCACGACCGCGATGCCGGCTTCGTGGCAGCAAATACCTCGGGGTGGCTGGGCGGTGATACGGGTGACGCCTCCGGCACGCGCGCTGCCGGTGGTGGTGCCACCTCGTCGTCGCTGTCGCGACCGCGACCGCCGCCACCGCCGCCGCCGCCGCCAGGTGCAAATGATACTCGCACAGGACGCGCCGGCGCTTCGTCAGTGTCGCTTTCATCTGCGTCGCTGTCGCGGCGCTTGCGGCCGGCGGGCACGGGTGCCGGCGCGGGCGCAGGAGCCCGAGCGGGAGCTGGCGCAGGTGCCGGTGCCGGTGCCGGTGCGGTAGCGGGTTTTCCACCCCCGAGTACCGCACCCAGGATGCTGGCCCGCTTGGTGCCCGCCGACGCTGCGGCAGCGGCTTCTGCCCGCTCCCGCTCCTTCTTCTCCCGCATTTGCTCCAGCTGCCAGTGGTAGTCATCTGCAATGGCGGTGTCCACCGCCTCGGCGTCCGCCTCCACGCCGTGGATGAGGTCATCCATGTTCACATCCTCCTCCCCGCCGCCCCCACCACGGGGCGTGGTGCCGCGACCGCGCGCCGCCAGCGCGCCACCTGGCGACGCGGCGCCCTTGCCGCCAGCCGCCGCCGGCCGCCGGCCACCAAACAGCGCGGCGCGGTCAGCTGCCTCATCCACCGGCCGCGCCGGCGCAGCGGTGCGGGCAGCGGCAGCGGTGGCGGCAGGCGCCGCATCAGAATCGTCGCTACCACCTGCCGCTGGCGCGCGTGCAAATCGGGACCGCGCTGTCCGGCGCGAGCGCGCCGCCCGCGCGCCTCCATCGCTACCGTCTGCGTCTGAGTCTGCCTCGCGAGACGGCGCTGGCGCGGGGGCAGGCTTTGGCGCGGGGGCAGGCGCTGGTGCTGGGGCAGTCACTGGCTTCTGCGTGGATGCTGGTGCTGGGGCAGGTGCTGGGGCAGGGGCTGGCGCAGGCGCTGGTGCACGCGCGGCAGCAGGCGCGCGTGCAAATAGCGCTGACCTTGCTGCCGCATCGCCACCACCCTTGTCGCCGCCCCCGCCGCCGCCACTCGCCTCTCCATCGGAACCGTCGCTGTCATCGTACGTCGTACCCAGGCCGCGCCGGCTACCACCCCCGCCCGTCGTGCGCGGCTTTGCAGCCGACACGGGAGCAGGTGCCGGCGCGGGCGCAGGGGCAGGCACAGGGGCGGGCGCGGGAGCCGGGGCACGAGCTGGCACCGGTGCGCGTGCCGGTGGTGCAGGTGGCGGTGTGGCAGCGCGTGCCATGAGCGGCTCCCCACCACTACCACCACTGCCAGGTGCAGGCGGCGCCGCGACGCCGTGGTCAATCGCGTCCGGGTCCATGCCCATTGCAATGGCAATCTCGCGCGCTTGATCCGCGCTGGTACGTGGCGCTGCCGCCTCCTCCTCCTTTGCGCGCCGTGCCGCGTACGTGCCAGGCGGCACATACTCATCCCCCTTTGTTGCGGGCCTCCTACCTGCCAGCAACGCATCCCGTGCCGCGCCTGGTGTGGCCACCCACTTTGTGCCAGACGGCGACGACCCGGCCGCCACCGCGCCATTGCTCGCTGTGCGCCCTGGCGCCGGAGTAGTTGGTGCAGGTGCCGGCGCAGGCGCGGGTGCCGGCGCAGGGGCAGGCGCAGGGGCGGGCGTTCGAGCAGGCGCAGGTGCCGGCGCGGGTGCTGGCGCAGGTGCTCGAGCAGCAGGTGCGGGAGTTGTCTGACGGCTGGCAGCAGCAGCAGCCGGGGCAGGCGCGGGGGCAGGCGCGGGGGCAGGCGCGGGGGCAGGCGCAGGTGTTGTGCCACCCACACGTGCGGGTGGCCGGGGTGCGGTACCGCTACCTGCACGCCCGCCACCGCCGCCGCCGTCACTGCTCCGAGCTGCGGCAGCGGTGGCGCGTGCCGCAGCGGAAAGTGCAACGCCGGAGCCACCCAGGGCGCCGCCACGCGGTGGCGGCGGCGGCGCGCCGCGACGGGCGCCTACCGCGGCACGCGCCGCGAGGGCGAGGTCGTACATGTAGCGGCGCGTGTCCTTGCCGCTTGCCTCTGCCAGCGCCGCCGCACGCACGCCCAGCCGCTCCAGCTTGACCGCCAGGCGGGAGAGGGAGTAGAGGCCGTAGCCGGCGGCGCGGAGCTGGAGGCAGCGCAGGCCGTACACCCACATGAGGCACTCGGCGGGAGAGGAGGCCGCAAAGTCGTAGGTGGCGCCGGCGGGCAGGTGCGTCACCCGGCCGCCCTCACCCACCAGCCCCGCGCCCGCCTTCACCACAATGGAGAAGCAGCGCAATCCGTCCAGGCCGCCGGCGGCGGTACCCGCTGCCTGCACCGCGTACCGCTGCAGCACGGGTGACGCGGCGCCCAACACGACGGCGGAGATCTCAGAGAACCGCACCGCCTTGGTCCACACCCGCTTGCCCGGCTCGCGCCACGCAAACAGGTCGCCACGGTACAGCGAGTCGCCGTCGGCACCAGCGCCGCCAGCCGCGCCGCCGCCACTGCCACCGCCGCGCGGCGTGGCGGTGGGCGACGGCGGCAACGCGGGTGACACGGCGGCAAGCGGGACGACCGCAACCAGGCGCACATCGGCAGCCACACGGCGGCCAGCGGGCTTGAACTTGGTCAGCTCCGCGCCACTGCGCACCAGCTCCACCGCGGTGTCCACGTCGGCGCGCCGCCGCTCCTTGGCCTCCAGCGCGCGTGCCTCGCGCCGCATACGCGCCAGCTCCGCCTCCTTCCGTGCCGCCGCCTCCTTGGCAGCGGCCGCCAGCACCGCCAGCTCCACGCGCGCGCCCTCCACGCGGTCGCTTGTGGCGTCCCGCTCCGCTGCGCGCTCCGCCAGCGACAAGCCCAGCCGCTCCGCCTCCTCCCGCGCTGCACCCGCCTCACCCTGCGCCGCCCGCAGCGCCTTCTCCAGCGCACCGCGCGCTGCACGCGCCGTCGTCGCCTCCTCCTCCGCCACCGTGCACCGCGCCTGCAACTCCGCCAGGGCGGCCTCCGAGCTCGCCGCCGTCAGTGCCGCCGCCGCAACGGCGTCACGCAGCTCGGCGGCAGACTGCACCGCTGCTGCCTCCGCCGCCGCCGCCGCTGCTGCTGCTGCCGTCGCTACCGCGGTCTGCGTCGCTGCTGCCGTGCTCGCTGCTTCCGCCGCCGCACGCGCGTCAGCCTCTGCCGCGGTGGCCGCTGCCGCCGCCGCCAGCGCCGCGTTGCGCGCCGCCGTCATGTCGCGCAGCTCGCTGGTGAGGCGGTCAATGACGCGCTCGCCCTCCGCCTTGGCAGTGCGCAGGCCCTCCAGCGTGGCGTGCGCGTGCCGCCCCACCGCGCCCACCTCCGCGTTGCGCGCCTCCGCCTCACGCCGCGCCGCCGCCACCACCGCCAGCTCTGCGGTAGCGGCAGCCAGCTGCGCCGCCACCGTCTCGTGCTCCCGTGCCGCCGCGTGTGCCTCGTGCTGCGCCGCCTCCAGCTCGCCCTCTGCCATCACTGCGCGCGTCTTGAGCTCCGTCACGGTACGCAGCAGGCTGTCATTCTCACTCGCCGCCGCCTCCGCGTCGGCGCGCGCCACCTCTAATGCGCCCGTCAGCTCCGCCAGCCGCGCGTCGGCGGCGGAGGCGGCGGCGTGCGCCTCCTCCAGCTGCGCTGCTAGCTCGTCGCGCGCCGCACGTGCCTCTGCCTCTGCCGCCTCTGCCGTCGCCAGGTCTGCGCGCGCGGCTGTCAGCTGCCGCGCCGTCTCTGCGGCGGCCTGCGTAGACACGCCCGCCATCGCGGCACGCGCCGCCGCCTCCTCCGCCGTGTGCGCTGCCACCGACTGCGCCTCACCTGCCTCTGCCTCTGCCGCCTCCGCGCGCGCCGTGGCGGCCTCCAGCTGCGCCGACAGGTGCGCCACCTCCTCCTGCAGCGCACCCGCGGCGCCCGAGCTGGCCTCCAGCGCCGCGCGCAGCCCGCTCGCCTCGTCTGCCGCTGCCGCCACGTCGCGCTCCAGCTCGGCCACGCGAGCCTCAGCCGCGGCGGCACGCTCAGCCGCAGCTGCGGCAGCTGCTGTCGCGGCAGCCGCCGCCGCCTCCCCTGCCACGCGCGCCTCCGCTGCCGCGTGCGCCTCGCTGGTGGCCTCCTCCAGCTGCGCGCGCAGCTCGCGCACCGTGTCCCTCGCTGCGTCCAGGTCGGCAGCGGCACGCGCTGCCACCTCGTCGGCGTCATGCTGCAATGCGGCACGCGCCGCCACCGCATCTACATCCGCCGCTGTCACGGCCGCCAGCTTCCGAGCCAGGTCGTCCCGCTCCGCTGCCGCCGCGTCTGCCGCCTCGCGCGCCGCACCCAGCGCGCTCTGCAGTGCAGCAGCGGCAGCTGCGGACGCGACCGCCGCCGCATCCGCTGCCTCGCGTGCTGCCGCCGCCTCTGCCGCCGCGTCCGCCGCCTCTTGCCGCGCCGCCGCCACGTCCGCCTCCGCCTCCTCGCACACCGCCTTGCTGGCCTCCAGGTCAATGTTCAGTGCCTCCACGCGCGCCTCCACCGCCTCCCGCGCGCGCGCGTGCTGCGACGCGTCATGCACCGCGGCCGCCAGTGCCTCGCTTAGGGCGCCCACCTGCTCGGTGAGGGCAGCCACCTCCGCTTCGTACGCTGTGCCTGCCTCGCGCGCCGCCTCCACCTCGACGCGCAGCTGCGCCACCTCTGCCACGTGCACGCCCTCGCTGGTGGCCGCCGCCTTGTCCGCCGCCGAGCGCGCTGCGGCCAGCTGCCGCTGCAACACTGCTGCCTCGTCCGCCGCTGCTGCACGCACCGCTGCCAGTTGCCGGCCCAGGGCTGCCACCTCCTCCTCGTGCTCCGTGTCACGCGCTGCCGTGTGTGCAGCCGCAGCTGCCGCCGCTTCAGCGGCCTCCTCCGCCTGCCGTGCTGCTGCCGCACTTGCGCTACCTGCAGCCTCTTGCGCCGCTGCCAGCTGGCGGCGCAGCTCAGCCACCACGCCCGCGTGCTCCGCATCCCGCGCCGCAGCAGTCTGCGCACCGCGCTCCGCCGCCGCTGCATCGGCCGCTGCAGCGCTCACACGTGCTGCATCCAGCGCGGCGCGCATGTCGTCTAACTCGCGCCGCAGCGCCGCTTCTGTTGCCGCCGCCGCCGCTGCTGCTGCCGCGCCCGCCGCCGTCACCTCCTCCACTTGCTTCGCTGCCGTGCCTGCTGCCTCCACGTACGCCGCCTCCCGCGCCGCCGCCGCCTCATCGGCTGCTGCGCGCACTGCTACCGTCGCCGCCTCTGCCTCCTCTCGCGCCGCGGTTTCGGCAGCCAGCTCCCGCCGCAGGCGCATCGTCTCCGCGCTGGCGGCAACCGTGGCAGAGGCGGCGGCGGCGGCAGCGGCAGACGTCTCTTTCTGTGCCGCGGCGGCAGCGTCTGCCAGCGCACCCTCTGCGGCCGCCGCACGAGACTGCGCTGCCAGCAGGTCCGACCGCAAACCGTCTACAATGCGCGTCTGCCGCGCCGCGTCGCTGGTCGCCGCCTCTGCAGTGGCCACCGCGCGCTCGCGCTCCAGCCGTGTTGCTTGCAGCGATGCGCGGGCGGCGTCGCCCTCCTCGCGCGCCACTCGCGTCTCTTCCGTCGCCGCCACCGCCGCCGCGATGGCGTCATCCAGGTTGCGCTGCAGGCTTGCAGCCTCCTCCTCCGCCGCGCTGGCACGCCCGGCTGCCACCCGTTCCCGCTCACACGCGGTGTCCAGGTCAGAGCGCAGCGCCGCGGTGCGAGTGCGCTCGGTGGCAAGGCCCTCTGCCGCCACCGCTGCTTCGGCGTGCGACGCCGCCAGGTCTCGCGCCGCCACCGCCGCCGCCGCTGCCGCGTCCTCCAGCTCCGCAAGCGCCGTCGTGTGCGCGGCCGCCAGCGCCTCGTGCTCGCTACGCACCGCCGCCAGGGTGGCACGCAGCTCCGCCACCTCTGCCGTCAGGCTGGCAATGGACTCTAATGCGTGCGCCTCCGCGGTGCGCGCACGTGCGGCATCCTGCACCGACGTGCGCGCAGCCGCTGTCAACGCTGCTGTCACAGTGGCGGCGCCCTGCTGCACCGCTGCCGCCGCGTCGTCAGCACACCGCGCAAGGTCGGCCGCCGCCGCCGCCAGGGCAGCGGTGCCGTCAGACAGCAGCACGGTGGTAGCACGCGGCCCGGCGGCGCGCACCGCATACGCGGTAGTAAATGCAGACCAAGCCGCCCACAGCGCGCGCGTATCATTCGCTACCGCACCGCGCGCCACGCCCGCCACCTCACGTAGCCGCGCCACCTGCCTCACTACCAGTTCAGCGGCGGGGGGGCCCTCGTCGCCACCGCCTCCACTGTCGCCGCTTGCAGCAGCCTCTGAGTCGGAGGCGTCATCAAATGGATTGGAAGCAGCGGCGGCGGCGGCCCCGGCACGACGTGGCGGTGGCGCGCTGCCGGCGGCCGGCGCCACTACCGCGCCCACGGCGGTTGCTACCCGGGCGGCGGCGGCAGTTGCGGCAGCCACCACGGGCGCCAGGTGGTCATGTGTCAGGTCGCGCACGGCGGCGCGGCAGGTGGCGTCAGAGGCGTCAGCATTGGCGCGCGCCAGGTCGCCATACGCGTCAGCAGCCTTGCCGCGCAGGGTGGCGCGGTGACGCTCGACGATGGTCGCGGCGCCTGGCGGCGCGGCCACCTCGTACGCGCGCAACGCGGCACCAAGCGCAACGTCGTGTGCCGTGTGCAGCTTAGCGTCATCCAGCGGCAGGCGGGGTAGCGGCTGCAGTGCCGCCAGCACGGATGACCGGCGTGCCGCGTAGGCGGTGGCGGCAGGTGCAGTGGCATCCAGTGTGGTGGCGCCGGCGGCTGCCATGGCGGAGGCGACGGCGGCAGGTGTGCCGCCGGGCGTCATGGCGGCAGTGTACAGCGCGAGGGCGGCGGCGGCGGCGCGTGCGCACTGCACGGCGGCGGCAGAGTCCCATGCGTCCGCGATGGACGGCATGCCGCCCGCATTAATGGCATCCACGTACGACCGCGCCGCCTGCACCAGCATGGGCCCGTTTACCACCTTGCCACCCAGCTCCTTCACCCGCGCATTGCCATACACGTGCTGGCGCAGCGCCGCCATGCCTGCCACAAACGCCGGCCGCAGGTCAGCCGCCGCCCCGTGCTCCAGGTCCTGCAGCACCGCCTCGTCCTCCACCGGCCGCACCAGCGTGAAGCAGTGGCGGTCGCGGAAGAACGACTTGACGCACTTGCGGATGCGGTTGCGCGCCAGCGTCTCCTTGTCAAACCCCGGCACCTCGTGCAGCGCCGCCTCCATATAGTCGTCTGGGCTCATCTCCGCGCCCTCCTCGTCCACCAGCGCCAGCAGGAAGTCGCGCAGCACCCACACAAAAGAGGGAAAGAAGCGTTGCAGGTCCTCTCCACCGCCGCCGCCTGCCTCCTCCTCACCACCCGCGCCGCCACCTGTCCCTGCGGCGGTCGCTGCAGCCGCCGCCGACTTGACGCGGATGTGTTTTGTGAGGTTGGCCACGAACCCCAGGTTGCCGATGGACGCCTCGTCAATGGCGGAGGAGCCGTTGTACAGCAGGGTGGAGCACAGCAGCGCCGCCAGGCTAAAGATGGTGGTGTCGTGCTGCACGTTCTTGTCCGTGGCGCCCAGGCCCTCGCTGTCCATCAGCAGCACCGGCACGTGCTCCCCCGTCGCCGTCGTGCCCGCCAGCGGCTGCGAGCACAGCCAGATGCCCTTTGTGTGGCTCTCCACCGTGTGTCCCACGCTGAACCCGCCCGCGTCGCCCAGCAGCTGGTTCATCAGGAACGACTTGCCGCTGCGGTACCG
>Ga0066256_1003704_pt1 | contig 14450 bp, 12 predicted proteins | sample ThiBio_1000_biof_FD_87107 | JGI IMG/M metagenome (GOLD analysis project Ga0066256, IMG submission 87107) | Wastewater bioreactor microbial communities from Cape Town, South Africa - Thiocy_expt_1000_biof (version 2) | ecosystem: Engineered > Bioreactor > Thiocyanate-remediating >...
GGCCGCGACCTGCGCGGGACGATCGCCGGCAGGCACTGCGTTCATCGCGTCCTTCACGATGTCGGTGCGCTTCTTGTAGGCCTGCTTGAACTTGTGGGCATTGAGCGTGGTCTTGTAGTGGTCGCATCCCCAGATGTGGTGGACGCCGCCCTTGCCCTCGATCAGGAGCTGATCGACGTAGGCGGCCGGGCGACCGACATGGGCGTCGGACGGCCGTGAGTAGCCTTCCTGATGGCCGCCCATGCGCACGCAGCCGCCGCCGGGGCGGCCGACGTTGCCCGTCGCCAGTGCGACGTTCACGAGCGCGGCGTTGGTCCGATAGTTGTCATTGCCCCAGATGAGGCCCTTCTCATAGGCGAACATCGCGCGCCGGCGCCGACCTTGCTTGGGCTCGGCGATCCAGGCAGCCGCCTTGGCGATGTCCTCCGGCCTCAGCCCTGTGATGCGCGCTGCGTCGGTAAGCGACGTCTTGTTGGCCGCGATCGCCTTGTCGAAGTCCTTGGTGGACGCCGAGATGAACTCTTTGTCCTGCCAGCCCTTCTCGACGATGTGCGTGAGGATCGCGTTGAACAGCACCATGTCGGTGCCGGACTCGATGGCGAGGTGGAGGACATTGTCTTTGCCGGCTTCGACCTCGCATGCAGCAACTGTGCTGGTGCGGCGCGGGTCGACGATGATGATCCGACCCGATGCGTGCGGCTCGCCGGCAAGCTGCTGCTGCTTCTTCTGCAGACTATTGCCACGCAGGTTGGGGATCCAGTGATTGAGGAAGTAGTTGGTCTGAGTTTCGTAGGCATTGGTGCCGACCGCAACGATGGTGTCGCAGAGCTCCGCGTCCTCGTAGCAGTTGTTGAGCTCGCCGACGCCCATGTCCCGGGTGGCGTGCACCTCGGAATTGTAGGCGGGGCGATTGTGGATGCGGATGTTCTTGACCTTCATCGCACCGAAATAGAGCTTGCCGGTTCCCCAGGTGTTTTCATATCCGCCGCCGGCACCACCGTGGTCGAAGGCAGAGACGAACAGGTTGTCCTCACCGCCGGGCTCCTTGAGCACGGCCGCGGTCACGCGCGCGACCAGATCGAGCGCATCGTCCCAGGACGTCGGCTGCATCTGGCCATACCGAAAGACCATCGGATGCGTTAGCCGCTGCTGCTGCGTCGCGCGGGTTTTCGAATAGCTCATCTCGGCCATGCGGGCGCCGCGGATGGAGCCAAGGCCGGAGTTCACTTCGCAGCCCTTGTCCGGCTTGATGACGATGTGCACATCGCGGCCGTCCTGCTGCACGATGTTGTACATCGAGGGCGCATACCAGGCGTCGGTCTCTCCGCCCTGTTGCTTGGAGAGATCGGTCTTGAAGATGTTCTGGCTGGGGTCGGGGCCGCCCTGCTTGTTCACCGGCCAGGTGTAAGCGTGATAGCCGCAGCCGACGATGCAGAAGTGGCAGGTGACGTTCTGTTTCTTGGCGTCCGGCGGGATGATCGGCAGCCGGTCTACGTAGCGCTTGAATGCCATGGTTGCGATCTCCCTTAGAGTACGTTCGACAGGCGGCCGTAGATCAGCTCGTCCACGCCCTCGGCGAAGATGTCGCCGTTTGCCGCGACCCGAAGCATGAACTGCGGCAGGTTCTGCGTGGCCTGGCCCATGACTTGAAGGCCGCCCTTTTCGCAGTCGAACACTGAGTAGTGGCCAGGGCAGGTAAGCGTCTTCTCACCGGCCACGTAGCTCAGCGGGAAGCCCTTGTGCGGACACAGTGTCGAGAAGGCGACGATGTCGCCAGCAGGGCCTACGCCACCAGGAACCCTCGTGCCGAGCTTGATCAAAACGCCCGGAGAGGATTTGTCGGGATAGGCGATGTCGAGCGGTTCGTTCGGCTTCAGCTGCGAGACATTGGCCAAGCGGTTCGATGGATACTCGACGCGCGCCGGCGCCGGTTTCGCTTTCGCCTCGCTGCTCGGCAGAACAGTCGTTGCCGCGGCGCCGGCCGTTGCCATCGCACTTCCGCGCAAGAACTGCCGTCGACCGGCATCGACGAGCTTGTCACACCCCTTCATGCCTTCCTCCTCGGATCACTCGCGGCTCGGGCCGCGGCGCACGCATCGCAACGCGCGTGCCACCCGTTCGAAGGTTCTAAGCCGTTGGAATCGCGAAAGGCGTGAGCGAGAGAATGTTCGGAATTCCGAACGTGTTCTCTATGACGTCAGAAAGCTCGAACATCACTACGAGTCAGAAGCGCCGATACCGTGCCGCTTCATCTTTTCCCACAGTGTCGTCCGCGAGATGCCGAGCGCCTTCGCTGCGGGAAGAATGGCGCCCCCGGTCATCGCCAAGGCGCGCTGGATGTGACGCCGCTCAGCATCGTCACGCGCACAATCGAGTGGGGCAATAAAGTGATCCGGCATGATCTGCGCAGTAGCGCGTTCTGGAAACAGGTCTGCGGGCATGATCCAGCGACCGGCGGCCAGGGCCACGGCTCGCTCCAGTCTGTTCCGAAGCTCGCGGACATTGCCGGGCCAGGCGTGGTCCCGCACGGCGTCGTAGGCGAGCGCGGACATACCAACGGCATCGCTCTCGATCGTGCGCGAGAATTCGGCGAAGAATCGATCGATCAGCCACTCGAGATCATCCGCGCGATCCCGCAACGGCGGAATGTGATGCGAGAGAACATTGATCCGATAGTAGAGATCACTTCGGAAGTCGCCGGCAGCAATGCGCTTCGCGAGATCTGCATTGGTCGCGCAGATCAGCCGCGCCTGGAATGGCACCGGGCGTTCGCCGCCGAGGCGATGGAAGGAACGGCTTTCGATAACCCGCAAGAGCTTGGCCTGGAGCTTGGGCGCCAGCTCGGCGATCTCATCGAGGAAAAGTAAACCTCGGCCGGCACGCTCCGCGTAACCCAGATGGCGGGCGTGGGCGCCGGTGAAGGCGCCTTTCTCGTGGCCAAATAACTCGCTCTCCAAGAGATCTGCCGGGATCGCCGCGCAATTCACGGCGACGAATGGGCCGCGCGGCTCTGGACGCTGGCTATGCAGGTAGCGCGCGCACACCTCCTTGCCGACGCCGGTCTCTCCAGTCAGCAATAGGTTCGAGCCGACACGGGCAGCCCGCTGCAGGAACTGCTCAAGGTTCTGCATGGCAGGCGACACGCCAAGGACTGGGTCGCTTGGCACTCCCTGCCGACCGACGACCTCCTCCAAGCGGGCCAAGAACTCGCTCATGACAAAGGGCTTTGTCAGATAGTCTCGTGCGCCTTCGCGCATCAGCTCAACGGCCTGGTCGATATCGCCATAGCCGGTGATGAACAGGAACGGTGGTGGGCTGCGCGTCCGCGCGAGCTCGCGGAAGACCTCAGCGCCCGAGCGATCCGGCAGTCGAATGTCGCAGATCACGGCATCAAGGGCGGCCGTGGGCATCTTGCTCAGCGCCTCGCTGCCGCTGGCCCACCAGTGGACCTTGGCGCCTTCGAGAGCGAGACTGCGTGACAAGGATTCACCCATGATGGGATCGTCCTCGATCAGGCCCAGGGTCCGGCGCTCAAGCGACATGGGCAAACTCCCTTTCCTTGCGGCGAGGAAGCGTGACGGTGACAACAGTGCCGCCTTCGGCTCCAGCGGCGACCGAAATGCTGCCGCCAAGCTCGCGCACCAGGCGATTGGTCATCCACAGACCGAGCCCGGTGCCCTGGCCAATGGGTGCGGGCCGATCTCCACCACCGATAAGCATTGCGATCGCGGACGCTGGCATTCCCGGGCCTCGATCCTCGACGCGAATAACGACAGACACGAGTGTTTCGGCGATCGAGATGGCGGCGCAGCTGCCGCGAGGCGTAGCTTGGCAGGCATTGAGGGCGAGATTGAGAAGGATCTGCCGAACGATCGTGGCCGGTATCCCTACGGTGTCGGTCAATTCATTCTGCCATTCCAGCAGCACACCGAGGCGACTGGCTTCGGGAGCAACGAGGCGCTTGAGATCGTCGATATCGCTACGGCTCAGATGGCGCTGATCGCGTTCGGCTCGATATGTGACGAGCGCCACGCGGACCACGTCGCGGATGCCCTTGAGACCGCGATCGACTAGATCCAGCGTGACATTGCGCGTGTGACGGTCGGCACCGTGCCGCTTGAGCGTATCGATGGCATTGAATAGGCCGCCGAGAGGATTGTTGATTTCGTGGGCCATGCCTGACGCGAGACGGCCGAGACTGGCAAGCCGCTCTTCCTCGGCAAGCCGCGCGCTCAACGCTTCGCGATCGGCAACAGCGCTGGCGAGGCGATTGTAGGCTCCGAATGCAGGCCTGTGATCGCGTGGCACCTGCGCGACGATCTCGTCGGGTATGGAGGTGACCGCGCCAGTATGGCTGCGCTCGAGATAGCCGGTAAGAAGAGTGATCGGCCGCATCATCCTTCTCATGATGAACCAAGCCGCGCCAGCCAGAGCGATGGTGAGCAGCGCGTTGGTGAGGAGAAGCACCCAAAGCACGCTACGTCGCTCGGCAAGCAGGGGCGCGATATCGAGTGCTGCGTAAATGCTGCCGATGCGCAGGCTCTCGTAGCGCACATCGCGACGCAGATATGCCTTCTTCTCATTCTCATCGACGGCGATGCGGCCGTTCTCGCGGATAGGCGCTACGTAGCGCGCCGGCACCCGCACATGAGAGGGGATATCGAGCGGCTTCGACGACGCAATCACAAAATCGTCTGGCCCGGCCACAATGGTCTCTGTTGGACGGATATCGCCCGATTTCTCGCGCGATCGGTCAAGAACATCGAAGACCTGCCAGACGTCCTCGCGAATAATCGAGTCGACGAGCGCCAGCGCCAAGCCATCGACGTAGGCGTCGGCAAGCGCCTGTATGTGCCGCTCCTGGGTCTCGGCAAGCCGCGTGAGCACGCGCTCGGAGGTAAACACCGACACGGCGACCATGAAGAGCGTCACGATCAGAGGTACTCGGGCGGTGAGTGGCAGGCGACGCAGCATCATGGCGGCACCCCGCGCACAAGGTCCATCTTACGTGCGATGCCGTCGAACAGCTCAGGCGGCTCATTGCTGAAGCCGTCGAGCCGCAACATGGCGAGGACGTCCCTGCCGCGTTGATCGTTCGGCATGGTGATCAGAGCTTCGCGCAGTTGCATGATGGTCGGCGATTGCGCTTCGGCAGCCGGACAGGCGATCGGAGGAAAGCCCAACAGCTCCGACTTGAGAATAACGCGCGTATCCGCGCACAAGGCGGGTTCGGCCTCACGGAGCACGTCGTACACGTAGCCATCGACACTGCCGCCAACCGCGAGGCCGGTTGCGACGGCACGCACGACATTGCGGTGCCCGTACGTATAGAAGAAGTGACTGAAGAACCGACCTGGCGACTGCCCCATCTCGGCAAGAGCTGCGCAGGTGACGAGGTAGCCCGAGTTGCTGTCCGGATCGGAGAAGGCATGAACGGTGCCAGCCAAGTCAGCCAGGTTATCGGCCTTCTGACCGGCACGGCCAATGAGGTAGGATTGATAGAGGGGCTTGCCGCGCCATACTGGGACGGCAACGAGTGCCAGCTCTTTCCGATAGGCGACAAAGGGGTAGCCGCAGATCCACGCGGCATCGACCTGCCGCGTAACGAGCAGGGCCGTGATCTCCTGGTACGTGCGGCGACTGACGAGCTGCACGGGCCGGCCCATAGCGCGAGCCAGGTAGTCCTTCAACGCCTCGAGCATCACCAGATCGGAGGTCAGCAGGACAGGCGTGAGTGCAAAGCGGAGAGGCGCATCCGCGGCATGTGCGCGGGCGCCGAGCACGCCAAACGATGCGGCAAGGCTACCTCCGCCTCGCAGTAGCCGGCGGCGATCGATGGCCATTCGCAACGCCAAAAGGCGTCCTCCCGTGGGCGATTGCCGAAGAATGACACCGCTTCATTCTGGTTCGAATGCTGCCTCACAAATCATGACGACGCCAACGTGGTTGACCAACGGCGTTCGATCCGTCATTGACTTGTCATTCGCTTCGACTATTCCATAATTATGGAATCAAAGGAAGCAGCAATCGGCTTTGCGGCGCTCGCGCAGGAGACGCGCCTAGAGCTTGTGCGCGTTCTGGCGGCGCGCGGCGCCACGGGTATGTCTGCGGGCGATCTGGCGGTGGCCCTGAGCATTGCCCCCTCCACGCTCTCTTTCCATCTCTCGGCACTCGAGCAGGCCGGTCTGGTCCAGTCGACGCGACAGGGCCGCTTCGTGATCTATGCGGTGCGGTTCGCCGGCCTCCGCGCCCTTTTCAGCTTCCTGACCGAGACGTGCTGCAACGGCCGCCCAGAGCTTTGCGGCGATCTCGCGCGGCTACTTCCCGATGAAGCCCATGAGGTGAGTGTCATGACGCCGGCGTTCAACGTCCTGTTTATCTGCACGCGAAACTCGGCCCGTTCGATCATGGCGGAAGCCATTCTCGAGAAGATCGGTCGGGGAAAGTTCCACGCTTATTCGGCGGGGTCGATGCCAGCCGATGCGCCGATGCCGGAAGTGCTCGAGCGCCTCAGGGTGATGGGTCACGACGTCTCGGGGCTGCGGTCGAAGTCGTGGAATGAGTTCACCGGCCCGGATGCGCCGCGCATGGATTTCGTGCTGACGCTTTGTGATCCGCAAGATGGCGAGGTATGCCCGGACCTCGGTTCGCGGCCCATCACGGCCGTATGGCCGTTTCCTGATCCCGCGAAATTCCAGGGATCCGAGGTCGAGCAGACGAGCTTGCTGAACGAGCTCTACGGCATGATCCGGCGGCGGCTCGAAGGGTTCACGAGTCTTCCTTTTGACAGCTTGGATAGATTAGCGCTCAAGGCGCGGCTCGATCAGCTCGGCAATGCCGCAGCCTACACACGATAGGGAGTTCGTCATGCGCGTCGGCATCAATGGTATGGGCCGCATGGGGCGTTTGGCCTTGCGCGCGGCCATGGGCGGCCTTCCGCGTCCGAAAGACGATCCCCGCGCCGGCAACCGCCTCGAGATCGCGCACATCAACGAGATCAAGGGCGGCGCCGCGGCGAGCGCACACCTTCTGGAATTCGATAGCCTCCATGGCCGCTGGAATGAGACCATCGGAAGCGATGGAGAGAACGCCATCAGCGTCGCCGGGAGGCGCATCGGCTTCACGGCCGCGGCTGCTCCTGGCGAGGTGCCTTGGGGTGACCTCGACTGCGAGATCGTGCTGGAATGCACGGGCAAGTTCCTGAAGCCAGAGCAGCTCCAAGGCTACTTCGATCGCGGCGTGAAGCGGGTCATTGTGGCGGCGCCGGTGAAGGACGAGCGCGCCTTGAACGTCGTCGTCGGCGTCAATGACAGGCTGTACGATCCTGAACGTCACCGGTTGCTGACAGCGGCATCGTGCACGACCAATTGCCTCGCGCCGGTGGTCAAGGTGGTGCATGAGGCGATCGGCATCCATCACGGCCAGATCACCACGGTTCATGCGCCGACCAACACCAACGTTGTGGTTGATGCGCCCCACAAGGACCTGCGCCGTGCCCGTTCTGCGATGCTGTCCTTGCAGCCAACAACAACCGGCAGCGCCACCGCCATCGCGCTTATTTACCCGGAGCTGAAGGGCAAGCTCAACGGTCACGCTGTGCGCGCCCCGATCCTCAATGCGAGCCTCGCCGACTGCGTCTTCGAGCTGAAGCGCCCGACGACGGAAGCCGAAGTCAACGAGCTCTTCCGGGCTGCGGCGCGCGGTGCGCTTGCTGGCATTCTTGGCTACGAGACGCGGCCACTGGTCTCAGCCGACTACGCCAATGACACCCGCAGCTCGATCGTCGACGCCCCGAGCACGATGGTGACCGACGGCACGCTGCTCAAGGTCTACAGCTGGTACGATAACGAGATCGGCTATGTGTGCCGCATGGTCGACCTTGCCAACATCGTCATCGCGGCGGGGGGCTGACATGACCGAGTCCGTCCGCAACTATCTCATCGTCACGGCATCCTATTGGGGCTTTACGCTGGTCGACGGTGCATTGCGGATGTTGGTGCTGCTGCACTTCTTCCAGCTTGGCTATTCGCCCTTCACGCTGGCCTTTCTGTTCCTGCTCTATGAGTTCGCCGGCATCGTCGCAAATCTCCTCGGCGGCTGGCTCGCCACGCGCTTCGGCATCCCGCGTATGCTCGCGGTTGGGCAGGCGCTGCAGATCGGCGGCCTGCTCATGCTGTCAGCGCTCGATCCTGGTTGGACCGTCGCTATGTCGGTCGCATGGGTCGTCGCTGCGCAGGGCATTGCCGGCCTCGCCAAGGACTTCACCAAGACCGCCTCCAAATCGGCGATCAAGGCAACATCGGCGGAAGGTTCGGGCCAGCTCTTCAAGTGGGTGGCCTGGTTCACCGGCTCCAAGAACGCGATGAAGGGCCTCGGCTTCTTCGTCGGCGGCCTGTTGCTCGAGGCTGTTGGCTTCAAGATGGCGTTGTGGCTGATGGCGGCGCTGCTGGCCGTGATCTTCGTCGCCGGCATGGTCCTTCTGCCGCGACAGCTGGGCAAAGCCAAATCATCGAAATCCGTGCGCGAGCTGTTCGCGAAGTCGCGCGGCATCAACCTGCTGGCGGCAGCGCGCGTATTTCTGTTCGGCGCTCGCGACGTCTGGTTCGTCGTCGGCTTGCCGGTGTTCCTCTACGCCAATGGCTGGCGCTTCATCGAGGTGGGCGGCTTCCTCGCGGCTTGGACCATAGCCTACGGCGGCGTGCAAGCGATTGCCCCCTCTCTTGTCACGCGCAGTGCCGATGGCCTCAGCCGGGAGATCCCCGCCGCGCGCGTTTGGTCTGCGCTGCTGGTCACCGTGCCAGTTGCCTTGGCAGGACTGCTTCAAATCGACGGTCTCTGGCGTCCCGATCTGGTCGTTGTGATTGGCCTCGCCCTGTTCGGCTTGCCGTTCGCTGTAAATTCGTCACTCCACTCCTATCTGATCCTCGCCTACGCTGGCTCGGAAAAGGCGGCCGAGGATGTCGGCTTCTACTATGCCGCAAATGCCATGGGGCGGCTGTTTGGAATCCTGCTGTCGGGCGTGCTCTATCAGGTCGGCGGCATGACCGCGTGCCTCGTCGGCTCTGCCGCCATGCTGGCACTGTGCTGGCTGATCACACTACTCTTGCCGATGCGCAGCGAACTGCCTCTCGGCACGAGCCAGCACGCGTGAAGAATTAGGAGCGCACTTCAGAAGCCGCGTTGCGCCTCACCGCTTCCCCGGCCTCGTACCAGGGGCGGGTCGCGTTGACGATCCTCCCCACGCTCAGCATCACCGGCACCTCGATCAGCACGCCGACAACGGTGGCGAGAGCCGCGCCGGAATTAAGACCGAAGAGGCCGATCGCAGCCGCGACGGCGAGCTCGAAGAAGTTGCTGGCACCGATCAAGGCAGACGGCGCCGCGACACAATGGGCTTCGCCGCTCCAACGATTGAGCATGTAGGCAAGCCCTGCGTTGAAATAAACCTGAATGAGGATCGGTACGGCGAGCAAGGCGATGACGAGTGGCTGGGCCAGAATCTGAGGCCCCTGGAACGCGAACAGCAGCACCAGAGTCGCGAGCAGGGCAACGAGCGACAGCGGCTGTACCGTCGCCAGCAGCCGCGACAGCCCAGCTTCCCCCGCGCTCCTTAGCACCGTCCCTCGTATGATCTGCGCCAGGATCACCGGCACGACGATATAGAGCAGGACCGACAACAGCAGTGTCTGCCAGGGCACCACGATCGCCGACAGGCCGAGCAGTAGCGCCACGATCGGCGCGAATGCGAAGACCATGATGACGTCATTGAGCGCTACCTGGCTCAGCGTGAAGTGAGGTTCGCCGTCCGAAAGATTGCTCCACACGAACACCATGGCCGTGCAGGGCGCCGCGGCGAGCAGGATGAGGCCGGCGATGTAGCTTGTGATCTGATCGGCCGGCAGCAAGGGCTGGAACAGCCAGCCGATGAAGATCCAGCCGAGCAGGGCCATCGAAAAGGGCTTTACGGCCCAATTGATGAAGAGCGTTACACCGATACCGCGCCAGTGCTCGGCGACCTTGTTCAAGGCACCGAAGTCGATCTTCACCAGCATCGGGATGATCATCAGCCAGATCAAGACGGCGACCGGGAGATTGACGCTAGCGATCTCCGCGGCGGCAATTGCCTGGAAGAGGCTCGGCATTAGCCAGCCAAGCGCAATGCCGGCGACAATGCAAAGGACGACCCAAAGGGTCAGATAGCGTTCGAAAGTCGACACCGGCCGTGCTCCCGCAGTCCTTGTGCACGCATCCTATCGTGCTTGACGCTCATTCGCTATTTCTATAATCTTAGAAATAAGAGTCCTTCACGTCAACAATGGACATGCGACATGAAGCTCGATGATGCTGCCGCGCGCCTCGAGGCCCTCGGCAATCCGACGAGACTGAAGATTTACCGGGCGCTGGTGCGGGCCGGTGACAATGGCATGAGCGTCGGCCGCCTGCAGGCGCGCCTGGACATCGCGGGCTCGACGCTGTCGCACCATCTGAAGACCATGTTGATCGTTGGGCTCGTGACACAGGAGCGCCAATCGACCACGCTCATCTGCCGCGCCAACTACGATGTGATGCGTGGTCTTCTCGATTTTCTGGTCGCCGAGTGCTGTGTCGAAACTACGTGCGCGCCGTCGACCGCGAAGGCCGGCTAGAGCAACCTTCCTGATCGTTCAACCATCAAGGATGGACACCATGAGCAAGAGTGTCGCGATCATCGGCGCGGGGCCGGTGGGGCTGGCCGCGGCCGCGCACGCCCTCGAGCGTGGACTGGAGCCGATCGTGCTCGAGGCTGGGAAGAGCGCTGGCCATGCCGTGCGGCAGTGGAGCCACGTCCGCATGTTCTCGCCCTGGGAGTACAACGTCGACAAAGCGGCCGCCCGGCTACTGGCAAGTTCGGGCTGGAACACGCCGGATCCGCAGAGCTACCCAACAGGTGGCGAGCTGGTGGCTCGCTACATCGACCCGCTCGCGACACGCACCGCATTACACGAGCACATTCGTACCTCGGCACGGGTCACCTCGATCGGTCGCTTGGGCTTCGACAAGGTGAAGTCAAAGGGGCGCGAAGCAGCGCCCTTCGAAATCCGTTACCAGAACGGCAAAGGCCCCGAGCGGCTTGTGGCTGACGCGGTAATGGACGTCTCGGGGACTTGGTTCTCGCCCAATCCGGCCGGAGACAATGGTCTTCCTGCTTTCGGTGAGTACGAGCTACCGGAGCATGTGGCCTACGCAATGCCGGATGTACTCGGCCGCGACCGCGCGCGCTATGCCGGAAAGACGGTGGCTGTGCTCGGCGCAGGTCACTCTGCGATCGGCACGCTCATCGATCTTGTGAAGCTCAGGGAAGCGGCGCCGGATACAGTCGTCGTCTGGCTGCTGCGGAGCACGGATCCGCAGAAATCTTTTGGCGGCGGCGCGAACGACAAATTATCCGCGCGCGGGGAGCTGGGCGCAGCCTTCGCCCGGCTGGTCGGCGAAGGCGCTCTCCACATCGAGACAGGTTTCCATGTGACGCACTTCGGCATGTCACAGGGTCGGCTACGCATAGGCGCCGGATCGGCCTGCTGTGGTCGTCACGTCTTCGCCGATGAATTGATCGTCGCGACGGGGTTCCGGCCTGATTTGTCCTATCTGAGCGAGCTGCGGCTCGGCTTAGATTCCGCGCTCGACTGTCCGACCGCGTTGGCGCCGCTGATCGACCCGAACGAGCATAGCTGCGGCACGGTGCGCCCGCATGGCGCTCGCGAGCTCGCGCACCCAGAACCCGGCTTTTACATCGCTGGCATGAAGTCCTATGGCCGGGCGCCGACCTTCCTCATGCTGACGGGCTATGAGCAGGTGCGCTCGATCGTGGCCGACATCGCGGGCGACAAGGAGGCGGCGGCGCGCGTCGAGCTGGAGCTTCCAGAGACGGGCGTGTGCTCGCGCACGCCCGCGACGGATGCGCAGGCCTGCTGCAGTGGCCCCACCATGAAGCAGTCCTCAGGGGCCGCGGCCTGCTGTGGATGATGCACCGATCAAGCGATGGTCGGTGATCGCCGGGCTCGGGACCAGCCAGACGCTGGCCTGGGCCTCCAGCTACTATCTCATCGCGATCCTCGCGCCGGCCATGGCGCGCGATACGCAAAGCAGCCCGACAGGCGTCTTTGCGGCCTTCTCGGCTGCGCTTCTGATCTCAGCCGTCCTTGGGCCTCGCGTCGGCCGCACCATTGACCGCTTCGGCGGTCGCGAGGTGCTCGCCGTCTCGAACCTGATGTTTGCGGCGGGCCTCCGAACCTTACCGCTCGCTCACTCGCTTCCCGTTCTTTGGGTGGGATGGCTGGTGATGGGCGCCGCCATGGGGCTTGGTCTCTACGATGCTGCATTCGCGACACTTGGCCGGATGTACGGCCAGACGGCGCGATCTGCCATCACCGGCATCACCTTGATCGCGGGCTTCGCGAGCACGGTCGGATGGCCGTTGACGGCTTTGGGCGAAGCCGCGCTTGGATGGCGCGGCACGTGTGCCCTCTGGGCACTCGCGCACCTGTTGCTCGGACTTCCGCTCAATCTCCTGCTGCTTCCCAAGGTTTTGGGAGCATCGGAGACGGCCCTTCCTTCCGGCAAGCCAAACGTCCCTATGGACCGCGTCATGTGGCTGCTCGGTTTCGCGTTCGCTGCGGGTTGGTTCGTCTCGACAGCGATGGCCGCACATTTACCCCGTCTTCTGGAGTCTGCCGGCGCCACGACCGCGCAGGCCATCACGGCTGCCTCGCTGGTCGGTCCCGCCCAGGTCGCCGCGCGGGTTCTGGAGGCCAGCTTTTTGAGCCGCTATCACCCTCTCGTCTCGGCGCGCCTCTCGACATTGACACACCCCGTTGGTGCCGGAGCCCTACTCATCGGCGGCGGTTGGCTGGCCATGCCGTTCACGCTTCTGCATGGTGCAGGCAATGGCATCTTGACGATAGCGCGGGGCACCGTTCCACTCGCCGTGTTCGGACCGGAGAACTATGGCTATCGTCTTGGCCTGCTCGGCGCACCGGCACGCATCCTGCAGGCCGGCGCACCCATTGCCTTTGGTCTCCTGATCGGCCAGTTCGGCGCGCAGGCCCTGATCTTCTCGTCGCTAACCTGCATGGCGGCGACAGCGGCGCTGCTTGCCATCACTGGATCGCAAAGCCAAACTAAGAAGGACGAACCATGAGTGTGGCCACGGCGGCACCTCGGCGCAATCGGCTCGGCGTCTTGTACTGCTGGTGTGCATTGCGCAGACGCTCGTCCAGATCGGTGCGTTCTTCTGGCCGGTACTGCTGCAGTAGGAAAGGGTTCGCAGGTCTATACGGGCTGATCGTTGTGCGCATTGGGATGTTCGCCGCTAATGTCTGCCTTTGACCCGCGAGAGACATCGGAGTTTCCCGGCTTTATGTGCCGCCGATTGTCCGCTTGCGAAAATCGCGACAGGCGCCCGGATGCACTTCCATCAGTTCCGAGCCAATCCCATCGAGCGTGTCATCGAGATAATCGCTTCGGCCATCACAACTGGCCGGATCGTGGGGTCCAGGTGAGTGCCATTCAGCTTTGCAACTGGCCATCCTCGCCGAATGGCCTCAGCTGACACATGATCATAAATCTGGGAAGCCTGAATGTAGCCAGCGCGCACGTGATCCCATCGATCAAGCTCAATTACGTCGTTGAACCATTCGACACGCAGCCGGGGAAGCTCCTGATCAAACCGCGCAAAGGCAACCGCATCCCGTTGCAAGATATCGATGCCCACGAGCGATGCGCGAGCCGCGTCATTGGCAAACCAGCGGGACCAAGGTGGCAATGCTCCGGTCTCGTCCGCAATGCTTGCAATGAACCCAAGCAACGCAGGCCGAACCGGTGATGCGGCGCCTTGAGGCGGAGGAATGTCGCCATCCACAAGGATGACGCCACGCACGGCTTTCTTGGTAGCCAGCTCTACCGCTAACGCACACGCGGAACTGTGACCGACAACAATCGAACTCTCATCCAGAGTTATCAGTTCGAGCAAGTGGCTCGTCCATGCACTCCAGCTTGGTGGAGATGGATTGCCAGCCAATACGTCTGGCACCTGAACCGAGAAGCCTGAGTTGCGCAACAATTCGGCGGTCGGCTGCCAACTTGAGGCACGTACAGGCGGGCCAGAGACGAGAAGGTAGCTTGGTGTCATGTCGGCAATAGTACGGAGGAGCGGACGAAGGGCAAGGCCATCTTAGTCGCGTCAGTGATGGTCGAAAGTGGCCCGTAGCGTCGGCTAGCCGACAGGGGCTATCGGATCACCTCGAACAAGGGCAAGAGAGGCACCGTCGCCCCGGCACTCAAGACAATCGATCATAAAGGCGGGGATGGGGGGACCGGCCGTCGGCGACGCGGATCGCGGCGGTCACGGTCCGGAACGTAGCTGTTGCGACTGTGGCTCAGATGTCCGTCCTGTGGGCGATGTCAATCGCACC
>Ga0066256_1003708_pt1 | contig 14440 bp, 10 predicted proteins | sample ThiBio_1000_biof_FD_87107 | JGI IMG/M metagenome (GOLD analysis project Ga0066256, IMG submission 87107) | Wastewater bioreactor microbial communities from Cape Town, South Africa - Thiocy_expt_1000_biof (version 2) | ecosystem: Engineered > Bioreactor > Thiocyanate-remediating >...
CGGGCTGGAGTTCTGGCATCGGGTGTTGGTGCAGTTGGCGAAGTGATGTACTTGGCGGAGCTGGCGTAATGTCGGCTCCGCCCCCGGGCAACCATTGGAATAATTGAACCTGACCCCGTTTGGACCCAAGAAGAGCGGAACTAGCCGACAGGCTCGCAAGCTGTACAAGGTCAGCTACGAGGGAGTGAAGCGCGTCGTGGAGATGCTGCATGGATGAGGCGCGCCTAGCGGCCGCCCTGTCAGCGCTTCTTGACCCGAAGTTGGCCACTGACTTGGCGGCCGATCTAGTGAAGATCAGGCGCGACTGCGCGACGAGGACGCTAGAGCGTGCTGCGCCTGGCAAGTTCGTCGAGACCTTCGTGCAGTGCCTCCAGCATATCGATACTGGAACCTACGAAACGAAGCCGAGTGTTGACGACTACCTCGGAAAGAAGATCGAAAATACCTCGCTTCCCGAGGGGCTCCGCATCTGCGCTGCTCGCGTGGCACGTTCGATATACACCTTCCGCAACAAGCGGAACATCGCCCATAAGAACGACGTCGACACAAACACTCACGATCTGGCATTCACGCACCAAGGCGCCGCGTGGATTACAGCCGAGCTACTCCGTCACGCGACCGGCGTTTCGATGCAAGAGGCTGGTGCGTTGATCGAGTTGGTGCAGGCCCCCGCAGGAACACTCGTCGAAGAGATTGACGGCACCAGACTCATTCACGCGGAGGTTTCGGTGCGTGCTGAGATACTAATCCTGCTACATAGCCACTACCCCGATGCCGTATCTGTGGAATCGGTTGTTAGAAGTCTCAGCCGCCGAAACGCGGGAACAGTCCGCAACAAGCTTCGCGATCTCCACGCGGGAAAGCTCGCTCACGGCGACGCCAAGTCGGGCTATCGCCTCACACAAGCTGGCTACGCTGCCGCTATTGCGGAGATCAAGGCACTGTCGTGAACAGAGGATAGGACACTCAAAACAGCGACCCTGGCAACCGGCTCGTCCGCCACCGCGCAGCGGTGGCGCACCGAGTGCGCGCCAGGATGGCGCGCTGCTCTACCCGGGGCCCCTGTGCGGCGGTGAGGCGGGGTCGACAGGCCGCGCAGCGGGAGTCGACAGGACGTCGCCTCCTTTTCGCACGGGCAGGATGCCCGTTCGAAAAGCCCGGCCCCGCCTCACGGACTTGCCGCCCATGGATGGGCGGCAAGCGCCAAGTGGGGTGGCCTTTCTCTTTGGTTACTTTCTCTTTGGCCACGCAAAGAGAAAGTAACTCGGGCGCCGCAGGCGCACGAAAGCTCCTGCCTTCAGCTTTATAAGCCCCGCCCCATCCACGCTACAATTACCGGTTCGCGCTCCAGCCGACCCGCCACCCATGCTCACCCATCTCCAAGAAACCCGCCGCCGCCGCACGTTCGCCATCGTCAGCCACCCTGACGCGGGCAAGACCACGCTGACCGAGAAGCTGCTGCTGTTCGGTGGCGCGATCCAGATGGCCGGCTCGGTGAAGAGTCGCAAGACGTCGCGCAGTGCCACCTCGGACTGGATGGCGCTGGAGAAGGAGCGCGGGATTTCGGTGACCTCGTCGGTGATGCAGTTCCCGTACGAGGACAAGATCGTCAACCTGCTCGACACGCCGGGACACGCGGACTTCTCCGAGGACACCTACCGCGTGCTGACCGCGGTGGACTCGGCGCTGATGGTGATCGACTGCGCCAAGGGCGTGGAGGAGCGCACGATCAAGCTGATGGAAGTGTGCCGGCTGCGCGACACGCCGATCATGACCTTCATCAACAAGCTCGACCGCGAGGGCCGCTCGCCGATCGAATTGCTGGACGAAGTCGAATCGGTGCTGAAAATCCAGTGCGCGCCGGTATCCTGGCCGATCGGAATGGGCAAGCGCCTGAAAGGTGTGTACCACCTGCTCGACGACGAAGTGCACCTGTATGAGAGCGGCCGCAATTTCACGCGCCAGGATTCGACGATCCTCCAGGGGCTGGACGATCCGGAACTCGAACAGCGCATCGGCGCCGACGCGCTGGCCGAACTGCGCGAGGAACTGGAACTGGTGCGGGGCGCCTCGCATCCGTTCGACATCGACAAATACCTCGCCGGTGAACAGACGCCGGTGTTCTTCGGCTCGGGCATCAACAACTTCGGGGTGCAGCCGTTGCTGGACTTCTTCGTCGAGCACGCGCCGTCGCCGCAGGCGCGTGCAACTGCAACGCGCGAAGTGTCGCCTGAAGAAGAAAAACTCTCGGGCTTCGTGTTCAAGATCCAGGCCAACATGGATCCGGCGCACCGCGACCGCGTCGCCTTCCTGCGCGTCTGTTCCGGCTCGTACAAGCCGAACATGAAGGCGCTGCAGGTGCGCACCGGCAAGGAAGTGAAACTCGCCAATGCGCTGACCTTCATGGCGTCCGAACGCGAGATCGCGGAAGAAGCCTATCCCGGCGACGTGATCGGCCTGCACAACCACGGCACCATCTCGATCGGCGACAGTTTCAGTGAAGGCGAGAAACTGGTCTTCATCGGCATCCCGAATTTTGCGCCGGAACTGTTCCGCCGCGCGCACCTGCGCGATCCGCTGAAGATGAAGGCGTTGCGCGCGGGCCTCGCGCAGTTGTCCGAGGAAGGCGCGACGCAATTCTTCCGCCCGCTGATGTCGAACGATCTGATCTTGGGCGCGGTGGGCGTGCTGCAGTTCGACGTGGCGGCGTATCGGCTGAAGGACGAATACAACGTCGATTGCGCGTTCGAGAACGTCGGCGTCGTCACCGCGCGCTGGGTGCATTGCGACGACGCGAAGAAGCTTGCCGACTTCCGCGAACGCAACGCGATGCACCTTGCCATCGATGCCGCGGAGCAACTGGTGTACCTCGCGCCCACCCGCGTGAACCTGCAACTCGCGCAGGAACGCTGGCCGCAAGTCACGTTCACGGATACCCGTGAACACGCCGGCGTGATGGCGCCCTGAGCGGCGGGAGTATTTTGCCGTCATTCCGGGGCCGCCGAATGCGCAGAGCGCATGCAGCGGAACCCGGGATCTGCAGTTGGGTTCCCGGTAAAAAAAACAGATTCCGGATCGCGCTATGCGCGTCCGGAATGACGACAAGGCAAGTTCAAACCCGCGCGCTACACTGACGGTTCCCCTTTGCACGGAACCGCGCACATGAAAGTCAAAGCCGCCGTCGCGCACAAGGCCGGTGCACCGCTCAGCATCGAAACCGTCGACCTCGAAGGCCCCCGCGCGGGAGAGGTGCTGGTGCAATTGAAGGCCACCGGCATCTGCCACACCGATGCCTTCACGTTGTCGGGCGACGATCCCGAAGGTTTGTTCCCGGTGATCCTCGGCCATGAAGGCGCGGGCATCGTGGTCGAAACCGGACCCGGCGTGAAAACCAACCTGTGCCAGGCGATCCGGGAAACACAGGGCAAGGGGTTGATGCCGGATGGCAGCAGCCGGTTTTCATCGGGCGGCGAGTCGATCCACCACTACATGGGCACGTCCACGTTTGCCGAGTACACGGTGCTGCCCGAAATCGCGGTCGCGAAGATCCGCGGGGACGCGCCGTTCGACAAGGTCTGCTACATCGGTTGCGGCGTGTCCACCGGGATCGGCGCGGTGATCAATTCGGCGAAGGTCGAACCCGGATCGAAGGTCGTGGTGTTCGGCCTCGGCGGCATCGGCTTGAACGTGATCCAGGGCGCACGCCTTGCCGGCGCAGCGATGATCGTGGGGGTCGATCGCAATCCGAAGCGCCGCGAACTCGCGGAGAAGTTCGGCATGACGCATTTCGTCAACACCAGCGAAGTCGAAGGCGACCTGGTACCCTAGCTCGTTTCGCTGACCCAAGGCGGCGCGGATTATTCGTTCGAATGCATCGGCAACGTCAAGGAGATGCGGCAGGCGCTGGGGGGCTGCCACAAGGGGTGGGGGGTGTCGTGCATCATCGGCGTGGCCGGCACCGGACAGGAAATTTCGACGCGGCCGTTCCAGCTCGTCACCGGCAGGCGCTGGATCGGCAGCGCGTTCGGTGGCATGCGCGGACGCACCGACGTGCCGAAAGTCGTCGACTGGTACATGCAGGGATTGATCGAGATCGACCCGATGATCACGCATCACTTGAGACTCGAAGAGATCAACCACGGCTTCGAGCTGATGCACAAGGGTGAGTCGATCCGCAGCGTGGTCGTTTATTGAGATGGAAATCATTTCAGAGCAGCGCTGCTTCGGCGGCACGCAAGGGTTCTACCGGCACGAGTCGAAAGCCTGTGCCGGGCCGATGAACCTTGCCGTCTACACGCCGCCGCAAGCCGCGCGCGGGAGGATCCCGGCGCTGATCTACCTCGCCGGCCTTACCGCAACGCAGGAAACATTTCCGATCAAGGCTGGTGCGCAACGCGTCGCCGCCGAACTCGGCCTGATGCTCGTATCACCCGATACCAGTCCACGCGACACCGGCATCGAGGGTGCAAAAGACGACTGGGAATTCGGCGAAGGCGCGAGCTTCTACGTGGACGCGACGCAACCGCCATGGTCGACGCGCTTCCGGATGGAAACCTGGATCGTCCGGGAATTGCCTGCGCTGATCGCCGAACATTTCCCCGCCGACATGCAACGCTGCGGGATCATGGGCCACTCGATGGGCGGACACGGCGCATTGACGCTGGCGCTCAGGCATCCCGGCCAATACCGCTCGTTGTCGGCGCTGGCGCCGATCTGTTCACCGACGCGCGTGCCGTGGGGTGAACGCAGGATCTTCGTCATGTACCTTGGCGAGGACCGGGCCGAATGGCGCAAGCACGACGCCTGCGAGCTGCTGCGCGCGGGGGCGCGTTTCGACGGCACCATCCTGGTCGACCAGGGCGAGGACGATCCGTATCTGCAGGAGCAACTGCGCCCGGAATTGCTCGAACAGGCCTGCCGCGAAACGGGTCAATCGCTCGAATTGCGGATGCAGCCCGGCTACGACCACAGCTACTGGTTCGTGCAAAGCGTCATCGAAGAGCATCTGCGCCATCACGCGCAGACGCTGTGCGCATGACCACCCTTTCCCGGCTTGCGCCGGAATCGCGGAGCCCGGGTCGATCGAAGCACCTCAGGCGATGTGCAGCGACCGCCGGGTATCCGCGCCCCCGTGCACGATCTTTGCCCGCAATTCCTCGGGATCGAAATCGTCCACGTTGATGAACTCGGCGGTCACGCGGCGCAGGCGTTCCAGTTGCGCGCGCTCGGTTTCGCTGATCGCGCCTTCGTGCTGGGCCTCGGCCAGTTGCTCGAAATAATCGTGCGCCTGGATGCTGTTGGCCTTGACGGCTTTCAGGAATTTGCGTTCGACAGGCTCGGCCGCGACCACGTCCGGCAGCAGCGCGTGCATGCGTCCGACCGGATTGTTGGCGTTGGGCGTCAGGTACATGCCGCGCACCAGCGCATCGCGTGCGGTGTTGGGCGCGGTGATCAGCGCAGCCACGCGGCGACCCAGGCGATCCGATGGCGGCACTTCGCGGCGCCCGAACGGAAACACCAGCATGTGCACCAGCCACGCCACCGGACGCACCGGGAAGTTGCGGATCACGCCATCCAGCGCCATCTGCATCCGCCACACCGCGTCGTGGAAAGCCCAGGCCAGCATCGGCCGCTCGGCTTCGGGCCGACCTTCGTCCTCGTAGCGTTTCAGCATCGCCGAGCAGATGTAGAGGTACGACAGCACGTCGCCCAGCCGCGCGGAAATCTTTTCCTTGAACTTCAGCTTGCCGCCCAGCACGCCCATCGCGGTGTCGGACAGCAGCGCGAGGCACGCGGAGTAGCGGTTCAATTTGCGGTAGTAGCGACGCGTGTAGGCGTCGCCCGGCGCCTTGCCGAGCTTGGCAAAGGTGATGCCCAACAAGAACGACCGCGCGGCATTCGAAATGCCGAAACCGATGTGCCCGAACAGCGCCGCGTCGAATTCGCGCAATGCCTTGGTGCGGTCGGGGTCGTTCACCGCATGCATTTCCTTCAGTACCCACGGATGGCAGCGGATCGCGCCCTGCCCGAAGATCATCAGGCTGCGGGTCATGATGTTGGCGCCTTCCACCGTGATCGGGATCGGTGCACCCTGCCACGTGCGGCCGAGGTAATTCGACGGTCCCAACTGGATGCCCTTGCCGCCGTGCACGTCCATCGCGTCCTGGATGACGATGCGGCCGAGATCGGTGGCGTGGCATTTCGCGATCGCGGAAGCCACCGCCGGCTTCTCGCCACGATCGACCGCCGCGGCGGATGCGCGCGACAACGCCGCAACCGCGTAGGCATGGCCACCGATCCGCGCCAGCGCTTCCTCGACGCCTTCGAAACGCGCTACGCTAAGGCCAAACTGCTTCCTGATGCGCGCGTAGGCGCCGGTCGCGGCCACCGCCAACCGCACGAAACCGGTGGCGTTCGACGGCAGCGAAATCCCGCGCCCCACCGACAGGCATTCCACCAGCATCCGCCAGCCGTGGCCGGCCATGTGCGGACCGCCGATCAGCGTGTCGATCGGCACGAACACGCCCTTGCCGCGCAACGGGCCGTTCTGGAACGGGATGTTCAGCGGCAGGTGGCGCCGGCCGATCTCGAGACCTTGGGTTTCACGCGGGATCAGCGCCAGCGTGATGCCGAGGTCTTCCTTCTCGCCCAGCAGGTGTTCCGGGTCGTACATGCGAAACGCCAGGCCCACCAGCGTCGCGACCGGCGCCAAGGTGATATAGCGCTTGTCGAAGGTGAGCTTGATGCCCAGCGTCTCCTTGCCGTCGACGACCTGCCTGCACACGATCCCGTAGTCGGGAATCGAGGTGGCATCGGAACCCGCGTACGGCCCCGTCAGCGCGAAGCACGGCACTTCGCGGCCGTCGGCGAGCCGCGGCAGGTAGTGGTTCTTCTGTTCCTCGCTGCCGTAGCGCAGCAGCAATTCGGCCGGACCGAGCGAGTTCGGCACCGCGACCAATGACGAGAGCGTCGCGGAAATGCTGGAAAGTTTCTGCAGCACCGCGGAATGCGCCAGCGCCGAGAATTCCAGACCACCGTAGCGCTTCGGGATGATCATCGCGAAAAACCCCTTGCGCTTGACGTAATCCCAGATCTCGGGCGGCAGGTCGGCGATCTCGTGGGTGATGTGCCAGTCGTCGACCATCTTGCACAGCTCCTCGCATGGGCCATCGAGGAACGCCTGTTCTTCGGTGGAAAGCTGCGGCTTCGGCTCGGAAAGCAACTTCGCCCAGTCAGGCTTGCCGGCGAACAACTCGCCTTCGAAACCCACCGTGCCGGCGTCCAGCGCGACCTGTTCGGTTTCGGAAATCTTCGGCAACACGCGCTTGAACAATTCCAGAAGCGGCGCCGCGAACAACCCCCGGCGCAATGGCGTCACGTTCAAGGGCAGCGCGACCAGCACCACGAAGATGCCGAGCAGCACCCACATCGGCGTCAGCGCACCGAGGCCGAGGCCGACCACGAGGATCGTCGCAATGGTCGCCAGCGTCCATGGCCACAGGCGGCTGCGGAAATACGCGCAAGCCATGCCGACGATCGCGGCGCAAACCAGGATGATGATGGTATTCATGGCAGACCTCTCATGTCCGCTGCAGACGCCGTGCGCGCGGAGGCGGTTGGGGATTCGAGTGTACGCAGGAATGGTTCGATCGCGGAGGTGAAGGCGGCGTTGTCGTCACCCGCCAGCGTGTGCGCGGCATGCGGGATTTCCACGTGGGTTGCGTGCGGCACGGCGGCGAGGAATTCACGCACCGTGGCTTCGGACACGACATCGCTGCGACCTCCCGATACCAGCAAGACCGGCACGTCGATGTTGCGCGCCGCGTTCAACAACCTTTGCTGATGACGCTCGCCCTCGTGCGCCACGGTGTCCAGCAACGCCGGGTCCCAATGCCAGCGCAGGCGTCCGTCCTCCCCGCATTTCAGCAATTGCGCGAGTTCGTGGCGATCCTTGCGCCGACGGCGTTGCGGCAGGTACGCGGCGACCTGTTCGGCGGCTTCGTCCAGCGACGCAAACCCTTGCGGGTGCGCACGCATGAAGCCCAGCATGCGTTCAACGCCCACGGCCTCCCAGCGCGGCGTGATGTCCACCAGCACCAGCGCGCGGAACGGATCGGGGCGGCCCTCGCCCGCCACGACCAGCCCCAGCAGGCCGCCCATCGACGCGCCCACCAACACCGGCGGTTGCGGCTGCGACCGTGCGACGACCCGCAAATCGTCGACGAACTGTTCCAACAGGTACCGGCCGTCCGTGGGACGGCCACTATCGCCATGGCCGCGGGCATCGAAGGTGACGGTGCGCCAACCGCGCGCCGCAAGCGATTCCGCGGCGCGTGTCCAGGCATGCCGGCTTTGGCCGAAGCCATGCGCGAACAAAAGCGGCGGTGCATCCGCAGCGCCGCGGGTTTCCACGACGAGCGTCAAACCGTCGCGGGACGTCACCGAGTCGACGGAAGCAGGCGACTCAAGGAGTGGTCGTCTTTCCATACGCTGCAGTATGGATTCGAGCCGAACAACTGTCAATACGCTAAAGTATGGACATGACCGCCGAAGCCGCAATCCCGCCAAGCTCGAACGCAACCATGCCTCGCGGACACGCACATGCGCGCCTGTCCGCCACCGACTGGGAGCATGGCGCGCTGGACATGATTGCCGAGCTCGGCGTCGCCGGTCTCGCCATCGAAGCGTTGGCGCGTCGCCTGGGCGTCACCAAGGGCAGCTTCTATTGGCATTTCAAGAACCGCGAATCGCTCTTGAGCGCCGCCCTGCAGCGCTGGGAAAGCGACGACACCCACGAGTTGGAACGGCACATCGGCGCGGTCGGCGACAATCCACGCGAACGGCTCGGCGCATTGTTCCGCTGGGTTTCCGGCGAGATCCAGCCGCACCGCGTCTATGCGGCGCTGCTGCAAGCGCTGGACCACCCGTTGGTGAAACCCATGATGATGCGCGTCTCGCAGCGGCGCATGGATCTGTTGGAAGTGGCGTTCAGGCAAGCCGGGCTCGCAGCCGAGCACGCCGGCCATCGCGCACGGCTCACCTATGCGGCCTACGTGGGTTTCCTGCAGCTGAACGTGGCGCTCGAACTGCCGCACCTTTCGCACGAGCAGTATGACGCCTACGTGGAGCATGTGATCGAGGCGCTGGTGCCCGACTGAGGGGCGGGGAAAAATCAAGCTGCAGCTTGATTCCCTCCAGCCCTGCTCGAATGCTGCACCTGCACAATTCCGAAGACGCGCATGCCTTGCAAAGGCCCAACGCGCGGACTACCGTCAATCCCCCTGCACATCTCCGGAAGCACCGCCTCCACGATCCACGACATCAGGCCGACTCGACCCGGACCGTCGGCGCGCAAGGTCACCACGACAAATCGAACCGCGCGTCCATCCACCACGACCCCGGCGCCTGATGCATACAACGACAAAGATTCCTTTCTGGAGTACCACAACCGATGCCAAGCAAACTCGATTCCCTGAACCGATGGGTTGACGACGTCGCGAAAAGGACGAATCCCGACCGCATCCACTGGTGCGACGGCTCCGACACCGAATACAGGCAGCTCGTGGACGGGATGCTGAAGACCGGCGACCTGATCGAACTGAACCAGCAGACCCATCCACGCTGCTACCTGCATCGCTCCGATCCCAGGGACGTCGCGCGCGTCGAAAAGCTCACCGTCATCTGCACCAGGAACAGGGACGACGCCGGCCCCAACAACAACTGGATGGATCCGGCCGCGGCGCACGCGAAGATCGACGCGTTGTTCGAGGGCTGCATGCGGGGCCGCACGATGTACGTGATCCCGTACTGCATGGGTCCGCTCGGATCACCGCTGTCGCGCTGCGGCGTCGAGATCACCGACTCGCCATACGTGGTCGACAACATGCGCCTGATGACCCGCATGGGCACCGCCGCACTGGAGCGCATCGAGCGCGAAGGACTGACTCAAAACGGCATGTTCATCAAGGCCCTGCACTCGATCGGCGAACTCGACCCCGAGCGCCGCTGGATCATGCACTTCCCCGAGGAACTCACCATCAAGTCCTTCGGTTCGGGTTACGGCGGCAACGCGCTGCTCGGCAAGAAATGCCACGCGTTGCGCATCGGCAGTTGGCAAGCGCGCAGCGAGGGCTGGCTGGCCGAACACATGCTGATCGTCGGCATCGAGAATCCGCAGCGCGAAATCCGCTATGTCGCGGCGGCGTTCCCGTCGGCCTGTGGCAAGACCAACCTCGCGATGCTGATCCCGCCCGAAGGCTATCGGCGAGAAGGCTGGAAAGTATGGACCGTGGGCGACGACATTTGCTGGATGCGTCCGGGCAAGGACGGCCGCCTGTATGCGATCAACCCCGAGGCCGGCTACTTCGGCGTCGCGCCCGGTACGTCAAAGAAGACCAACCCCAACGCACTGGCGATGCTGCAGCACGACACCATCTTCACCAACGTCGCGGTCACCGAAGACAACCAGCCGTGGTGGGAAGGCCTGGACGACCGCACGCCAGCCAAGGATTGGCAGGGCCGCGACTATGACCCTGCCAACGGCCCCGCCGCGCACCCGAATTCGCGCTTCACCGTGCGCGCGAACCAATGCCCGAGCTGGTCGCCCGAAGCCGAGAACGACCAAGGCGTGCCGATCGACGCGATCGTGTTCGGCGGCCGTCGCGCCGCGCGCGTGCCGCTGGTGTTCGAGGCGCGCGACTGGACCCACGGCGTGCTGGTCGGCGCGTCGATGGCGTCGGAAACCGCCGCCGCCGCGACCGATGTGGGTGTCGCGATCCGCCGCGACCCGATGGCGATGAAGCCCTTCTGCGGCTACAACTTCGGCGACTACTTCGCGCACTGGCTGTCGTTCGACCAACCCGGCGCCAAGCTGCCGATGGTCTTCCACGTCAACTGGTTCCGCAAGGGCAAGAACGGCAAGTTCCTGTGGCCGGGCTTCGGCGACAACATGCGCGTGCTGGAGTGGATGCTGAAGCGTGTCACGGGTGAAGCCGGTGCGGTCGAGACCCCGATCGGCAACCTCCCGCGCGGGAAAGACCTGAACCTCGAAGGCCTGGGCCTCGGCGACGGCGCACTCGACGAATTGTTCCGCGTGGACAATCGCGAATGGCGCGAGGAAGAGACCGCAATCGGCGAATACCTCGCGGGTTACGGTTCGCATCTGCCCGGCAAGCTGAAAGCCGAATGGCAGCGCATCGTCGACGCACTGGATGCCGCGGCGGAACCTGCCGCCACGCCGGAACGCAAGGCCGCGGCGGCAAGTTGATCGCAGGTCCAGGACGCCCGTATCGGGTTTCGCTCGCCTCCGTGGCGCGCGAAACCCGAGCGCCGGGTGATTCGTGCTCGCGATCGATGAAGCCGGGCCCGGTGTACCCCGGGCGACAAGGAATCAGCTGAGCGCCCCGTGGCAGTGCTTGTACTTCTTGCCCGAACCGCACGGGCAGGGGTCGTTGCGCCCGACCTTGGGTCCGCTGCGCACCACCGGTGCGGCAACGGTGGTGCCGCTTTCCCCGGCTTGCGCCTGGCCTGCGCCGGCGCCGGCCTGTTGCGCGTCGAAACCGGTGGACTGGGCGTGCTGGAACTCCATGGCGCGCGCGGCGGCGGCACGGCGCTGTTCGGCTTCGAGCGCGGCGACTTCCTCTTCGGTGCGGATGCGCACGCGCGCCAGCGTCTGGATCAACTCTTTCTTGATGCGGTCGAGCATGTCCTCGAACAGCCTGAACGCTTCGCGCTTGTATTCCTTCTTCGGGTCGATCTGTGCATAGCTGCGCAGATAAATGCCCTGGCGCAGGTAGTCCATGTTGGCCAGGTGGTCTTTCCACGCGCCATCGACCACGGTCAGCATCACGTGCTTTTCCAGCGCGCGCATCACCTCGCCGCCGACCTGCTGTTCCTTGGCGGCGAACATGGCATCGGCGGATTCCGCCACGTGTTTGTGGATGGTTTCCGAATCGGCCTCGCCGGTGGTTTCGATCCAGTGCTTGAGGTCCAGCTTCATGCCGAACTCGGAATCGAGCGTGTTCTGCAGGCCGGCGAGATCCCACTGCTCGTCCACGCTGTCGCGCGGCACGTACTGCTGCGCCAGCGATTCGAATACATCCTGGCGGATGTCAGCGACGGTTTCGGCGACGCTTTCGGGCTCCAGCAGCGCCCGCCGCTGTTCGTAGATCACCTTGCGCTGGTCGTTGGCGGTGTCGTCGAATTCCAGCAATTGCTTGCGGATGTCGAAGTTGTGCTGCTCGACCTTGCGCTGCGCCTTCTCGATCTGGCGGCTGACCAGCTTGTCCTCCAGCGCATCGTCATCCTTCATGCCGAAGCGCTGCATCCAGCGGATCAACCCGGCACCGCCGAAGATGCGCATCAGGTTGTCCTGCAGCGACAGGTAGAAGCGCGAGGAACCGGGATCGCCCTGGCGGCCGGAACGGCCGCGCAACTGGTTGTCGACGCGCCGCGATTCATGCCGTTCGGTGCCGACGATGTGCAGGCCGCCCGCTTCCAGCACCTGCTGGTGACGCTGCTTCCACGCGTCCTTGACGTGTCGCTTGTCGGCTTCGGTGGCGTCTTCGGGCAATTCCGCCAACGCTGCATCGAGGCTGCCGCCGAGCACGATGTCGGTACCGCGGCCGGCCATGTTGGTGGCGATGGTGACCGCACCCGGCAGGCCGGCCTGCTCGATGATCTTCGCCTCGCGCGCGTGCTGCTTGGCGTTCAGCACTTCGTGCGGGATGCCGGCCTTCTTGAACAGGCCCGACACCAGCTCGGAGACTTCGATGGATGCGGTGCCGACCAGCACCGGCTGGCCGCGGCCGTGGCATTCCCTGACGTCTTCCATGACCGCCTGGAACTTGGCTTCCGGCTTCAGGAACACGAGGTCGGCATTGTCCTTGCGGATCATCGGCTGGTTGGTGGGGATCACCACCACGTCCAGGCCGTAAATCGAATTGAGCTCGAACGCTTCCGTATCCGCCGTGCCGGTCATGCCCGACAGCTTGTCGTACATGCGGAACAGGTTCTGGAAGGTGATGGTGGCCATCGTCTGGTTTTCGCGCTGGATCGGCACGCCTTCCTTGGCCTCGACGGCCTGGTGCAGGCCCTCGGACCAGCGCCGCCCCGGCAGGGTGCGACCGGTGAACTCGTCGACGATGATGATTTCGCCATCTCGCACGATGTAATCGACGTCGCGCTGGTACAACGCATGCGCGCGCAAGCCCTGGTTCAAATGGTGCACGACCGCGAGGTTGCGTGCGTCGTACAGACTGGAGTCCTCGGCAAGGATGCCGGCCTGCTGCAACAGTTGTTCGGCGTGCTCCATGCCCTCCTCGGACAGGTGCACCTGCTTCTGCTTTTCGTCCACGTAGTAATCGCCGGGTTCAGGCGGCTCGCCCGGGAGCGACTCCTTGGCCTGGCGGGTCAGGTGCGGCACGATGCGGTTGACGCGAACGTACAGCTCCGGCGACTCTTCGGCCGCCCCGGAAATGATCAACGGCGTGCGCGCCTCGTCGATCAGGATCGAGTCCACTTCGTCCACGATCGCGTAGTGCAGGCCGCGCTGGTAGCGCTGCTCCTTCGACACCGCCATGTTGTCGCGCAGGTAGTCGAAGCCGAACTCGTTGTTGGTGCCGTAGGTGATGTCGGCGGCATAGGCGGCCGCCTTGTCGGACATTTCCATGCCCGGCCAGACCACGTCCACGGTCATGCCGAGGAAGTTGTAGATCTTGCCCATCCACGCCGCGTCGCGCTTGGCGAGATAGTCGTTGACGGTGACCACGTGCACGCCCTTGCCTTCCAGCGCGTTCAAGTACACCGGCAAGGTCGCGACCAGGGTCTTGCCCTCTCCGGTCCGCATCTCGGCGATCTTGCCCTGGTGCAGCACCATGCCGCCGATCAACTGCACGTCGTAGTGGCGCATGCCGATCACCCGCCGGCTGGCTTCGCGCACCACGGCAAAGGCTTCGGGCAACAGCTTGTCCAGGCTTTCGCCGTTGGCGATGCGCTGCTTGAACTCGGCGGTCTTGGCACGCAAGCCACCATCGTTCAGGCGTTCCATTTCGGGCTCGAGCGCGTTGATGCGCGCCACGGTTTTCGAAAGCTGCTTCAGCACGCGTTCGTTGCGGCTGCCGAAGACACTCGTCAGGATATTGGGCATCGGGCTTGGATTCGCGGTTGCGGGCTGCGGCTGAAACTCAATCGGGCATGATAAAGGCGACACGCCGCCCGCGCCTAGAGCTGGCGGCAGAATGCCCGATTTTCAAGCCACGCTCAGCGCCTGACGTACGCAAGCGGGTTCACCAACTTGCCGTCGTGCCACACTTCGAAGTGCACGTGCGGCCCGGTCGAGCGCCCGGTCGAGCCCGCGTCGGAGATGACCTCGCCCGCCTGCACGTGTTCACCCACATGGGCCAGCAGCTTGTTGTTGTGGGCGTAGCGGGTCATGTAGCCA
>Ga0066256_1000661_pt1 | contig 14439 bp, 16 predicted proteins | sample ThiBio_1000_biof_FD_87107 | JGI IMG/M metagenome (GOLD analysis project Ga0066256, IMG submission 87107) | Wastewater bioreactor microbial communities from Cape Town, South Africa - Thiocy_expt_1000_biof (version 2) | ecosystem: Engineered > Bioreactor > Thiocyanate-remediating >...
CGTTGATATCACTTCCGTCGCCAAGACCTACGGCCAGACGCCGGTTCTGGCCGACATCACCACCCATTTCGCCGAGGGCTCGTTCACCAGCCTGCTCGGGCCCTCGGGTTCGGGCAAGACGACGCTGCTGCGCATCGTCGCCGGCTTCATCACCCCCGACAGCGGCAAGGTGGCCATCGGCGGCGCCGACGTCACCGATACGCCTGTTTATGCCCGCAATATCGGCATGGTCTTCCAGTCCTACGCACTGTTTCCGCATATGACGGTGGCGCAGAACGTCGCCTTCGGCCTTGCCCGGCGCGGCATTCGCGGCGCCGAGGCCCGCAAGCTGGTGGACCGGGCGCTCGAGATGGTGCGGCTTCCCGGCTTCGGCGAGCGCCGCCCGAAACAGCTTTCCGGCGGCCAGCAGCAGCGCGTGGCGCTGGCCCGCGCCGTGGTCATCCAGCCGAGCGTGCTGTTGCTCGACGAGCCGCTCTCGGCGCTCGACCGCCGCCTGCGCCAGGAAATGCAGGTGGAACTGAAGCGCATCCAGCGCGAGACCGGCCTGACCATCATCTTCGTCACCCACGACCAGGAGGAGGCGCTGGCGCTCTCCGACAAGGTCGCCATTCTCGACCGGGGCCGCATCGTGCAGATGGGACCGCCGGCCGAGGTTTACGAGCAGCCGAAGACCCGCTTCGCCGCCGAATTCCTCGGCGACACCAATTTCCTGAAAGGCACGGTTGTCGATGGGGCCTTGCGGCTCTCCGACGGCACGCTCATCCGCACCGGCGCGCCCCTGCCGGCGACGGGCGCGGCGGCTATGGTCGCGGTGCGGCCGGAAAAGATGCGCATCGACGCAGCCGGTAAGGCGGGCGACGGCGCGGAAAACCGCCTCTCCGCCCGCATCGACCATGTCATCTATGCCGGGCCGGCGCTCACCTATGCGCTGACCGCCAGCGACAGCACGGCGCTTAAAATCTTCGCCCAGAACAGCACCGGCGCGATCCATGCCGAGGGCAGCGACGTCTCGCTTGTCTGGCAGCCCGCCCATACGATCCCGATGGAGGACGCGGCGTGAACGACGGCCGGACGATGCATGTGGTCATCGACATGCAGCGGCTCTTCGCGGAGGACACGGTCTGGCATACTCCGTCCCTCCACGACATCCTGCCGAACGTGCTGCGCCTGTGCGCGGCCTTTGAGGCGCGGACGCTGTTTGCCAAGTTCATGCTGCCGGAGACGCCGGATCACGCGCCGGGCCGCTGGCAGGCCTATTACCGGCGATGGTCGATGCTCACCGGATCGGCCGTCGATCCGGCCTGCCAGGATCTCGTCGCGCCGCTGGCCGCGCTCGCCGCGCCGGAAGTGCAGGTGGAGAAATTCACCTATTCGGTGTTCAAGGCGCCGGGCTTTGCCGAGCGCCTGCGGGCGCAGGGCGTCGAGCGGCTGGTGTTCAGCGGTGTCGAGACCGATGTCTGCGTGCTCGCCAGCGTCTTCGACGCCGTCGATGCCGGCTTCCATGCCGTCGTGGTGTCCGATGCTGTCGGCAGCTCCGACCCCATTGCCCACCGCGCCACCCTCGACCACATCCTCGCCCGCCTGCCGGAGCAGATCGACATCCTCAGCACGGACGACATCGTCGCCGGGCGGTAGGCGGGAAATCGCCTGTGAAAGGAGACGTCGCCCGCCTTCTTCCCTGTGTTGGCGGAGGGATTGCGATGGTCGAGCGGAAGAAGGAGGCTCAGTTCAGTTTCGCGGATGCGCTTCTGACGGCTCGTGTGGACTCGGATCACCTTGGCAAGCTGTCCTGGATGGTGAAGCGGTATCGCTTCGAGAAGGTTCTCGAGCCGCTTGCATGCAAGAGCGAAACGCGGCGCCCAGCCTATACGCCGGTGAATGCTGTTCAAGGCACTGCTCTTGCAACGGCTCTACGGCTTTCCGAACTGGAATTGGCGGGGGCGCTTTACGACCGTCTGTCGTACCGCCGGGTCTGCGGGGTTGGCCTTGAGAAGGCGGGGCCGATCACACGGCGCTGTGTCGCTTTTGCAACCGGGTGGTGGGCAGGGCGGGGTGATGGAGCTGTTTTGGGAACCCGGACGGGAGCGCTATGCGGCCGGGGTGATGCCTGCGGCGCGGCCCGGATTTTGTTCCGTCTGGCCATTGTCGAAGAATGTCCCCCCGTGGCAGGGGGTGCGGGAAGGCGGCGCGTGACATAGCGCCTATAAATAAAATGGCGCATCCGCCACGCGCCGCCGGGTAACGCTGACCATCTGAGCCGACAAGCAAACTGTGCCCGACATCCGCTGAACATCCCCACAATCCACACCTGACCGCCCTCTAAACAGGAAAGCTGTGCAAGGCTATGGCTGCGATCGGGACACCATCAAGAAATCAGCCGCTTGCAACGGTTCCCTCGCGGGAGAAGGGGGATATGCCGCGCCGCTTGCCACAAGCAACGAGGCTGCAGCGACGGGTGCTTCCAAGGGAACTTCACTCCCGCCGCCGCGTTCGATGACGATGAACCCTATCGCGCGGAGCCGAAAATGCCCAGATTCGCCGTCCTGATCCCGCTCATGTTCCTGGCCGTTCCCGGCGTCTCGCATGCCGCCGGCGAGGGCGATTTTCTGAAGGGGTTGCAGGGGGCCTATAGCGGGCAGGGAACGGTGCGGCTGCGCACCAATTCGAGCACGATCAAGGTGAACTGCACGTTCAATGCCACCTCTTCGGCCACCACCCTCTCGCTGAACGGCCGCTGCCGGGGACTGGTGCTGGTCTCGCGCAGTGTCGGTGCCGATCTCAAGGTATCGGGCACGCGCTACAGCGGCACCTATACCGGCGCCCGCTCCGGCCCGGCCGCGCTTTCCGGCACCCGGCGCGGCAATGCCCTGCGGCTGGCGATCCGCTGGGCCAAGCCGCTCAACGGCGACCGTGACGCCACCCTGCTCGTCAACCGCGTCGGCCAGCGCGGCCTGACCTTGACGATCACCGACCGCGACCCTGCATCCGGAAAGACCGTCGTCACCAGCAATATCGCCTTACAGCGGAAGTAAAGCATGTCCAGCGAAGGCGCGGAACGCGGTTTCGCCAGCGGTCCCGACCGGCTATGATCGGCAAAAATCGAGGACGGCCATGTTTGTAGCCCAGAAAATCGAAGCCGGTGACAAGGCCGGCTTTTATCGCGAACTACTTGCCCAGGCCGGCGGCCTGTTGCAGGGCGAGCGCGACGCCATCGCCAATGCCGCCAATCTCTCGGCGCTGATCCATGACGCCGTGCCGGATCTCAACTGGACCGGCTTCTATTTCCTGAAGACGCCAAGTGAACTGGTGCTCGGCCCCTTCCAGGGCAAGGTCGCCTGCGTGCGCATTCCCGTCGGCAAGGGCGTGTGCGGCGGCGCGGTGGCTAAGGGCCGCAGCCTGCTGGTGCCGGATGTTCATGCCTTTCCCGGCCATATCGCCTGCGATTCCGCCTCGCGCTCGGAACTCGTGGTGCCGTTGATCCGCGATGGCGCCGTCTTCGGCGTGCTCGATCTGGACAGCCCGCTGCCCGGCCGCTTCACCAATGAAGATCAGCAGGGCTTCGAGGCGCTTGCCGCGCTCTATGTCGCGGCAAGCGACCCCTGGGGCTGAAGCGCGCGGATGGAAAGGCCTCAGCCTTGCCGCGCGACATGCCGACCGGCGCTGAGCAAGCCGCCCTTGGCTTTGCCGCAATAGGCCCAGTTACGGCGCGCGCCGGTATCGACATGGATGATGCCGTTGCAATATCGCCCGACGCCGCCGATGCCGGGCGCCGAAAGCGCGGCTGCGATGATCGACCGCTCGGAAACGCCGGGCACGCGGATATCGGCCGCCTGGCAGGTACGATGCAGCGAGCCGCTGCGCGCCGAGCGCGGCCGATGGCCCGAGGTCACCAGCGGACGGCGGTCGGTGCGCGCACCGATATGGGCGAGAATGCTTTGCAGGCGCGGTGAAAAACAGCCGGTGCGGACGCTGACGGTCTGGGTCGCATAGGCAAGCGAAACACTGTGCGTGGGCAGTCTGGCCTTGCGCCGCTTCTCCCGGGCTTCGCCGGTGGCGAGGAAGGACAGGGTGAGCAGGCAGGTCAAGGCAATCGAAAGAACAGGACGCATGGCAATCCCCCTTTTGCAGATGCCCGGCGGCATGGCGTGTCGATGCGGACGGCACGCCATGCGCTTCCGGGCGAGGCCGCCGCTGCATCGGGCGGCCACAAGCGAAGGGGTAATTTCATCCCGAATAAAGCATTTTTGTGAAAGATTATGCTTTTAATTCGAAAGGGCTAAGCCGAAAAATAGCCATTTTCAGTATATAGAATGAGGATACTGAGGAAAATATTCCATTTGTTTTGATGGTGCCATCATTTCGCCATGACATTGGCGACCGCATTGCGCCACCGGTCAGCGGCTTGCGGCAGTCGTCGTGTTTTCCAGCACCAGTTCCATCCGGTCGGCGAGGAATTTGGTGCGGATGACCTGCACCGGGCAGCCCTCCAGATCTTCGTCGACGGCGCGGCTAATCAAGACGATGGCGTCGGACGGGCAGCTCAGCAGGACGGCGTCCTTCATCGAGACACGCTCGGCAGTCAGCCGCGTCTGGCGGCGGCGATAATCCGACAGGCCCTCGCGCTTCAGCGCCTCGGTGATCGAGCCGGTCTCGGCATAGGCATCGATGATGCCGGGAAAACGCTCGGCCGAAAAATGCGACACCGAGCGCGACAAGGGCACGCCCTCGACGACGGCGAGGCTTTCCAGCCGGTGCAGGGCGGCGCCCGGCCGGCAATCGAGAAGCTCGGCCATGGTCGCATCGGCCGCCACGCGCTCGGCCCGGATCAGGCGGCCCGACGGCTCCAGCGACTGTTTCACCATGCTTTCCGAAAAGCGCGTGCGCGCGCCGATGGGATAGACGATGCGTGGACGCGCGGCGTTGACGAAGGTGCCGCGCCCGCGCTCGGCCCGCACCAGCCCCTCCGCGGCGAGCGCCGCAATCGCCCGGCGCACGGTATGGCGGTTGACGCCGAAGCGGCTGGCGAGATCGGTTTCCGGCGGCAGGGCGGCAGTGATGCTGCCGTCATGGATGGCGCTGCGAATATCGTCGGCGACGCGCCGCCAGAGCGCGATGCCGTCTGTTTCAGGGCTCATGTCTTCAACCTTCGAACTTTGTCATCAAGCCGTCATGGCCTCGGTGTTAAAACCTAGATCAGATCAAATGTATAGACAACTAGACAAATAAAGATTGTTCCCATGCAGGCAACCATCCCGGATCGAAAACGCGTGCTCGACGCTCTGCTGACCGCCGCGACCCGGCCGCTGGCGCAGGCCTATGAGGCGCTCTCCGCCACCATGCCGCAGGCCTTGCCGGTGCGCGGCCCGGAAATCGGCATGGTCATGCTGCGCGGTCGCATCGGCGGCGGCGGCCAGCCTTTCAATCTCGGCGAGGCGACGGTGACCCGCGCCACGGTGCGCCTGGAGAGCGGCGAGATCGGCCATGCAGTGCTGCTCGGCCGCGATATGGAAAAGGCGCGCATGGTCGCCCACCTCGATGCGCTTGCTCAGCGCGACGACTGGCGGGCGACCGTCGAGACACGTTTCGTTGCCCCGGCGCTGGAAGCGGAAGCCGAGGAGCGCCGCCGGCAGGTGGAGGAGGTGGAGGCGACTCGCGTCGATTTCTTCACCATGGTTCGCGGAGAAGACTGATGCAGGCCAATACGTACGCCGCCGCCTATGAGGGCGGCTTCGAAAGTCCGGTTTTCGGGGCGCAGGCCGTCTTTCGTTCGGTGATGGACGCGATGGCGCGGCCGGGCACGATTGTCGATCTGGCCCAGCCGGTTTCGGCCCCCGCACCGCTGGAGACGGCCGCCGCCGCTTTCCTTGCAGCGCTTGCCGATTACGACAGCCCCGTCTGGTTCGAGGTGGAGGATGCCGAGGCCGCCAGCGCCTGGGTCGAATTCCAGACCGGCGCGCCGGTCATCGCTGATCCGCAACAGGCCGCTTTCGCCGTGCTCGCCAAAGGAAGCGCCGTGACCGACTGGCGGCGCTTTTCCATCGGCACCTCTTCCTATCCCGATGCCTCGGCGACGCTTCTGCTGCCGGTCGAGGCGTTGGAGGGCGGGGTGGAGCTGATCCTCACCGGCCCCGGCATCGAAACACAGGCGCGCATCGCGCCCCGTGGTCTGCCGGAGGGTTTTGTGGCGGCGATGCAGGCCAATGCGGCGCTTTATCCGCTGGGGCTCGATATTCTTCTCGTTTGCGGCAGCCGGGTTTCGGCCTTGCCGCGCACCACGCGACTGACGGAGGTCTGATCCATGTATGTTGCGGTGAAGGGTGGCGAAAAGGCCATCGAAAATGCCCATGCGCTGATGGCGGATCGCCGCCGTGGCGACCGGTCCGTGCCGGCGCTCGGTATCGAGCAGATCGCCTCGCAATTGTCGCTGGCCGTCGACCGGGTGATGGCCGAGGGCTCGCTTTACGATCCGGAACTGGCGGCCATGGCGGTACGCCAGGCGCGCGGCGATCTCATCGAGGCAATCTTCCTGCTGCGCGCCTATCGCACGACGCTGAGCCGTTTCGGCAATGCCAAGCCGTTGGACACCAACGCCATGCGCATCGAGCGCCGCGTCTCTGCGACCTTCAAGGATATTCCCGGCGGCCAGCTTCTCGGCCCCACCTTCGACTACACCCATCGCCTGATCGACCCGGCCATGGCCGGCGACGTGTCGGTCGCCGAGCCGCTGCGCCGAGAGCGTGAGGACGACACGGCCTGCCCGCGCGTCACCGATATTCTCGATGGGCAAGGGTTGATCGAGCCGGATGTGCCGGGTGACGCGGAGCCTGCGGACCTCACCCGCAGCGCCACGGCCTATCCGGTCGAGCGCGATCTGCGCCTTCAGGCCTTGGCGCGCGGCGACGAGGGTTTTCTGCTGGCGCTCGGCTATTCCACCCAGCGCGGCTATGGCCGCACCCATCCCTTCGTCGGCGAAATCCGCATCGGCATGGTCGATGTCGAGATCGATGTGCCGGAACTGGGCTTTGCCGTGCGCGCCGGCAGCGTGCGCGTCACCGAATGCCAGATGGTCTCGCAATTCAAAGGTGGCAAAAGCGGCGGGCCAGATGGCGAGCCGAGCTTCACTCGCGGGTACGTCCTCGTCTACGGCCAGAGGAAACGCAAGGCAAAGTCAGTAAGCCTCGACGACCTGGCCCCGCTGTCCGACGAGTTCGGTGAGCAGCGTAATGCCCCGGCGCAGGATGAGGAATTCGTCCTCGAACATTGCGACAACGTGCAGGCGACCGGCTTCGTCGAGCATCTGAAGCTGCCGCATTATGTCGATTTCCAGGCCGAACTGGACCTGCTGCGCACCCTGCGCCGCGAAGCAAACGAACACGCCACCCGCGAGGCCGCAGAATGAGTGCCGCTCCCACTTTGCCGGCGTATAATTTCGCCTATCTCGACGAACAGACCAAGCGGATGATCCGCCGCGCCATCCTGAAGGCCATTGCCATTCCCGGCTATCAGGTGCCGTTCGCCTCGCGCGAAATGCCGATGCCCTATGGCTGGGGTACCGGCGGCGTACAGGTCACCGCATCGATCCTCGGGCCGGACGACGTTCTGAAGGTCATCGACCAGGGCGCCGACGACACCACCAATGCCGTCTCGATCCGAGCCTTCTTCGCCAAGGTCGCCAATGTGGCGACAACGACGAAGACCTCCGACGCGACCATCATCCAGACCCGCCTCCGTATTCCCGAGGCGCCGCTGCGGGCCGGCCAGACGATCGTCTATCAGGTGCCGATCCCCGAACCCTTGCGTTTCCTCGAACCGCGCGAAACCGAGACCCGCGTCATGCACGGTCTTGCCGAATACGGGCTGATCCACGTCAAGCTTTACGAGGACATCGCCCAGCACGGCCATATCGCCACCACCTATGCCTATCCGGTCAAGGTCGAGGGCCGCTATGTCATGGACCCGTCGCCGATCCCGAAATTCGACAATCCGAAGATGCACAGGTCGCCGGCCCTCCAGCTTTTCGGGGCCGGCCGTGAAAAGCGCATCTATGCGCTGCCGCCGTTCACCGATGTCGTCAGCCTCGATTTCGAGGACCATCCCTTCCAGGTGCAGAAGTTCTCGTCGCGCTGTGCGCTCTGCGATGCGGCCAACGTCTATCTCGATGAAGTCGTGACCGACGACCGGGGCGGGCGGATGTTCGTCTGCTCCGATACCGACCATTGCGAAACGCGCCGCGCCGAGGGCCACCTCGGTCCCCGTCCGCCGCAGGAGAGTTCCATCCCGGAGGCTGCCCCCGAGCCGAAAGGCGCACCGCCGGCGCGCTCGACCGATGCGCCCGTGGTGGTCAAGGGCGACGACATCAAGGTCTGGTTTCCGATCAAACAGGGTTTTCTGCGCCGGACCGTCGGCCATGTGAAGGCGGTGGACGGCATTTCGCTGGAAGTGCGCGAAGGGCAGACGCTCGGTGTCGTCGGCGAATCCGGTTCCGGCAAGACGACGCTGCTCAACTGCATTTCCGGCCGGCTGGAGCGCAGCGCCGGAGAAATCCGCTACCGGATGCGCGATGGCCGCTTTCCCGATCTCGCGGATCTTACCGAGGCCGAGCGCCGTTTCCTGATGCGCACCGACTGGGGTTTCGTCCACCAGAACCCGGCCGATGGCCTCAGGATGCGCGTCTCGGCCGGCGCCAATGTCGGCGAGCGGCTGATGGCGGTGGGCGAGCGCCACTACGGCAACATCCGCCAGACGGCGACGGACTGGCTGGAGCGCGTGGAAATCGCTGCCGCCCGCATCGACGACCAGCCGGTCGCCTTTTCCGGCGGCATGCGCCAGCGCCTGCAGATCGCCCGCAACCTCGTCACCCATCCGCGCCTGATCTTCATGGACGAACCGACCGGCGGCCTCGATGTGTCGGTGCAGGCGCGTGTACTCGATCTCCTGCGCATGCTGGTCGCCGATCTCGGCCTGTCGGTCGTCATCGTCACCCATGACCTGGCCGTCGCGCGGCTGCTGTCGCAGCGCATGATCGTCATGAAAAGCGGCCGCATCGTCGAACAGGGACTGACCGACCGCGTGCTCGACGATCCCCACCATCCCTATACGCAACTGCTCGTCGCCTCGATCCCGGAGAGCTGAAGATGATCAAAGCACTCGATATCGAACCGCTGCTCTGCGTCGATGGCGTCAGAAAATCCTTCACCATGCATCTGCGCGGCGGCATCCGCCTGCCGGTGGTCGAGCATGTCTCCTTCCGGCTTGTCCCCGGCGAATGCGTGGTGCTCGGCGGCCCCTCGGGTGTCGGAAAATCCTCGATCCTGCGCATGGTCTACGGCAATTATGCCGTCGATGGCGGCTCGATCCTGGTGCGCGACAGGGTGAGCGGCGAGATGGCGGATCTGGCCGCCGGCGATCCGCGCGTCATCCTCGATCTGCGCCGCGACAGTATCGGCTATGTCAGCCAGTTCCTCCGCGCCGTGCCCCGCGTCAGCGCGATTGACGTCGTGGCCGAACCCTTGATCGCTCGCGGCGTCGACCGCACGGCCGCGACAGCGAAGGCAGGGGAGATGCTGGAGCGGCTGCACCTGCCTCCAGCCCTGTTCTCGCTGCCGCCGGCCACCTTCTCGGGCGGCGAGAAGCAGCGCGTCAACATTGCCCGCGGCTTCATCACCGATCATCCGGTGCTGCTGCTCGACGAGCCGACCGCCTCGCTGGATGCCGCCAACCGCGACATCGTCGTGACGATGATCCGCGAGAAGCTGGCCGGCGGCACCGCCATTCTCGGCATCTTCCATGACATTCCGGTGCGCGAGGCGGTGGCGACCCGCATTATCGACGTCTCCGCCTTCTCCGCCCGAAAGGCCGCGTGATGCCCAAGCTTTCCGAGCATAGCCCGCTCATCCACGCCACCGCCGAGATCCATGCCTCGACGCTTGGTCGCTATGTCGAGATCGAGGCGCGCTCGCGCCTCTCCGAGACCGAACTCGGCGATTATTCCTATGTCATGCAGGATTGCGCCATCTGGTGCGCCCGCATCGGCAAGTTCGTCAACATTGCGTCCGCCGTGCGCATCAACGCCACCAACCATCCGACCTGGCGACCGACGCTGCATCATTTCACCTACCGCGCCGGCGATTATTTCGAGGGGGCCGAGGACGAGGTGGATTTCTTCGAGTGGCGGCGCGGCCATGCGGTGGGCATCGGCCATGATGTCTGGATCGGCCACGGGGCGACCATCCTGCCGGGCGTATCCGTCGGCAACGGCGCGGTGATCGGTGCCGGCGCTGTCGTCTCGCGTGACGTGGCGCCCTACACCATCGTCGGCGGCGTGCCGGCGAAACTCATCCGCCAGCGCTTCGAGGCCTGCATCGGCAATCGCATGGATGCGCTGGCCTGGTGGGACTGGCCGCACGACCGGCTGTTTTCGGCGCTGGAGGACTTTCGCCACATGACGGCGGAAGACTTCCTCGACCGTTACGAGGTCCAGGCTTCATCGAACCGTCACGAAACTGTCGTCGCCCGGTTACCGGCCTGACGTAAGCACACGGAAACGGAGACCTGAGACATGACCGCCATCAGCGTTTTCAACCTTTCGAAGCGATACGGCAAGACCCGTGCGCTCGACGATGTCAGCCTGGAACTGGGGCGCGGCGAAATGGTTGCGCTGATCGGCGCTTCCGGCTCGGGCAAGAGCACGCTCATCCGCCACATCGCCGGCCTTGAAGCCGGCGACGGCGAAAAGGGCAGGATCGCCGTGCTGGGCGAAGTCAGCCAGGAGTCCGGCCGGTTCAATCGCGCCCGGCGGCGCGGCCGCATCGCCGTCATCTTCCAGCAGTTCAATCTCGTCGCCCGCCTGTCGCTGCTGACCAATGTGCTGGTCGGGCATCTCGGCCGCATGCCCGCTTTGCGCGGCACGCTCGGCCTGTTCAATGCGGCGGAAAAGGACAAGGCGCGCGCGGCGCTGGCCCGCGTCGGCATCGATCATCTGGCCGGCCAGCGCGCCTCGACGCTGTCGGGCGGCCAGCAGCAGCGCGCCGCCATCGCCCGCAGCCTCGTGCAGGAGGCGGAAATCCTCATCGCCGACGAGCCGATTTCGGCGCTCGATCCGGCCGCAGCGCGCCGCGTGATGGACGTGCTCTCCGACATCAACCGCCAGGAGGGCATCACCGTGCTGGTGTCGCTGCACCAGGTGGAATATGCGCGGCGCTATTGCCGGCGCACGGTCGCCATGCGGGACGGCCGCATCGTCTTCGACGGGCCGTCCACGGCGCTCACGAACGATTTCCTGGCCGAACTCTACGGAGAGGCCTCGGAAGAACTGGTTCTGCCGGATGCGCCGGCCGAATCCCCTGCCGGCTTCAAGCCGGCGAACAGGCATGAAACGCCGGTCCCAGAGACCGTCTGACCCCCGCCAAACCCGGAGAAAATCCATGAACGCGATCCTGAAAAGCGTTGCGGCGCTGTCGCTCGCCTGCCTGATGACCTCGACCGCGCTTGCCGCCGAGGTCATCAACTTCGGCATCATCTCGACCGAATCCCAGCAGAACCTCAAGGCGAACTGGGAACCGCTGCTGAAAGCCATGAGCGAAAAGACCGGCCTGGACATCAAGCCCTTCTTCGCCTCCGACTATGCCGGCATCATCGAAGCCATGCGTTTCGGCAAGGTGCAGATGGCCTGGTACGGCAACAAGTCGGCCATGGAAGCCGTCGACCGCGCCGATGGCGAAGTCTTCGTGCAGAGCGTTCCCGTCGGCGGCGAGCCGGGCTACTGGTCGGTGATCATCGTACCCAAGGATTCGCCGATCCAGACCGTCGACGACCTCCTGAAGTGTGATCATTCGCTGAATTTCGGCCTCGGCGATCCGAATTCCACCTCCGGCTACCTCGTTCCGATGACCTTCGTGTTCGGCGCCAAGGGCATCGACCCCAAGGCCTGCTTCAAGAACGTCACCAACGCCAACCATGAAACCAACGCCATGGCGGTCGCCAACAAACAGGTCGACGCCGCCGCCAACAACACCGAAAACATGGCGCTGATCCAGCAGAACCAACCCAAGGCCTATGAAAACATCCGCGAAATCTGGCGCTCGCCGCTGATCCCGTCCGACCCGATCGTCTGGCGCAAGGATCTCTCCGAGGCCGAAAAGACCAAGATCCGCGATTTCTTCCTGACCTACGGCACGGAGAAATCCGGCGGCAACATCGACGAAGAGAAGAAAGTTCTGGCCGGCCTGAAATGGGCACCGTTCCGTGCTTCCTCCGACAAGCAGCTGCTGCCGATCCGCGTCATGGAAACCGCCAAGGCGATCTCCAAGATCGAGGCCGACACCTCCATGACCGAAGAGGCCAAGAAGGCCAGGCTGGAAGAGCTGAACGCCCAGAAGGCCAAGTTCGAAGCCGAACTGGCCGCCGGCTGATCCGGTGCAGGAGAGGCGGTTTGCCGCTTCTCCTCGTCTTCCGGCAATCCGCCGCTCCAGCCGCCACGTCATCCTCGGGCCTGTCCCGAGCATGACGATGGAGACGCTCGCCGCTGCGACGCTTTTCCGTCTTTGGCTGACCCGATACAACGACACCCAACGGAACCCAAATCATGGCACTCGGCAACGAAACCGCCCTGTCGGGCAAGTCCAAGGATCGCGCCGCGCCGCGCGCCGAGGCCGCGCTCATGCCCGGCCGTATGCGCAACTATACGCTGATCGCCGGTCTGGCCCTGCTGCTCGCCATCAGCTGGGGGCCGGCGGAAATGAGCCGCTTCACCTATCTGGTGACCGATTCCGGCAACATGGCCGAATATGCCTCCGGTTTCCTGCGCCCCGATTTCACCGATTGGCGCTTCTATCTGGAGGAGATGATCGTCACCATCCAGACGGCGCTGTGGGGCACCTTCCTTGCCGTGCTGCTGTCGATCCCCTTCGGCATCCTCTCGGCGCACAACATGGCGCCGTGGTGGATCGTCCATCCCGTGCGCCGGCTGATGGATCTGTTCCGCGCCATCCATGAGGTGGTGTTCGCGGTGCTCTTCGTGGTCGCCGTCGGCCTCGGGCCGTTCGCCGGCGTCATGGCGCTGTTCGTCCACACCACGGGCATTCTCGCCAAGCTGTTTTCGGAAGCCGTGGAGGCCATCGATCCGCGGCCCGTTGAGGCAATCCGCGTCACCGGCGCCTCGCGCATCCAGCAGGTGATCTTCGGCGTCATTCCGCAGGTGCTGCCGCTGTGGATGTCGTTTTCCCTGTACCGGTTGGAATCCAACATCCGCTCGGCGACCGTCCTCGGCGTCGTCGGCGCCGGCGGCATCGGCCAGGTGCTCTTCGAATCCATCCGCGCTTTCTATTATCCGCAATCGGCGGCCATCCTCATCGTCGTGGTCGTGACCGTCACGATCATGGACCTGATTTCCCAGCAACTGCGCAAGCTGGCGATCTGACCGGCAAGAGACTGACGACCCATGACCCAGGAACAGATTTACTCGAACGCCCGCATCGTCCTCGCCGACGACGTCGTCCATGGAACGCTCGTGGTGCGCGACGGTCGCATCGCCGATATCGGCGCAGGCAAGGCCCGCGCCGGCGAGGACTGGAACGGCGACATCCTGATGCCGGGCTGCATCGAGTTGCACACCGACCATCTCGAAACCCACCTGCAGCCGCGCCCCAAGGTGCGCTGGAATCTCGACGCCGCCCTGCAAGCCCATGACGGGCAGGTCGCTACATCCGGCATCACCACTGTTTTCGATGCGCTGCGCGTCGGGCTGGAGGGCGATACCGAATTCGGCGCCGCCGACATGTCCGCCATGGCCGGCACGATCGCCGATGCCGCAGGTGCCGACCGGCTGCGCGCCGAGCATTTCATCCATCTGCGCTGCGAGGTCTCGGTCGGCGACGTCGTCGATCATTTCGACACGTTTCGCGACAATGGCCGCGTGCGGCTCGCCTCGCTGATGGACCATGCGCCGGGACAGCGGCAGTTCGTCAGCCTTGACGCCTATCGCATCTATTACCAGGGCAAGAAGAAGCTGTCCGATGCGGAATTCGCCGCCTACAGCGCCCGGCGCATCGCGGAATCCGAGGCCAATTCCGCCCGCAACCGCAAACTGATCGCTAAGCGTTGCCAGGCCGCCGGCATCGCCATGGCCTCCCATGACGATGCCACCGCCGCCCATGTCAAGGAAAGCATCGATCTCGGCATTGCGCTGGCCGAATTCCCGACCACGGTCGAGGCGGCGGTGCTGTCGCGCAAGGCGGGGCTGAAGGTGCTGATGGGCGCGCCGAACGTGGTGCGCGGCGGCTCGCATTCGGGCAATGTCTCGGCCATCAAGCTGCTGCGGGCCGGCGCGCTCGATATCCTGTCCTCGGATTACGTGCCGTTCAGCCTGGTGCAGGCCGTCTTCCTGCTGGCCGACCAGGCCGAGGCGCCGCTGGCGGAAGCCGTGCGGCTCGTCACCGCCAC
>Ga0066256_1003709_pt1 | contig 14439 bp, 12 predicted proteins | sample ThiBio_1000_biof_FD_87107 | JGI IMG/M metagenome (GOLD analysis project Ga0066256, IMG submission 87107) | Wastewater bioreactor microbial communities from Cape Town, South Africa - Thiocy_expt_1000_biof (version 2) | ecosystem: Engineered > Bioreactor > Thiocyanate-remediating >...
CGATTGCGGAAAAAATCTCCATCGTCCAGGAAATCGCCCGCCAGACCGACCTGCTGGCCCTCAACGCCGCCGTCGAGGCTGCGCGTGCCGGTGAGCATGGCAAGGGTTTCGCGGTCGTCGCTTCGGAAGTGCGTAAGCTCGCCGAACGCTCGCAATCCGCCGCAGCCGAAATCAGCGCCATGTCGGGCGATACCGTCAAGGCTGCCCAGGAAGCCGGCGAGATGCTGACCCGTCTGGTTCCGGATATCCGCAAGACGGCCGAACTGGTCTCGGAAATCACCGCCGCCTGCCGCGAGCAGGATATCGGCGCCTCCCAGATCAACGAGGCGATCCAGCAACTCGACAAGGTCACGCAGCAGAATGCCGGCGCCTCCGAGCAGATGTCGGCGACCTCGGAAGAACTCGCCGCCCAGGCCGAGGAACTGCAGACCTCCATCGCCTTCTTCACGGTCGAGGCCCAGCGTGGCAATAAAGTGGCGGCTCGTGCCGTTCCACGCGCTGCCGCTGCCGCCAATGTCCGTGCCATCCGCCCGGCCGCAAAGCCGGCGGCCCGCCCGGCCGCCACGCAGTCCGTCGCCGCCCAGCAGGCGCGGGTCAAGGGCTTCGCCCTCGATCTCAGCATGGGCGGCCCAGATGAGGATGACCTCGCCTTCAGGGAAAGCATGTAACCATGGCCAACAATTCCGCAGAAGCCCAGTTCGTGACCTTTGCGCTCGGCGACGAAGTCTTCGCCGTGCCGGTCGAGGTGGTCCGGGAAATTCTCGACCATGAGGAAGCCTTCAAGATTCCCAACGGTCCCGATTACCTGCTGGGCCTGCGGGATGTGCGCGGCCAGGGCGTGCCGACCATCGACCTGCGCCTGAAGCTCGGCTTGTCGCGCATGGTGCCGACGCCGCACACGCGGGTGCTGGTGCTCGACATTCCGCTGGCCGAGCGCACCTTGACGCTCGGCATGGTCGCCGACCGGGTGTTCGAAGTGACGCCGTTCCGGCGTGACAAGATCGAGCCGGCGCCGGATATCGGCGCGCGCTGGCAGTCGGATTACATCGACGGCGTCGTGCGCCGCGACGACGGCTTCGTCGTCATCATCAACCTCGCCCGGCTGCTGTCGAGCGAGGATGCCGCGATCCTCGCCGCGCGCCGCGCGGCCTGAGCCGACTTCATGGCGCGCAAACGCGCGCCACCTCTTTGTTTTCCAGCATGGACGGGACAGGGTTTCGCGTGCCCGTCGATGCTTCAAGGGAGCGTCCGCGTTCATGAGTGCAGTCAGTCGCGTTCTCCAATCCGCCGACGACCGGATCAGCAAGCGCAATTTCGAGAAGCTGTCCGAATACATCTACAATTACAGCGGCATAAAGATGCCGGCGGCGAAGATCACCATGCTCGAGGGCCGGCTGCGCCGCCGCTTGCGTGCGACCGGCCATTCCAGCTTCGACGATTATTGCCATTTCCTGTTTCAGCAGGGCGGGCTGGAGAGCGAGGCGATCTACCTGATCGACGCGGTCACCACCAACAAGACCGATTTCTTCCGCGAGCCAAACCACTTCGCCTTCATGAAGAACCAGGCGTTGCCGGAGTTGGTCGGCAACGGCGTCTATGACATCCGCGCCTGGAGTGCTGCCTGCTCCATCGGCGCCGAGCCCTATACCATGGCGATGGTAATGGACGATTTCATCGATGGCCGCTCCGGCCTCAGCTACGGCATCGTAGCCACCGATCTCAGCACCGAAGTCCTCGATGTCGCAAGGCGCGGCATCTATACCGCCGACATGGTCGTGCCGGTGCCCACCCCCTTGCGCAACCGCTATGTGATGCCGGCGCTGGATGCGACGCGTCGCGAGGTGCGCATCGTGCCGGGCCTGCGTGCCCGCGTCGGCTTCGGGCGCATGAACCTGATGGATCCGGCCTATCCGATCCGCAGCAAGATGCATCTGATCTTCTGCCGCAACGTGCTGATCTATTTCGACAAGAAGACCCAGACGGGCGTGCTGCAGCGGCTGTGCGACTGCCTGGAAAAGGGCGGCTTCCTGTTCATCGGCCATTCCGAGTCGATCACCGGTATAGACTTGCCCCTCCGGCAGGTCGGCAATACGGTCTTCCAGCGGCTCTGAGCATGTCGCGCAAAACTGTCCAGCGGTAGCGAAGAAACGCCATGAAAAAAATCCGTGTCCTCATCATCGACGATTCCGCCAGTGTCCGCCAGACGCTGACCCGGGTGCTGGAGGAGGATCCGGAAATCGAGGTCATTGCCGCCGCGACCGACCCGTTCATGGCGGCGCGCAAGATTCGCGAGGAAATCCCCGACGTCATCACCCTCGACGTGGAGATGCCGGGTATGGACGGCATCACTTTCCTGCGCAAGCTGATGGCGCAGAAGCCGATCCCCGTCGTCATGTGCTCTTCGCTGACCGAGGAAGGGTCCGAAACATTGATGCAAGCGCTCGAGGCGGGCGCCGTCGACATCATCCTGAAGCCGAAGATCGGCGCGGCCGATCATCTGGCCGAATCCGCCGAGCGCATCCGCAATGCCGTCAAGGCGGCCTCGAAGGCACGGTTGTCGAATGTCCGGCTTCCGGTGCTTGGCGACAAGGTGCGCCCGCAGGCCAAGCTGACCGCCGATGCGGTGCTGCCGCCGCCGACCGGCCGGGCGATGGCCAAGACGACGGAAATGGTGGTCTGCATCGGCGCATCGACGGGCGGGACGGAGGCGTTGCGCGAGGTTCTCGAAGCCCTGCCGGCCAATGCGCCCGGCATCGTCATCGTCCAGCACATGCCGGAAAAGTTCACTGCCGCCTTTGCCCGGCGGCTGAATTCGCTTTGTGAAGTCGAGGTGAAGGAAGCGGCGGACGGCGATGCCGTGTTGCGCGGCCATGTTCTGATCGCGCCCGGCGACAGGCATATGCTGCTGGAGCGACAGGGAGCGCGTTACCATGTCTCGGTCCGCACCGGCCCGCTGGTCTCCCGCCACCGTCCCTCGGTGGACGTGCTGTTCCGCTCGGCGGCGCGGGCGGCGGGTTCGAATGCCATGGGTATCATCATGACCGGCATGGGCGACGACGGCGCCCGCGGCATGGACGAGATGCGGCAGGCAGGCGCCTATACGGTGGCGCAGGACGAGTCGAGTTCGGTGGTTTTCGGCATGCCGAAGGAGGCGATCGCGCGCGGCGGCGTGGCGAGAATCCTGCCGCTGGACCAGCTCGCGCGCGAAATCATGCTGGCGCATTCGAAATTCTAGAGCATTTCATCGTCTTGCCTTGCCGCATTATCCGAGGCCGAAGCGATCACGTTTCGGCCGGAAACGCCCCGGACGGTCAGGCCGCCAGCTTCAGCAGGTTGCGCTCGATGTCGGGCACCGGCATCTGGGTATAGTCCTTGGCGATTTCGGCGGTGATCGCCTTGCGGGCATTGGCGGGAAGAGCGTTGCGCAGGTAGCCGAGCGCCTGGGGCGGTGCGACGAGGACCATGGTGCCGGGCTGGTGTTCCTCGACGATCCTGCCGATCCTTTCGGCGATCCCGGACAGGAAATCCTCTTCCGCCAGCATATGCCAGTCGGTCTGTTCCATGGCGCTGCGAGCGGTGCCTGGCGGATTGTTGGCGCGGCCCGGCCTGTCGGTGCCGAGTTCTCTGGTCTTTTCGTCCGGCTGCGTGACGGTTTCCATCACCTGCAGGTTCATGAGATCGGCATCGCCTTCGTTGCGCAGGATGAGCGCTTTCGCGCCGTCGCAGACGATGATCCAGGATTTTCGGGGGATGCGAATGGGCGCCAAGATCGTTCCTCCTTTTGCTGAATAAGCGCCCGCATGGGGGCGCCATCGATCCTGGGAAAGAACGCGGCAGGGCCGGAACTGTTCCCGGCCCTGCCATGTGCGAGGGTTAAACCGCCGCCTCTTCAGGCGTGTTGTTCGCCTCCTTGCTGCGCTTGGCGCGCGAGCGGCGCCAGTCGCCGAGGAACAGCAGGATCGGTGCGGCGATGAACACCGATGACGAGGCAGCGACGAAAATGCCGAACACCATCGGCACCGCGAAGCTTTCCACCGCGCTGCCGCCCCAGATTGCCATCGGCAGCATGGCGAGGAAGGCGGTCGAGGAGGTGTAGAGGCTTCGGCCCAGCGTTTCGTTGATCGACAGGTCGATCAGTTCGCGCAGCGGCATCGACTTGTAGAGGCGCATGTTTTCGCGCATGCGGTCATAGACCACCACCTTGTCGTTCACCGAATAACCGACCAGCGTCAGCAATGCGGCAATCGCCGTGAGGTTGAAGTCGAGGCCGGTCAGCGCGAAGAAGCCGATGGTCTTGGTCACGTCCAGCACCAGCGTGGCGATGGCGCCGACCGCGAACGGCCATTCGAAGCGCCACCAGATATAGGCGAGCATCGCCAGGCTGGCGAGCACGACAGAGAGCACGCCGGCCATTGCCAGCTCGCCGCTGACCTTCGGGCCGACGACTTCGGTGCGCTCGACCTTGGCGGACGGGTCGATCTGGGCGACCTCGGCCTTAAGGTGTTCGACGGCTGCCGTCTGGGCTTCCTCGCCGCCGGGCTGGCGTTCGACGCGGACGAGCATGTGGTTGGGGTCGCCGAACTCCTGGAGCGCGACTTCCCCGAGACCGAGCGCATCGAGGCCAGCGCGGAATTTTGCGAGATCCGCCGGCTGCTGCGTCACGACTTCCATCTGGATGCCGCCGCGGAAGTCGACGCCGTAATTGAGGCCCGGCTTGATGAACAGGATGATCGAGGTGATCGACAGCACGGCCGAGAGGCCGATGCCGAAGAAGCGCGCATTCATGAAGTTGATGCGCGTGCCGTCCGGAATCAGATGGAAGGGCAGCAACGGCTTGATGTCGATCTTCTTCAGCTTGTAGCGGCCGGCGATGAAGATCATGATGACGCGGACGACGGAAACGGCCGTGAACATCGAGATGGCGATGCCCAGACCCATGGTGACGGCGAAGCCGCGCACCGGACCGGATCCGAACCAGAACAGCAGCACCGTCGCGATCAGCGTCGTGACGTTACTGTCGACGATGGTGGAGTAAGCGCGGGCAAAGCCCGAATCGATGGCGGCGAAGGTGGATTTGCCCTTTCGGGTTTCTTCCTTGATGCGTTCGTTGATGAGAACGTTGGCGTCGACCGCAAGGCCGATGCCGAGCACGATGCCGGCGATGCCCGGCAGCGTCAGGGTCGCCCCGATCAGCGTCAGGCCGGCAAAGGTCAGGATGATGTTCAGCATCAGCGCGAAGTTGGCGAGAATGCCCCAGGCGCCATAGAGGATGAAGATGAATCCGACGACCAGTGCGAAGCCGATCAGGCCGGCATAAACGCCCTTGCGGATGGCGTCGCCGCCGAGATCGGCGCCGACGGTGCGTTCCTCGATGACGGTGAGCTTCGCAGGCAGGGCGCCGGCGCGCAGCAGGGCGGCCAGCGTGTTGGCGCTCGCCACCGAGAAATTGCCGGAAATCTGGCCGGAACCGCCGGTGATGGGCTCACGGATGACGGGCGCGCTCAGCACCTTGTCGTCGAGGACGATGGCGAAGGGGCGGCCGACATTGGCGCGGGTGATGTCGGCGAAGCGCACGGCGCCGGCATTGTCGAAGCGGAAGGAGACGATCGGCTCGCGGGTGTTCGGCTCGAAGCCGACGCGGGCGTCCGACAGGCGGTCGCCGGAAAGCTCGACGCGGTCGACGACCGGATAGCTGTTGCCTTCCTCGTCCTTCAGCACGGTGACGCCGCGGTCGCCGGCATTGCCCAGCAGATGGAAGCTCATCTTGGCGGTGGAGCCGAGCAGCTTGCGCAGCTGCGACGGATCCTCGGCGCCGGGAAGCTGGACGAGAACGCGGTTGCCGCCGACGCGCTGGATGGTCGGTTCGGACACGCCGACCTGGTCGACGCGCTGGCGGATGATTTCCAGGCTCTGCTCGACGGCGGCACTGATATTGTGTTCGAGGCCGGCCGGCGTCATGGCGATCTTCACGCCTGCATCGCCTTCGGCGGTGACGGCGAGATCGCTCTGGCCAGCGGTCAGGCCGATGCCGACGGGATTGGCGAGCTTCTGAAGCTCGGTGATCGCCGCGTCACGCTGGCCGGGATCGGTCAGCGTCACCAGCAGATAATCCTGCACGCGGCGGATCGAGGAATTGCCGATATTGGCATCGCGCAGCACGCGGCGCGAATCCTGGATGAGGCTCTGCAGCCGCTCCTTGGTCAGGTCGGCGGCATCGACCTCGAGCACGAGATGGGAACCGCCGCGCAGGTCGAGGCCGAGCGAGACCTGGTTGTGCGGCAGCCAGCTCGGCAGCCTGGCGAGCGTGTCCTTCGATAGCACGTTCGGCAGCGCCACGAGGATGCCGATCAGGATGATGATGATATAGCTGGTGACAAGCCAGCGTGAATTGCGCATGTGTCTGGTCCTTGCGGAAAAGAAAAAAGCAACGGCAAGCGCCGCGCGAAATCCGGTTAGGCCGGAATGGCGTTGCGGAAACGCACAAGAAGATCAGGCCGGCGGCCCGCGCGGCAGGCGGTCGCGTCGAGCGGGCAGCGGCAAGGCCTGCGGTTCAACCGGCAGGAGCCGTACGGCGGTAAAATAGGGCGATGGCAGAGCGCGGATCGCCGTCAATCCCCAGCCGTCGCCTGTCCAGACCGTCTGTGGCGGATCCTTGCGCTCGATGATCGGCGTGGCGCGATTGCTGTCGCGGTTTCCGGCATAGAGCGTCTGGCCGGGCTTTTCCGCGCCCATGGCGCCGGCGCGTCCCAGCGTCAGAACCTGGGCATGTCCAAGCGAAAAACTGACGAGCGCGAACAGGAACAGCAGGCAGCCGGAGAGCAGCGGCGACAGCCGCCGGCACGCGGCCGCTTGCGCGGCACGGCTGTGCGTCAGGCTATGTCTGCTCTGGCTCACTTTCGGCGCATCTCCGGTTCCGGCGCGAAAAAATCCCTCGTCGCATATACGTTTCGGACCCGCAGGGCAAGCAGTCGGCCAGGATTGCCGTTGGGCCGCGCTTGCAAGCGCGGCCACTTCGCCCCACATTGACGGTCACGACCATGTGCATGACGAGGCGAGAGCATGAATATCGGGGCGGCATCTCGTCGATCCGGCCTGCCGGCGAAGACGATACGATATTACGAGGAAATCGGCCTTATTGCGGCCGACCGGGCGCAAAACGGCTATCGCGATTATTCCGAGATGCATATCGGCCGGCTGCAATTCCTGCATCGCTCGCGCAACCTCGGCTTTTCCGTCGAGGAATGTCGCCAGCTTCTGTCACTCTACGACGACAAGCAGCGCGCCAGCGCCGAGGTGAAGGCAATCGCCGAGACGAAGCTTGCCGATATCGACCGCAAGCTCAAGGAATTGTCGAGCCTGCGCGAGGCGCTGACCCATCTGGTCGCCCATTGCCATGGCGACGACCGCCCGGATTGCCCGATCATAGACGAGCTTTCCGGGCAGGTCCGGTGCCAGAACGGAGCATGATCCCAAACAGTGTGAAGCGGTTCTTGGATAGGATCATGCGATCTCGAAGAATCATTTCAACTGTTTGAGGCGCATGGCGTTGGCGAGAACGAAGACGCTCGACATCGCCATGGCTCCGGCAGCCAGCATCGGCGACAGCGTCCAGCCGGTGAGGCCGGAAAAGGCGCCTGCGGCGACGGGGATCAGCACGATATTGTAGGCGAAGGCCCAGAACAGGTTTTGGGCGATGTTGCGCATCGTCGCTTTTGAGACGCCGATGGCGCGGGCGACGCCCTGAAGGTCGCCAGACATCAGCACGACGTCGGCGCTTTCGATGGCGATATCCGTGCCTGTGCCGATGGCAAGGCCGACGGAGGCTTCGGCCAAGGCCGGGGCATCGTTGATGCCGTCGCCGACGAAGGTGACCGCCCGCCCGCCCTCGCCGAGCCGCCTGACCACATCCACCTTGCCGCCGGGAAGGACCTCGGCCACGACCTCGTCGATGCCCAGCTCGCGGGCGATGGCTTCGGCCGTGCGGCGGTTGTCGCCGGTGATCATCGCCACCGTCAGCCCCATGCCGTGCAGCGCCCGGATCGCCTCCGGCGTCGTCGGCTTGATCGGATCGGCAACGGCGATGACGGCGGCAAGACTGCCGTCCACTGCGGCATAGAGCGGCGTGCGCGCCTTCTCACCCATGGCGCGGGCCTTGTCGGCAAAGGGCGCGACGTCGAGGCCGAGTTTTGCCATGTAGCGATCCGCCCCGATGGCGACCGTCCTGCCGTCCACGGTGGCCGCGACCCCATAACCGGCTTCCGCGGCAAAATCGCTTGCCGCGGCGGGCGAGATGCCCTCCTGCCGCGCTGCGGCGACGATGGCTTCCGCCACCGGATGCTCCGACCGCGCCTCGACGGCTGCCACCAGCGCCAGCACGTCAGCTCTTTCGAACCCTTCCGTCACCTCGAAATCCGTCAGTTCCGGCCGGCCGGCCGTCAGCGTGCCGGTCTTGTCGACGGCGACCACCTGCGTGTCGCGCAAGGTCTGCAGGCCGTCGCCGTTGCGGAACAGGATGCCCAACTCGGCGGCGCGGCCGGTGCCGACCATGATCGAGGTCGGCGTCGCAAGACCCATGGCGCAGGGGCAGGCGATGATCAGCACGGCAACCGCGTTGACCAGCGCAAAGCTCAGCGCCGGCTCCGGGCCGAAGACCAGCCAGACGAGGAAGGTGAGCACGGCAGCTGCCATGACTGCCGGCACGAACCACGCCGTCACCCGGTCGACCAGGGCCTGGATCGGCAGTTTCGAGCCCTGCGCCATCTCCACCATGCGGATGATCTGGGAGAGCACGGTATCGGCGCCCACTTTGGTGGCGCGATAAGTCAGGCTGCCGGCCTTGTTGACGGTGCCGCCGACCAGTTCGCTCCCCGTCGCCTTGGCGACCGGCACCGGCTCGCCCGATATCATCGACTCGTCGACGAAGGATTGGCCTTCCGTCACGAGGCCGTCCACGGGGATGCGTTCGCCGGGCCGCACCTGTACGATGTCGCCCTCCTGCACCGCGTCCATCGGCACGTCGACAAACTGTCCGCCACGCTCGACGCGGGCGGATTTCGCCTGCAGGCCCATCAGCCGCTGGATCGCCTCGCTCGTCCTGCCTTTGGCGCGGGCTTCGAGGTAGCGGCGGAAGGGGTCCAGGGCCACGACCACCGCCGCGGATTCGAAATAGACGTTGCGGGTGCCCGCCGGCAGCAGCGACGGCAGGAAGGTCGCCACCGTGGAATATCCCCAGGCGGCGCCGGTGCCGAGCACGACGAGGGAGTTCATGTCCGGCGCCAGCCGGAAGAGCGCCGGAATACCTTTGGCGTAAAACCGCAGGCCGGGGCCGAACTGCACGATCGACGCCAGCACGAAGCAGAGGACGAACACCGCCTGCTGCCCGACCGTCATCGCCAGCCAGTGATGGAAGGCGGGGAAAAGATGCGCGCCCATCTCCAGCACGAAGACCGGCAGGGTCAGGACGGCGGCAAGGATCAGATCGCGTTTCAGCCGCCGCATTTCCTGCGCGCGGACTTCGGCGCGCGCGTCCCCGGTCGTGGAAAGCTGCGGCGCCCGCGCCTCGTAACCGGCCTTATGCACCGCCCCCGCGATGGCGCTGTTCGGCACGCCGGCAATGGCGCGGACGCTCGCCCGTTCGGTCGCAAGGTTGACGTTTGCCGCGATGACGCCGGGCACGGCGGCGATCGCCTTTTCGACGCGCCGCACGCAGGAGGCGCAGGTCATGCCTTCGATCTCGAAGTCGCGCAGGGTCGTCTGCACCTCGTAGCCGGCCTTGTGGATCGCCTCGATGACCGGCGCGGGATCGACGGATGTCTCGAAGGTGACCTCGGCCGTTTCGCTCGCCAGGTTGACGTTGGCCGCGCTGACGCCCTGGACCTTGCCGATCGCCGTTTCGACGCGGCGCACGCAGGAGGCGCACGTCATCCCCTCGACCGGAAAGCTCTGCCGCAGATCTGCCGCCATGGTTTTATCCTCGATCCAATTTCAGTTGGAAACGGGTCTAAAGCTTCCAGCAACAGGAAGGTCAACAACAAAAAGGACCGTTCTTGACGGAAGCCAGCTAAGCCTGCGGGGTCAGCGCATATTGCGCATAAGCGATGGCCTCGATCAGGCTGCTCGGCTGCGCCACGCCCTTGCCGGCAATGTCGAAGGCGGTGCCGTGATCGACGGAGGTGCGGATGATCGGCAGGCCGAGCGTGACGTTGACGCCGCTGAGTTCTGTCCACGTGCCTGTCGCAGGGTCGATGACGAAGCCAAGCAGTTTTACCGGAATGTGCCCCTGATCGTGATACATGGCGATGACGGCGTCGTATTGGCCGGCCCGCAGCTTGACGAAGACGGTGTCGCCCGGCACCGGGCCGAGAATCCGCCATCCCTTCGCCTGGTAGTCGGCGACCACGGGGGCGGTGATGTCGATATCGTGGCGGCCGAAGATGCCGCCTTCGCCCGCATGCGGGTTCAGCGCCGCAATGGCGATACGCGGATCGTTTATGCCGAGCGCCACGAGTGCGGCATGGGTGAGATCGACGACACGGCGGATGCGGGCAGCCGTCGCTTTTTTCGGCACGTCCTCAAGGGCGCAATGGGTGGTGACGTGGCTGACGCGAAAATTCTGGTGCGCCAGCATCATGACGCTGTCGCGGACGCCGGTGAGATCTGCCAGCATTTCGGTGTGGCCGGGATAATGGTGGCCGCCGAGATGCAGGGCCTCCTTGTTGAGCGGTGCCGTCACCATGGCGCCGATCCGGCCGGAGAGCGCGACGTCCACCGCCATGCGCACAGCCTCGAAAGCCTGACGCCCGCCTTCGGCGGAGACGCGGCCGGTCTCGATCAGTTCCGCCGGACGGCTGGTCGGCAGAATGGCCGCCGATGGCGCGGTGTCGAGATCGTCCGCCCGAATGACGGGCGGTACGGGGAGGCCGAGCTTGCTGCCTGCCGCTGCCAGCGTTCCGGCGTCGCCGATCAGCAGCAGGCGGGTGTGTGCGGCGTCAGGCGCCGTGGTGAGGGATTGGATGGCCTTGAGGGCGATTTCCGGGCCGATGCCGGCCGGGTCTCCGAGCGTGATTGCGATCGTCTTCATGTCAATTCTGTCCATCCAACGGGTCTTATGGCGGATTTGTACCAGATTATTCCTCTTCAGAAAGAGAATTTTTGAATATCATGAAATTATGTGGAATTTTGTGACGCGTCTTGTGACGTCAATTGATTTGGCCTAACGTTCATAAAATTCGATTTCGAGGTGAAACTTGTTTCCGGCACAACGGCGCGCGCGCATCATCGAGCTTCTCCGCGTCGAGCAATCGGCATCGCTGCGGGAGATGGCGGAGAAGCTTGCCATCTCGTTGTCCACCGTGCGGCGCGATGTCGATTATCTCTGCGATACCGGGCATCTGCAGCGCACCCATGGCGGCGCCATGATCGAGGCGACGGCGATGCGCGGTTTCGAGCCGCAAAAAGACATCGCCCGCGCCATCGCCAGCGCCGAGAAGAAGGCGATCGGGGAGCGCGCCGCGGCGTTGATCCAGCCGGGGCAGACGGTGATTTTCGACAGCGGCACGACGACGGGGGCTGCGGCGCGCTCGGCGCGGGAGCGCACCATTCCGTTCACGGCGGTCACCAACGACCTGCATATCGGCACCCTGCTTTCCGACAATGCGGCGATCCACACGACGGTGACGGGCGGCACCGTGCGACCGGGCTCGACCACGCTGCTGGGCGTTGCGGCCGTGCGCACGCTGGAGCGCCTGCATGCCGACATCGCCTTCATCGGCACCCATGCGGTAACGGCTGAGGTGCTGTCGGATACATCGACGGAACTGGCCGACATCAAGCAGACCATTTTGCGGGCTGCGGATCTCGTCGTGCTTCTCGCCGACAGCAGCAAGTTTTTCAGCCGGTCCTTCTGCAGCTTCGGATCGCTGAAGGACGTCCATCTCATCATCACCGACGACAGGCTCGACCCCGATCATGCGGCAACGATCCGCGCGCTCGGTATACCGGTCGAACGTGTCGCCGCCTCTTCGTAGTCAGGACCGATCACGCATGCCGAACCTTCGCCTCATCGCCGACGACCTGACCGGCGCGCTGGACAGCGGCTGCGCCTTCGCGACGCAGCAGGAGCCCGTGCTGATCGGCCTGCCGTGGCAACCGCTGCCGGAAGGCCCGCGCATCGCCGTCAGCACGGAGACCCGCGATCTCGACGAAGCGGCGGCAGTCGCCGTCGTGACGGACGTTTTGCGAGGCTTGGAATCCGGGAGCCACGCCGAGGCGCTATGGTTCAAGAAAATCGACAGCGTCATGCGCGGCCATCCCGTAGCGGAGACGGTCGCGGCCGTGCATGCCGGTGGGTTCGAGCACTGCGTTTTTGCTCCCGCCTTCCCGGATATGGGGCGGGTGACGGTGGGTGGCAGGCAGTATCTTGCCGGGGCGGAGCGGCGACAGGTGGGGCCGGATTTTCGTGCGGATTTCGAGGCTCGTGGGTTTTCTGCCGGGCTGCTGGCTTTCGAGGGAGGCGAGTGCGTAGCGTCGTTCGATGAAGATCAAAAGGTTTCGATCATCGATGCGGAGACACAGGAGACGCTGGCGAAACGCATAACCCTCCTACGGCACAGGGCAAAGCAACGCACGCTATGGGTCGGGACCGGCGGGCTGGCTGCTGCGCTGTCGGGGCAGCAATCCCTCCGGGCCATGCCGCCGGTCCGGGCGGTCATCGTCGGTACCACCCATCCGGTGACCCTGGATCAGATCGGCCACGCGGTGGCATCCGGCCTGGTAGTGCCGGATGATGCCGAGCCCGAAAAGGATGGAAGGCCGGCCCTGATCGCGCCGTCGCTTTCGAGCGCGGACGCCTCCGAGACGTCGGCGCGCCTGCGTGACCTGGTGCCGGAGATCAGCATCGGCAATCCGGCGGAGACGGCTTTCATCATCGTCGGCGGCGACACGCTTTCGAAGGTGCTGCAATCGGTTGGCGCAAAATTTCTGGAATGTTTTGGCGAGGTGGCGACGGGCGTGCCGATCTGCCGCATCGCTGGCGGCAGGTGGCAGGGCGTGACGCTGATCACCAAATCCGGCGGTTTCGGCAAGGAAAGCCTGCTCAGCGACCTGCTTTCCGTGAAGTGAGGGAGCGTTTCGATCCGTTCGAAACGCTCCACGCCTCATCCGAGCGGCCGTCCGCCATCGACGGGGATGACGGCGCCGGTCATGAAGGTCAGTGTCGTCGCGGCGGCGATGACGGCCTGTGCCACCTCGTCGGGATCGGCGAGACGTTTCAGCGGCGTCCGATTGGCCTGCTGGTTGCGCCAGGAGACATCGAGGGATTGCACGAATTCCGTATCGACCAGCCCCGGCGCCACCGAGACGACACGCACCTGCGGCGCCAGTGCCCGGCCGAGCGATTTCGTCAGGTTGTCGACGGCGGCTTTCGAGGCGCAATAGGCGATGTTGCTGCCCATGGCCGTGTTTGCCGCAATCGAGGAGATGTTGACGACGAGGCCTTCTTTCCCCGCCCGAAGAAGTGGCAGCATTGCCCGTGTCACGGCAATGACGCCGCGGACATTCACGGACAGGATATCGTCGATCAGCGCATCGTCCAGCGCGTCGAGATCGCCATGCGGCACGAAACGGGTGATGCCGGCGCAATTGACGAGGATATCGAGTCCGCCGAATTCCGCCTTCAGGCGTTCGGCTGCCGATGCCAATGCCGGCGTGTCCGTCACCGGCGCATGTACGGCCAGATGCCCCTCGCCCGGCAGCGAAGCGACAAGCGCTTCGGCCTTGGCAGCGGTGTTGTATCCGACCGCCACACGGGCGCCGCTTTTCGCCAGCGCCATGCAGATTGCCTTGCCGAGGCCGCCGGCGCCGCCGGTGACGAAGGCCGTCTTGCCATCCAGCCGCATCATTTCCCCTCTTCCTGTCTCTTGCGGAAGGCCGCGAGCCTGGTGAGATAGGCATCCCGCCAATCCCGCCGGCAGGCGAGGTCTTCGACGGGCAGCGCGGCCCGCCGCTCGGCGGTGACGTCCGCGATCAACTCCGCCGACCATGGGCGCGGCGCGGTGCGCGACTGCGCGATGCCATGGTAGAGCGGCCCCAGCCGTTCGGCATAATCCTTGACGCCGCCGGGGGCGTTGAGGTCGATGGTTTCGAACGGTCCCATGAACGACCAGCGAAGGCCGAGCCCGTAAGACACGGTCTTGTCGATATCGGCGGCGCTGGCATACCCTTCCTCGAACAAGGCCCAGGCTTCGTTGAGCAATGCGCCCTGCAGGCGGGTGGGGGTGAAACCCTCCGTCTCCCCCCGCACCCGAACCCGCCCCTGCCCCGCCCTTTTCATCAGCGCGGCGACGGCGGGGGCGACGCCCGCCTCCGGCCCCGGCGCCCGGACGATTTCTACGACCCGCCCCCCAAGCGGCGGAGTTACCGGGTGCGGCACCATGAAGCCCC
>Ga0066256_1003710_pt1 | contig 14439 bp, 7 predicted proteins | sample ThiBio_1000_biof_FD_87107 | JGI IMG/M metagenome (GOLD analysis project Ga0066256, IMG submission 87107) | Wastewater bioreactor microbial communities from Cape Town, South Africa - Thiocy_expt_1000_biof (version 2) | ecosystem: Engineered > Bioreactor > Thiocyanate-remediating >...
GCGCGCACCTCGTCCGTGTGGTCGCTTGTCGACGACAACAGCGCCAGCACGACAGTGGCGGCGGCGGCGGCGGCAACTGCTCAGTTCCTGCCCCTGCCTTCGCCGCTGCCGTCGCCTGCGCCTGCGCCGGCGGCTGCACCTGCTGGCACCACGCCGCTGCCGGCACTGAACCTCAGCCCCAGCCCGGTGGCGGAGGGCGACATCGACTACGCCGATGACGACGCCGCCGCCGCCGCCTCCCCACTCCTGCTTGCCAGCACCTCCACCTCCTCCGCCACCTCCACCGACTCGCCGCACGCGTACACTGACGCCGACTGGCTGGCCTCCTGCCTCTGCGTTTCCCCTTTCATGCCGCACGCCGACTAAGCGCGCGCGTGTGCACGCACGTGGTTGCATGTTTGCTTGTTTGCGCTGGCGCCCCTTTCAATTCTGCTGCCTTGCGTATTAACCACCACGATTCAGACAGATAATTAGATCTACACGCACAATTGAAGGTGTTCACGCCCGCGAGGTGGGGGGCCAGACATGCAAACTATGATATCGGGGGTACATGGAGCAGTTGTAACCAACATGCAAACAAGCAAATGAGGCGGGAGGCGACGCGGCGGGGAGGGGTCCTCTACGCGGCGACGGCAACCGCAGCAGGCGCCAGGGGCGCCAGGGGGAGGTGCGCCGCAAAGGCGGAGCGCGGCGGTAGGGCGTGTGCGCACCACACGGCGACCAGCGGCAGGAGCACCCAGGCGAGGTCAGCGGCAATACGACCCCACGCAATGGCGCCGGCGGGCGTCAGCCACCGGCCGGCAGGGGCACTGCGCAGCATGCGGCCGGCAATCGGCGCCGCTGGCACGGCATCCTCCACCACCGCCGCCTCCGCAGTGTTCACCACCGCCGGCACCACAAAGACGTCATCGTGGTGCGACGACGCCGCGACGGTGGCGTTGCAAGCGGCAGCGGCGGTGGCGTTCCACTCGCCGCAGCCCGTAGCCGGTGCAATCCAGCGGAAGGCATCCACCGGCGCCGCAGCCGGCAGCACCGGCAGCGTCTCACCCGTGGCCCAATCGGCCGCCACCACCACAACAGCAGGGGCAGGCTTCTCAAGCAGGAAACGACCGCGGATGGCGCCCAGGCCACCGCCAGCGCCGCCAGCGCCCACCGCGGCGCTGCTGCCGCCGCCAAAGTCGCTGGTGCCAGCGCCCAGCACCGCCACCGCAATGGCCAGGCCCAGGATGGCAAAGTTGAGGGGGGACAGGGGACGGGCGCGCTTCACACGCGGCTTGGCCGCCGTCGTGGCATCCTCGTCATCCTCATCCTCGTCGTCGGACACCTCCACACCCCACACCGCACCCGCTGCATCACCCGCACGACGCTTGGTGCCGGCAGCAGGCGGCGCGGCCGCGGCCGCGGGCGTGATGGCGACAGGCGCCGCACCCAGGCTGGCGGCAAACGCAGACAGGCAGCGCACGACAGCGGCACCCGGGAAGGCGAGGCGCGGCGTGGCGGGCAAGATGGCAAACGCGGAAGACTGCAGGCCGCCGGTGCCGGTCATGGGCGGCGGGCAGGGTGGGAAGCCGGACGACGAGGGCGGCACCGCCACCGACGCCATGCTGGTATCCCGCGCCGCGGGCGCCGCGGGCAGCGGCAGCGCACGAGCAAAGATGTCAGCACCCGCTGCCACCACCGCCGCCGCGTCCGCCTCACTGTCGTCGCTGGTGTAGTCACCCAGCACTGCCTCCCAGTCCTCCGGCACCTCACCCGCCAGCCCAGGGATGGGCACCATGGCGGGCGTCAGCTCTGCCACCTCATCCAGCGCCATCGCGGCAGGCGAGTCATCGGACCGCGCCGACGCCGTCTCTGCTGCCGGCGACGCAGGTGCGCGCGCCGCAGCTGCCGCTGCTGCCGCCACCACCTTGGCGGCGTTCTTTGCCGACGGCGGCGAGGTGCGCCGCGTGGCGGCAGAGGCATCCGAGTGCGTGCTGCCGCCGCGTGCCAGCGAGCGCGCCGCGGGTGCGGTGGGGCGGCGGTGTGCACCTGCAGCCGCCGCAGCGGCCGCCACGGCGGCACGCGGGCCCGCCGCGCCAACCGGCACGTCAATGCCGTGTGCCGCCAGCAGCGCCTTCAGGCGCTCATTCTCTGACGCCAGCGCCTCCGCCTCTGCGCGCACGTCCTCCAGCTGCTTGCCCATGTCGCCCATGCGCAGCCGTGCCAGCGCGCGGCTGCGTGCCGCGCTGGCGCGGTTGTCTGCCAGCCGCTTCTCCTTCCGCCACTCCTTGCTGCCCACCTCCAGCGCCGGGTCCACGCCGCGGTACGTCACGTGGATGATGGAGCCGTCAGGCGCCACCGCCGTCGTCTCCTCCACGGGGCCCTCCTCGCCCGCGCCGCCGCACCCACCGCCGCCGCCGCCGCCGCCGCACGACGGCACGCTGGTGGACGACACCTCGCCCTCGTCGTCGTCATCCTCCTCGCCCGACGACGACGACGACGACCCCGACGAGATGGCGGTCAGCGACGACACAAAGTCGGCCGCCCACGGCTTGGGCCCGCTGACCGGCACCACACGGCGCGGCCGCACCACTGCGACCGGGGTTGGGGGATTGGGGGTGTGTGAGAGAGGAGATACTGGTACCGGTACACGTGCGCCAGGAACGGTCGCCACCGCACCAACAACCGCGCGTACCTGCCGCTGCCGTCGCCGTCTCGCCATCCAGCTCCGCGCCACGCAGGGTACTACCACGGCGCGGCATGTTGGCTGCTTTTTGTGCTTGCAGGCGTCTTATATCCACCCTTGGAACTGTCGCTGTCGGTGATGACTGCCGGTGTGTGATGGTGCCAACTGCCACGCTAGCAAGCAGCCAGCTAGGAGGAGAAGAGAAGAGGGGAGAGTTGCGAGAATGTGGGGAATAAAAAAAGGGATGGCGGTGGATGCGGCCGGTTAGACGGCGGCAAAACACACGCAAAGGGTATACCTGCGTTGGAGTCGCCTCAGTTGTTAACAATTTGCGCGGTGTCACCCTGCCACCCCCCGCCGCCGCCTTGCTGTCTGCCCTCTCTCTCTCTCTCTGCCATCCATCCATCACAGCAGCGCTGCCAGCAAGGCACCACAACGGCACATTTTCCAACACTGGCTTGTCAAACGGTTCAAAGTTCAAAGTTCCAAACGGATACGATGGCACAACGGCAGTAGTAATGGCAACTACGAAGCAGCGGCAATAGTGCGGGGGTGGAAAGCGGTGTCATGCGCAGGTGGGAGTGGGGTAAGGTGGGTGGTCGGGGTTGATACCCAATTTCCTGACGGTTTAGTATTGCATATCCGTACTGAAGTAGGCGGGGAGAGCGAGAGAGGAGGGAGAGGGGAGCAGCAGCCCGCGCACACACCATCCCATCACATCCTGCATCGCATCGCACTACCACCATGGCGGCAGCGGCAGCGGCTGGGAGCAAGCGGCGGCGCGATAGCGCAGCAGCGGCGGCAACAGCGGCGGCGGGGGTGGCAGCGGCGGCAGCGACAGCGGCGCCGGCAGCGGCAGCAATAGCAGTAGCGGCCGCGGCCGCGGCATCACCTGCGGCAGCAGCAGGCCAGCCGCCGCCGCCACCGCCGCCACCTGCAGCAGCAGCACCACGGCGGGTGCTGGTACCAGTGCCGCCATCAGCGCGCCACAAGGCGGCTGCCGCGCGCCGAGCCAGCGCCCCGGCGCCAGCCCCATCCGCCCCACCCGCGGCGGTGCGCAAGGCGGCACACACGGCGGCGGCGGCAGCCCGGCGCGCTGCTGCGCAGGCGGACATCCCGCCGCTGGTGCGCGTGCTGGGGTGCAACCCGGTGACGGCGGCGGTGATGTGGGGGTTGCTGAACACCCGCGACGCGGCGGCGCTGGCGCGGCTGCATCCAGTGATAGCGGTGGCGGTGGCGCGCGTGCCGTGGTGTGACATGGTGACGCGGGTGAGCGACGTGGTGGCGTGGCGGCGGGCGCTGCCGGCCGCCACGGGCGTGCACCCACGGCGGCTGCCGCACACCGGCTTCCGCGCCGTGACGGCGGCGCTGGAAGGGCTGGCGACGGTGGACCTGGAGGACTGCGCGGGTACGTCGCACGCAACCACGGACTGCCTGCCATCGTCGCTTGTGACGCTGACTCTGACGGGGTGCACCAATGAAACGTTTTCGAGCAACCTGAAGTTTGCGCGCTTTGCCGCACTCGCGGTCCTGGAGTGCAACCGCACGCACCTGGCCGACGCCGACGTTGCGTCCCTGCCGCCCTCTCTCCAAGTGCTGCGCGCGCGGCACACCCTCCTGAGCGGCGGCGCCAATTTCCGCCACCTGGTCGCGCTGCGCCTGCTGGACTGCGGCGACACGGAGGTCACTTCTGCTGTGGTTGCCACCCTGCCGCCGTGTTTGACGCACTTGTACCTGAACGGCTGCACCTATGTGTTTGGTACAAGAGGCGCCGGCACCTCCTGCCGTCACCTGCCGGTGCTGACGGTGTTGGATGCATGCGGTAGTAGCTTGGGTGCTGCCAACCTTGCCCTCCTTCCGCCGTCTCTGGCACAGCTCGATATGTCGCAGTACATCAACCTCACGTCGGTTGCCGACTTCTCCTTCTCGCACCTGCGCGGCCTGACCAGGCTGGTGGCTGATGGCGCGCGCCTCAGCGCCGCCAGTATAGGCACCCTACCGCCCACGCTGCAGGAGCTGCACCTGGAGTTATGCTTCCATGTCAAGACAGCCACGTTTGCCCACCTGCCCGCACTACGCGAGCTGAATGCCCGCGCCGTTGGGATGACGGACGCCGGCGTCGCCAGCCTGCCGCCCTCCCTGGTAGGACTGTGCTTGTGCAACACCCGTGGGCTGTCCGCCACCGCGCTGTTCCCATCCCTGCCGGCGCTCCTGCGCCTGGACGTCAGTAACACGAACCTGAGCGACGCCGGGCTTGCCAGCCTGCCGCCCTCACTGCTCATGCTGCGCGTGGACAACTGCGAGGCCCTGACGCCCGCCGGGCGGCTGAACCACCTGCCTGCACTGCGCCAGCTCCAAGCCTTCAACACACGCCTTGCCAGCGGCGCGCTGGCCGCGTGTCGTGCACGTGGCTGCTTTGTGCCAGCCCTCGGCAACTTGCCGTCCGACGCACCCTTCTACTCGCAGGTGGCAATGCCTGACGGCGCGTTGGCCATGGGCGACGTGAACGGCCGCATACAGCTGTGGGAGGTGGATGGCGACGCCGGGTGGCGGGTGCGCAGCGAAACGCCGCCGGAGGCCGACACCGCCGTTGTTGCCATGGTTCCGCTTGATGGCGGCAGCCGCCTCGCCGCCGTCATGTCCAAGAACCAGCGCCACAGCCGAATTGTGGTGTGGGATGTTGCCAGCACGCCACCCACCCGGCTGCTCACCATTGCCGTGCCAACGGGCGCCAGTAAGGCGCTGGTGGCGCTGCCGGGCGGCCAGCTGGCGGTCGGCGGGTGGGACCCGCAGATCCGAGTGTTTGACGTCGCCACGGGCGGCGCGGTTGCCAAGCTGGCGGGTCATTCCAAGCCTGTGCGCGCGCTCGTGGCGCTGCCGGGCGGGCGGCTGGCAAGCTGCGCTGGCAACGACCCGGTACGCGTGTGGGACGTGCATGCCCGCCGCACCGTTGCATCGTTGGCGACAGGGTTTGGGGACCGCGTGCAGGCTCTGGCCGTGCTCTCCGACGGCCGGCTGGCGTCCGGGTTGCGGAACGGCACTGTGCAGGTGTGGGACGTGGGCAGCCGCACGTGCACGGTGACGTGGCGCCTGGACACCATTTCCGACATGGTGGCACTGCCTGCTGACCGCCTTGCCGTGGGCCTGGCGGAAGGCAGCATCCACGTGTGGGACGGGTACCTGCAGGCGCCCGTGGCAGCGCTGCACGGTGCGGGTGGCGAGGCAGCCGGGTTGCAGCCGCTGCCTGGTGGCCGCCTCGCAAGCATGTCCGAAGACGGCGTACACCTGTGGCTTCTGCCACCTTCGCCGCTGCCAGCGGCGGCAGGCGGGCCGGCGGCGTCAGCCACCTCCACCGCCGGCAAGCACCGGGATAATGGTAGTATGGGCTTTCAGTATGGGGACGAGGAGGACTCCGACTGACGCTATTGAAAGTATCGACATGAAGGACAGTTCAACCCATCGCGCGCCGCAACCGGGGCGATCGGACCCATACAATGAATGTGCAACCCGGCGCACGCGCACGCGCGCAACCAAATACAGGCAAACCGGTGCAGCGTGGTGCGGCGCCAACGGGGGGCGCGCAGCCAGCTGGACGAGACAACACAGCGGGGCCGCTACCACCAGTTCCAATACTGTGGGTAGCGGCGGTGCGGTGCGCAGTTGTTAAACGCGAGCGCAATAAACAGCAAGATGAGGGCGCCCACGGCGGTGGGGATGATGACGTACAGGTAGCCGAGCGACTTGATGGCGGGGTCGCCAATGACTGCTAGCAGCGCGGTGGCGCCGCCGGGCGGGTGCATGGTGTGCGTGAGGCCCATGACCACGATGGCAATTGCGACCGCTGCCGCGGCGCCCAGCCACTCGCACTGCGCCGCACCGCAGGTGTCCACCACCGCTATGCGCACGGTGACGCCCACCAACGCGCTGAGCACGTGGCCAAGCACCAGCGGGCCGGGCTGCGCTAGCGGTGCCTCGGGCGTGGCATACAGCAGCACGGCGCTGGCGCCAAAGCTGCCCAGCAGCATGGACAGGGAGGCGCGCGACACCTCAGGGAAGTTGTAGTGCATGGCGGCCAGCACGGCAATGCCCAGGAACGCGGCTACTAACGACCACAGGTGGTCCCACCACGGCTTGCGCGGCGGCGCCCGCTTGCCCGGCACGCCGCGCCACTTGGCAGCGTATGCCCGCCATGCGTTCGCGCCGCACCGCCGCGCGCACCGCCGCGCCACCAGCCGTGGCGCGCACCACGCCGCGCCTGCCTGCCGCCCCGGCCCGCCGCTGCCGCTGCCGCGCGGCAGCATGGGCATGGGTGTCATGCCGCCCGCCGGCGTGTCGGGGCTCCCCGGCGTCATGCCCCCGCTCCCGTCACTCAGTGCCAGCAGCGGTACTGGCGGCATAGGTGGGGGTGCACGTACGGCAGGCGGCGGCGCCAGCGGCGGTGGTGGGAGTAACGAGCCGCGCCGCACGGGGGCGGCGTCTACAGACGGCAGCAGTGAGCCACGCCGCACAGCGGCAGCATCCACAGGCGGCGGCGTCACGCGAGAGCTTGTCTCACTGCTATTCATGGACAATATAACCTCCGCCGGCGCACTGGCTGGTACGCCGTCGGCAGCCACCACCGCCGCTTTGGGTGGTGGTAGCTGCGGCGGCGACGCAGCCGGTGGCGCCACCAGCTCTACCACGACAGACATCCTGCGCTGTGGCGTGCGGGCAAGCTGGCTGCCGCCGCAGCAGCACACCAACACGTTCGCGTTCCAGCGAGCGACACCTGGTTGCCGCTGACTCCAGCGACGGCAGCACCAATGGGTGGCAGCCACCAACGCGACGGCGGACCGGAATATCGACGACACGTTAGTAGTTACACCGCAGCAAGGGTTGGTAAACTCCACCACCTGCGCCGTCACCTGTGCATGCCGCCGGTTAGTTACAGACAACAAACTACCCGCGCCGCCATACACAGCGCTGCAGCAGAATGACAAACATGGTGTAAACACTTGCCTGCAGCTCTCACATGACAGCATGCACACCACGCAGCTGCATGGGTGTGTGTTGAACCGTTGAACGTTGAAAACGCGGATCGAGCAGCAGCAGGTGTGATCACTGTGATGAGGCGTAGACTCGGCGGCATGGTTGTGCCGGGTGGCGACGACGTCATACATGTAAATTTGATGCTAACGCGGCGTTGCAGTAACAATGTGCATCGTGCCAGCGGGTACTTGCATTATGCTGGTGGCGGTACTTGGGTAACCACGCCATTCGACCCCCGCTATCCATTGTATTTTGTGCTGGCAACTTGACACACTGACAGCAACCATGGCGCCAGCTGCTGCCGCTGGCCCAGACCCAGTGGAGCCAGTGCCAGTGCCATCACCAGGCCCAGTGCTGGCGTCAGCGGCATCCAACACACCCGCCACCACCATTGCCGCTCCCACCCCCGCCACCGCCACAGCCTCCGGCCCCGTGTGGGAGAATGATGCGCTGGAGGGGGTGGAGAGTGAGCCGACGACGGCGGGCGGCCGGGCGCTGCGTGCGGCACGCAATGCGGCGCTGGTGGCAGCGCTGGTGGTGGTGGTGGCGTATGCCAGTGGCATCTGGTTTGTGCCGCTGTGGCTGGCCAACCTGGCAGGGCACCTGCCAGCGGCGGACAGCGTGGTGTGGCGGCTGGCGTTCCCGCTTACCAGTCTGCTGAACCCAGGCGCGCTCACTGCCGTGCTGGCGGGCGCGGTGCCGGGCACCGTGGTGGACATCACCGGCTTGCCGTTCTTCAGCGAGGCGGCGCCGTTCTTCCTGGTCGGCGTGGGCCTGGAGGTGGTGGTGAGCGTGTACGTGTGCCACCTGCGCACCTACCGCATGAATGACGCGCTGGGTAGCTTGGCGTGCGGCTTGCTGAACCAGGTGGGCGGCGCCGCGTTTGCCATCAGCATGGCGCCGGCGTACACCGCGATCTGGGAGGCGGTGGGGTGGTCCAGTGCCTCCGTCACCAGCCCCGTGTCGTGGTGGGTGGGCTTCCTGTGGATTGACTTTGGGTACTACGCGTTCCACCGCGCCAGCCACGAGCTGGCGTGGATGTGGGCGTCGCACGGCGTGCACCACTCCAGCGAGGAGTACAACCTCACCACCGCGCTGCGCCAGAACCTGATGGACGGCGTGTTTGGGTTTGCGGTGTACCTGCCTGCCGCCCTCTTTGTGCCGCTGCCGCTCGCCGCCGCGCACAAGTCTTTCAACCTGCTGTGGCAGTACTACATCCACACGCGCACGGTGGGCCGCCTGGGCCCGCTGGAGTGGGTGCTGAACACGCCGTCGCACCACCGCGTGCACCACGCGCGCAACCCCGCCGGCATCGACCGCAACTTTGCGGGCGTGTTCATCATCTGGGACCGCCTGCTGGGCACCTTTGTGGATGAGGGCACGCTGACGGAGCCACTGGTGTTTGGCGTCGTGCCGCCCATCCGCGGCTTCTCGCCGCTGTGGGCCAACGTGGTGGAGTGGCAGGGCCTGCTGGACCGCGCCTTGGCCGCACCTGGCCTCCTGCCCAAGCTCTCCCTCCTCTGCCGCCGCCCCGGCACGCGGTACAGCCCCAAGGCCGCCGCCTTCACGTACGCCCCCGTGCCGCCCGTCGGCCACCGCGTGAACCCGGCGGGCCGGTGGGACCCTGGCGTGGTGGTACACCCCGCCCTGGCGGCATACGTGTGGGCGCACTTTGCGCTGCTCGCAGCCGTCTTCTTTGTGGGCGGCGCGGCGTGGCGCGCGCCGTCCACCGCCGCGCTGGGCGCCCTGATCTTTGGCGTCAGCCTTCACGCACTGACCGGCTTCTTTGAGGGCGACCCGTGGGCGCCATTCATTGACGCCGTCCGCTGCGCCGCCCTGGCTGCCGTTGCTGCCACCGCCGCCGCCGCGGCAACCAACCCAGCCACGCCCACGCCGCTGTTGCGTGTCATTCCGTGGGCAGCGTCCCTGCCCCTGTCCCCTGCCGTCGCCACCGCCGCCGCCGCGCTGTTTGCCGCCTGCGTCGTCGGCAACCTGGCCGCCATTGTCGCCTCCCCCGCCCTGCGCGCCGCCGCCGCCGCCAAGTGTGGCGCTGCTGCCCGCCTGGCGTCCTGGTATGCTGCCCGCTTCTCCGGCGCGCCCCTGCCTGCGCCTGCTGCAGCTCCTGCTGCCGACGCCGCCAAGAAGGCAGCGTAGGCCTTGCTGCCTGTCGCACCCGTGTGTCCGTCTTGCTGTGTAATTGTATCATGATAATGCCAAGTGGCCAATAAATTAATAGAACGTGTTGCTGGGGGAGGGGGCGCACATGCACAAAGTGGCGGCAGCAGAGCCAGCGGCCGCCGCCATATGGCAACACAGGGTGGTGAGAAGAAGCGAAGCGCGCAACAAACAAACGAGCGGTGGACGGCGGTCGCCGTCACGCGTGGGGCACCGCAGGCAAGCAACCAAACATGCAAATGGTACAGGCAGGCCTGGCACTGCACAACTTAAAAGCCGCCGCCGGCGGGCCGGCTGATGGACGCGCCGGGCGGTGAGGGGGCAACGTCAGCGGGCGCGGCGGCAAAATAGAAGTCGTCGGGTGCGGGCGGCGCGGTGGGTGCGCGAGTACGCACCACTGCCGGCGACGTGTAGTAGGGTGCGGCGGTGTCCATGGGCAGGAAGCAGGAGTCGCCAGTGCCAGGCAGCTCCGCATCCATGCTGGTGGCGCGCTCCGGCAGGGTGCTGCCCGTCACGGAGGGTGGCGGCGGCGGCGGGCTGGACATGTCGCTCAAGCTGGAGACAGGCGGCACGCCACCGCCCGACCGGCCGCTGACACTGCCGCCACCATTGCTGCGCCCGGTGGCAGCGGTGGAGGTGGCAGCGGACGTGGCTGACGCAGCCGCGGCGGCTGCCACGGAGGCGGGCGCGGCTGCCGAGTACTCGCCCCACATGTCGCCGCTCCCTGCTGCGCCGGGTGGCGGCGAGCCATCCAGCCGATCCAAGCCCGGCAGCACGCGCGCGGTCACCAGCGAATCGCGGTACCGCGACAGCCGCAGGACGACGCCCGACAGCGCGGCCGCCGCTGCCGCCCCCGCCGGCGCCCCACCCAACGTAGCGCCGGCGCCCAGGGCTAGCAGCGGCGGCGGCGCGTCGCGGTGGGTGGCCACCATCGGGAAGGCGGGCGTGTTGGTGCCATGCGGCGGCGTCGTGGCGGGCTCATCCAGCGACGAAAACCGGCGTGCCGTCCCGCCGCCCGGCACCTCCCCGCTGGTGGGGCTCGTCAGCCCCCCGCCAGGGGCGCCCCCCCGCCGCGGCCGCGGGGCCCCCCTGCCAGGCCGCCCCAGCGGCCGGGGTGGTGGCTGTGCCCGCCGTTGCTGTACGCCATGTGCCCGTTGCTGTGCCCCGTGTACTCGTACTCGCGCGCCGCGGGGCTCGTGACCGTCGCTGCCGACGTACCGGCCGCGCCCGCCATCATTGCAGACGGCGTGCGGCGGTGCGCAGTGGTGTAGTACACAAAGTCGGCGTCCGCCATGCGGGTGGCGGCGGGTGAGTAGTGCGGGTTGCGGCGGCGCGTCGTCATGCGCTCCACCCGTGACATGCCCGCATTCTCATCCACAACAAACGAGTCGGCATCCAGGTAGGCAGGCGGCAGTGGCTCACGCCGCCGCTTGCTCCCCGACCCACCACCGCCACCGCCGCCAGCCCGCCGGGACGCCCCTGCCGCTGCAGCCGCCACGCCAGCGTCGCTGTTGTCCCCCGCGCTCACGCTGTCCTCTGCGCCGCTCATGCCCGCCAGCTCCTCCGGCAGCCGCGCAAACCGGCCACCAGGGCCACGCACCAGCACGCGCCGCCGCAACACCTGCGCATTGTGGGCATGGTGCCGCCCCATGCGCTGGTGCGTCACCGTGGTGTGGTACATGGCCGCCAGCGCCGCCAGGCTCTCCGAGTTGTGCCCGCTTGCATCGCCGCTTACGTCGCCACCAGCACCGCCGCCACCAGTGTCGCTGCCGCCCGCCTCGTCGTCCTCTGCGCCGCCGTCAGCTGCAGCCTCCTCGTCCATTGCCCCTGCTGCTGCTGCCTCTGCCGCTGCCTCTACTGCCTCCGCGTCGGCGTCGGCGTCGCCGTCGTTCACACGCCCAGTGTCACCACCGCCAGCCTCCAGCGACCCGCTCACGCCGCCGCCGCCCGTGGTAGTCGCGCCTGCCATCCGGCTGCTCGTCCCCCCACCACCACTGCTGCCGCCGCCGACGCCGCCAGAACGCCCGCCACCAACACCGCCGCCGACACCGCCGCCGCCGCGGCCACTGAGCGGCGGCTCACCGCCGTCCTCCGCGCCGCTGCCGTCGCCGCTGTGGTCGTGGTCCCACCCGCCGCTGTCCGCGCTGCCGGCGCTGGAGATGGAGAGGCGGCGGCGGCGGGCGTCCGACACACGGCGCGTGACAAGCGGCGCCTCGCCTGCCACGTGCCCGTCCCACGGCACCGCCGCCAGGTCCGCCAACACGCGTGCCGGCACCGCCACGGCGGCGGCGTCGGCGGTAGCAAGTTGGCCACGCAGCGCGGCGCCGGCGCCCAGCACAGCACGCAGGTGCGCCACGCGGGTGGGTGGCAGCTGCACGTACTCGGTGGGCACGCGCAGTGCCAGCGGCACGGAGCCGCGGCGGCCGGGCTTGGCACGCACGCGGAACGGCTCCGTAAAGGCAACGGCAGGCGGCGCATGCGGCCCACACTCCACCAGCACGCCCAGCCGTAGGCGCGCGCCCGCCATGTGTGCGTCCGACAGCGGCAGCGACCGCGCCACCTCAATACTCAGCCGCCCATGCGCGCCGTCCACGCCCGTCACCGCCACACCCACCGGCTCCACGCCCGCCTCATGCGGCACGTCCTCCGTGTACAGCCGCACCTCCTCGCCATTGTACAGCACCGGCTCCACTGCCACCCGCCCGCCGCCCGACGCCAGGTACCGTGCCACCGCCACCTCCGCTGGGCTGCCGCTGCCCATCGCACGTGCCGCCACCGCCACCCCGCCCTGCCCCAGGAAGCTGCGCGCCGCCGTGCCGCCGCCGCCAGGTGTGGCAGCGCCAGGGCCGGCACGCGGCGACTCAGTCGACTGCGGCAGCGCCAGCGGCGGCGGGGCCCCTGCCGCTGCCGCCGACAACGCCGATGACAATGACGATGTCGCCTCTGCGTTCAAGGCCGCCGCCAGTGGAGGCAGCGGCGGCAGTAGTGGTGCGGGAGCAGCCGCGGGTGCCAGGGTGGGCGTGCGAGCAGTGGCCAGCCAGGCGGTCGCCGCATTCGCGAGGCCCTGCCAGGCACGTGGTGACAGCTGCAGCAGGAGGCGGAAGGGGTCAGAATGCATGCGTTCGCCGTCGTCAGCGGCGCGTGCCAGGCAGTAAAACGTGCCACCCTCCACCGGCACGCTGTTCAGCAGCGTCAGCGGCGGGCCCTCGTCGTCATCCGGCCCGCTGCCGTCCCGGCCGTCCAGCCGGCCGCCGTACCGGTCGTCGTCACGTCGCGAGAATGCCATTCTGGCGGGCAGCAGTTGAGATGCGGGAGATGCGGGTGCGGGAAAGACCTGCGCGCAACTGCGGGATGGCTGGCCCCACGCTCCCTCTGCAATGGGTATTACCACTTAGGGTGGGTGGCCGCTGTGGGTATGCCGCAGCAGAGCAGCGAAGGCGAGCTGCGAAGGCAACCGGGGAAACAGTCAGTTGGGCGTTCTGAGCTGCTGCAACGATTCGCACCGCTGGCGCGAATAGACAGCGCGCGTGGATAAACGCGCGACGGGGCGTGTTAGTACGAGCGACTCAGTTGGGTTCGAGTGGCGGGAGCACTGGGTTCGAGTGGTGGGAGCACTGGGTTCGAGTGGTGGGAGCACTGGGAGAGAGAGGGAGTGGGAGAGTGGCGTCAGTGACGTCACGTCACTCGCTTCGCTCCCACTGGAACACGTCAGCGGCGGTCAGCGGTGAGTAGAGGCGAGAGAGGGGGGCGATTCTGCACGGTGTAAATTTGGTATGCAGGGTAGAACGAAGAGTAAAACTGGGTGGTATGGGTTTCGCTCAACACCGCCAATTATGTAGGCGCCCATGCGCATTGTAGCGCCGGTGGCGTATGGCGGCGTTGCCCTCCGCGTCCGCCCCTCTCTCTCTCCCCTCTCTCCGTTTCTCGTGTTCTCTCCTCTCTCCTCTCCTCTTGTTTTCCTCTCCTCTCGACTCTTCTGGCAATCGCGCACCCGTGTTCTCGTTGTTCTCGTTGTTGGAAAAACGAAAGGGAGGAGCGAAGTGAGGGGGGAAAGAGAAGGAGGGGCTGACGCAATATTTGAGTGTATGGGAGGAGTTTGGAAATTTGTAGTAAGCGGTACAGGAGGAATCTAATAGGGGGTCATGCGGTGATGTGTGTATATCCATTGCTGCTGCTGTAATACTGACGCAGTTGTGCTGCGTAGTGTGTGTAGTAGGCAGTGAGAGAGAGCAGCCATCATGGCCTAACGGTCGGCGGAGGAGAGAAACCCCGATGAGTGCCATATTAGCAACATAATAACCTGCGAGTGCGGCGCAGGCGTGAGTGTATTTCACAAGGGGTGGTATGGGTGGTTTAGTGTGAGGCGATTGCGCGTATTTGGGTGTTGTTTGGACCCGTAGTTTTTGATACCATTATCGGCCAAAGTTGTTGTTGTATCGATATTAGGGAGCATCAACGGTGATCACCCAGCAGCTGCTGCCCGATCACACTGGCAGCTAGCCCACTTGACCGCTGCCACAGCTGCCAGCCAGCCTCCGTCTCCTCCTCCCCCCTCCCCCCTCCTCTCCTCT
>Ga0066256_1003711_pt1 | contig 14438 bp, 8 predicted proteins | sample ThiBio_1000_biof_FD_87107 | JGI IMG/M metagenome (GOLD analysis project Ga0066256, IMG submission 87107) | Wastewater bioreactor microbial communities from Cape Town, South Africa - Thiocy_expt_1000_biof (version 2) | ecosystem: Engineered > Bioreactor > Thiocyanate-remediating >...
CCCCCCGCGCCCCCTCACATGGGGCCGGCGCCGGTGGCGTAGCCGGCAGCGCCGCGGCCGCCGGCGGTGCGCGGCGAGTCCAGGTGCGCGCGGCCGCGGCCCATGGTGGTGGTAAAGTCAGCCGCCACGGCGTCCGCGCCGTGCGTCGTGCCCGCCCACGCCGTTATGTTGCCCGCGTCGCGGTAGCGCGCCTCGGCGGGCGCGCGGCGGGAGGCAAGGGCGCGCAGCTCGCGGGCGGGGCTGCCCGCCCGGCCGCCCGCGGGGGCGGGGTGCGCGCGCGCGTCGGCCGACACCAGGGCCCGCGGCGGCGGGGGGGGGGCGTAAACGCGGCGGGCCGGGCGGCGGGGGGCGCCGCGGCGCCCCCCCCGCCCCCCCCCCCCCCCCCCGCCGCCGGAGGCGCTGGACCAGCCCAGGATGTCACCGTGGCCGCGCTGCAGCGGGTTCATGTGCGGCGAGTAGAAGCTGCCGCCAGAGGTGCCCTTGCTGAACGTCGCCTCGTCGCTGGACGCCTTGTACGCGGTGACGGGGCGCACCGGCGCCGCCAGGTCGGTGGTGTCGTCATGCGCCACCAGCTGGTCGCGCGTGATGCTGCCGCCGCCACGGTCAGCAGCCGCCGCTGCCGCCGCCGCCGCACTGGCGGACGCGGCACGTGCGGCGGTGCCGGGCGACGGCGGCGGCGCAGGCGTCGTGTGCGCCGCAAAGTAGTCCTCAAACGCGCGCACGAAGCGGGAGAAGTCGACGCGGCCGTGGCACTCGTACACCTTCACCAGCTTGTCCACACTGGCGGGCATTTCCACACCCAGCGCCGCCAGCGCACCGGCAAAGCCCTTGGCAGACAGGGTGCCGGCGTCCAGCTGCCGCACCGCGGAGTACACCTGCTCCCGCAGCAGGCCGCCGTCAGCGGAGCGGTAGCCGGCAGAGGTGACGGGCCGGTGCGCCGTGTCGTCCTTGCCGTACAGCCCCATGCGCTGCGACGCCTGCGTGGCAGACTCAAAGCCGGCGTCCGGCGGCGTGACGCCGTCCGCCAGCAGGCGGCTGACGCCCGACTCCACATACAGCTCGCCGCCGCGCCCCGCCCCGCCGCCGCCCACCTTGCTGCGCGCCTCACTGAACTTGAACGTGGGGTCCACGCCCAGCCCGTACTCCGCGCCTGCCGCCGCTGGCGCGCGCCCAAAGATGACGGCGCCCGCGCCCGACTCGGTGACGTGCCGCCCCGTCTCCCGCGCCTTGGTGGTGGCCACCCCCGTCAACACGTTGCTGGCGCGCGCCGTGTTGTACGGGCTCACCACCGCGCGCCGGTCGGCAGCCGCGTCACCCGCCGCCTCCGCGTCGCCGCCCCCCGTGATGGGGTTGTAGCTGCGTGTGGGCGGCCGCAGCCCGTACCGGCCGCCAGGTGAGGCGCGCGCGTCGCCGCCGCCGCCGCCGCCGCCGCCACCACCACCGCCAACGCTGCCGGCAGCGGCGCCCTTGGGCATGTAAATGGCCACCGCCGGCGGCACGCCCGCCGCCAGCTCCGCCGCCTCGTCATTCTGCAGCGCCTTGAACAGGCGCGCAAACTGCAGCGGCGACTGAGCCAGCAGCCGCGTCACCTCCGGCGTCTCCACGATGGCCAGGTCACGCAGGCGCGCGCGGAACGCGTCCAACGAGATGGTGGCAGAGTCCAACTGCGTGTACAGCGCATGCAGCTCGCGCGCCAGCCGGCGCACGCGCTCTGACTGCGGCAGGCGCAGCAGCTCGTCCGGCAGGGTGGGCGGCAGGTGCGTGCCAGCCGTCGCCTCCAGGGCGGTCCGGAACTCGTAGCTGGCGCCCACGCGCGACGGCGTCCCAAAGCCGCCACCGCCGCCACCACCACCGGCGCCGCCACCGGCACCGCCGCCGGCACCACCGACACCGACGCCACTGCCTGCCGCAGCCGCCGCCGTGTAGCTTGACAGCGCGCGGCTCTTTGCCACGTCGGCCGCAAAGTCTGAAAAGTCCACCCAGCCGTCATCCTCGATGCGGCACAGCAGCATGACGCGGTCCACGGCAGGGTGGCCAAACGCCAGCCCCTGCCGTGCAATGGCAGCCTGGAAGGTGGACGCCGGCACGCGGTTGCCGCCCGCCGCAGTGGCCGCCGCACCCGTGTTCAGCGCCGTCAGCAGCGCCTCGCGCAGCCCGCTCTCCCCACCTGCCGCCGCCGCCATGTTGACCGTCGCGCCGTTGGCGTGAGTTTGAGTTCTTGAGGTGCAGAATGAAGAATGAGGCACACTCACTGCAACAAAAATTGATTCACGCAACTGCCACCGGCTGCAAACGTGCAAATCGGTGGTAAATGAATGTATGTGCTCAACCGCGGTTGTGTTTGATTGCCATAAATTGCGGGCGCCAAGTTGGCACATTGTCGGTGCACCACGCCGTTCCGTTACTTTTTGACTCGGGCGACGGCAGGTGGCGCGCGAAAGCACCCAACAACCGACACGAGTCCGAGTTGGCGGGTGTCGCTGCTGTCCGGCAGCTGCGGAGCGGCGCGTGGTGCACAACACGCGCGCCGCGCCAATTATTATTATGTGCTACACTTGCATTGTGGCAGTTAAGACGCTGTGCTGATTTCAACCGATTACACGTGTACGTCGCGTTGTGGAGCTATCTTGTACCAGCACCGATAGCAGGTCACCGACTCACCGTAGTCGCCATGTCGTCTGCTGGAGGGAGCACCGCTGCATGGGCGGCGAATGCGGCAGCGGCATTTGGGCTGATGCGGCGCTGGGCAGCTGATGCGGCAGGTGCACCACTTCCGCGCGCTCCCTTTGGTGATGGAGTGGTACATGTGCCGCCGCCGCCGCCGCCGTCAGAATCACCAAAAGGTGCCTTAGCGGATGGCATCACAACAGCAGGACCCGCGCACCGACGCGGTAAGGGTGCTGCCGCTGCAGCTGCTGCCATGGTGGTTGCAGCTGCTGCGGTGACGGAGCACGCTGCAGTGTCCGGTGTGAAGCGTCAACGGAGTCGGGCGGCCACCAAGGAGACATTAGGGGGTGGCGTGGAACATGCCGCCGCGACTGGCGGCACTGGCACTGGCGCTGACCGTGCAACGGCAACGAAGCAGGGGAAATGCATTCATGGCCGCGAACGTCGCTATTGCAAGGAGTGCGGCGGTGCTGGCATCTGTGAGCATGGCCGCCTGCGCTACATCTGTAAGGAGTGTGGCGGGAGCGGTATCTGCAAGCATGGCCGCCAGCGCCGCCGCTGCAAGGATTGCGGTGGGAGCAGCATCTGTGAGCACGGTCGCCGTCGCTGCGACTGCAAGGACTGCGGTGGGGCCAGCATCTGTGACCATGGCCGCGTGCGCTACGGCTGCAAGGAGTGCGGCGGGAGTAGCGTCTGTGAGCATGGCCGCGTGCGCTACAGCTGCAAGGAATGTGGCGGGGCTGGCATCTGTGTGCATGGCCGTCGGCGCGACCGCTGCAAGGAGTGCGGCGGGGCCGGCATATGTGAGCATGGCCGCCAGCGAAATAGGTGCAAAGAGTGTGGCGGCGCCGGCATATGTGGCCACGGCCGCGTGCGCAACAACTGCAAGGACTGCGGCGGGCCCGGTATCTGCGGGCATGGTCGAACGCGCAGCTTCTGCAAGGAGTGCGGCGGGGGCGGCATCTGTGAGCATGGCCGCGTGCGCAGCGTGTGCAAGGATTGCGGCGGGGGCGGCATCTGCGAGCATGGCCGCCAGCGCTACTACTGCAAGGAGTGTGGTGGGGGTGGCTACTGTGAGCACGGCCGTCTGCGGTACTACTGCAGGGAGTGCGGCGGGGCTGGTATCTGTGAGCATGGCCGCGCCCGCTACGATTGCAAGGAGTGCGGCCTCCGCGACTCTCACTCGTGATCCAAGCGAAGTAACGGAATACTAGGGCCCTAAAGTTCTACTAACGAACGCCGCCAACGTGCCAACCAATTTAAAGCTCTTCCCACTAATTAGTCCCACCCGCTAGGAGCGGCAATGGCATCTGCTGCGGCAGCCAGCGCGGTGGCAATGCTGCTGCCAGCGGCCGCCGCCGCAGGTGCGGACGTGGCAGCGGCACGCCGCGGCTTCTTCACAACAACGACAGTGCCGTACGCATCCGCGTCATCATGCGTTGCCGTCACACCGCCCGCATCGCCGCGCATTAGCGACTCGGCAGGCGCTGCGGTGCGAGGCGCCGCTGCTGGTGGCGGCGGCGGCGGTGGTGGTGGTGCCGTCTTGGTACGCTTTGCAGCGCGCTGCTCCTTTGACGCAGGCGCAGGTGGTGCTGGCGGCGCTGGCGGTGCTGGTGGCGCCGCTGGCTTGGCAGAAGGGCGCGGCGGTGCCGCGTCAGCAGAAGCAGGCGTCTTTGGCCGCTTTGCAGGCGGCGGCGGTGGCACAACCACGCTTGCCTGCCGCGGCGGCGGCGCTGGAGCGGCGGCTGCGTCGATCGGATGGCGCCGCTTGGAACCGGCGGCGGCGCCGTCCCGCTGTGGCAGTGGCGGCGGCGCAGCGGCAACAGGGGCATCGGACAAGCGCGGCTTGAACTTGTCGCCTACTGCCCGCGCCTTCGGTGGCTTCCCTGCAGCCACTGCAGGTGGCGGCACCTCCTCTTCCGGTTCGCCGTCACTGTGGTGTTCAGTGGCGGCGCGGCCACGAGGCCGAGTGGGGCGGCCGTCCAGCACGGCGAGGCGCGGGCACATGGCAGAGACGAGCGCGGTGTACACGGCGGCGCCGCCGTCAATGGCCTCCACCACCGGGTTGCCGCGCAGGTTCAGGTTGTTCAGGCGGGGGCAGTCATTAAGCGGCGCCAGGTCGGCGGGCGCGGCGATGGCATTGTGGCCGGCATCCAGCAGGCGCAGGGCGGCGCAGCCGGTCGGCAGGGCGGTGAGTGCGTTGTTACCCACGCGCAGCTCCGCCAGGCGGGGGAGGGCAGAGAGGTCAGGGAGGGCGGTGAGGCGGTTGTGCGTCAGCGACAGCTTGGTGAGGGCGGCCAGGCGGTGCAGGGTGGGCGGCAGGGCGCGCAGCGCATTGTGTGACAGCACCAGCGTCGTGAGGCCGGTGCAGTGCAGCAGGTGGGCAACGTCGGTAATGTGGTTGTTGTTCAGGATGAGGGCGCGCAACGCATCGCCGCCGCCGCGCAGTGCGCCCGCTGGTACCTCCGCAATGCGATTGTGCGCGGCCGCCAGCGTGGTCAGGCGTGCCGCGCCCGCCACCTCCACCAGCGCGTGCCCCGTCAGGTGGTTGTTGCTCACCGACAGCCACGTGAGGGACGCCAGCACGCCCGCCGGCACGTCGCTCAACGACGTCAACTCATTCCCGCTCGCATCCAGCCGCCGCAGCCGCGGCTGGTGCGCCAGCTCGGCGCCCAGCGCCGTCAGCCCGCGTCCCGCTAGACTCAACACCGCGCCGTCGCCTTTGGCGTCGCTGTCGCTGCCACTGCCCCGATCGTCTTCGCTGCTGGCGCGCGGCCGGCTACGGGGCGCCGCACCTGCGTGGTCAGCCCTCCCTCTTGCCCCGCCGCTTGCGCCGCCGCGGTGAACAGGAGCAGCGGACGCCACGGGCGGATGCACACTGCCTGGCCGCCAGCCACCAGTCGGCCCACCGCCCCGTCCGCGCCCCCGCCCGCCGCCCCTTCCTCCTCTACTGGTGGTCACCCGCGGCAGCATGGTGACATGAGTCGCCACACGGCCACGTGGCAGCTGAGGAGAGGAGCAATGCTGGGCAAAAATAATTGCGCACAGTGCATGTTACGCACGCGGAGAATCGACAAACACACATATAGCGTTACCATCGCATTATTGCGCGTGTTGCATTTGTGTTTCATCGGCGGCGTTGCATATGCACCCCACCCCTTTTCCCTGCTGCCTCTCGTGGTGTCGCTCCCTACTCCTCTCCTCCTCACTCCGGTTTCGACGTTCGACACACCAGCAACAGCAGCTATCAGGAGGGGTGGTGCTGGGGCGCGCAATACTACAGCGCTCACTGACACCACTGCTACTTGATAGTAGCAACGCAGATAGGCGGGGTGTGTTTGGTTGCGATTTGTAGTGTTGCTGCACCATCACTTCCCTTGCCCTCACCCACCCTCACTCACCTCCCCCGCACCCTCCCCGCGGCCAACGGCATCATGGGCCGCTGGTTTGTGCCCATCCGGTCCAAGTACGGCCTGTTTGCGGTGGGCGTGCTGTACTTCACGGCACCCGTGGTGGTTGGCTACGGCATCATGCAGGTGTCCAACTGGGTGGCAGCCGGCAACCGCGAACGCTTGCTGGCGTCCATCGAGGCGGCCAAGGTGCGCCCCCTTGCGGCGACCCCTGCCGCCCCTGCGACTAGTGCCACAGCTCGTGCCCCCGCTCCCGCGACGGTTGGGCATTAGGATCACTTAGTACGCCTGGTCGGGATGGCGGCGAGTGACAAGGTGTTCCTCATTGCGCCGGTGCCGCCGGCACCACATGCGCCACAGCCGCCGCCGCCGCCGCCGCCCGGGTTCGAGTGGGTGACCGCCGGCGATGCCACCGCCACTGCCACCGCCGCCACAACTGCAGCCGACCTGTGGGCGGCGCTGATTGGCGACGCGTTTGGTGACAGCGTCAGTGACGCCGTCGCCAGTGCAGCGTACTACACCGACGCCATTGCGCCGTTCCTGGCGCGCCAGCCCGCCGCCTGGCTGCTGCTGCGCCACGCCGCCAGCGGCGAGGTGGCAGGCGGCGCGCTGGCGTGGTGTGATGATGAAGCCGCCCCTGCTGCAGCAGCGGCAGCGGCAGCGGCCGCAGCGGTAGCCGACGATGCCGCCGCCGCCAGCAGCCTGGGGCGGCTGCATTGGGTGTGCGTGCGACCGGCGTTCCGGCGGCAGGGCGTGGGCGCCGCCTGGTGGCAGGTGCAATGGCATACCACGCTGCGCGTGGTCGCCACTATGTGTACCTTGCCAGCGAGCGCGTCCGTGCCGGCGCACTGCGCATGTACGCACGCGCCGGCTTTCGCGTCATCGTTGCCGACGGTGGCGGCCGCCGCCCAACCGCCGCCTCCGCCGCCTCCGACTTCCGCTCATCCTCATCATATTGAGTGACGCCATGCAGTTGTGAATGACAAGATGCATGCAAACGCCACGCCCCCTTTGTTGGTCTTTCATTAAATTGTAGCAGCTGGTGTTTGAGGTTGCTGGTGGAATTGTGTTGGTACAACTGTTGACACCACAAATTGTACAGTCCGCGTCACGTGGTGCGGTAAGTGCAGCCGCATCCCACGTCGTCACAAAGGAAGTCACCATCAAAATAATTGGCGCGGCAACGAGTTCGGGCAGGAAAGGGGTGCAACAATTAAAACAAACTGAATGCGCATGAATCGCGGCAGCAGTGCAGCACGGGACAAGCGCGGTGGGGCGCTGGCATTCTTGTGCGTGTTCGTTGGAAGGTACACCAAGTACGGTACCGGTAACGCGGACTCCAAGTGGGCGTCCCCACAATAAATATTACAATGGCGCCGGCCGTCGGCCGCCGACCGCAATCAGCAACAACGCGCACGCTGGCATGTGGGGTTGCGCTGGGGCAAGGCATTTATAACATGTGGCCGCCGGCGGTAATTAATTAGAATGAGAATGGCAAATGGGCAAGTTTTACACGCCGCCCGGCTGCTAGGGCCAGGCTCGCCGCGTGGCCAGCTGGCGCTTCAACAGCAGCAGCGGTCGTCGCCGGCCCACTACGTCACAGCCACGCGCGTGTGCGACCCAAACGACGCGGCAACCAATGCATACAAGTACAGCGCAGCTCATGCGCCGGTGTTGGTAGTTGGGGAGGGGCAGGGACGTGTGCGGCACTGGGCACGTTCTGGCACAGCCACACCGACATTCTGCGCGAATGTGCAATCATCACGCCCGCCTGCGCGTGGCGTCCACGCGCCCAGCAAGCCCAGCGCCCCCGCACAGCGGTGACACAGGTCACACTGCAGCTGGGCTACGTGTCAACGCCGCCCGCTGCGCCCGCTGCACGTTGTTTGTCGTGGTAAAGGCGTTTGAGGCGGTGCGGGGCTTTTTTTCCAACCGCCGGACGCACCCCCACCCTGCACACAACCCCCGCCGCCGCGCCGCGCGGCGTATCGCGCCCCTGCCGCAATTTTATCGCATTGCCGTCCCCTCCGACTTCATTTTTGAAGCTGCGTTTGGGGTGGTGCGGGTGCGTACGCCACGCGCAAATATTTTATTTTTATCGCCAACGGGCCGTCGGTCCCACATCCTCCTCCCCCGCTGCCCTCGTTTTCAGAGGCAAGCAGCCCGCGCGCCCCTCGAGCCAGGCTGCCTGCGTGGCATTTCCTCAGGGCTGCAAGGCAGCAGCTGCTGGCAGTCGCGGTGGGTGCCGGTTAATGCACGCCGCCGTTGGCACGAGAAAACAAGCGACGGCGTGCCTGCGCGCGGCGCGCCACACATAAATCACGCACGCCAGGTACGGGAGTCGCGAGGCGCGGGGTGGCGGATTTTGTGTGCGGGGTGCGTTGCCGCGTATTTTTTTGGCGAACATGGCGCAACACCTGGCGAGGGGGGGAGACACTATAAAGTGCGAGGCTGCTGCATCCCGTGGGTCAGGCACGGATGCATATTTGTGTGCCACATCAACGGCGTGCCGCCCAATCACTGCCGCCGCCTCCACGCTACCCCACTGTGCGGTTAATTTAATATTTTATGCGCCGCTAACTGTGGGGCGCTGTGCCACGGCAGCGTGCGGGCGTGGCGCGTGACGCGCGGTATCCGTGGCGCGGCGCGGGAGGCGACCACGTGTTTGTTGAACAACTCAACTACAGTACCAGCTGCTGCAGTCACGCACGCCACGCACACACACCACCGCGCCACGCACCCCCCACCACACCCCTCGCAGTAGACGTCAATAGCGCGCGGTAGGGTGTGCACGTTGCGGGTTTGAGGTTGGTGCACGTGCGTGTGTGCACTAACTAGCTAACGTGTTGAGGTGCGTTTCAGCCTCGTCATCACTGGACTGCACGCCACCTTCGTCGTCAGACGTTGATGCGTCCTTCGTGTACCCCACCTGGATATAATACTACTTTCTGCACACACACACGTCACGAAAATAAATAACACCGCCACCCACCGCGCAGCATCCAAGTGCACGCACGGCGGCATGGCGACGGGTGAGGGCAGCGTGGCGGCGGGGGCGGCGGGGGCAGGGATGGCGACGCGGTGCTACACTGAGGACGGGCGGCAGGTGGAGCTGCTGGAGGGGTTTGACGACTCGCTGCACCCGCCGCACCGCGGCCGCGCCGCGCGCACGGAGCCCACGCCCACCCGCCTCTTCTTGGATGCCACCGTCAACAGCGGCGAGGACGACATTATTCATGTGCGCATGGGCTCCGTGGTGGCCATCCAGGCGCCGCGCCGCCACCGGCCGCACATTGCCATGGTCACCGCCATCTTCCTGGACGCCGGCGTGCCGCGCTTCCGCGCGCGCTGGTTCTACCGCGCCGCCGAGACGCGCAAGGAGCTGCTGCCGCCCGGCAGCGACCAGGTGCGGCGGTGCGGCGGCTGCGGCCCCCGGGGCGTACCGACCGATGTACACATACCTGCACTCATTACTCCCCCTCCCGCCGCCACCGCGTGTGCAGCAATACCTGCTGTTCCTCAGCCCGTGGGAGGACGACACCACGTTTGACGCGCTGCGCGGCACCGTCACCATGTACTGCCTGCCGCTGGGCACGCGCATGGAGCAGGTGGTGGCGCCGGTGGACGGCGGCGTGGAGGACGACTACCCCTACTTCTACTGCGGCGGCACCTTTGACCCCTCCGCCGCCGACCGCGCGCAGTGCTTCGGCGCGGTGCAGGAAAACATTCGCCGCGCGTACCCGCTGCCGCCGCGACTGTGGCGTGGCGGTGGCAGCGGTGACTTTGCTGGCATTGCTGCCGCCGCTGCCGCGGCCGCTGCTGCCGCTGCCGCCGCCGCTGCGGCGATTGCCCCCGCACCTTCCGCGACGGCCGCCGCCACCGCACCAACAAACGGCAAGACCGCGCCGCCGCCACGGGCTGCAGCCGTGCCGCCCTCCGCTCCCACGCCCGCGTACGCCGCCGCGCATGCGCCCGCCGCCGCGCGGCAGCTGGCGCCCGCGGCAACGCCAAAGGGGGCCTGGGGCACGCGTGGTGGTGGCGCGGCTGCTGCCCGTGGCGGCCGGCCGCGCAGGTCATCCATAGATGCCGTCGGCGGAGTCCGCGGCGGCCGACCAACGGCAGCGGCAGCGGCAGCGGCGGCGGCGGCAGCGGCAGCCGCGGATGACGACGACCACCGACACTACCCGCGCGGCCGGCCACGCATTGTGCGCACGGATGAGGGCTTACTGCGGTACGACATCCTGGGCCAGCTGCCGTGGCGCAAGTGCGCGCTGGACGTGGAAGACAGCGAGGAGGCGCCAAACAACAAGGTGCGGGTGGGTGCCGAGTACAGCGCCGTCGTGCCGCCGGCGCTACCCACCCTGCCACCCCCACCGCCCGCTTTCCTACGGCCTGAGACGGTGCTGTTACGCCGCCCCGCTGCCACCGCCGCTGCTGCCGCCGCCGTCGATGTGCCGCCTACCTACCTGCGCCATGCGCGCCTGCTTGTGGCGCACCTGCTGCCGGGCATGCGCGTTGGCGCGCCGCACCCGACCGTCCGCTCCGCTGCCGGTACGCCGCGTGTGTGGCCGGCGGTGCTGGTGTCGTGGGCAGACGGCGGCGACCGCGGCGCGGTGCTGGCGGCGCCGCTCTCCTTCCAGCCGCGTCCGTGGCCTGGCGCTGACCCTGCCGGCGTGGACGCAGTGCCGCCGCCAGGGGTGGCGGTGGTATCGTTCCTGGAGGTAGCGCAGCTGGTGGCGGTGCCGCTTGCGTCACTGCATGTGCACGACCCCGCGCTGCGCCTGCCAGAGGCCGCGCTGCTCAGCGCGCTGCACAGCGCCGGGTTCAACGCGGCCGCAGCGCTTGCTGCGCTGGCGGACCGCGTTGCCTCGTTGCCAGACGCGGGCGCGGGTGCAGCCGCCGCTGCTTCCACAACACCAGGGCAACCGACACCTGTGGCGGCTGCCGTGGTTGGCATGGCGGGGGTGGCAGAGTGTGCCGCACTGCCGCGCTGCCGCCGCACTGCGGCGCTCGTCAGCGTGGTGCATGGCACAGAGGCGGTGAGCTGGAGCGAGGCGGAGCAGCAGGCGTTTGCGCACGGCCTCAACCGGTTTGGTAAGAACTTCCACCAGGTGGCCACCGCGGTGCGCACCAAGACGCCGCAGCAGTGCGTCGGCTTCTACTACCGCAACAAGCACTTCCGCATGGTGGTGGCGGGCATCGGCCACCGCTCCCTCAACCCCACCCTCACGCATCGCGACCGCGTGGCGGCGTACGCCTCCCGCGCGGCGGCGCGTGGGGAGGAGGGCGGCGGCTCCGCGCGCCGGCGCAACCGCCGCATTGACCAGTCCGTCATCTCGTTGGCGGACACCAGCAGCAGCAGTGGCAGCGAGAGTGATAGCGATCATGACAGCGGGAGTGGGAGTGGGAATGGCAGCGAGAATGGGAATGGCAGTGGTAGTGGGAGTGGGAATGGCAGTGGCGGCGGCAGCGACGGTGGGAGTGAGCGCGACAGCAGGGGTGGCGACGGTGGCGTTATGCCCAAGGAGGAGGCTATGAGCGCCGTGGCGGGCATCATCCCTGCAGTAGTTGTACCAGCAGCCGCGGCGGCTGCCGGCGCCGCGGTGGACGACGCCATGGCCGCGCCGCCACCCGAGCCGGCGCCCGCCGCCGCTAGTGCGGGAATAGTTGGCGACGACGACTCCATGACTGGCTCTGCGGCGCTGAAACTCAGCCCGGCGGCGTCGCTGGAGGAGAGCGGCAGCGTGGGTGTAGTGAGTTTAGCCACGTACCGCCACCCCTCGCCGCCGGGTGGTCGCGAGGCAGCTGCAGTGGTGGGCGGCAGCGCGGGCGACGACAAGCGCGACGGTGCTGCTGCACCTGCTGCTGCGGATGGCAAGGCCACGGCTGACGTAGCGGCGGCGGCGGCGACGGCTGCAGGTGATGAGGATGCCGACAAGGACGAGGGCGAGGACGAGGGCGGCGATGACGAGGGCAGCGATGACGACGAGGGCGAAGGTGGCGTGGAGGTCATATACGGGAGTGACGAGGAGATGACCGACAGTGGGCGGCTGGTGGTGGTTGTCGACAGTGCCAGCACGCAACCCTCTGGCAGTGGCAGCAGCGGTGTGGGCTACGTGGGCGAGCTGGCAGCCGCCAATGGGGTGCGCCGGCCTCGTGGGCGGCCACCCGGTCGGTGGGGGGCCCGAAATGACAGCCGCGGTCGTGGCCGCGGCGGCTGGCGAGGTGGTGGCGGCCGTGGGCGCGGGCGCGGGCGGGGAGGCGCGCCGCGTGGACGCGGCAGGGGTGGGCGGCGTGGCAGCATAGATGGCAGCATGCGCGGCAGCGGCAGCGGCAGTGACAGTGACGGCAGTGAGAGCGGGAGCGACAGCAGCGGCGACGCATGGCACTCGCGGCCCGCCAGACCCAGCAGCAGCCGCTACCTGGCAGCGGCTACCACATCTGCCGGCGGCGCGGCTGGCGAGGTGGGCGAGGGGGACGGGCGTGGCCTCCGCATGTCACACCGCCTGGTGCTGCGGGACCGGCAGACGGTGGCGGCGGCGCAGCAGCCACGCGTGTCCGCCAGCGAAGTGGCGGCGGCGTTGGTGACGGTGGGGCCCGGCAGCGCGGCGAGCGGTGCCACCGTGCCGGCCGCCGTTGCCATTGCACATGCTGCCGGGGAGGCGCGGTGGTGCAACACGTGCAAGCGGTCGGCGCTGAATACGCAAGTGTGCTGCAACCCGCGGTGCGCGCAGGCGCAGTGTGACGCCTGCTTCCGCCACGCCGTCATGGCGGCGCACCCCAAGGACGCCCGCCCCGCCTGGAAGCTGGCACGCAACAACTCGTGGTGGACGTGCCTGCGCTGCTGCCCGCCGCGCGCCACCGCGGCAGAGACGGCGGTGGCGCGGCACTGGCTGGCGGTGTACGACGCGCTGGAGGCGCTGCGGGACGAAGAGGACGACAGCGACAGTGGCAGCGACAGCGGAAGCAGTAGCGGTAGCGGCCTGCGTGAGGGACGCCGCGCGGGCTCCACCAGCGTCACCAGCGTCACCAGCGTCACCGACTCTGACGACTACACCAGCAGCACCTCGTACACCTCCACCTCGGAGGCGGGCGGCGCCAGACGGGGAAAGGCGCCGCTGGGCGGCGCAGTGGGTGGCAGGCGCGTTGGTGGTGGTGGATTGCCACCACCTACGTTTGTGGCACCAGCGGCGGCCCAGAAACGGAAGCGGGAGCCAGTGGTTGCTGCTCCCCGCGGGGCACAACCACCCAACTCCGCGCCCCGCACACCCATGGTTGCGCCGCCTATGGGGTTGGCGACAGCTGGCAGCAGCGGTGGCGGCGGCAGCAGCGGCGCGCAACCGGCCGCCGCCGCGGCTGCGATCCCGCGGCTGGCGCCAGGCAGCCAATCGCTCCCCCAGCAGCGCGCTCCCCGTGCTGCCGCGCCAGTGCCGGCGCCACCACGGCCGCGGCCGCCGCCGATGCAGTTGCCGCTGCCGCGGCCACCGGCGCCGCCGCCGCCGTCGATGCCATCGCCGCCACGGCCATCCCACGTGCCAGCCGTGGTACCCTCGCCACAACGGTGGCTACCCTCCGGCATGACAGTGGCAGTGCCCCCGCAGCGGCCACCGCCACCCATGCAGCAAGCGCCGCCACCAGCTGCAGCGTTTACCCACCCCTGGGTGCCGGTCATGTCCGCGTACGCGCCGTTCATGTACGGCTTCCCGATGGGCACCCCGGTCACTGCGCTGCCGCCGGGCATCGTTGCCGCCTTGATGCCGCCGCCGGGCCCAACCGGCGTCTCCGTGTTGCAGGCCCTGGCGCCACACCCGCCCGCCACAACACGGGTGCCGCCGCTGTCGCTGCCGTTGTCCACACAACAGCCGGCACCACCCGCACCGACCCTGTCTGCCGTTCCGCGCGTTGCAACGCACCCGGCCCCTGCGCCCCGTGCTCCGCCGCCCCCTGCAGCCAGCAACGTGGCGCCCCGCCCGCTGCCGGCACCTGCCGCACAGCACCGGCCCACAGCAGCGCCACCGCCACCGTCTTCCACAGCACTGCCGGCACGAGTGTGGGTACCAGGGATGCCGCCGCCACTGGTGCCTGCCGCCGCCGCCACCGCCGCGCGCGGGGTGGCGCCCGGCCGGCCGCCTGCTGGCGTGGTGCCCGCCGTGCGCCCACAAGTGGGGCCGGCGGCGCCGCCTGCCGCGGCCGCCGCGCGGCTGGCGCCGGCACCCATGGCGCCAGCGCCACCCGTACGGGTAACGCCGTTTTCCACAGTGCCGCCACCCGTGGTGACGCCCCCCGTGCCGCAATTCACGTCGCTGCTCCCACCTCCGACCGCGGGGCCGCGTCTGACAACGCCGGCATCACCACCACCCA
>Ga0066256_1003712_pt1 | contig 14436 bp, 13 predicted proteins | sample ThiBio_1000_biof_FD_87107 | JGI IMG/M metagenome (GOLD analysis project Ga0066256, IMG submission 87107) | Wastewater bioreactor microbial communities from Cape Town, South Africa - Thiocy_expt_1000_biof (version 2) | ecosystem: Engineered > Bioreactor > Thiocyanate-remediating >...
TGCTGTTACAGCACAGCATTTCAATGAAATTTCGGCCCTGATTAATCAACCAAGGATGGAGCATGCATCGGTTGTTACGGTGCCTTCAACAAGCAAAAATTGGCAACGCTGGGCCGTGGCGGCCGCGTCAATTGGAGGTTTAGGCTCTAGCGCCTGGCTGATGATGCGGGAAAGCCAACATAATGAAATAACCGGAATTGCAGCAACAGCTAACCCGGTTATCATTGACTCCATTTCTAAAAACACGGGAACTGCTGACAACCTTGCCAGAACAAGCGCGGACACAGTTGCCAAAGTTTCAGCGGAGAGTTTGAGAAAGCCCCAAACTGCGAAAGCCGTGCCGGATGCCGCCAGATATTCTGCGCCCATTTCACAAAAAACTGAACAGGCAGGAGCTGTGACATCAACGGCAAGCGATGTCTCTGCTGTACGAGACGAGGTTGTACAACCGGCCGCCCGGGCAAATACACCGATAGCAGCTATGAAAACAGAAGAATTTCAGAATAATCAACCTGAGGCGTTTAGAAAAGATTCCGCTCCTCTGCAATCGAACGCCAGGCCTATGGCCCGATACCGGGGATTTGGCGCGAGATCGTTTAACGGCAGGGGTATGAAGGAAAATGGGAGGCCGCTCGCCGGTGCTTCGACCTTTTCCGCCATTATACCTACGGTGACAAACCTTCACGGCGATTTTCATTTGTCTCTACCCGTTGCTAAGGATACAACGACCATCAATATCTCCGCTTTGGGTTACGAAAACAGCATTGCGATGCTAACCGCCGGGAAAAACACAGGGATCGTGCTTCAGCCCAGCCAGGCAAAAATGGATGAAGTTGTGGTTGTGGGTTACGGAACGCAGAAGAAGAAAGCGATGGTTGGAAGCATTAAAAACCTGAAGGCAGATACACTTTCTACTACGGCGTATCCCTACCCGGACGGCGGCTGGGAAAGTTTTTACGACGACCTTATTGCTGAGCTTGGCGTGAACAAATCGAGGGCAGATAAATTGCTTCATCTGAAATTTATAGTTGAAAACGGTATTCCATCAGATTTTGTAATTGTACAAACACCTGATATGGCAATTGCGGACCGGGCTATCGCAGCTATTAAAAAAGGGCCACGCTGGAAAAATTTTAAAAACAGGGCCTACGCCGAGGTGAAACTAAAGGTTGAATAAACCAGTGTGGCCGAACCGCCAGACGAAATCAACCAAACTTGCTCAATATCCCGAACGGCAACCACCCACAATTTCTATCTTTTTTCGATGTCATAAAGTCAGCCTCGTTCACCTATTCCATTCGACACTCAGAAAAACAATGATGAAAAACACACCCTCACCCTTCGGTGCAAGGGTAGGGGAGATGTAAAAAGTAAAAGCCAGCCGAACTTAAAAATCTAATACTATCTAATATTTTACTTTATGTAAAAGCACTGGCTTTTTGTTCGTTTGTTTCAAGCAGGGTATTATCATCCGGTAAAAACGAGAAAAAGGGGTTACATTTTAAATAGAAAATATTTATAATTTATTTATTATAAACCATTTTACTTTAGTTTAATAATTATACAATACTGTATATCATTATTTTATACAATATATAATCAATGAAATTCACCGAACCTGAAATATTCAAAAAGCATCCAAATTATAGGCATATTTTAATATATTTTTTATTTGTATAAAACACTTAATATATTTATAATCAATAATTTTGTAATTTATTTTAAACTAAATTTATGAGTATCATTTCAGCAGACCCGCAAATGATGGTATACCAAATTAATTAGTACGAAAAATCGGTTAAAAAATGAGTAGATAAATTCTACGCAACAAAAAATAGTTCAAATTTAACAGGCTCCTCTCCTTTTCGTTTTGATGCATTCGCTATCTTGCGACCTTAATTTTTTAACCCGCAGATAATGAAAAAAAAGTTTTTGGTTTTTATAGGCATGGTCGTTTTATTAGGGCTGTTTCTACCCTCTTGCATGAGGTATGAGGATATTACATTTCGCGGAATCGGGAACGTGAAAATCGGAAAAATTGGCATGAACGAAAGCACGATGGAAATGGACCTGGTATTTAACAATCCCAACAAAATGGGGGCAACTTTGAATACCGCCCAGGGAAAAGCCTGAATTCAGGACGTACACGTTGGGGATTTTCTACTGAACAAGGATGTTCAAATTCCCGCTAAAAGTGATTTTTCGGTGCCGGTAAGGTTATCGTTAAACCTAAAAGATTTGCTTAAAAATTCCCTGAGCCTCCTGCTTCAGGATTCTGTAAATATTAAAGTTGACGGGAATGCCAAACTCAGCAAAGGATCATTGCTTAAAACATTCCCGTTGAAATACAGCGGTAAAAAATCGTCAGAAGAGTTATTAAAAGCTTTAAGATAAGAATTACTGCAACCCACAATTTTTTGGATAGCCGATTAAATTACAAATCCAAAAACTCATTTAGGCTACCGTCCCACCCCAACCCGCAGGGTCTTCCCGCCAGCTTAAAAGATGCGGTTCGTCTTCCGGCTTAACGAGTCCCCTTTCTTTAGCCAGCTCAAGCAAAACCGGGTAGTTGGTAAGTGGGAAATACTTCAAATTACGAGCTTCAACGGCTTCGCGAGCCACTTTAAAATCATAGGTAAAGATGGACGCCATGCCAATAACGTCTAACCCCGCCTCAATGAGTGCATCTACCGCCTGCAGGCTGCTTTTTCCGGTACTTACAAGGTCTTCCACCACTACTACCTTCTGCCCCGCCTCATAGCGGCCTTCAATCTGGTTACCAAGTCCGTGATCTTTGGGCTTTGGGCGAACATAAATAAACGGCAATTTCAGTTGGTCTGCGGCCATGGCCCCCCAGGGGATTCCGGCTGTGGCAACCCCGGCGAGCAATTCAGCATCAGCAAATTCCGAAAAAATAGTGTTACACATCTCGCTTTTAATAAAATCCCTCACAAACGGAAAGGATAAAATGCTCCTGTTATCGCAGTAGATAGGGCTTTTCCAACCGCTTGCCCACGTAAAAGGGGTTTGAGGGTTGAGCTTTACGGCATTTACCTGTAATAATTTTTCGGCTACAACTTTTGCATCGTTCATGATTGCTGTTTAACTTTAGGTGCGAAAATAGTAACTTGAAAACAAAACGATCAATCCAAAGCTAAAATCTTCATGTACTTAAAAATTTATATCAACAACAAGCCTTTGTATTTGTGTGATGAACTTAACGACCCGCTCAACTTACTCATACATAATCCTGATAATGTTTTTATTGATGAACTGGATTCCCACGCAGTGAAAGCTATGTTGCGCGAAATGCAACTGCCCGAAATAGAAACAGGTATTTTTCTGCACAACGACATTGAAAAACTGAAAAAGGCCTTCTTTAAAAAATTTGAAATTATTCAGGCCGGTGGCGGGCTGGTTCAAAACGAACATAAAGAAATACTAATGATCTTCCGGCGGGGATTCTGGGACCTTCCCAAAGGCAAACTTGACGAAGGTGAAACCCTGGAAGAATGCGCCGTAAGAGAAGTAAAAGAGGAAACGGGGCTGAAAACCATCCAACTCAAAAAATTGTTAACCGTCACCTATCATTCTTATAATTTGGGCACGCACCATATCCTCAAAGAAAGCCACTGGTACAACATGAAAGGGAATAGCGCCGAAAAACTTGTTGCGCAAACCGAAGAAGATATTCATGAAATAAAATGGGTGAAAAAAGAAGACCTGCCCCTTTACACCCATCTCACCTACCCTTCCCTTTTAGACGTATTGGCTTTTGCGGGATAATTCTTTTAAACTTCGATAGGCTGGGGGCCGCAGTATCATTCTGATTGCTTGCGAGGAGTTGCATAACATTTTTACCTGAGTTTCCTTGAAATTTCCCGGGGCTAAGTATCTTCCGCTGGCGGGAGCGAGGGTGGAACCCATATCCGGCAAGACTTATTTTTATATTTTCTATTAGCTATTTTAGATTCTACATTGATTACATTTACCAAAAAACATTATGAATACGAAACTAAGAATGGGCATGATTGGCGGCGGCAAAGGATCCTTTATAGGAGCCGTGCACCGTATCGCAGCCAATATGGATGGTTTGATTGAGTTGTGTTGCTGTGCACTGAGTTCAAAACCCGACATCGCGCTTGAATCAGGTAAAGCACTTTTTTTGCCGGAGGAGCGAATATATTCCGGTTACGAAGAAATGATTGAAAAAGAGAGTCAGTTGCCGGAAGAAAAGCGTATGCATTTTGTTTCAATTGTTACGCCGAACCATGTTCATTTTAAACCTGCAATGATGGCTCTTGAACGCGGTTTTCATGTGGTGATTGATAAACCAATTGCATTTAGTTTGGACGAAGCAAAACATTTAAAACAAAAGGTTGAGGAAACCGGTTTGATGCTTTGCCTCACCCATACGTACACAGGCTACCCAATGGTGAAACAGGCGCGCAAGTTGGTTGCCGACGGCGTTTTCGGGCAGATAAGGAAGATTTGGGTGGAATACCCGCAGGGCTGGCTGAGCCGGCTTTCAGAAAAGGATGGTAACACACAGGCGGAATGGCGCACCGACCCCGCAAAAAGCGGTAAGGCAGGCGCTATGGGCGATATAGGAACCCACGCTGCAAATCTTGCCGAATACATTTCTGGCCAGAAAATTAGTAAGGTTTGTGCTGATATCAATATCGTAGTTCCCGGACGAATGCTCGACGATGACGGTGCAGCGCTGCTGAAATTTGACAAGGGCGCGAGCGGGGTGTTAATTGCCAGTCAGGTTGCTTCGGGCGTAGAGAATGCTTTGACAATAAAAATACACGGTGAAAAAGGAGGCATTGAATGGCACCAAATGGAACCCAACACCTTATTGGTAAAATGGTACGATCAGCCCGCCCAAATCTATCGTACCGGGAATGGCTATTTAGATGATGTTGCAAAAAGAAACACCCGCACACCGGGTGGCCACCCTGAAGGTTACCTAGAAGCATTTGCAAATATTTACAGAAATTTTGCCTGGGCGCTTGAGGCTAAACTAAATGGTACCGAACCGCGCGAAATTGATTTCCCAACTGTTGATGATGGGGTACGTGGCATGGCGTTTATTGAAACTGTGATCGCCAGCGGACAAAGCGACAAGAAGTGGTTAGATTTTGAGATCTGACAATTGGCTCCTTATAATACTAAAAAACCGCCGGGTTCCGGCGGTTTTTTTGATGCTTAAAATGCTTGCGGCAGTAATACCTGGTCTATTTTATGCAAAACCCCGTTAAGGTAATGCTGATCGCTTGTACCGCCCGGTTCCGGTGCCGGATTGATCGCGATATTTGCAGCGGTAGCATTTGCAGCGCCCTTAACGGTTGCCGCTGCCGCCATCGGCCCTGCCATCGTAACTTTTAAACCAACGCCGGGGTGCGCCGCAACTGCACCATTCAACAATGTTGGGAAATTAGCCTGCGTAGTTGGTAAATTATTCAAAAAGGCCCTTGATCCCAAAATATGATACACTACAATTCCCTTCACGTTTGTTGGTGTAAGCACCCCCGAAACCGCGGGATGGTGGAATATTCCCACACCGGCGCTTGTAACCAAACCCTGCGCCTGTTGCAATGTAGCATTACCGGCGGGCGCACCCTGCCCAACCATTGACTGGTAAATTAGTCCTGTTAAAGTAGCTTGAAAAGCTGCGTCGGTAGGAGCAAAAACCGTGAAATTAGCGCCAATATTTTGAAGGTAGCCTGTGAGCGTTTCGGCAGCCGCAACACCTTCATCTGCCCGCGCAATTGCCGCTTTTAAATAAGTCAACTGGGGGTCCGTGTTTATTCTGTCCCAAAGGTACCGCTGCGGCGGCGCTACCAAAGCTCCCGTTTCGTACATTACGCCATTTCCCGCATTCACTGCCGCACTTGTTACCGGAGCATTGTTAACAAAATTTCCATTTGTTTTTGACGGAAAAGTTGTCAGCCTCAAAAGTGCACTGATTTGCGGCGCAGGATTCAACAGCGATGGATATTGAAAATTAGGGAAACCGGCAGGAATTGCTGCGAAGTCAACTTTTTGAGGAACGACATTGTATCCTACAATCCCCGCTGCGGTTGCCTGGGTAAAATTTGCACTATTAATAAACCCCAGAAAGTTTGCATCGGGCGCTCCCGAAGGAACGGTGCCGCCGGTAAGTGCAGTGATCGCCTGTTTCACCGCCGCGTTCGAAGGCACAAACATTGTTAATGTTCTTGTTGAATCATTCAAGGTTGCACTCATACCTGACTTAACAACAACGGCGTTGTAGAGGCTATAATTACTATTTGCCGCTAAAGCAGTTGCCAGGCCGGGAGAAGGATTTGCCCCAGTGGTAATATCAGGAAACTGTTCTACGTCTTTATTGCAGGCGGTAAATAAAAGCACGGCCAGTAAGCTAAAAAGGCCTGTAAATATTTTTAATCGTTTCATTTCAGATAAATTTAAAATTTTCATGAGGGATTATAAATTGTAACCTATTCCAACATAATACAAGCCGCCCACTTGTGCATTACCAATTGCGTTTACGTAATATTGATTGAGCAGGTTGGTGCCACCGATTTTAACAACTGATTTTATTTTTGGGAACCGGTAACTAAACTGGCCATCCAATGTGTTGATTGGAGGCACCTGCCCGTTAGCAAAATCACCGTTATAAAAATAAGTATCCTGCCACCTGTAAGTGATGTTGAAGGAAGCCCTGTTTTGAGCCAGGAATCCTGTGTTGGCAAAGGTTGCGTTAAACCTCCATTTGGGAGAGTTGAAACCCGACTCAAACTGTGGAGGAACTTCGCTCAAATTATCCGAGGAAATATTTGTGGCGATGATAAAGTTTTTCGGTAAACGATAATCGAGGCCCAAACCGAAACCATAAGTTTTTACGGCCCCCGGAACATTTGAAGGAACTGAAAATATTGTAGCAGTACCCGCTACTACATCAGCGGCAGTTGGCGTTCCACTTCCCTTTTTCTGCACTAATAACGATCTGGTTAAAAAGTTAGTGTACCTGCCAAAATAGCCATACATGTCAACCAAAAGCTTATTGTCGGCGAACAGCCCTTTATAACCTGCTTCAAAAGAAGAAACCGATTCCGGCTTATATTTTTTACCATCCCACTGAACCGTTCTTCCTGCTTGTAACTCTGTTAAATAATAAACCGGGTTAGTATCAAAATGATAAAAACTCGTGAACGACTCATCACCGCCAATTAGCCAGGTATTTGCCCCAATAAATAGATTGATGAACTGCTGCTGGGTTGAAGGGAACCTGTACGCCGTTTGATAACTTAAACGAATGTTATTATTCTCTGCCAGTTTTATCAGCGCAGTGGCGCGGGGCGTAAACCTTCCGTCAAAATTTTGATTCTTGTCATAACGTCCTGCAAGCGTCAATTTCACCCGGTTCCAAAGGTCTTTACTCGCCTGGATATATGCGCCAAATTCACCGATTCCGATAGTGCCCGAGGAGTCGGCGAAGAGCGTTCCTTCAGAATTCAAAACATATTTTTTATAATTTCCACCAACTAAAAGGTCCAAAAACTCACCCGTAAGATGTGAAAGATTGTACTGCCCTTCCAGCATATACAAATCTGTTTTATCTACAAACAACCCGCCGCCGTTTGAGATGGGAATAGCGCGTACACTGTCAAATATTCTTTTAAATTGAGCGCTACCTGCTTCCGGCCTGCCCATATCCGCGATATTTCTTGCCGCAAGATGTGCATCATGATCGCTTGCCCCGCCCAGCTTTGCATTCAAATAAGCCTGGCCGTATTGCGCATACCAGCCCGTGCTTCCGGTGCTCGCCTTCCAGGCTTCGTTGGTAAGCCGCGTTGTCACAGTTGCGTTAAAAGATTCTCCTGCATCTTCCTGGGTAGTGTAGGCTCTTAGAAACCAGTTTTTGTTATTGAATTCAAGTTTGTACTGGCCCATCTTCATATTCTTTAAAGAATACCGGTCGCTACCCGTATAAACCGTGTTTCCGGTACCCCAGTTACCGGCGAGAATGGCTTCGGTGTTTGGAGTGATCATATAATTTAATGATCCGCTTAATTTAAAATTTATTGTTTTAGGATCAATTATATCAATTTCATTATACCCGGTTCTTGAAACATTAATTGGGCTGCCCATAAGTGTATTTATATAAGGAGCCAAAAACGGCGCCTGTTGCGCCACGCCTGAAAGAACCTGCCTGATATCAGCCGTGGTTTCATCACCGTAAACATTAATACCATCATAGTTTGGATCAGTGAGCCTGGTACCGGGCTTAGCCGCTCCGTCTGTTCCGATGCGCGAATAATTTCTGTAATCCACACCCGCCCAGTCTTTGGCTGACAAGTATTCCGATGAGATTTTAAAAGCAAATTTTTCACTCACTTTGTGTCCCCATCTTAATGCATAATTATTGAACCCGCTTGCAGGCCTTTGTTTGCCGTCCACGTGCATCACTCCTTGTTTAACTTCAAACGAAAGCCCCTGGTATTTAAATGGGTTTTTACTATTGATGACAAGTGTTCCGTTCATACCGCCCGGCCCGTATAAAACTGATGAGGCTCCGGGCAGAAGCTCCATATTATCAACATCTAATTGGGTAAGGCCAATCACACTTCCTACCGAAAAATTAAGGCCGGGAGCCTGATTGTCCATCCCGTCCACTATTTGGTTAAAGCGCGTGCTGCCACTCACATTAAACCCTCTGGTGGTTGGCGTTTTAAATGTTAAAGATGAGGTAACCATATCCACACCTTTTAAGTTGGCCACCACATCGTAGAAACTGGGCGCCGGTGAGTTTTTTATTCGCACATTACTCACCCGCTCCACCGATACCGGCGATTCCAACGCCCTTTCTGACATTCTTGAGGCGGAAACAACAACTTCCTGGCTGAGGTCAGTTTTTGGAGTGAGCACAACCGTTTTATAGGTTTCGTCTGTCACGGTCATCTCCACAGATTCGTAGCCGATGGACGAAAAAGTTACTGAGGTTGGAAACCCCGGGATGTGTAGCTCAAACTCGCCATTAGCTTTTGAATAGGTTCCGCGGTCGATCCCTTTAATTTGAATCGAAACGGCAGGAATTCCCTCATTCGTTTCACTGTTTTTTACAATTCCCCTGAAATGCAACTGCTGGGCATTTGCAAAACTAAAAACACAGCATGCAAGCACCATTATGGCGCACAATCGGATTAAAATTCTCATAATAAAATTTTTGTTCTGATGATTTACGCTGTTAAAGTAACATTTGTTAGTATTATGGCAAAAAAAGTTTGCGAATTATTTTTGGCTTAAAAAATAGCCATCAGGCTGAAAGCCATCAACAGTTGCTCTTATAAAATGTATAGATCAATATTCCGAAGCGTTAATTGTATGAACCGCACCTACCCTCCTCAACTCACCTGTCGGGAACTTTTACACCTTTCAACTTATCCATAACTTCGCCGCATGGCAAATTTTAATTTTAAAGGGCAAACTGCATTTTATAAAGGCAAAGTAAGGGATGTTTATACCATAGAAGATCAATGGCTGGCAATGATCGCATCAGATCGCATTTCGGCATTTGACGTGATTCTGCCGCGCCCAATTCCGTTTAAAGGACAGGTTTTAAATCAAATTGCATCTTATATGCTGAACGCCACAAAAGATATTTGTAAAAACTGGCTGCTCGAAACGCCAACGCCTAATAGTTCTCTCGGTTATAAATGTGAGCCTTTTAAAATTGAAATGGTGGTTCGCGGGCATTTAACAGGCCATGCCTGGCGTACTTATCATTCCGGCAAAAGAATTTTATGTGGCGTACCACTTCCGGATGGCATGAAAGAGAACGAAGCATTTCCCAGCCCCGTGATTACGCCGAGTACAAAAGCTGCTGAAGGCCACGATGAAGACATCAGCAAAGAAGAAATTATAGCAACGAGCCTTGCATCTGAAAGCGACTGGCAGCAACTCGAACAAACTGCGCTCAGCCTTTTTAAACGCGGCCGGGAACTGGCCTTGAAACAGGGGCTGATCCTCGTTGATACGAAATATGAATTTGGAAAAATTGGTGATGAAATTATTTTGATGGACGAGATTCACACACCCGACAGTTCCCGCTATTTTTACGCTGATGGTTTTAAAGAAAGACAAACATCGGGAGAAAAGCAAAAACAACTGAGTAAAGAATTCGTGCGTGAATGGCTGATTGAAAACAATTTCATGGGAAAGGAAGGCCAGCAGGTTCCTGAAATGACGGATGAATGGGTGAACACCATCTCACAACGTTATATTGAATTGTACGAAAAAGTGATCGGTGAAAAATTCATTCCGCAAATTGTGAGCAACGAAGAACAGTTTCAAAAAATATCCGCGGCGCTGAATCATATCAACAGCCTAACATAAAATATTCTAAGCAGGACAAAAAAAAGGGGCCACCTTTCGGTAAGCCCCATATATAGGGAACGGACAAACACCCCAAGTTGTTATTTTATATTCACTCTTCCTGCCTGGCCAGCCTGGCTCTTAGGAATCGTGCGATTCTTGAATGATATTTTATCAATTGTTCTCACAAAACCATAGTTGTCATTATAGTAGTAAAGCGCGTCGTATGCTTCATCACGAGAGGTAATATTTTCAACAACGTAGATATTAGCGTTGAATCCTCCGGTTCTGTTGTAAACCCTCGACTGTCTTCCCTCAATGAACACACCTTCTAAAATCTCGCCTCTGTCAGGCCACAACTGTGTATTTGTGTCCCTGCTTTCTATAATGGCATAGGTGTTATCTGCATGATATTGGATTATTGAATATGGAGTGCCATTCTCGTAGTCAACCACACTGGCTGTCTCGTAATCATTTTGATAATAATCTCTATTCTTGGAACAACTTGCTAAAACCACTACCGCAAGTATTGCAATAAGTGAAAAATTCAGAAGCCTTTTCATTGTGATGGATTTAAGATTTTAAAAAATTTGTTTTATACATTCCCTTTTCTGAAATATAGAAGATATTCTGTTTAAATAGTTTGCAGGCGATTTGTTAAAAAACAGATAAATCCCCTTTCACTGGTATTCCAAAAAGCTTGCAAAAAATTGCCGACGTTTCGCAGGATAAGTTTAAGGTGTGAATGGTATCTTTACGCACAATACAGAAATCATAAAGATGAAAAGATTTTATCCGCTTCTTTTAGCAGCCGTTTTGTTTGCCTCCTGCACGCCAAAATATTATCTGTTTGTGGGCACTTACACGGGCAACAATATTCCCAGTAAAGGCATACACGTGTACGATTTCAACAGCAAGACCGGAACCGCGAAAGAAATAACTAACGCGGCTGCAGGCAACCCTTCATATCTTGCAATCAGCGATAACGGTAAATTCGTTTACAGCGTTAACGAATCTAAAGACGGTAAAATATCATCTTTTGCATTTGACAAGAAGGCTGCCCAACTTACACGTTTAAATTCTGAAAGCAATAACGGCAGCGCGCCGTGTTATGTGGCAATTGATAAAACAGGCAAATGGTTGTTCGCGGGTAATTACGGCAGTGGCGACCTTACTGTACATCCCATAAACGCTGACGGCACCATTGGTGCGATAAAGCAGCTTATAAAACATTCGGGCAGCGGTCCTGATAAAAGCCGGCAACAGACTCCGCATGTGCATTGCACGTATGTTTCGCCGGATAATAAATTTTTGTATGTCCCTGATCTTGGTATTGATAAAGTTATGATCTACCCTTTTAACGCAGCCACCGGAACGCTGGATGAAAGCCGTGCCACATTTTACAAAGTGGATGCAGGCGGCGGGCCCCGGCATATTACCTTTACAAGAGATGGAAAATTTGGCTACCTGGTAGAAGAAATGAGCGGCGCGGTTGTGGCGCTACGCCGTGAAAATGATCAGTTGATAAAGCTTCAGCGGGAAAATCATTTACCTGCGGGAGAAAAAGGTGCGGGTGCCGATATTCACTTATCGCCGGATGGAAAATTCTTATATGCCTCCCAAAGAAGCAATCACACCATCCAGATTTTTAAAGTGAACAAAGCTGACGGCCGGTTTACATTCATCAGTTCACAATCCACATTAGGAAATTTTCCGAGAAACTTCAGCATCGACCCCACGGGGAATTTTTTAATAGTGGGCAACCAAAACTCAAACAATTCGGTCATTTTCAGGGTTAATAAAAATACCGGCCTCTTAACGGCAACGGGCAATGAGATTAGTTTGGGCAAGCCTGTATGCCATGTGTGGCTGAAAAAATAAAATGAAATAATGAGGAATTTGAATCTTTATATTTTAGCCTGTTTCGTATATTTTTTTCTTGTGGGTTGTACACATGCCGCTGCGCAAACCTTATCTGCACAAGAGTTTGCCCGGCAAATTGATATTGCATCCAACGCGGTAATTTTAGATGTTCGCACAGCTTCTGAGTTTAACGAAGGCCATATTAAAGATGCGGTGAATATAGATTTCAGAAACAGTGATTTTAAAAACCGAACGGATAGCCTCAGCAAAAACAAACCCGTTTATATTTATTGCCTCAGTGGCGGCAGAAGCGCCAAAGCCGCGTCACAACTGCGTTCACAGGGATTTGACGTGTATGAACTAAACGGCGGCATGTTAAAATGGCGGGCCGATAATTTGCCGGAGGAAAAACCATTCTTAAACAAAAGTTCGGGGATGACGCTGAATGATTATGCCCACATCATAAAATCTGACCAAAAGGTTTTAATTGATTTTTACGCCGAATGGTGCGCCCCCTGCAAATTAATGGAGCCTTATATTTTAGATTTGCAGCAATCGGGGAAGAACGGTTTGAAAGTTGTTCGCATAGACGTTGATAAAAATCCCCAGCTTGCAAGGGAACTAAAAATTGATGCGTTGCCTGTGCTGCACTTTTATAAAGCCGGCGATATAAAATGGGGATATGTGGGTTACCTCAGCAAAAAAGCGTTAATGAAGAAAATGCGCGATTAGCTTTTTGATGTATTGATCTCCTTCAATTCCAAATTCCTGATGTCAGTCAATTTCATCACAACTTCCTGCACCCTGTTTTTGGGAATGCCAATATCCATGATGCAAAATAATTGAAGTTCCTGTTTTAAAATTTCGCAGCCGTTTTGTTTTATAACCATCATCACATCATTCATTTTCGTATAATCAAATTGCAAATGATAATTAGCAAGAACCGGCCTTCTTACAAGCGGTATAACCTGCAAAACCATTGATGCCGCTGACTTATAAGCATTGATCAAACCCGGCACGCCCAACAAAGTACCACCAAAATACCTCACCACAATAATCAAAACATCAGTAACATTTTTACTATCGATCTGGCCAAGTATCGGCCGGCCCGCCGTTCCTGAGGGCTCGCCATCATCACTTACGCGAAAATCATTCATTGTTGTACCAAGCCTGTAAGCAAAGCAATGATGATTGGCTTTGGGATGTTCCTTTTTCGCAGCCGCAAGAATTTCCTTAAACTGAGCAACGGATTTAATCGGATAAGCCAATGCCAGAAACCTGCTGCCTCTGTCTTTAAACTCTGCCGTTCCTTCGGTATCAATTGTATTATAATAATCAAAATCCTGCATTCCTGTGCTTAAAAAATTCAATCCTGTCGTTTAAAATAAACTGCTCATTAATTTTTTCGGCATTCAATAGTTCCGGCGATCTCAATCCGGAGCATACCGTAAGGTTTGTGTTGGTGATAACGCGCGCCTCATCCCACAAACCCGCATCAATAAAGGGTCTCAGGGTTTGCCTGCCACCCTCCACTAAAATGCTGCTTATCTTTTTTTCGTATAGCTGAGCAATTATTTCCTGCAGAAAGTTGCCGTGATTTGCCTTCAAATAGACCACTTTACCGTCATCGGAACTTCTTATAACATTAGCTACTATTACTTGTTCGCCCTGCTGAAACATTCTTAAGCTTTCGCTGCAGGTAAGGATCAATAATGATTTTTACCGGAGCTTTACCCGGCCACAGCCTGTTATCGAGTAGCGGATCGTCGGCTACAGCCGTGTTTGCGCCAACCAAAATCGCCGCTTCTTCAGTTCTCCATTTATGCACCAGCCTGTTGGTGATTTCATTTGAAATGAGCAAGCGGCTTTTACCACCCAAGGCCATAAAGCCATCAGCGGTTTGCACCCACTTTAAAACAATATACGGCCTTTGAAGATTGTGAAAAGTAAAAAATCTTTTATTGAGTTCAATGGCTTCTCTTTCCAAAACCCCTTCCGTTACTTCTATTCCCGCAATTTTAAGTTTCTCAACTCCCCTGCCGTTTACTTGTTCAAAACTATCGCGGCAGGCCACAACCACGCGTGGGATTTTGTGTTGAACGATCAAATCAGCGCAGGGCGGTGTTTTACCAAAATGAGCACAGGGTTCTAATGAAACGTACAATATTGATGATGAAATAAGGCCGGGTGCATGCTGCAAAGCATCATTAA
>Ga0066256_1003719_pt1 | contig 14418 bp, 16 predicted proteins | sample ThiBio_1000_biof_FD_87107 | JGI IMG/M metagenome (GOLD analysis project Ga0066256, IMG submission 87107) | Wastewater bioreactor microbial communities from Cape Town, South Africa - Thiocy_expt_1000_biof (version 2) | ecosystem: Engineered > Bioreactor > Thiocyanate-remediating >...
GATCAAGTCGCCGCCATCGGCCGTGTTCGGTGTCGAGGAAAAGGATCGCGCCTGGGTCGATTCCAAGATCACGCCGCAGCCGATCGCGACCTTCACCGAAAAGGTGACTTACACCGGCGGGCGCGAGAAGATCGCGCGCAAGAGCTACATGCGGGCGCTCGACTACAAGAGCCCGACATTCGACGCCAATCTGGCAAAGGCCAAGGCCGACAAGTCATGGCAGACGCATGAATTCGCGTGCGGCCATGATGTGATGGTGGCTCAACCGCAGCAGCTCGCCGAACTGCTTCTGAAGGCGTAAGCAGACTCTCTGCCGGTACGGCGGCCGCGATGCGCAGACCATCGCGGCCGTTCGCGCGGATGAATCAGGCGAAGCGGCTACGCCTTGAACGCCGGCAGAACGAAGATCGCGACATTCACCGCCATCGCCAGGGCGAAGGCCGCCGAGCGCAACGGCGGCCTGTTGAAGACATAGAGCAATGCGTGGGCGATGCGCAGCAGGATGTAAAGCGCGGCAAGTCCGTTCACGATTCCGGGTGATACGCCCGACGTCACCGCGATGATCACCGCCGCCGCGAAGATCGGAAACGTCTCCAGCGCATTCTGATGCGCGGCATAGGCGCGGCGCTGTTTCGGCTGAAGCGTCTCATAGTCCTCGCGCGGATAGCGGTTGTCGCTGCCCGAGCCTGTCTTGGCATATTTCGCAAGCGCATAAGGTATCAGCGCCGCGATCAGCACGCACCAGTAAGCCAGCGGCATCGGTTGTTCTCCGTCGATAATCTTCCGCGACTCTCGGTGGCTTTGCGCCGCGCTGTCAAGTTGCGGAACCCGGCGCGCGCAATTGGGATTCACCGGAACATCCCTGCCTTGCATCCGTTGTCGGTCGAACCATCGAAAGGACAAACCATGGCCACCACGACCAACGACGCCGATCGCGTGTGGGAGCTTGCGCAAAAAATCTCCATCGCCATGCTCACGGGCTGGGATGGCCACAACCTGCATTCGCGCCCGATGGGCGCCCATGTCGTTCCCGACGAGAACGCCTTCTATTTTCTGGCTGACAGGCGTCACCACAAGGACGACGACATCCGCAACTATCCGACCGTCTGTCTCGCCTTCGCCGATCCCGGCAGTCAGACATACGTCTCGATCACAGGCGAAGCGGCCGTGTCGGGCGACCGCGGCAAGATCAAGGAGCTTTGGAATGTCTGGGCCAAGGCGTGGTGGGATTCGCCCGACGATCCGAACATCTGCGTGCTGAAGGTCACGCCGCGCGAAGCGGAATACTGGGATGCGCCCGGCAAGATCGTCAGTTCGGTCAAGATGGCGGTCGCAGCCGCGACCGGCAATCGTCCCGACATGGGCGAAAATCGAAAGGTCGCGATGTGATGCAGCTCCCCGGAGATCCCGGCGTCGATCCGCCGGAAATTCCACCGCCGACTCCCGGCACACCCACCGAGCCGCCGCAGGAGAGTCCTCCGGGCGATCCGCGCCCGGAAGTGCCGGTGCCGGTCAACGATCCCGCTGAGCCGGATGCGCCGCGCGAACTGCCGCCCGATCAGCCCGACGAAACGCCGGGACCGGGCGGTCCCAGAACACCGCCTGTCAATCAAGCGTCACATTGATGCGGCGCGATTGCGCCACATCATGCAATTGCCGTTCAAACCGATTAACGTGCATTCATTCTCGCGCGCCGATTCGCGTGTGGAATCAAAATAGTTGGCGCACCAGCGAGCTTCGCCACATTGCTGCCGCCTAATCACTATCGGCTGATCACGTAGACATGATGCGACGACAGCGCCGGATGACATCCCGCAAATCATACGGCGCTCCCTTTTCTTCTCACTGTCAAAGGGCCCCATGAAGAACATTCGACTCATTCTGATGACGACCACCGCAATCGCTGCCGTTCAGCTTTCGCATGTGCCGGCGCATGCCGAAGCATCGCTGCCGGGCGCATCGTCATTCGTCGTCGCACAAGCCGCGCCTGCCGATCCGAACGCACAGAAGGGTCCGCCCAAAGGACCACCGCCGAAGGCAGCGCCACCTGCCGCACGCCCAGCGCCGCCGCCGGCCGCGCGCCCTGCACCTCCTCCAGCGGCACGCCCTGCACCGCCCCCTCCGGCTGCGCGCCCCGCGCCGCCCGCACCTCCTGCCGCGCGCCCCGCACCGCCTGCGCCACCCGCGGCCCGTCCTGCACCTCCGCCGCCACCTGCCGCGCCGAAGGCTGCTCCGCCTCCACCCCCGGCAGCGCCCAAGGCCGCGCCACCTCCGCCGCCCGCGGCTCCGAAGGCTGCAACACCTCCGCCTGCCGCTGCGCCGAAGGCTCCGCCTCCGCCGGCCGGAGCAGCGCCGCATGCGCCGCCTCCAGGAGCGGCACCGCACACACCTCCTGCACCCGGCGCCGCGCCGACGCCGCCCGCTCAGGGACGGCCGGCACCTCAACAGGGCGCTACGCCTGCAACGCCGCCCGCCGCCGGACAGCGCCCGCCGAACGCACCGCCGGTCGCGCCGGGCGTGCGCGATGTGACGCCGCAACGCGCGCCGGATTCAACCGCGCCCGCACCGGGCCAACCGCCTGCTCCGGGACAGCCCGGCGGGTTTGGCGATCGCCGTGGCCAGCGCCAGGGTCCGCCGCCGGGCCTTCCGGCCGGCACGCCCGCTGCGCCGGCCACCGCGCCGATCGCGGCGCCGCTGCCGCCCGCGCCTGCGGTTCAGGCCGCGCCGATTCCGATCCAGAAGCCCGGCATGCGTCCGGTCGGACGGCTGGATGATTTCCGCGGCCAGCGCCAGGAACGCACCGAAGGCGGCCGCACCATCATCACCGAACCGGGCCGCGTGATCGTGCGCGATCCGAACGGTCAGTCGTTCGTGCGGCACAACGACGTCGATCGTTTCCGCTACGGCGCGAAGGACGTGCGCGTCGATCGTCAGGGCAACGACAGCCGCACCATCGTGGTGCGGCCCGACGGCACGCAGATCATCACGCTCACCGACGAGCGTGGCGGCCTGCTGCGCCGCAGCCGCCGCGGACCGGACGGACGCGAAGTTGTCATCATCGACAACAGGCGCCATGGCGGTCCCGGCTTCGGAGCCGGACTTGCCGCCGGTGTGGTCGCGGGCGCGATCGGCGGTTACTTCGTGTCGCTGCCGCCGCCGGTGCTGCGCATTCCGCAGAACCGCTACATCGTGGAAGCCGACGGCGCGCCGCCGGACCTGATCTACGACACGCTGATGGCGCCGCCGGTGGATCGCATCGAGCGTCCCTACACGCTCGACGAAATCCGCTACAGCCCGTCGGTGCGCCAGCGCATGCCGTCGATCGATCTCGACACCATCAACTTCGAAACCGGATCGTGGGACATCCCGCCGGATCAGGCGGCGAAGCTGCAGGTGATCGCGGACGGCATCAACCGCGCGATCCAGCGCAATCCGCAGACGGTGTTCCTGATCGAAGGTCACACCGACGCGGTGGGCAACGACGTCGACAACCTGTCGCTGTCCGACCGCCGCGCGGAATCGGCAGCGGAATTGCTGACCCAGCAGTTCGGCGTGCCGGCGGAGAACCTGACCTCGCAGGGCTACGGCGAACAGTACCTGAAGATTCCGACCGACGGGCCGGAACGCCGCAACCGCCGCGTCACTGTGCGCAACATCACGCCGCTGCTCAACGGCGGCGAGGCCAACGCGGCGCCGCGCTAGGCGCAGCACCCATCACGACAATGCGATGGCCGGGACACTGTCCCGGCCATTTTTCTTGCAGGCACACAAGCCTGAATATGATTTATCGAGATTGAAGTAAGTCCGCTCGTCCCCGCGAACGCGGGGACCCAGACTTCAGCGGCTGGATTCCCGCTTCCGCGGGAATGAGCGGAAGAACATCGCTTCAGTTTCCAAGGAATCAAATTCCAGAATCCACGCCATGACACACACTCCGATCCACCATGCCGCATCCGCGGGCTTTGCCGCCAAGGCCGACGACTATGTGCGCGGCCGCCCCGATTATCCCGATGCCATCGCGGACTGGTTGCGCGACCGGCTCGGACTGCGATCCGGAACCACCGCCGTCGATCTCGGAGCAGGCACCGGGAAATTCACGCGCTATCTCTTGCAGACCGGCGCGCATGTCATTGCCGTCGAGCCGGTGAAGGAAATGCGCGCAAAGATCATCGCGGACTTGCCCGAGGCCGATGCCTGCGAAGGTACCGCGGCATCGATCCCGTTGCCTGACGGCAGCGTCGATGCGGTGACCTGCGCGCAATCGTTTCACTGGTTCGCCACGCAGGATGCACTTGCCGAAATCCATCGGGTGCTCAAGCCGCACGGCAGGCTTGGCCTCGTCTGGAACATCCGCGACGAGAGCGTGGACTGGATCGCGGCGCTGACGCAGATCATCACGCCCTATGAAGGCGACGCACCGCGCTTCAACAAGGGAACATGGCGCAATGTGTTTCCGTTTCCCGGCTTCACGGATCTGCGGGAGGATCGTTTCCCTCACGCGCATACCGGCTCGCCGGAGGACGTGATCGTCAACCGCATCCGCTCCACCAGCTTCATTGCGGCGCTGCCGCCGGACGAGGAAGCGAAAGTGGTGGGACAACTGCGCGCGCTGATCGCGGCAACCCCGGCGCTGGCGGGCAGGGATGTGATCAGCGTGCCTTACGCGACTGCGACGTATTGGGTGGAGAAGATCGCGTAGCAGGGCTGCGTGATAAACTAGACTCGCCTGATCTCGGACGGAGAAATTAGATTCACTTGGCCGCCGACGTCGCCTTTCATACGTAGCGAGAAGCCACGCTGCAAATAGCTTTCGATCTGGTCTTCGCGAACCGAGAGCTGATTCTTGGCGTGATGTTTGACGTCACCCATAGCGGGATCGGCCACGCGAAACAGTCCGTTGGGATAACGGTGCGGCCTGAAGATTTCGCCGTCGGGCCCGACGCGTTCCCAGCCCATATGCAGCACCCCGCTTCCGTTAAAGCACTCCCGCCCCTCAGCCCTTGTCGCTGTCGAGCTTCGGAATGTGCGCGCCCGGCTCGGACGACAGCAGCCCGGTCTGCGTGTAGAGATCCAGCTTCTTGCGCGTATCCGAAATATCGAGATTGCGCATGGTCAGCTGGCCGATGCGGTCGGCCGGTGTGAACGCCGCGTCCTCGACCTTCTCCATGCTCAGCCGTTCCGGCGCATAGGTCAGGTTCGGGCTCTCGGTCTTCAGGATCGAATAGTCGTTGCCGCGGCGCAGTTCGAGCGTCACTTCGCCGGTGATCGCGCCCGCCACCCAGCGCTGCGCGGTCTCGCGCAGCATCAACGCCTGCGAATCGAACCAGCGGCCCTGATAGAGCAGACGGCCGAGCCGCATGCCGCTGATGCGGTACTGTTCGATGGTGTCTTCGTTGTGGATGCCGGTGACAAGACGTTCATAGGCGATGTGCAGCAGCGCCATGCCCGGCGCTTCGTAGATGCCGCGGCTCTTCGCTTCGATGATGCGGTTTTCGATCTGGTCGCTCATGCCGAGGCCATGACGTCCGCCGATGGCGTTGGCTTCAAGGAACAACGCGACCGGATCAGCGAAGGTCTTGCCGTTCAGCGCGACAGGCTGGCCTTCCTCGAACCGCACCGACACCGTTTCAGCCTTGACGGCGCAGTCGTCGCGCCAGAACGGCACGCCCATGATCGGGTTGACGATCTTGATGCCGCTGTCGAGATGTTCGAGATCCTTGGCCTCGTGCGTCGCACCGAGCAGATTGCTGTCGGTGGAATAGGCCTTCTCGGCGCTCATCTTGTAGGCGAAGCCGTGAGCGGTCATGAACGCCGACATTTCCGCGCGACCGCCGAGTTCGTCGATGAACTGCTGGTCGAGCCACGGCTTGTAGATGCGAAGCTCCGGGTTGGGCAAAAGGCCGTAGCGATAGAAGCGCTCGATGTCGTTGCCCTTGTAGGTCGAGCCATCGCCCCAGATGTTGACGCCGTCTTCCTTCATCGCGGAGACCAGCATCGTGCCGGTCACGGCGCGGCCGAGCGGCGTGGTGTTGAAGTAGGTGATGCCGCCGGTCGAGACATGGAAGGCGCCGGACTGAATCGCGGCGATGCCTTCGTGCACGAGTTGCGTGCGGCAATCCACAAGGCGCGCCTTCTCGGCGCCGAACTCCATCGCCTTGCGCGGAATCTCGTCGTAATCGGCCTCATCCGGCTGGCCGAGATTGGCGGTGTAGGCGAAGACGCGCGCGCCTTTCTGCTTCATCCAGAGCAGCGCCGCGCTGGTGTCGAGGCCGCCCGAGAACGCGATGCCGACGTTCTCTCCCTTGGGAAGGTTTTTCAGAATCGTGCTCATGGGACTTCCCTTCAGGCAATTTCGTGGAACGGCGGAGGTGCGGGACCCCACCGGGATCGGACCGGCTTTCTATAGAAAGATTGGCGGGCCATGGGAAGGCCGAGGCCGCGCCGTGAATCCGATAGTTCGTGCCCCGGACGCGGTGCAGCGCCCTTGCGCTGCTCCGCAGAGCCGGGGCCGCAAAATCGGTATGTGTAACGGTCCCGGCTCTGCGATGCTAACGCCGAAGCGTTGCATCGCACCCGGGACACACGAGGCACTATGACCGTTTGCTGGGAGCCGCTTCATCAGCTCCCGGACGGATGCGCGGCGACGGGCCGATATCGCGACCCAACCGCTTCTGCCGCCAGCGATAGCCGGGCCAGGCCAGGCGCGTCATCCATGCATCGACACCGGCGTCGGTCAGCCGCGTGGACGGCCAGCGATAGATCAGCGCATAGAACAGCCAGGTCACCAGGAACGCGGCCGTGCCGGAGAACAGCACATCGGTGAAGAAGTGTCCGCCGAAGGTCATGCGCAGGCCGCCGGTCAGAACGCCGAACGCGGTGGCGGCGACATAGGCCAGCGGCCGCCATGCGGGCGGCGTCAGCGCGGCGGGCGCATAGGTCCAGAATGCCGTCGCGCCCTCGCCGGAGAAGAACGAGCAGTTCTTCGGGCATGCGCCGCGCGGGTCCCACCACGGCTTGAAGTCGAGCTTGCCGTTGAACTCCGTCACCGTCACCGGACGCGGGCGGCCCCAATAGCCCTTGAACACCACATTGGAGAGCACAATGGCGGTGAGCAGCATGGTCACCAGCAGGAACGCCATGGCGCGGCCGGACATGATCAGCGGCTTCACCGGACGGATCAGCTTCACCACGAAGGCGACGATCGCGGGCGCGACCAGCGCCCATGCGATCCACATCGCGCCGTCGCGCGCGATCACGGCCCATGTGCTGGCCTTCAGCGGGAAGGTCTTGGTCGCCGCGTCATAGAACAGCGCCGCGATTTTCAGATCGAGTTCGGGATGAAGAGCGAACAGCACTCCGAAAAACACGGAGATCGTCAGCGCAATGATGAGGCCGGTGCGGTTCATGGCCGGTGTTTAGCCGAGGCTTGAAGTACTGAAAAGGCCCGACCGTCATTGCGAGGAGCACTTGCGACGAAGCAATCCATCTCTGACGCGCGGCGCATTTTCATGGATTGCTTCGCTTGCGCTCGCAATGACGAAACAGAATCAGCGCGGCAGCGGCGGCAGGGCGGGCGGAGGCGATGCCGGCGGCACGTCGCGCCACCTGCCGGCGTTGCGCCCCGCGATCAGCCAGTAGACCACGCCGCCGAGAATGCCCGCGCCGACCATCACTTCGAGATGCCGCCGCACGATGCCATTGAAGGTCATGTTCACGGTATCGAACGGGATGAAGCCGAGATAGCAGAATAGTCCCGCCAGCGCGCCACCGACGGCATAGGCCAGAACATGGCGGATCGAGAACACTTCGGTGATCAGCGCGATGATCGCCGCGGGCAGCAGCGCGAAGCCGCTGACGAGCACGAAGCCGAAGCCGAGAATGAGATTGATCGCGCCCTGATCGATATCGACCGACATGTCGGTCATTTCCGGGAAGAAGATGGCCCACAGCACGACAATGCTCGCCACCAGACATGCGGCGCAGAAGCCGATGATCACCGCGAAGAACCGTCCGATCAGAGCCATGACTTGTATTCCGCCTGTCTGTCATCCTTCGAGGCTCGCCAAAGATGGCTCGCACCGCAGGATGACGCTATTTGCTTTGACCTCATCCTGAGGAGCGGCGTTTTCGCCGCGTCTCGAAGGATGAGGTGACACACTAGTCCGTCATCGCCATGGCGCGTAGCGCCTGCCGCTCGCGCGCGGAGAGCTTTTCCGTTTCCGATTTCAACTGCCCGCAGGCGGCGAGAATGTCGCGGCCGCGCGGGGTGCGCACCGGCGACGAATAGCCCGCGTTGAAGACGTATTCCGAGAATTTCTCGATCTGCTCCCAGTCCGAGCATTCGTACTTGCTGCCCGGCCACGGATTGAACGGAATGAGATTGATCTTCGCCGGGATGCCCTTGAGCAGCTTCACCAACAGCCGCGCGTCATCGAGCGAATCGTTGACGCCCTTCAGCATCACATATTCGAAGGTGATGCGTCGCGAATTGGACGAGCCGGGATAGGCGCGGCAGGCGTCCAGCAATTCCCTGATCGGATACTTCCTGTTGAGCGGCACGAGTTCGTCGCGCAGTTCGTCGCGCACCGCATGCAGCGAGATCGCCAGCATGACGCCAATCTCGTCGCCGGTGCGCGCGATGTTCGGCACCACGCCCGACGTCGAGAGCGTGATGCGGCGGCGGGAGATGCCGATGCCCTCGCCGTCCGACACGATCAGGAGCGCATCGCGCACCGCATCGAAATTGTAGAGCGGCTCGCCCATGCCCATCATCACGATGTTGGTGACGAGGCGGTTGCCGTTCGGCGTCTCGCGATCGACCCAGTCGCCCAGACGATCGCGCGCCACCATCACCTGCCCGAGAATTTCTCCGGCGGTGAGATTGCGCACCAGACGCTGCGTGCCGGTGTGGCAGAACGAGCAATTGAGCGTGCAGCCGACCTGCGAGGACACGCAGAGTGTGCCGCGATCGGTTTCGGGAATGTAGACGCACTCGACCTCATGGGCGCGGCCGACGCCGTCGCCCGGCAGGCGCAGCAGCCACTTGCGAGTGCCGTCATTGGAAATCTGCTCGGTCACCACTTCCGGGCGGTCGACTGTGAAATACTGCTCGAGCTGCGCGCGCATGTCCTTCGACACGTTGCTCATCTCGGCGAAGCTGCGCGCGCCGCGCACATACATCCAGTGCCAGAGTTGCTGGACGCGCATCTTCTGCTGCTTTTCGGCGACGCCGATGCCGCCGAGACGCTTCGCCAGTTCCTCGCGCGACAGCCCGACCAGCGACGGCTTGGCCAGCGGCACGTAGGTTTCAAGGGCGGTCTTTTCGAGGACGCCGGAGGCTTCGATCACGGTCATGGCACTATGTATCTCGGGAAAAGGGCAGCCGCACAGGGCCGCAAACGGAACCTCAGGCCCCGTAACCCGCTATATAGAGGCAATACCGGACAATTGCGACCGTCTTTAACGGCGGCATTCCTGGGCCAGCTTGTCCAGCGCCTGGGACAGGCCCTTCAGCGGGAAAGTGTCGATGGTCTCGGTGCCCTTGGCCGAGACGCCCTTGACCACCGCATCCGCGCCCTTGCGCAGCGCCTCCACCAGCCGGTCTTCCTCGGCGGCGTTCTTGATCCAGAGCCCGTCGCCCTGGGTGTACATCGCATAGCGGGCGCCGCCGACCTCCACCGAACCCTCGGAGCCGGGCTTCAGGGGGTAGCCGATCATGATCGAGACTTCGTTGGTGACCTTCTCGCCGGGGCGGGTCGAGATGAAGGCATAGGACGCGTCGCGCGGCCGATTCGGCGGATTGGTCTTCGAGGAGCCGGGCTTGGCCAGCGCGAAGCAGACCTTCTTGCCGTTCGGGGTCGCGGTATAGGCGCCCCATGTGCCGAATTGTCCGATCAGCGAGGGCTCGGCATTGCCGGCGACGGCTGGCGCCGGTTTCGCGGGCGCACCTTTCGCGGCAGACTTGGCCGAAGACTTGGCATTCGATTTGGCGGGTGCAGCTTTCGGCGCGGCCTTTGGGGTGGATTTGCTCTGCGCGGACGCAGAAACGGCAAAGCCGAAAACCGGCAGGGCCGCCACGGCCAAGATCAAGGTTCGCTGCAAGGACATCACCGGAACTGGTTCCTTCAATATTGTGACTGGAAGATGGCCCGTCATTCCGACCGGATGCGCAATAGACCGCAAACCGCTTGTTGGAAGGTTAACCCCCGCCGCAGCGCATCGTCGCAGCCGCGCGATCACCGCGTTGCACGGCTTACTTTTTCAAACATAGTTCGGCCCTGCAAGCTGATTGTCCAGATGCATTAAATCCGGCAAAAAGCGCACCTGTTTTATTGAACGGTCAGGTGTTCCGATGAAAGCCATTCTCTGCTCGCAATATTGCGGCCCCGACGATCTCGTGCTGAGCGACATTCCCGATCCGGTCGCGGGTCCCGGCGAAGTGGTGATCGCCATCAAGGCGGCAGCGCTGAATTTCTTCGATCTGCTGATGATCCAGGGCAAATATCAGATCAAGCCGCCGTTTCCGTTTTCGCCCGCTGCCGAGATTGCCGGCGTGATCGAAAGCGTCGGCCCGGGCGTCAACGATCTCAAACCCGGCGATCGCGTTGCCGCCTCCTGCGGATATAACGGCGCGCGCGAGAAGATCGCGCTGCCTGCAAGTTCATGCATGAAGATTCCCGATAATCTCGATTTCGACCGCGCCGCAGGCGTGATCGTGATCTACGGCACCGCGCTGCATGCGCTGGAAGACCGCGCCGATCCGAAGCCCGGCGAAACGCTCGCGGTGTTCGGCGCGGCGGGCGGCGTCGGCCTTGCCGCCTGCGAACTCGGCAAGGTGCTCGGGCTGAAAGTGATCGCCTGCGCCTCCAGCGATGAGAAACTTGAATTCGCGAAACAGCACGGCGCGGACCTGACCATCAACTACGCCAAGGAAGATTTGAAGGAGGCGCTGAAGAAGGCCGGCGGCGACAAGGGCATCGACATCGTGTTCGATCCGGTCGGCGGCTCCTACGCCGAAATCGGCGTGCGCTCGCTCGGATGGAAAGGCCGATTCCTCGTGATCGGCTTCGCCGCAGGCGAGATTCCGAAGATTCCGCTCAACCTCGCGCTGCTCAAGGGCTGCGACATCCGTGGCGTGTTCTGGGGTGCGCACGGGAAGCGAGATCCGGCGGCAGGCAGGGCGGCGCTGGAGAAACTCATGCGCTGGGCGGCGGAAGGCAAGATCTCATCGCATGTCGACAGCACCTTCCCGCTGGAGAAGACCGCCGACGCGCTCAAGGTCCTTGCCGCGCGCAAGGCGATGGGCAAGGTGATCTTGCATCCGTGACGTGAGTCACGTCGTCATTGCGAGCGAAGCGAAGCAATCCACGCTTGGAAAAGAAAGTTGGATTGCTTCGTCGCCATAGCGCGTGGAAGGCGCGCTAAAAGCTTCTCGCAATGACGGGCTAGACCTGACTATCTGTCTCACCCAGCCCGCGCGCCATCGCCTTGCGCGCGGCGTCGCGGTGCTCGGGCGTGATGTGGCTCGACACCATGCGGATCGCGGTGGCGAGCACCGCCGCGTCGTCGGTGAAGCCGAGCACCGGCAGCATGTCGGGCAGGAAGTCGAACGGCAGGATGAAATAGGCGATCGCGCCCAGCAGCGCCGCCTGCACATGGCGCGGCGTGTTGCGGTCGAACGCGCAGTAATACGCCGCGAGCAGGTCCTCCGCGAACGGCAGCTTGACCGCGAGGCTCTTGAGCTTGCGCCAGAAACGCCGACGCACCCGCTCGGGGTCCTTCGCGAGTTTTTCGGCCTGTTCAAAATGCGCCGTCCGGTCGGACGCCATGGTCGGTTCCCTCCGAGCGGCCGCACGTGCGGGCCGCAGGCTTTATTTAGGAACCGCCGCGCCCGTCACAAGCCGCCGCTGCGACGGCTCGCCCGCGGCGATCTCATCCCGCGATCCGGTTCATCGCTTCCGCCAGCGCGATGTCGCGGCCGGTGACGCCCCCGGCGTCATGGGTGGAGAGCACCACCTCCACCGTCTTGTAGACGTTGCGCCATTCCGGGTGATGGTCGCTCTTTTCGGCCACCATCGCGGCGCGGGTCATGAAACCGAAGGCCTCGTTGAAGTCCTTGAAGATGAACGTCCGCGCAATCGCCTCCCGGCCCGGAACCTCGGACCAGCCGTGCAGTTTCTCCAGCGCCGCGCGTCGCGCCTCCAGCGAAAGCCGTTCGACAATTCCCGCCACCATGCTCGCCTCCTGACGTTCATTCACCTGAACTTTACAGCACCCGGCCAACAGCCTCACATACAAATGCGGCCGGCAGCGTGACGATCCGCCGGTAACCATGGCCGATATGAGGCCTGCAAACGGACGGCCCGTCTGCTATGATGAGCCGAGAGCACGCGGTGAACCATGAGCTTCAGCGACATGTTTTCCAGATCTGCGGCCGGCGACGGCACCAAGCCTTCCGCTGCCCAGCCGCGCCGGCACAAGATGAAGGCCGCTCTCGTGGCGATCGCAGCCGTGCTCGCGGGCGTCGCCGCAGTGGTGGGCGGGGTCTATTACGTCAACCGCCCCGTTCATCTGCGCATCGCGGTCGGGCCTCCCAACAGCGACGACGTGAAAGTCATCCAGTCGATCGCGCAGACCTTCGCGCGCGAACGCAAATATGTGCGGCTTCGTCCCATCGTCACCGAAGGCACCAGCGCGAGCGCGGCGAGCCTCGACGCCGGAACCACCGATCTCGCCGTGGTGCGCGGCGACGTCGAACTGCCGAAGGACGCGCAGGCCATCGCCAGCATCCGCAAGAATTTCGCCGTGCTGTGGGCCATCAACACCGGTAAGAAAAAGGGCGGCGTCACCAAGATCGAACAGCTCGGCGGCAAGCGCATCGGCGTGATCGGCCGCACCCAGGCCAATGTCCGCCTGCTCAATGTCATCCTGACCCAGTCGGGCGTGAAGCCGGAGAGCGTGCAGGTCGTGCAGTTCACCACCACCGGCTTCGCCGAAGCGGTCAAGCACGAAAAGCTCGATGCCTTCCTCGCGGTCGGCCCGCTCAACAGCAAGATCACGGCCGACGCGATCAACGCCACCACGCGTGACGGCAAGGAAGCCACGTTCCTGACGCTCGATACCGCCGACGCCGTCGCGCAGAAATATCCGGTTTACGATTCCGGCGAGATTCCCGCAGGCACCTTCGGCGCCAAGCCGGTGCGGCCCGACGACAAGATCGACACCATCACCTTCGCCCACCATATCGTCGCACGCAAATCGCTGTCGGAGACCGTTGCCGGAGCGCTGACACGCGAACTGTTCTCGGTGCGCCAGACCGTGCAGAACGAATTCCCGCAGACCGCGAAGCTGGAAACACCCGACACCGACAAGGACGCCGCGATCCCCGCGCATCCCGGCGCCGCCGCTTATGTCGACGGCGAAGAGAAGAGCTTCCTCGACAGATACAGCGATTACATCTGGGGCAGCCTGATGGGGCTCTCCGCGCTGGGTTCGGCCGGCGCGTGGTTCGCAAGCTACTGGCGGCGCGACGAGCGCGTGACCAATTCCAACCTGCGCGAACGGCTGCTGGAAATGCTGACCGCCTCACGCAAGTCCACCTCGATCGATGAACTCGACGCCATGCAAGCGGAGGCCGACGAGATCATGCGCGAAACGCTGCACTGTTTCGAGGACGGCGCGATCGAGGAAGGATCGCTCACCGCTTTCAGCATCGCGCTCGAACAGTTTCACAATGCGGTGGCCGACCGGAAATCGTATCTGCTGGAAACCGGCGGACATCCGGCGCTTTCATCACGCCACGTCGCCTGACAGAATCGCTTCTCACATCTCCTCTCAAGGGATGCGACCGGCTCCCTCTCCCCTTGGGGAGAGGAAAAGTGTCTGCGCATAACCACGGATCATCATTTTCAACGCGCACTGCGCACATCGCGCCCCCACGTCACACAACCTTCAGCGAAGGGTTGCATCATACCGAAGCAAGGCAGGCGACCTTCGTCGCTACCCAGCTTACGGAGATCATCGTGACCCTTCGCCTCTCGCGTCGCCGCTTTCTGACCACCGCCGCCGCAGGCACCTTCACCACCGCAAGCGGCATCGCCCTGCCCTATGTGAGCCGCGCCGCCGACCGGCCAATGGTCAGCCACGGCGTGCAGTCCGGCGACGTCAACACCGACAGCGGTGTGGTGTGGGCGCGCGCGGACCGGCCGTCGCAGCTGATGGTCGAAGTCGCGACCACGGAATCATTCAAGGATGCCCGCGCGCTGCCGCCGATCACCGCGCTGCCGGAAAACGATTTCACCGCGAAGAGGCTGACCGAGGATCTGCCGTCCGATCAGACCATCTTCTATCGCGCGCGCTTCCGCGATCTCTCCCCCATCAACATCGTCAGCGACCCCCACGTGGGCCGCTTCCCCACCG
>Ga0066256_1003721_pt1 | contig 14411 bp, 9 predicted proteins | sample ThiBio_1000_biof_FD_87107 | JGI IMG/M metagenome (GOLD analysis project Ga0066256, IMG submission 87107) | Wastewater bioreactor microbial communities from Cape Town, South Africa - Thiocy_expt_1000_biof (version 2) | ecosystem: Engineered > Bioreactor > Thiocyanate-remediating >...
ACGCCTGGAAACGCGCAAGGCCGAAACCGGCCACCTGCCCACCGTGGACCTGCAGGCGAGCTACGCCATCCAGCACAACCCCAACGGCACGGTCACGGCGCCCAGGCTCAACACGCGCACCACCAACGCCACCGTGGGCGTGGCGCTCAACATGCCGCTGTTCGCCGGCTTTGCCGTGCAAAACCGCGTGAAGGAAACCCTGGCGCTGGAACAAAAGGCCGCCGCCGACCTGGAGACCGTGCGCCGCAACGTGGCCCAGGCCACGCGCAGCGCCTTCTTCGGCGTGCAGTCGGGCGCCGGCCAGGTGCAGGCGCTGGAGGCCGCCGAGGCGTCGAGCCAGAGCGCGCTGGACGCCAACAAGCTGGGCTACCAGGTGGGCGTGCGCATCAACATCGACGTGCTCAACGCCCAGAGCCAGCTCTACCAGACCAAGCGCGACCTGGCCGTGGCGCGCTACAACGTGCTCGTGGGCCAGCTCAAGCTGCGCCAGGCGGCGGGCACGCTCACCCTGGACGACGTGGCCGCCGTCAACACCCTGCTCGCCCCGTAAGCCCCGGCCGCGGCGCCGCGCCTGTCATGGCGCGGACACCGCGGCCCGGCGTTTCGCGGTAGCCTTGCGCGCATGCCCCGCGACACGCCTCCCCCTGCCACCGCCACCCCGGCCCCCGCGGCGCCGGGCACGGCCGTCGCCATGCTGCTGGCGCTGACCGCGGCCTTTGCCATGAGCCAGGCGTTTCGCACCGTCGCGGCCATCCTGGCGGCGCCGCTGGCGCAGGACTTCGCGCTCTCGCCGCAGGCCCTGGGCGTGTTTGCCGGGTCCTTCCACTTCGCCTTCGGCGCCATGCAGCTGTTCATGGGCATAGGCATAGACCTCTACGGCGTGCGGCGCACGGTGCTCACCGCCTTCCCGCTGTGCATCGCTGGCGCCCTGCTGTCGGCCGTGGCGCCGGGTTATGGCCTGCTGTTGCTGGGCCAGGTGCTCATCGGCGTGGGCTGCGCGCCCGCCTTTCTGGTGTGCACGGTGTTCATTGCGCGGTATTTCCCGGCGCAGCGCTTTGCCGCGGTCTCGGGCGTATCGATGGCGCTGGGCACGCTGGGCATGCTGTTCACCGGCACGCCGCTGGCCTGGCTGGTCGAGCAGTGGTCCTGGCGCGCCGGCTTTGGCGTGCTGGCGCTGCTCTCGCTGCTCGCCTGGGGCTGGATCTGGCGCAGCGTGCACGAGCCCGCCCCCCTGCTGGCGCCGGGCACACCGCGCGAGCCGGTAGGCGAGGCCGTGCGGCGCTTCGCCCGCCTGTTCGCCCTGCCCCACACCTGGGGCATCGTGGTGCTGGGCGCTGTGACCTATGCGGCGCTGATCTCGCTGCGCGGGCTGTGGCTCGGGCCCCTGCTGATGCAGCGCCACGGCTTTTCGCTGGTGCAAAGCGGGCATGTGGCGCTGGCGCTGTCGCTGGTGGCGCTGTGCGGGCCCATGGTGTTCGGCCGCATCGATCCCGGAGCCGCGCGGCGGCGGCGCTGGATCGTGGCGTGCACGGTGGCCATGGCGCTGCTGTTCGCGGCGCTGGCCGTGCTGCACGACCCCTGGCTGGACGTGGCGGCCATGCTCGCCGTGGGCCTGCTCTCGGGCTTCATCGTGCTGCAGTACGCTGACGTGCGCTGCGCCTACCCCGCGGCCCTCACCGGCCGGGCGATGGCGGCCTTCACCATGGCCATGTTCCTGGGCGTGGCGGCCATGCAATGGTTCACGGGCTGGATCGCCTCCTGGGCCCAGGACCGCGGCGACGACCCCTTCGCCGCCGTCATGGCCTGCATCGCCCTGGTGCTCGCGGCGGCGGCACTGGCCTTCCGCTGGCTGCCCCAGCCGCCGGTGGAATAGCAGGGCGGGTCGCCTTGAATAGGGGTCAGATGACGATTTTTCGTTCTTTTCTTCATAGGGCGGAGGCCGGGTCTCGGCCCGGCGGCCGAGGCACTTTTCTTTGCTTCGCCAAAGAAAAGTACCCCAAAGAAAGGCGACCCTCAGTCTGCGACCCCTGCGCTGCGCTCGGCCTGGCGGTCGCGGCGCGCAGCGCCCGCGCGTTGGGGGCCGAGCGCAGCGATGGCCCGAATGGCACCAAGCCCTTAGACCGTGCCGAGAAGCGCAGCACGTGGGGCGGGCTGGCGCCGCAGGACGCCAGCCTTCGTGGTCTGGCTTGCCGCATCTGTTTGAACGGAGCGCGCTAGCGCGCAGTGAGTTATGCGGCACGCCCCGCGCGCGAGCATCGCAGGGCAGCCCGTAGCGCAGCGAAGGGCCACGGGCTTCAGGGTCGCCCTTTCTTTGCTTACTTTCTTTCGGCGAAGCGAAAGAAAGTGAGTCGGCCGCCGGGCCGAGACCCGGCCTCCGCCCTCCGCACGCCCCCCCAAGCAGATCAGGCCCAGAAAACCCCACTTACCCCAACCCACCCAGGGCCTGCCCCAGATCCGCCACCAGGTCGTCCGGATGCTCTATGCCCACGCTCAGGCGGATCATCTCCTCGGTGACCCCGGCCGCCGCCCGCGCCTCGGGCGAGACGAAGCTGTGCGTGGTGCTGGCCGGATGGCAGGCCAGGCTGTCCACGTCGCCGAGCGACACGGCCTGGGTGAAGAGCTGCAGGCGGTCGAGCACTGCGGCCGCGGCGCGGCGCCCGCCGCGGGCCAGCTCGAACGTCACCATGCCGCCAAAGCCGCCCTGCCACTGGCGCTGCGCGAGCGCGTGCTGCGGGTGGCTCTCCAGCCCCGGGTAGTGCACCGCGCGCACGGCCGGGTGCGTGGCCAGAAAGCGGGCCACGGCCAGCGCCCCGGCGCAGTGCGCAGCCATGCGCAGCGGCAGCGTCTTGACGCCGCGCAGGAACAGAAAGGCCTCCTGCGGCGCCAGGTTGCCGCCCACCTGGCCCAGGCCGGTGCGGCGCACCTCGCGCACCAGTGCCTCGCTGCCCGCGACCACACCGCCCGTGGCGTCGCCGTGGCCGCCGAGGTACTTGGTCATGGAATGCAGCACCAGGTCCACGCCCAGCTCCAGCGGGCGCACCAGGCAGGGCGTGCAAAAGGTGTTGTCGGCCACGGTGGTGATGCCGCGTGCGCGGGCCGTGCGCGCGACGGCGGCGAGGTCGTGCACGCGCAGCGTGGGGTTGGTCAGCGTCTCGACCCAGACCATGCGCGTGGCGGGTGTGAGCGCCGCCTCCAGCCCGCTGGCCGTGGCGTCGCGCACCTGGATGCCCCAGCGCTCGCTGTAGGCGCGCAGCAGGCCCTCGGTGCCGCCGTACAGCGGCCCGAGGAAGACCAGCCCGTCCCCCGGGCGCAGCAGCGCCAGCAACAGCGCCGAGCAGGCCGCCGTGCCGCTGGCGAAGGCCACGGCGCTGGGCGCGCCTTCGAGGTCGGCGAGCTTGGCTTCGAGCGCGGCCACCGTGGGGTTGGCGAAGCGGCTGTAGCGGTAGCCGGGCAGCTCGCCGGCGAACAGGGCCGCGCCGCGCTCCAGCGTGCCGTAGCCAAAGGCCGTGGTCTGGGCGATGGGGGTGGCGATGGCGCCGGTCGTGGGGTCGGGGCGCTGTCCGGCATGGACGGCGCGGGTGCGCAAGTGGTGCATGGGCTCTCTCCTGGCGTGCGGGGATGGCAGCTCATTGTGCTCCCATTACCATAGCTGCTTGCGCAAGCCCATCAAGCCATAGAGGCCTTTTTCATGCCTGTGAGCGGGCGGGCGGGCGCGCCAGCAGCCGGTGCACGGCAACAGCCGTGGCGCGGGCGGCGCCGCGGTGCGCGCTGGCAAAGGCGGCCGCCGCCGCACACGCGGCCTGCTGCTGCTCCGGGTCGCGCACCAGGGCCAGGGCGGCCTGCACGCCCTGGGCCATGCCGTCCACGCGCCAGGCGGCGCCCGCGGCGCAGGCCTTGTCGGCCGCGTCGGCGAAGTTGAAGGTGTGCGGCCCCAGCAGCAGGGGGCAGCCGCAGGCGGCGGCCTCGATGAGGTTTTGCCCCCCCAGCGGCGCAAAGCTGCCGCCCAGCAGGGCCACGTCGGCCAGGCCGTAGTACAGGGGCATCTCGCCCAGCGTGTCGCCCAGCCAGACATCGCAATCCGGCACGGGCTGGGCCCAGGTGCTGCGGCGCGACACCGACAGGCCCGCATCGCGCAGCAGCCGGGCGACCTCGTCAAAGCGCTGCGGGTGGCGCGGGACGATGAGCCACTGCACACCGCGCACCCCTGTTGCTCCTGAATCCGTAGCTGCTGGCGCTTGACCGGCGGGCGTTCGGGCCAGATTTTTTTGGTATTCCTCCAGCCACAGCGCCTCCTCGCCGGCGCGTGTGCTGGCCAGCAGCACCACGGGGCGCGGCGTGGCCGCGCGCCATGCGCGGCCCTGGGCGAGCAGGTCGGCGTCGGGGCGGGCGTCGAACTTGAGGTTGCCCAGCACCGCGCGCACCGGCGCGCCCAGCGCGCGCAGGCGCCCGGCGTCGGCCTCGGTCTGCGCCCGGGCGGCGGTGAGCCCGCCATAGGCCGGGCGCGCCAGCCAGGGCAGGCGCAGGGCCTTGCGCAGCGAGGCCGGGTTGAGCCGCGCATTGGCCAGCACCAGCGGCACGCCGTGGCGCCGGCAGCCCGCGACGAGGTTGGGCCAGATCTCGGTCTCCATGAGGATGCCTATGGCCGGGCGCAGGCGGCGCAGAAAGCGCTGCACGGCGCCGGGCGTGTCCCAGGGCAGCCAGACCTGCACGTCGCCGGGCTGCAGGAGCTGCGCGCCCTCGGCGCGGCCCGTGGCCGTGCCGTGCGTGAGCAGCAGGCGCATGCCGGGAATCTGGCGGCGCAGCGCGCGCACGAGGATGGCGGCGGCGCGCGTCTCGCCCAGCGAGACGGCGTGCACCCACACCAGCGGCGCCGCGCCCATGCCGGTGCTGGGCAGCAGCACGCTGTCGAGCGCGGGCGCGTAGCGCCCGAAGCGCTCCTCCACCGCCACGCCGTAGCCCGGTTCGGCCAGGGCGCGGCGGCGCAGCTTGCGCCGCAGCAGGGGCTGCACGGCCCACATCAGGGCCGAATACAGCCAGAGCGCGAGGCGTTCCGTGGCGGCCATGGGGGCCCGTCAGTGCGCGGCCGCACCCACGCGGGCGTCGGGCTTGACGCGCGCCAGCAGGGCCAGCATGGCGGCCTCGATGCGCGCCAGCGCCGCAGGCGTGTGGCCCTCGAAGCGCAGCACCAGCACGGGCGTGGTGTTGCTCGCGCGGATCAGGCCGAAGCCGTCGGGCCAGTCCACGCGCAGGCCGTCGATGGTGTTGATCTGCGCCGGGGCGGCAAAGGCCTGGGGCGCCAGGGCCTGCAGCTCGGCCGTCAGCCGGTGCGGCTCGCCCTCGGCGCAGGGCACGTTGAGTTCGGGCGTGCTGTGGCTGCTGGGCAGGCCGCTCAGCACGGCGCCGGGGTCGGCATGGCGGCTCAGGATTTCAAGCAGGCGGCAGCCGGCGTAGGTGCCGTCGTCGAAGCCGAACCAGCGCTCCTGGAAGAAGATATGCCCGCTCATCTCGCCGCCCAGGGGCGCATCGAGCTCCTTCATGCGCGCCTTGATGAGCGAGTGGCCGGTCTTGTACATCAGCGGCACACCGCCGGCCGCAGCAATGGCGGGCGCCAGGCGCTGGGTGCATTTCACGTCGAACAATATGGTGCCGCCAGGCACGCGCGTGAGCACGTCCTGGGCGAACAGCATCATCTGGCGGTCGGGGAAGATGTTGGTGCCGTCTTTGGTCACGATGCCCAGGCGGTCGCCATCGCCGTCAAAGGCCAGGCCCAGTTCGGCGTCGCTGGTCTTCAGGGCCTCGATCAGGTCGCGCAGGTTTTCGGGCTTGCTCGGATCAGGGTGGTGGTTGGGGAAGTTGCCATCCACCTCGGAGTACAGCTCGGTCACCTCGCAGCCCAGCGCCCGGAAGATGGCGGGCGCCGAGGCGCCTGCGATGCCGTTGCCGCAGTCCACCACGATCTTGAGGGGGCGGGCCAGCTTCACATCGCCCACAATGCGCTCGCGGTACGCAGGCAGCACATCCACATGGCGCACCGCGCCGCCGGGCACCAGCTGCCAGCTTTCCTGCTCCATGGTGCGGCGCAGGGCCTGGATCTCGTCGCCATAGATGGCGCGGCCGTTCAGCACCATCTTGAAGCCGTTGTAGTCCTTGGGGTTGTGGCTGCCCGTGACCTGGATGCCCGAGCGCGCCAGTGTGCTGGCCGCGTAGTATAGCATGGGGGTGGTGGCCAGGCCGATGTCGATCACCTCGATGCCGACCTCGGTCAGGCCGGCGATCAACGCCGCGGACAGCGAGGGTCCCGACAGGCGGCCATCGCGTCCCACGGCCACCACGGTCTCGCCAGCCGCCAGGGCCGCCATGCCGAAGGCGCGGCCCACGCCAAGCGCGACCTCCTCGTTGAGCGTGGACGGCACGATGCCGCGGATGTCATAGGCTTTGAAGATGGCGGGGGTCGGTTGCACGCAGGGGGGCCTTTCGCGGAGGGGTTGAAAAGTCCGCTGCATTGTAGGCGGCGGCCTCGCCGGTGTTTGTCAGTCGATGCCGCAGGCGTCCGCCCCACACCCGCCCAAGGCACAGGTCCGAAAACGGCCAGTGGCCGGGCGCCAGACTCCTATGATCTGGCCCATGACCTCCACCGCCCTGCCCTCCAACCCCACCGCCGACACGGCGGCCGACGAAGGCCGCTACCTGGCGCTACAGGCGCGCGATGCGCGGTTTGACGGGCATTTTTTCACCGGGGTGACGTCCACCGGCATCTACTGCCGCCCCGTCTGCGCCGTGCGCACACCCCGGCGCGAGAACTGCCGGTTTTTTGCGCTGGCAGCGCAGGCCGAAAACGCCGGGTTTCGCCCCTGCCTGCGCTGCCGTCCCGAGCTGGCACCCCAGGCGATGGCGTGGTCGGTGCAAGACGCCAGCGGCATTCTGGTGCAGCAGGCCGTGCGCCTGCTGGATGCCCCCGACCTCTGGCCCACACCGGCCGCACCCGGCGAGGGGAGCGCCACCGTGGCCCGCCTGGCCGAGCGGCTGGGCGTGAGCGACCGTCACCTGCGCCGCATTTTTGAATCCGCCCTGGGCGTATCGCCACTGCAATACCTGCAGACGCGGCGGCTGCTCACGGCCAAGCAGCTGCTCACCGACACCGCGATGCCCGTGACGCAGGTGGCTCTGGCCAGCGGGTTTGCCAGCGTGCGGCGGTTCAATGCAGCCTTTGTGGGCCACTATGGCCTCAACCCCACCCAACTGCGCCGCCGTGGAGCGGCGCCCGTCCGCGCAGACGGGCCTGGAGCCAGCAGCACGCTGCGCCTGGCGTGGCGGCCACCGTTCGATGTGGCAGCGCTGCTGGCGTTTTTTGAGCGGCGCCAGTTCCACGGGGTGGAATGGGTGCTGCCCCAGGAGGCCACCTTGCGCCGCACAGTGCGCCTGCAGCATCCGGCATCGGGCAGCGCAGGCCTCCCTACGGAAACCACCGGCTGGTTCAGCGCCCGCTTTGACCTGGCGCGCCACCAGGTGCTTCTGCAAACCAGCGACAGCCTGTACCCAGTGCTGCCGCTGGTCATACGCCGGGTGCGTGCCATGCTCGACCTGGACGCCGACCCGGCGGCCATCAACGCCGTGCTGCACCCGCATTTCCCTGCTGGCGACGGCCTGCGTGTGCCCGGCGCGTTTGACGGCTTTGAACTGGCCGTGCGCGCCGTGCTGGGCCAGCAGATCACCGTGGCAGCCGCCCGCACGCTGGGCCAGCGGCTGGTGGAGCGGCTGGGCGAGCCCATCGCCACGCCCTGGCCCGAGCTGCACCGGCTGTTTCCCACCGCAGCCACCCTGGCCCGCGCCGACGGCGACACGCTGGGGCAGCTGGGCATCGTGCGCCAGCGGCAGGCGGCCATTGTGGCGCTGGCCCGCGCGGTGGACAGCGGCGCCCTCGCCCTGCATGCGGGCGCCGACGTGCCCAGCACCACCGTCGCCCTGTGCGCCCTGCCCGGCATTGGCGACTGGACGGCGCAGTACATCGCCATGCGGGTGCTGCGCTGGCCCGACGCCTTTCCGGCCGGTGACGTGGCGCTGCACAAGGCGCTGGGGGTGCAGCAGCACAAGAACCCGGCACGCGCGGCGCAAGAAGCCTCGCAAGCCTGGCGCCCCTGGCGCAGCTATGCGGTGCTGCGCGCCTGGGCCGCTGGCAGCAGCGGTGCCGGCACGCCTGCACCTGCCGACGCCCAGAAACTATCAAAATAATAGCACCTCAGGCAATAGGCACTAGCGCTTGGTGCCGATTTCGCCCCAAAACGGCCCCCATCACCCTCTAGCGACCTCTCCATATGCAGTTTCACCCCCTCACCGTGCAGGCACGGGCCGACACCCCGCTGGGGCCCGTGCGGCTGGCCGCCTCCCCCACCGGCTTGTCGGGCGTCTGGTTTGAAGGCCAGCGCCACGAGCCCACGGCCCAACTGCACGGCCCTAAAGCCTGGGCAATGGGGCCAGGCCATCACCCCGTGTTGCAGGAGGCCGCGCACCAGCTGCAGCAGTACCTGGCCGGAGAGCGGCAGCACTTCGACCTGCCGCTGGACCTGTCGGGGGGCACGGCATTCCAGCAATCCGTGTGGCGCGCGCTGCTGCAGATGGGCCGGGGCCAGACCACCAGCTACGGCGCGCTGGGCCGCCAGCTGGGCAACCCCAGCGCCGTGCGGGCCGTGGGCGCGGCGGTGGGCCGCAACCCTCTGAGCGTGGTGGTGCCCTGCCACCGCGTGCTGGGTGCCGATGGCAGCCTGACCGGCTACGCGGGCGGCCTCGATCGCAAGAGGGCTTTGCTGACACTGGAGAATGCCCCCCTTTTTGCCGCTGCCGCCCATCCATGAAAGCCACTGCATGAACAGCCCCGCCACCCGGCCCGTCTCCACCTGGATCGGTGAATTCATCCTGCTGGCCGCACTGTGGGGCGCGTCGTTCCTGTTCATGCGCCTGGGCGCGTCCGACTTTGGCCCCCTGCCGACTGCCGGCCTGCGGGTGGCGCTGGCCACGGTGTTCCTGTGGCCCATCATGCTGCGCCAGGGCCACTGGCCTGCGCTGCGCGCGCACTGGCGGCCCATCCTGTTTGCGGGCGTCATCAATTCGGCGATTCCGTTCTCGCTGTTCTCGTGGGCGGTGCTGCACATTGCCACGGGCCTGACCTCGATCCTCAACGCCACCGTGCCGCTGTTTGGCGCGTTGATCGCCTGGATGTGGCTGGGCGACCGCATCAACCGCCTGCGCTGGGTGGGGCTGGCGCTGGGTTTTGTGGGTGTGGCCCTGCTGGCCTGGCGCGCCCCCTCTGGCACCGGATTCAAGACCGACCATGCCCACTGGGCCATTGCGGCCTGCCTGCTAGCATCGGCGTTTTACGGCGTGTCGGCCAGTTTTGCGCGGCGCCACCTCACAGGCCTGCCGCCGCTGGCCACGGCCGCCGGCAGCCAGCTGGGCGCGGCGCTCGGTCTGGCGCTGCCCACGCTGTGGCTGTGGCCGGCCCGGATGCCCGGCGTACGTGCCTGGGCGGCCATTCTGGCCATTGCCGTGCTGTGCACCGGCATTGCCTACATCCTGTACTTTCGCCTGATCGAGCACGCTGGCCCCAGCCGGGCGCTGGCCGTCACGTTCATCACACCCGTGTTTGCCGTGCTGTATGGCACGCTGTTCCTGGGCGAGAGCATCACGCCATGGATGGTGGGCTGCGCGCTGGTCATCGTGTGTGGCACCTTGTTGTCAACCGGACTTATCAGGACGCTGCGTCCCGCCCGGGCCGCCTCAGAACAGGCCTAAACTTGACACATGGTTTTTTTATCGGGTGCACGCTTTCTGAGGAAAGCCCCATGCGACACGGGTCGCGACATGCCCCCGCTCCTCCCGCAGGGTCGCCCGCCCGTCGTTAGCGCCCCTCCAGCCCTCTTCAAGGCGTGTTCGCGGCACCGGGCCGCCCAAGGAAAACGCCATGGGTAACAACACGCTGCTGGCAGGCACGGCCCTCATGCTGCTGCTGTTGGTGCCGGTCTGGCTGTCACCACAAGAGTCGCTGCACCCTTCCCGGCGCACGCTGATCCTGCTCGGAGTGGCGGGTGGGCTGGTCTCCATCGCCGCTTTTGAGGCCCTGCGCTGGAACGCGCCAGAGCTGCACATCGTGGCCTACCCCACTGCCACGGCGTTCATGGCGCTGTTCTTTGGCGTGCCGGCGGCGGCCATTACCGCCCTGCTGGCCTTGCAGGCCGCCCTCTGGACCGACACTTCGGCCGCCTGGCCCGCCACCTCCGTTCTGGGGGGCGCACTGGCCACTGGCTGGGGTTGGCGCAGCCTGGGCAGGCGCTGGGCCTGGCCCGACTGGGCACCGCTGGCGGGCCTGACCCTCACGCTGCCGCTGGTGGCGTCGCTGGTTACCACGGCCACCGGCGCGGCCCCCGAAGGCACCAGCAACCTGCACTGGCACCACGGCGCCGGGGTGTTGATGCTGGGGATTGGCTGGCTGGTGATCGCCGCCCGCTCCCGCGCCGAGCTGGCGCGCAGCGAGATCCAGCAGACGCTGGGCCAGCAAGAGCACCAGCTGCGCCTGGCGCTGGACGCCCTGGGGGGCGGCCGCTGGCAGTGGGATGTGGTGGAGCGCCAGTTTTCGTGTGACGGCCGGTTTTACGAGGCCTATGGCATCACCAGTGCCGACATGCAGTCGCCCGACCTCTGGCAACGCTGGTACGCCCGGCGCCACCCGCTGGACGCCGAACGCAATGCCGCCAAGCTGGCGCGCGCCATGGACGGGCTGGAGGAAAGCTACGAGGCCGAGTTCCGCGTGATGGACACAAAGGGCCAATGGCGCTGGCTGATGTCGCGCGGCACTGTTGCCAAGCGCGACGCCCAGGGCCGCCCGGCCAGCCTGATCGGCATGGACGTGGACATCACCGCCCACCGGGAGGCCGAGGAGGCGCTGCAATCTGCCGAGGCCAAATACACCACCTTCTACCATACGCTGCCCGACGCGGCGGGCATCACCCGTATTGCCGACGGGCGCTACATCGACGTGAACCCGGCGTTCTGCGAGCTGCTGGGCTTCAGGCGCGAGGAGGTTCTGGGCCGCACCTCGTCAGAGCTGCACATCTGGGCCAACGAGCAAGAGCGCAAACGACTGCTGGAAACCTACCAGCGCGACGGCAAGGTGGACCGGTTGCCCCTGGTCGCGCAAAGCAAAGGGGTGCAGGTGCCGGGCCTGATGTCGGCACGCTCTGTGCTTGTGAATGGCGAAAACTGCTTTGTTTTCGTTTTCCACGACATGACCGAAGCCCAACGCACCAGCGACGAACTTCGGGCGCTGTACCACCAGTTGCAGCAAGCCGGCCGCCTGGCCCGGCTGGGCGCGTGGGAGGACGAGCGCGGGCGCGGACTGGTGTACTGGTCGGACGTGTGTTTTGACATCCACGGCCTGTCCCCCAACCAGCCGCCGCCCAGCGACTACATCGACCGCCATGTGGCTCCGCAGTACCGCGAGGCGCTGCGCGAAAAGTTCCGCCAGAGCATCCGTTCGCGCACCGAGTGGAGCATGGAGATGGAGGTCTATCACGCCGACGGCCACCTGCTGTGGGTGCGCGCAAGCGGCGAACCGGTGATCGAGAACGGCCGCGTGGTCAAGGTGCGCGGCGTGATGCAAGACATCGACGAGGCCAAGCGCGCCGACCAGCGCCTGCGCCAGTCCGAGGAGCGCTTCTCCCGCATCTTCCACCTCATGCCCTACCCCATGGGCCTGTCGCACCGCAGCGACGGCCGCTATGTGGACATCAACCCTGCCTGGGTCGATATGCTGGGCATTCCCCGCGAGGAAGCCATTGGCCGCACCGCCGTGGAGCTGGGCATCTTCACGGCCGAAGACCGCCAACGCCTGATGGAGCAAGTCAGCCAGACCGGCCACCTCAGCGACTACGAAGTGACGCTGAACGTGCGCAATGGCCCCCGACGCACGGTGCTGCAGTCGATGCGCGCCACCGAGTTTGACGGCGAGCCCTGCTGGCTGTTCTCGGTGCACGACATCACCGACCGCAAGCGCAACGAGGTACAGGTGCGTGAACGCGAGGCCCTGCTGTCGCTCACCATCTCCGCCGCATCGCTGGGCCTGTGGGACTGGGACCTGCAGACCGGCCTGGTCACAGGCGACCGCCGCTGGCGCGCCATGCGCGGGCTTGCGGCGACCGGCGACACCACGGCGGCCGTGCAATGGACCACGGCCATCGCCCCAGACGACATCGACCGCATCACTGCGGAATTGGCGCGCCACACCGCCCACCTGGGCACCCCGTTTGACGCCACCTGGCGGCTGAACCAGCCGAGCGAACCGGTGCGCTGGGTGCGCAACCTGGGCAAGATCGTCGGCTTTGACGAGCAAGGCCGGCCAGCCCGCATGCTGGGTGTGGCCATCGACGTGACCCCACAGCGCGAGCAAGAGGTCATGCTGCAGCGCCTGGCGCTGTACGACGCCCTCACCGGCCTGCCCAACCGCGTGCTGCTGGCGCGCAAGCTGCAGGAATGCATGGCCCAGGCCCGTGACACCGGCAAGCAGCTGGGCGTGGCCTACCTGGACCTGGACGGTTTCAAGCCCGTGAACGACCGCCTGGGCCACGGCGCGGGCGACCGCCTGCTGGTGGTGGTGGGCGGCCGGCTCACGCGCGCACTGCAGCCGGTGGACACGGTGGCCCGGCTGGGGGGCGACGAGTTCGTGATCCTGATGCCCGGGCTGGAGTCGGTGGCCGACTGCGAGCGCATTCTGGGCCGCGTGATGGAAAGCGTCTCGGCCCCTTACACGCTGGACACCGAGCGCGTGGTCGTCACGGCCAGCATCGGCTACACCATCTTCCCGCAGGACGACGCCGACGCCGACACCCTGCTGCGCCATGCCGACCAAGCCATGTATGCCGCCAAGCAGGCCGGGCGCAACCGTTTTCACCAATTCGACGCCGCCCAGGAGCGCGCCGTGCAACTGCTGCGCGCCCAGGGGCACTACCTGCGCGAGGCGCTGGCGCAAGCCCAGTTCACCCTGTACCTGCAACCCAAGGTGGACATGCGCAGCGGCACCGTGGTGGGCGCCGAAGTGCTCTCGCGCTGGCTACACCCCGAGCGGGGCCTGGTGCCTCCCGGCGAATTCTTGCCGCTGCTGGAGGGCACCGACCTGGAGATCGGCTTTGGCGAATGGGTGGCCGAGGCGGCACTCACGGTGCTGGAGCAGTTGCAGGATCGGGGCATGCCCATGCCGCTGAGCATCAACATTGCCGCCCAGCACCTGCAGCAGCCGGGCTTTGCCGACTGGGTGGCCGGTTGCCTGGCGCGCCACCCCCGCGTGCCCGCGCACCTGGTCGAAATCGAGATCACCGAAAGCGCCGCCCTGTACGACCTGAGCGCCGTGGCCGACACCCTGAACGCCCTGCGCGCCATGGGCGTGACGGTGGCGCTGGACGACTTTGGCACCGGCTACTCGTCGCTGACCTACCTGCGCCGACTGCCCATGGACACGCTCAAGATCGACCAGAGCTTTGTGCACGGCATGATGGGTGACCCCGGCGACCTGGCCATCGTTCAGGGCGTGATCGGCCTGGCCCGCTCGTTCGGCTACCGGGTGATTGCCGAGGGGGTGGAAACCGTCGAACAGGGGCAGATGCTGCTGCAGCTGGGCTGTTTGCAGGCGCAGGGCTACTGCATCGCCCGGCCCATGCCGCTGGAGGATTTCATCGGCTGGACACCCCATTGGCAGCCCCCTGCAGGGTGGCAGCGCAACCGGCCCATTTAAAAACACTGAAATCGTTGCCAAGCGCTAGTGCCATATGCGCTAACAGCTATGGTTTTGGTAGTAACCAAGCATTCTCGTCGTCCCCTGGAGGCTGGCCTTGAACATCCGCGAACTCCGCGCCGAAGACCTTGCCCCTCTGCTTGGCCTGTACACCCATCTGCACGAGCATGACGACCCGCTGCCCTCTGGACCCGAGGTGCAAGCCGTATGGACTGAGGCGCTCGCCAACCCGCGCATTCGGTACTTTGGAGGGTGGGATGAGGGCCAGTTGGTTTCGTCCTGCACGCTGACCATCATCCCCAACCTCACGCGCGCCTGCCGCCCCTATGGCGTCATCGAGAACGTGGTGACGCACTCGGCCCATCGCAATCAGGGCTGGGGGCACGCGCTGCTGCAGCACGCCCTGGCCCATGCCTGGCGAGAGCGCTGCTACAAGGTCATGCTGATGACGGGCCGCAAGGACGAACACACCCTGCGTTTTTACGAGCAAGCGGGGTTTGACCGGCACGGCAAACAGGCGTTTGTGGCCAAGCCACCGCAGTGACTCGGCAGGACCAGCACGGCGCCCACCCTGCTGGTCGGCGGCGAGTTGAAATCAGCCCACCAGGTCCTTCACCTGTTGCAGCGCAGCCGGGTC
>Ga0066256_1003511_pt2 | contig 14407 bp, 15 predicted proteins | sample ThiBio_1000_biof_FD_87107 | JGI IMG/M metagenome (GOLD analysis project Ga0066256, IMG submission 87107) | Wastewater bioreactor microbial communities from Cape Town, South Africa - Thiocy_expt_1000_biof (version 2) | ecosystem: Engineered > Bioreactor > Thiocyanate-remediating >...
ATCGAGGATATCAAGAACCTTAGGCTGACGGCCGGTGGGCAAGTGACCCGTCTCGCGCTCGGAACGCACGACGTCATCGTTGGCCATGTGAAGCGCGTTCTGGTCGATGACGCGCAGGTCGATCCCTTGCTCTATGTGAATGGCGCATATGCGCGGGTAGGTGAAGCGCTTTACGGTGGTGAATTCCGGGAAGTGCGGTGATTGTGATGGTCGTCGTACTAGTTTTTTATTCTGTCGGAAATGCGTCGACATTGTCCAGTTTCCAGTGATGTGTTCTGTAATAAATATAAGAAAAACAATGATAAATTGCTCGGCTTGCGTTTCGATACATTGTCATACAATGTGTAAATTTGCATATTGACATGCTGGTGGTGACAAATCATTGTCTGACAATAATGTTGCAACAAAAGCAACAATTTTACTGATTATCCTCGCTGAGTCGGGTGATAATGAGAAAAGTGTCTGATGATTAGAATTATATAAAATGTTGGATAGGAGAGGAAATGTCGTACGAAACTGCCCGGGCGCGCCATGCAAATGTTCTCACGTCCCTCGCGCTTTCTTCCGTAATCGCGCTTGCTTTCGCAGGCATGTCCGCTCCGGCGCTGGCTGAGGAGCCTGACGGTTCGGCCGGCGGTTATCGTGGGGCGATCGGCTCCCGGCAGCTCGCCTTCGTGCGCAACCTTCTGCAGCATTGGCCGCGCGAACGGCTCGTTGTCTTCTGCATGCATATTCCTCTGGCCACAGCCTGGAACCCGCTGAGCATTCGCGACAACACGGCCGACGCGCAGGATCTGCTGCGCCTGTTCGATGGCCGCAATGCCGTGAGTTTTTCCGGCCATATGCACACCACCGAGCACGGCTATTTGCCGCAAGCCTCGGGCGCGCCGCATCACCATCACGTGCTGGCGGCGGTGTCGGGCTCGTGGTGGAGCGGGCCGAACGATTTTCGCGGTACGCCGCTCGCCATGGGCTGCGACGGTTGCCCTGCCGGCTATCATCGGCTGTCGATCAGCGAGACCGATTATTCCACGACGTTTCATGCGCCGGCCGCCGAAGAGCGGTTGCGCATTCATGCCAAGCTCGCGGACGATTATGTCGATGTCTTTGCCAATCTGTTCGACGGTGGCCCGCGTTCAACGATGATGGCGATCACGGGCGCGACGCGCGTCGAGATGACCAAGGTACGCCGCGCCGATCCCTTCGTCGAAGTCTTGTTCGCGGATCCGCAGGTCGATAAGCATTCCTGGGTCAAAGCCGAGCCGTGCGAACATCTGTGGCACGCACGATTGCCGTTTAATGCTGGTCTTGCACCGCAGCGCATCGACGTCGAAGCGAGAGACGAATATGGCCGGCGCGTCGACGATATGGTGTTCGTCGAGCGTGTGATGCCGGAAGCGGCTGTCTCGCACGGGTAATCTTGGTGTCATCCCGGACACGCGCAGCGTGATCCGGGACCCAGGGGCGTGTGGTAGAATCCAAATTATCTGAGCGGGTCTGTGCAGCGTTCAACGCCGAGCGCGTTGCCCCTGGTTCCCGGATCGCCTGCGGCGTCCGGGATGACACCAAGGGCTCGCCTTACTGCCCACGCCTTGCATTCGTCGCGAAACGTACGGCTTCTTCCGCCGCGCGGAACAAGGCCTGTGCCTTGTTGATGCATTCGCGGTGTTCGCTCGCCGCCACCGAGTCATAGACGATGCCGGCGCCGGATTGCGCGTGCATCTGGCCATCCTTGATGACGGCCGTGCGCAGCACGATGCAGGTATCCATTTCGCCCGACGCGCCGAAATAGCCGATGCAGCCGGCATAGATGCCGCGCTTGTCGACTTCCAGCTCGTCGATGATTTCCATGGCGCGCACCTTTGGCGCGCCCGACACCGTGCCGGCCGGGAAGCCGGCGGACAAAGCCGTGATGTTATCGTGCTGCGGGTCGAGCTTACCCTCGACATTGGACACGATGTGCATGACGTGGCTGTAGCGCTCGACGAAGAAGCGGTCGGTCACTTCGACGGTGCCGATCTGCGAGACGCGGCCGACATCGTTGCGGCCGAGATCGAGCAGCATGAGATGTTCGGCGCGTTCCTTGGGATCGGCCAAGAGTTCCTGTGCCAGAGCTTCATCCTCGGCCGGCGTCTTGCCGCGCCAGCGCGTGCCGGCGATCGGACGGATTGTTACCTTGCCGTCGCGCACGCGCACCAGGATTTCCGGGCTCGATCCGACCACGGCAAAGCCTGGCAGATCGAGGAAATAGAGGAACGGCGACGGGTTCACCCGGCGCAAGGCGCGGTAGAGCGCAAAAGGCGGCAGCGGGAAGGGGCAGGTGAAGCGCTGCGCCAGCACGACCTGAAAGATGTCCCCCGCTTCGATATACTGCTTGGCCTTGAGGACCATCGCCTCGTAATCGGCAGGCGCCATCGCGGGTTCGAGCGCCATGGCCGGAAGGTCCGCGTTCTTCACCGGCGGCGGGCTCGCCTGCGAAAGGCGCCGCAGCGCCTCGTCGATCCGCTCCCCCGCCGCTTCGATCGCCCGGTCGGGATCGGCCGGCTCGCCTTCGGAAGCGGCCCAGAGGGGCGCGATGCAGAACAGCTCGTCGGTCAGCCCGTCGAACACCAGAATGAGCGTGGGCCGGGCGATCAGGATGTCCGGCACCTGCAGCTCGCTCTGCGGCGCGCGCGGCAGCCGCTCCACCAGGCCGATCGTCTCATAGGCGAAATAACCGACCAGGCAGGCCAGCGCAGGCGGCAGGCCCTCGGGCATGTCGATCCGGCAGGACGCCGCCAGCGAACGCAGCTCGTCCAGGCAGTTGCCCGCGAGCGGCGTGAACGCCTCGCGATCGTGCTTCCAGCGAGAATTGATTTCGCAGGCGGAGCCGGTCGCGCGGAACACGAGGTCGGGGTCGATTCCCAGCAAGCTGTAGCGCCCGCGGATTTCGCCGCCTTCGACCGATTCGAGCAGGAAATCCCCACGGCCCGGCTCGATCAGCTTGAGCGCGGCGCCGACCGGTGTTTCGGTGTCGGCCACCAGTTTCCGCCAGACGAGGCTGTGCTTCCCTTCCAGGAGAAAGGCGCGTGCCTTCGCGGCATTTTCAGGCGATCCGGCGGACAGAAGCTCGCCTCCCTATTCGCGGTTGTTGCGGCCGGTAAGCTGCGCCTCGACCGCCTTGATGGCCGCCTCGTTGCGCTCGACCCCCACTTCCGCGGCCATTGCCTTGACCAGCTGTTCCGCCAGTTCCTCCTGAGCCGTGGCGGAAAGCTGCCGGTGCGCGCTGGCGACGAGCGGGTCGTTGTCCGCCAGCTTTTGCGCTTCGACATCGTCCAGCTTGACCACGAACCAGCCATTGTTGTTCGGCGCCTCGAGCCGCTTCGTGGTTCCCTCGGCCATGCTGAAGAAGAGGGCGAGCACCGGCGGCACCCTCCCACCCATCTGGGTAAGCTGCTCGCGGCTCAGATTGACGGGATCGGGCGGCGGAAGCTTCACCTTTTCCTTGGCCATCGCCGCGGAAACAGTGTCGCCCTTGCGCACGAGGTGCATCACGCGATCGGCCGCGAGCTTCGCCGCCTTCCCGCCTTCGGCGCGCCGCCATGCGGTCACTACCTGCTCCCTGATTTCGCCGAGCGGAGCGGCGGGGGAAGCCGCGATCTTGCTCACGGCGGAGCCCAGGAAGGGGGTGCCCGCCACGCTCTCGGCCAGCTGCGGTTCGCCTTCCTGCATGTCGAAGGCCGTGGAAAGCGCGGCCTTCAGCTCGTTCGGGATGGTTTCGCCCGGCTTGGCATATATCTGCCCATTGGCAAGGACTTCGGTCACGGTCTTGACTTCGAGGCCCAGTTGCTTGGCCACGTCCGCCAGGCTCGATCCGCCGTCGATCTCTTCTTCGATCCGTCCGCTCAGGTCCGACAGGGCGGTGCGCCGTTTCTCGACCGCCAGGGCCGACGAAATCTCGCCGCGAACCTGGTCGAGGCTGCGGGCCGGCTTGCGGTTGATGCCTTCCACGCGCAGCACGTAGAAGCCGAGGCTGCCCCGTGTCGGCGTGGCGATCGCTCCCTGAGCGGCGGCAAATGCCGCCTGCGCCACCGCGGGGGAAGACTGTTCGGCCAGTGCGGCTTGGGTGAGGGGGCCGATCCGGGTGGTCGCCAGCCCCTTTTCGCGCGCCACGGCATCGAGCGGCTTGCCGGCGGATGCTTCCTTCACCACCGCGTCGGCGGCGGCCTTGGTGGGAACGACGAGTTGGATCAGCTGCCGGGTTTCGGAAGCGGCATATTGCGCCGCGTCGCGTTTGTAGCGCCCGGCGATCTCGGCATCGGTGGGGGCGGCAAGCGTGCCCAGCGCATTGTCGCCGAAAGTGAGATAGCGCAGCACGCGCCGTTCGGGGCGCAGGTAGTTGGTGCGATGAGCGGTGTAATATTGGCTCAGCTGCGCTTCGGTCGGGTCACCCTTCGGGGCGTAGGCATCGCTCAGCAGCAGGCCGATCGTCCCCTTGCGGCGCTCGCGTAGCAGCGCGGCATAGCGCTTCACCAGGGGCAGGGGGAGTTCGCCGCCGACCGATACGGGGAGGAGCACTTGCCGCGCGAGCAGGCCGGCCGCCAGGTCGCTGCGCATCATCTGGTCGCTCAGCCCCTGCTGCGCGATCACCGTGCGATAGGCGGTCTCGTCGAATTTCCCGTCCGGGCCATGGAAGGCGGCGATCTGCACCAGTTCGCTGTCCACCAGCCGGTCGCCCGCACGCAGGCCGTGCCGGCGGCCGAATTCGGCCAGCGTGGTCCGGTCGAGCAACTGGCGCAAGGAACTGTCCATGCCGCCCGACGCAATGAAGCTTTCCATGGTCGCGGTGGGGTTCTCTCGCCGATACCGGTCGAAATCGCTGGAAACGTTGGTGGAGAGGTCCGAGGTGGATATCTTCGCCTTGCCCACGATGGCCACCCGGTCCCCGCCTGCGACGCCGCCGAAGGTGCCGGTATTCGCGACGTCGGAGACTGCGAAGGCGAAGGCGATCACCGCCAGCACGGCCAGCGTGATGATCAGGCCAACCTTCGAACTCGAGAAACTGCGGAACAGTTGAAGCATGGATTGACCGGACCCGAAGTTGCAATGGATGGGGCCACTCGCGGCCCATGTCGTCAGGCGCTTTATCCGGCATGAGGCCACGCGGCAACAGTCCAGAAACGGCTTGCGTGGATGTGGAAAAGCAGTTTTGACAAGCCGCGCGCCGCGCACTAGCGGGCGTCGTCCGGACGAACGGCCGATACGGCGTTCATTGAGGAACTCGAGGACAATCGATGGCCCAGCGCCCTTATGTGGTCGGTAATTGGAAGATGCACGGCACGCGTGCCATGCTGGCCGAAGCCCGCGCGATCGACCGTGCGGCGGAACGGCTGATCAAGGTTCAGGTCGCCCTGGCGCCGCCTTACACGCTGATTCACGCGACGCGTAACGAAGCGGTTCTCATCGGGGTCGGGGCGCAGGATTGCCATCCGGCGGACGGCGGCGCCCACACCGGGGACATATCGGCCGCCATGCTGAAGGATGCCGGTGCAGGCTTCGTGATCGTCGGCCATAGCGAAAGGCGCGCCGATCACGGCGAAACCGACGCCGACGTGAAAGCCAAGGCTGAAGGCGCGATCGCGGCTGGCCTCGAAGTCATTCTGTGCGTCGGCGAAAGCGAGGCGCAGCGCGATGCGGGCGAGGCGGAGAAAGTGGTCGCCCGCCAGCTCGAAGGCTCGTTGCCGCAAGGTGAGAACGCGGCCGAGAAGGTCACGGTCGCTTATGAGCCCGTATGGGCGATCGGCACCGGCCGCACGCCTTCGATCGACGATATCGGCGCTATGCACCGCGCGATTCGCAAGAAGCTCGTTTCGATCTATGGCGAAGGCGCGGGGGAAATCCGCATCCTCTACGGCGGTTCCGTGAAGGCGGAAAACGCGGCGGAGATATTCGAGGCGGACGAGGTGGGCGGCGCCCTGGTCGGCGGGGCGAGCCTTACTGCGGAAAGCTTCCTGGGCATCATCGCGGCCGCGGCGGAAGGGCTGCAGGGCTGAAATTACTTTTCGCGCGAAAGCCCGCTATCCTTGCAGCAGCCCGCCTGCGTCGCTATCTGCGGCGGCGCGCAAGTCCATCCAGTGAAAGTCGGCGTCTGCCATGTTTCTCTTTCTGACCGTAGTCCAAGCGATCATCGCCGCCATGCTGGTTGTCGTGATCCTGATGCAGCGTTCCGAAGGGGGCGGCCTCGGCCTTGGCGGCGGCGGAAGCCCTGCCGGGCTCATGTCCGCTCGCGGCGCAGCCGATTTCCTGACGCGCGCGACGACCATTCTCGCGATCCTGTTCGTGGTGCTGAGCATCGTTCTCGCGGCGCTGGCGGTAGGCACCACGTCAGGGCGGGAGATCGACGATACGCTGGACCGCACCGTGGCCCCCGCCGCCGGCCAGCAGGCCCCGGCGGATCCGCTCGGAGCGGCCGTAGGCGCGCCCGCGGCCCAGGGGTCGCCCGTGGCTCCCGCTTCGGCGCCGGCCGACCCGCTTTCCGGCGCGGCGGAGTAACTTTTCCACCCGGTTCCGCCGCGCGCCGGCATGACGCGCAAGCACATCGCCGCTGCGCAACTGTGGATTGCCGTGTCCGACGGCTCACAAGTGCTTGCGCCGAATCCATTTCTCCGCTTAAGGCCCGACTCCCATGGCGCGGTTCATTTTTATTACCGGCGGCGTGGTTTCCTCGCTCGGAAAAGGTCTCATGGCGGCGAGCCTCGCGGCTCTGCTGCAAGGGCGGGGCTACAAGGTCCGCATTCGCAAGTTCGATCCCTATCTGAACGTCGATCCGGGGACCATGAGCCCCTATCAGCATGGCGAGGTCTACGTTACCGACGACGGGGCCGAGACCGACCTCGATCTGGGGCATTACGAGCGCTTCACGGGCGTCTCCGCCCATCAGGGCGACAACATCACCTCGGGCAGGGTCTATCGCGACATCATCGCGAAGGAGCGCCGTGGGGACTATCTGGGCGCCACGGTGCAGGTGATCCCGCATGTGACCGATGCGATCAAGGAATTCGCCCTGGCGGATACCGAGGGCCTCGATTTCGTGCTGTGCGAGATCGGCGGAACGGTGGGCGACATCGAGGGGCTGCCCTTCATCGAAGCGATCCGGCAGCTCAGGAACGAGCTGGGGCGTGACCGGACCTGCGCGATCCACGTTACCCTGGTGCCTTATGTCTCGGCCGCCGGCGAGCTGAAGACCAAGCCCACCCAGCACTCGGTGCGCGAGCTGACCAGCCTGGGCGTGCAGCCCGACGTGCTGCTGTGCCGCTGCGAGCATCCCTTGCCCGACAGCGAGCGGCGCAAGATCGCGCTGTTCTGCAATGTCAGGCCCGAAGCGGTGATCCAGGCGCTCGACGCCAGTTCGATCTATGCCGTGCCGCTTCAGTATCATGCCGAGGGGCTGGATGCCGAAGTGCTGCGCCATTTCGGCATCGATTCGCCTCCGCAGCCCGATCTGGCGCGCTGGGAAGACATCGTCGACCGCTATCAGAATCCGGAAGGCGAAGTGACGATCGGGGTGGTCGGCAAATATGTCGGCCTGCCGGACGCTTACAAGAGCCTCAACGAAGCGCTGGTCCATGGCGGCATGGCGAACCGGGTGAAGGTCAATATTCGCTGGATCGACGCGGAGATATTCGAGCAGGATGCTTCCGATATCGCTGCGCAGCTCGAACCGATGCACGGCATCCTCGTTCCCGGCGGCTTCGGCACGCGCGGGACGGAAGGCAAGATCGCCAGCGTGCGCTTCGCCCGTGAACGCGATGTGCCTTTCTTCGGCATCTGCCTGGGGATGCAGATGGCCTGCATCGAAGGGGCGCGAAACACGGCCGGGATCGCCCGGGCCTCATCCACCGAATTCGGCCCGACCGCCGAACCGGTGGTCGGCATCATCACCGAATGGATGAGCGCGGAAGGGCTGCAGACCCGCGAGGCTGGCGGGGACATGGGCGGGACGATGCGGCTCGGGGCCTACGAAGCTCGCTTGTCCGGCAACAGCAAGGCCGCGACGATCTATGGCGGCACGACAATTTCGGAGCGCCATCGCCATAGATACGAAGTCAATTCGACTTACATTCCCGCGCTGGAGAAGGGCGGGCTCGTCTTTTCGGGCATGTCGCCCGACGGGCTGCTGCCCGAAATCGTGGAGCGGCCGGACCATCCGTGGTTCATCGGCGTGCAGTTCCATCCCGAGCTGAAGAGCAAGCCGTTCGATCCGCATCCGCTGTTCGCGGGATTCATCGCGGCCGCGGTGACTCACTCGCGCCTGGTGTAGCGCGCAACGCAAAAGGGCGGACCCTGATGGGCCCGCCCCGTGGCGCTCATTCAATGGCGGCCTTTGTCAGGCGGCGTCGGCCTGATCTTCTTCGGCCTTCACCACTTCGAGCGTCTTCTGGCCGTTCACGGCGATCTTTTTCGGCTTCATCGCCTCGGGCACTTCGCGCACGAGGTCGATGGCGAGCAGACCGTCGGCCAGCTTCGCATCTTCGACGCGGACATAGTCCGCCAGTTCGAACCGGCGCTCGAAACCGCGATTGGCGATGCCGATATGGAGATAGTCGGTGTCCGCGGTCTCTTCCTTCTTCCTGCCCTGGACGACGAGAAGGTTCTGTTGCGCCGTGATGTCGAGGTCTTCCGGCTTGAAGCCGGCGACGGCGAGGGTGATGCGATAGGCTTCAGGCCCGCGACGCTCGATGTTGAAAGGGGGGTAATTGTCGCCGCTGTTCAGGCGCGCCTGGCCTTCGAGGAGGTCGAACAGGCGATCGAAGCCCACGGTGGAGCGGCGATAGGGCGAAAAATCGAAACGATTCATTTCAACAAATCCTCTTTCTGAGCAATTTGACATTCGAAGCCCGGCAAAAACGGCGCTTCGGCATGATCCGGCCCTTTTGGCGCACGGATCGTTCCCCTAGATATGGCATCGAATCCCCGGTTCAAGGGGATCGCCCCGGGCCCGAAAGGATTTGCGCGTGAGCACGCCGAAGATCGAAATCTACACCAAGTTCGCATGTCCATACTGCGTGCGCGCAAAGATGCTGCTGAAGCACAAGGGCGTGGATTTCGAGGAGTTCGACATCACGCTGGGCGGTGAGAAGCGCGACGAAATGCTGCGGCGCGCGCCCGATGCGCGCACGGTGCCGCAGATATTCGTCGGGGATTACCATGTCGGCGGGTCCGACGATCTCGCCGCGCTCGACCGGGCGGGCAAGCTCGACGCGCTGCTGGGCCTTGCATGACGCGCATCGCCCTCCTGCAGATGACTTCCGGGATCGATCCCGGCGCCAACGCGGATGTGCTTGCGGCCGCCGTGGCCGACGCCGCCAGTGGTGGGGCGGAGATGCTCTTCACGCCCGAAATGTCCGGGCTGCTGGACCGGGACCGGAAGCGAGCCGCTCCGCATATCGTGCCCGAAGGGGAAAACGCGGTGCTTGCAGCGGTTCGCGATGCCGCGCGCGAGGCGGGCTTGTGGGTCGCGCTCGGCTCGCTCGCCTTGCAGCGGGACGGTGCGGGCGTGGAGGACGGCCGCTGGGCCAACCGCTCGCTGCTGATCGCGTCCGACGGCTCGGTCGCCGCGCGATACGACAAGATCCACATGTTCGACGTGGACCTCGCCACCGGAGAGAGCTGGAAGGAATCGGCCGCTTATCGGCCTGGCGAGGAAGTGGTCACGGCGCAGACGCCCATCGGCAGGCTGGGCCTCGCCGTGTGCTACGACATTCGCTTTCCGGCGCTGTTCGAGGAGTTCGGCCGAAGGGCCTGCGATGCGATCGCCATTCCCGCCGCCTTCACCGTGCCGACGGGGACCGCGCATTGGCACGTCCTGCAGCGCGCCCGGGCGATCGAGGCGAGCGCTTACGTGATTTCCGCCGCCCAGGTCGGCGAGCATGAGGATGGCCGCCGCACCTATGGCCACAGCATGGTGATCGATCCCTGGGGCGAGGTGCTGCTGGACATGGGGGGCGAGGAGCCGGGGCTGGGCTTTGCGGAAATCGAGCCGGACAAGATCGCGCAGATACGCAGCCAGCTTCCGAGTCTTGCGAACAAGCGCAAGATTCCTACATTGAGCGGGCAATGATCGTATCGAAGGCGGGGTCTCCTCTTCCGAGGATTTCGCGGCCCAGCAGGGGCGGGGTCTGGTCGGTTGCCCGCAATGCGGATCGGCTCAGGTCGTCAAGGCGCCCATGGCTCCGGCGGTGGGAAGGAAGGGCAACCAGGCCGTGACGCCGCTGCAAGGCAGTGTTCCCGCGCCGGTGGCGAACGGCGCCCCTTCTCCGGAAATGGCCGCGGCGATGGAAAAGCTCGCAACCATGCAGGCCGAGGCGCTGAAAAGCTCGACATGGGTGGGGGACGGATTTGCCGAGCAATCGCGCGCGATGCATTATGGCGAGCGCGAGGCGCAGACCATCCACGGCAAGGCGACCCCGCGAGAGACGAAGGCGCTCCTGGAAGAAGGCATCGCGGTAATGCCGCTGCCGTTCCCCGTCGCCCCGCCCGACGAACTCAACTGATTGCAACGCTTCGCCCGCTTGCCTAAAGGCAGCCTTGCGCGCGCCCGTAGCTCAGCAGGATAGAGCACAAGATTCCTAATCTTGGGGCCACAGGTTCGAATCCTGTCGGGCGCGCCATATTGCCGGAAGCACGGAAATCCGCCATTTTCGGCTAAGGCCATTCCTGAATAAAAGAGAGAACTTCGATTGGTAGGGGGCCGACCCCGAACAGTCCGTTACGGCGAGGCAACAGACAGCTCTTCTCGTTAGTTCATCCGCACCACCACCTTGCCCTTGGCCCGGCCGGCTTCAAGATAAGCAAATGCCTGGCCAATCTCGGGAAAGGGGGACACCCGGTCGATCACGGGTTCGAGCTTTCCACTCTCAACGAGCTGGGCGAGTTCCGCAAGCTCGGCACCGCTCGGGTGCATGAACAGGTAGCGATAGCTGACGCCGTGCCTTCTGGCTTCCGCGCGTGAGCGGTAGCTCGCGATCCAGAACAGGGCCTGAAGCGCTACGCCCCGACCCAGGTCTTTTCGCGCGGTCTCGGGCTCGGGCATGCCGGCAATCGACACCACCTTGCCGCCCCGCTTCACCACGCCGAACGATTTCCCGAGCGTCTCTCCGCCGAGCAGGTCGAAGACGCCGTCCATGTCGCGGACATGGTCCTCGAAGCGCTGCGTCGTATAGTCGATCACCACATCAGCCCCGAGCCGCTCGACAAGCGCCCGACCGCGTGGCGAGGCCGTGGTCGTGACCTCCGCTCCGAGCCACTTGGCAAGCTGGATCGCGAAGGTCCCCACGCCGCCCGCACCGCCGGGGATGAAGACCCGGCTGCCCTCCTTCAACTCCAACTCGTCCCGAAGGGCCTGGAGCGCGGTGAGTCCGGCTAGTGGAACGCTCGCCGCCGTTTCGAAATCGAGCGATGGCGGCATTCTGGCCAGGAGACTTTCTGGAATGGCCGCATAGTCCGCGAAGGCGCCCAGCGAATCCTTGGCCACGCGCGCGAATACCCGGTCTCCTTCCGCAAAGCGCGTCACGCCTTCGCCACACGCCTCTACGACGCCGGCGAGATCGTTGCCCATCACAGCCGGCAAGGGATAGCGCGGGATCACCTTGCGCATGCCTGGGGGGACTTTGAAATGCCGCGTGTGGGGCCTCGCCCCATGCGCGCCCCCCAAGCCCGCCCGGGCCCCCGGGCGGGGTTGCCCCACCGCGCGCCCCCCCCCCGGGTCCGGCCCGCCATATCTCGTGAGAACAAGCGCTCGCATGGCCGAGACTATGCCTGAAAAGCCGAAGTTTCGATACTCGTATCCGACGTAGGGTGAGGTTGGCTGATACGGGACGAGGTGCAGTAACTCCGACGGCCAGTTTGGAGCGCGCCGACTTCGCCCTCATCGGGCCGTTGCGGCCGCCTCCGGCCAGTAGTGGGCATCGGGAAGCGGGCGCGTGCCGAAGACGGCCTGGCCGACCCGGACGATGGTCGCGCCTTCTTCGATCGCCCAGACGTAATCGCCGGACATGCCCATCGACAGTTCGGCGAGATGCGGCGCGTCGAAAAGCGCGCGGTCGCGGATGGAGCGGAGCAGCCGGAAGCACCGGCGCACTTCCGCTTCATCGGAAGTGAAGGTCGCCAGCGTCATGAACCCTTTCGGCCGCAGCGCGGAAAAGGCGGCCAGTTCCTTGAGGAACGGCGATACCTCGTCGGGCGCCAGGCCGTATTTGCTTGCCTCTCCGGACGTGTTGACCTGCACCAGCACATCGAGGCCCCGCCCGAGCTGCTGGAGACGCTTCTCGAGCGTTGCGGCAAGCGAGAGGCGGTCGAGCGATTGGACTTCGTCGGCGAAGCGCAGCACGTCCTTGGCCTTGTTGCTCTGCAAATGCCCGATCATGCTCCAGCGCACGGCTTCATCGAGCAGGGCTTCGGATTTGCGCAGGCCTTCCTGCACCTTGTTTTCCCCGAAATCGCGCTGGCCCGCGGCAATCGCCTCACGCACCCGATCCGGCGGGACGGTCTTGGTGACGAGGAGGAGGCGCACGTCCTCCCCCCGCCGCCCCGAACACTCAGCCGCATCGGCGATCTTCGCTTTCACGGATGCGAGATTGCCCGCAATGCTCATCGGTGCAGTCCGTCAAGCCAGTCGGCGAACATTTCGCGTGCGGCGACGGCAAGCGCCGGACCGGCCCGAAGCGCCTGTTCGCGCAGGAGGCGCGGATCGATCCCGGCGCCGACAAGCTCCGCCGCGTGTCCGATCAGCCAGCGCTCGATGCCGGCTGCGGCGTCGACTTCCGGATGAAACTGAAGCGCCAGCACATTGGCGCCAAGCGCGAAGCCCTGCGTTGCGCATAGCGGCGTGGCGGCAAGGTCTGCCGCAAAGGAGGGAATTTCGAACGCATCGCCATGCCAATGCAGAACGGATACGCCTTCCAGGTGGCGAAGCGGCCCGGCGCGCCCGGCTTCGGTGAGGGACAGTTCCGAAAAGCCGATTTCCTTGACCCCGGTGGGGGCGACTTTCGCGCCCAGCGCAGCGGCGATCAGCTGGGCGCCAAGGCATATCCCCAATGTCGGGCGATCGGCCGCCAGCCGCGCGCCGAGCAGCCTGCGCTCTTCGGCGAGGAAGGGATAGAAATCGTCTTCGTAAACGCCGATCGGCCCGCCCAGGACGACGAGAAGATCGGGTGCGAGCGGATCGAGCGCCCGAAGATCGTCCACGCCGATGTCGAGATAGCGGACCTCGTAACCCTTGCCGGCGAGCACTGCCGCGAAGACACCGAGATCCTCGAAATGAATGTGCCTGATGGCGAGTGCGGTCTTGCTCATGCGGCTTCCTTCGGGCGCGCGGCATGCTCGTGGCATATGTGGCGGCTGTCTTCATCCGTCAGCGGGACGTCGAGCGCGGCGCAGCGGTGGAGGCCGCTTCGTTCCTTCGCGGGTTCGAAATGCCTGCAGCTATGGCATTGCCCGAAGGTGCGGCCGCCCTGGCGCTCGATCGCTCCCATGAGCATCCTGGCGACCAGATCCATGAACTGGCGCCGTTCACCCGGCGGCAGATGCGAAAGCATGGCCGAAGCGATGCTGGGGGGCGGGGCGCAAACCAGCGCGCGCCCGGCATCGGTAAGCTCCAGCCGGGCGATCCGCTGGTCGTCCGGATCCTGGCGGCGCGATACGAGGCCCTTGCTTTCCAGCGTGTTGATCGTCTGGGAGACGCTGCCCTTGGTCTGGCCCAGCCATGCGGTGAGCGCCTTGGCGGTGCGGGAGAACCGGTTCGCTGTGGCGAGATATCTCAGCGTCTGCCACTGAACCGGCTGAAGGCCGCGATCATAGCCATCGGCGGCGATGATGCGCGCAAAGCGCAGCAGCAGGTCGTCGTTTCGGGCTTCGTGCATGGATTATTAGTATCGAGTCAAAACCATCTTGGCAAGCCGTCTGCATTGTGCAAGCCTTATTGTATCGAGTCGATACCACTCGATCCAGCAGCCAAGGAGATCATGATGACCAAAGCCGTCTTCTATCATGCCGGGTGCAACGTGTGCGTGGATGCCGAGCAGCAGCTTGCCCATGCGCTCGATCCCGCGCGTTTCGACGTCGAAGTGGTGAACTTCGCCGATGCGCCGGATCGCATCGCGGAAGCCGAAGCCGCGGGCGTGAGCTCGGTGCCGGCGTTCGTCATCGATGGGCAGGCCTACCACATCAATTTCGGGGCATCGCTTGCCGAGGTGAAGGGCGTTTGAACATGGGCGGATGGCGGCTTTCGACAGCTGCCATTCGCCACTTTCGCATGGGGAGCGTCGGCATGGCCGGTGGCGGATCGGTGATGCCGGGGCACGTTCAGGCCATGACCTTCATCCTGCCGATCATGCTTAGCTCGTCCGGCCGCAACGTCAGCACCGAGACG
>Ga0066256_1003722_pt1 | contig 14407 bp, 5 predicted proteins | sample ThiBio_1000_biof_FD_87107 | JGI IMG/M metagenome (GOLD analysis project Ga0066256, IMG submission 87107) | Wastewater bioreactor microbial communities from Cape Town, South Africa - Thiocy_expt_1000_biof (version 2) | ecosystem: Engineered > Bioreactor > Thiocyanate-remediating >...
GATCGGCCGGTCGATGAAGAATTTCGAGAGGTTCAGGGGGCGCCCCCTTTCGAGCGGCTTATTGGACCTGCGGCCACGGACCCGCCCTTGCGGCATCCGTGGCTGGTCGTGTCGGTCAGCGTTGCGCGAGTTCGGTCGCGGGCTTCTTCAGTTCGCTCTTCTGCGCCATCGGCACCGGCTCGGGCGCGACGGGCCCGCCGGGGCGGACGCGCTGGGGGCCGGTGACGGCGATGCGCTCGCCCGGCCTCAAGCCCGCCTTGGCGCCGCGCAGCGAGCCTTGCGCGGGGTCGGTGTACAGCGCGTGCAGCGCGGCGTCGACGCTCTCCTCCGGCACCACCTGCAGCCACACGAGGCGCGGCCGCGGCAGGGCGCGCGCGTCTGCTGACGGGTCGGGGACTAGCACCTCCAACGCGTCGTCGCTGCCACCAGCCGCAGCAGCACCGCCTGCCGCCGCACCGCCTGCTGCAGCGCTTGCCGCAGCACCGCCTGCCGCAGCGCTTGCGGCAGCTCCCTGCCCGACCTTGCGCACGATGCGCCAGCGATGACGCTCCATTTGCCGCGTGAACTTCCAGGCGCGCGCGCGGCTCCACGCCAGCGGTAGCGCGCCCGCGCGCACGAAAGTGAGCATGTGGCTCACGGCGTCGCGCGTGAACCGCATGCGACTCAACGACGCAAACGCGGCGGAGCGCGGCGCTGGGCTGCGCTTGGGCGAGCCGTCACTGCTCTCGCTGCTGCTGCTGCTCCAGCCGCTCTCGCTGGTGTCGCTGCCATCGTCGCTGCTGCTCCAGCCGGCGTCGCTGCTCTCGCTGGACGCGGCGTCGGTTGCGTCGCGAGCGTGGCGGGGCATGGCGATGAGGTGCCTTTATGTTGTGGAGGTGGAGCATGCGTGGCGCAAGGCGCACGCTGTTCAAATCGCCCATTCAAATGCACGCGCGGCGCATGCAAGTGCCGTGCCGCCACAGCAATCGTCGCCGACGCCGTCGTCGAGTGTGCGGGCCTGCGGTGTGGCAACGAGGGCGTCAAAAGTGGGTGCCAGCGGGCCAAGCCGCGCCATGAAGGCGGCGCCGGCAGCGCGGATGCAGATGCCTTCACGCAGCCCGAGCGCGCCAATGCCGCAGTGGCTGCCCAGGATAATGCTGAACTTGCCGCGCATTGTTGGTTGCTCGTAGCCAGCTTTCACGGCTGCGAACGCAACCACCAGCACCTCGTTGCCTGGCCGGCTGGCTGCATTGTGCACCGCGATGGCACGCAGGATGGTGTCCAGCTGCGCGGCCGTGCTGAATGCTGCCCAAAAGTTGCGCCACCCCATCGTGTACGCTTTGCTCCATGGCGGGTGGCAGGGCAAGCATGCGTGCACACGTCCACCCTGCTGAGACTGGCGTGGCAGCAGGTGCAGGCGTGCCTGCACGCGCAGGCGTGGCAGGCGCAGTGCGCCACGCATGACGCTCCATTTGCAACCGAAAACTTTCAACAGTGTGCGCGGCTGCTGGCCATTGAGACTCGCACGTGCTCGTCTGTGCTCGCCATCGAGCTGGTGCACGCGTGTGCCCTGCCACGGGGGGCCAGGCTCGCCGCTGCCTGTGTGCCGTCGCCTCGTTGCCTGGTGCCCGCTGAGAGCATCGTTGCTTCAAGTGGCTGCTCCCAGTTCTGCCACGACGGTGGCCTTGTCCACCTGCGGCCCGAGGCGCGCCTCCACGTTGTGGTCCCAAAACAGCGCGTTCACGTGCCGGCGACGCAGGAACATTAACGTGTGCCCACGGCCGCCGCTGTTGCCAAACAGCAGGCAGTACGCGCCACGCCGCGAGCTGCACTTGTACGGCCGCTCAAACCTGGCGTACGCAATCGAGACGAGCCCCTCGCCTGGGTTCTTGTCGTCATCCGCCTCGTCCCACTCGGCAGTGTTGTGCTCGTGCACGACAGCCAGCGCCGCCTCAAGCTCCGCCAGCGTGTTGAACGGGACGAAGTAGCTCTGCCAGCCCATGTTGTGCGTTTTTGTACTTACGCAACGGGGGCCCTCCCGGCGGCGGCGGCAGTCGTGCCTGTCCGAACGCAGGCGTGCCCGACGGCGCGCCGAGTGGCGAGTACGCCTCGCGCTCTGCAAGAACGAGTCGCGGCGACGTGGGTTAGGAGCGCGGATGCTGCACTGCTCGCGCCGGGTCGCCTCCCGCGGCGACAGCCCGATGACCCCGAGGCTGCCGCGCCTGGCGGTCGGCCCGGCGGCGGTACTGTGCAGCGCTACGAGAGGCTCACGACCGTGCCACTGTGGGCCATGACAGGCAGGGTGGCACTCAGTGCGCTGCAGTGAACCGTGGTGTCTCGACGGGCCGTGGGTATGGGTGCGCAGCTGCAGCCCGCTTGCCCGTCTCCATGTTGCCGCACTGGGCAGGACAGAAGTGGCGCTGCGCCTGCTGCTGCTGCCCCATCCTCTGCTGCGCCGCCCTCGCCATCAGGCAATGCCACATAACCTCCCGACATACCAGTCGTAATGCATGTACGGTTTCATCCACGGGGAACAAATGTGCAAGTGCGACGGGTGATCATTACGTTGGGCCATGAGCCTGTGCAAACTTTTCTTCGACTGATCGATGTGAAGTGGTGCAACCGCCGGTGCGGGCCCTAAGTGCCACGGGTCACTCCAGGACTCTCTTGGGTAGAAGCATGAGAAAAGGACTTGAGTAACCAAACCGCCGCTCACCCTCCATGTATTGGCTGCCAGGTGCTCCTTTCCTTCATTCTCGTGCGCGGCAAGACGGTATCTCGCTTGCTTCGGCAGCCTCTGGGTGCCAGCCTTTTGCATACCATTCAATCCAAAAAAAATTATCGTACCAGGGGGGGCAAAACGGGCAAATATCGACAACGCACGCACGGCAAGGCGTGCAACACAGCGCACCGCACGCAGCGTAAGTGTGTTTGTCGATCTGTGCTGCGCAGTGCTGTGCGGACGCGTGCATTCGCGCGAATATTACGCGGGCGTGGGTTTGCGGGGGGTTTTGCGTTGACTTAGCCGCAAACGGCTCCTAGCTGATTGGGAATGGGGGCTAGAGATCGCCACCGGCACGCGGCGCGCGGGCGAGGGCGCCGCGTGCAGCCCAGCAGTGGCAGTGGGAGATGCGGAGTTGAAGGTAGCGGCGCTGTTTCTGGCGTCAAGCGCCGCGCAAGTGTCGTCAACCGCGGCGGCAGGAGGCGCAGAGTGGCTGCGACGGACTACGCTTGCAGCAGCAGCGACAGCAGCAGCGTCAGCAGCAGCGACAGAAGCAGGACCAAGCACAAGAGACGGCGAGGGAGGAGCAGCAGCAGCAGCAGCAGCAGCAGCAGCAGCAGCAGCAGCAGCAGCAGCAGCAGCAGCAGCAGCAGCAGCAGCAGCAGTGACAGCGACAGTGGGCACTTTGCGATGTGGGAACATGACAGTGACGCCGATGACGCGGAGGAGAGCGACGACGACGCGAGCAGAATCGGCAGCGAGGGCAGCCCGCACGGGCCTGGCGACGGACCGGCTGCCGTTGGCGTGGATGGCGCGCCGGCGGGGGGTACACTGCTGACAGTGGATGATTTGCACGCGGCCATGCAGCGCAATCGCACGCTGGGCGCTGAGGTGGCCAAGAAGCCCGGCATGGCAGTGGGTGTGCTTGTCGCCGTGGTCGAGAGCCTGTGGCAGTCAAACGGGAAGCCCAGCGGCGTGTTCCCCGTGCGCATGGAGGACGTGGTGAGTGCCCTTGCAGCTCGCCGTGTGAACACGGCAGTGCGTTTCCAGAAGTTGTTCCGACACCGGCTAGCTGCCAGCTATTGCGAGCCTGACGAAGGCAGCGCGGCACCCCGCGCACAGCTGCTGATCTCACCGCCGGCGGCGGGGGCGGCGGCGGGGGCGGCGACAGGGGCGGCGGCAGCGGCGGCGGGGGCGGCGACAGCAGCGGCATCCACCGGTGGCGTTGACTGCGAGAGTGATGGTGAGTGCCGCAGTGACGCCGTACTCCGAGTGGTGCCCACGGAGGAGTGGCTGCGTGAGGTTGCTGGCGTGCTGGTCGCCGTGGTGAGCAAGCACCCCGGCCTGGCAGCCAACACTGCATCCCTAGAAGCCGCCACGGTGGACGCGGTGTGCGAGGGGCGGCTCGTCGGTGGCGCGTGTTTTGGACTGCCCAAGATGCTGGTGCGCACCTGCTGCAAGTGGCTCGTGTCGCATTGGAAGGAGGTAGGGCGCGCAGCCGCTGCAAAGCGCGCGACACGCGCTGCACACGCTGCCACCGGGGAGCGCGCCCTGCTGTTGCCCCCCGTGGCCGGGCAGGCGGAAACCGTCGTCACCGCCGCGGACGTCGCCACGCCTGCCGCGTTTGCGGTGGTGCTGTCGCGGCTACAAGCGACTGCGCCGTGCCGGCTGGTGGTGCGCGACGCGGGCGCTGACGGCGCCGGCATGGTGCTGCAGCGGCTCATGCTGGCAACGCGCAATGAGGTCAAGGCAGTCAGCAGTGGCGTGGGGCGGCACGGCCGCGTGTCCGTGACCTTCCGGTGCACGCGCAGCGGCCGGCGGGACCCCAGGGAGGTGCTGCCACCCACCATCCCAGGTGCCGACGGCGTTGACATCGCGGTGCCCGCGCCGTACAGGTGGCTGGCGGTGAAGCAGTCGCTCGACGCGGCGCCGCGATTCGAAATACCGCTGCACGTGTCGCACACCGAGGAGGGTGAGGCGGGGTCAGTGGTAGTCGCAGCCGACCGCTGGCGCGGGGTGCCCAAGGACGTGGGGTGCCCGTACCGCATTGTGGTGTCGCAGTACACCGGCACCACCGACGTGGTGGTGGCGTTCCCTGGCGGCTACAACGGCCACATCGCGCAGCACTTGCGCGTGCCGCCGCGGTTCCCGGCCACCCTCAACAGCGACCCCTACATGAAGCGCCCGCCCAGCATTCGGGCGTTCATGGAGGCCCGCGTGCACAGCAAGACCAAGTCCTCCGTGCTGGCGGCAGAGGTGTGCGCCATGGGGCAGGTGCTGTACCCCGCCTTCTGCCTCAACCCGCGCGCGCACCTGACGGTGGACCCCCTGAACATTGTGTACAAGGAGCACCTGCCTGAGGCTGCCTACATTCCCTTGCTCCTGCCGCTGGAGCGCGCCGCTGCTGCGGAGGCGCGCCTCGCAGAGGCTGCCGTTCGCGCCGTTGCCGAGGGGGCGCTGGACATGCACGTGCTGGCCATGGCGGCGGAGAAGCACGGGGAGCTGCACCGTCGCCCACGGTCCGCCTTGTACGAGGCGCTTGCGGCAGGGCACCTGTGCCCGCTGTACTCGTCGTACGACTGGGCGATGTCCTCGGCGGCTGCGTCTGACGAGATGGCGCACCTGCGGCGGAAGCTGCGCGTGGGCAAGCCGCTGTGGAGCACGTTCCTGCAGGACATGGCCATCTACGCGGGCGCCGGGTACGGTCGCCTGTTCTGGTTCGCGTCCCGGCGGGGCGCCGCCGCACCCAAGGCGCGGCAGCAGCGCACGGTGCAGGTGCTGCTGCAACACCCCACGCAGCGCGGGTGGCAGCGGGTTCTTGAGGAGACCGAGCCGTGGCTGGTGGCCACGTTGGATGCCACGTGGAACCTCAGTGTGGAGAACATGCCCATGTCCACCCTTGTCCTCGTGGACCCCGTCTCCCGGCGCGCTTTGCCCGTCATGCACAGCCTGCAGCTGTCCGTGGCGGCAACGGATGACGGCAGCACGGTGCAGAGCGGCCTGTGCACGCTGGAGGTTGGGAGCGACACCTGGCCGGCGCGGCGCTGGCACCCACTGAGTGAGTACATGCGCTTGGCGCCGTGTGCCAGCACGCTTGCCCTGCAGCAGTCATTCATGCAAGCGGCGGCAACCACGTGGCGGCGCCTGCAGCCCGCCAGGGCCGCCGCTGTGCCGCGCGAGTACCGCGAGGACGACGAAGACGTCATTTTGGGCAACGCCTCTCGTGCGGGCGCCGCGGCGCCCAGCGGCGCGCTCGGCAGCGACGGGTTGGCCGCCATGCTGCCCAAGCAGCTGGATGCCGCCGCGCTGGCCAAGTTCGCGCCCGCCTTCACCACCACGTGGCACCTCATGGAGGCGTTCGAGGAGGGCAGCGGCGTGCTGGGCAGCCAGCGCCGCGCCGAGGACGGCGGCCCCGCACACCCGAAGCTGCGCTGCATTGTGGTGGACCGCGACGCGCTGCAGCTGGCGGCGCTGCGCGCCCGCACCGTGCACGCCATGCGGCGCGGCGTGCGCTCTCTGCTGCTGCCTACACTGCACGGCCTGGACGGTGCCATGAAGTGGACAGAGGCGAGCGGCGGGCTGTATCCCCCCCCTGTGGCTGGGGGCGAGGGCCTGCTCCAGGGCAACGCCCCGCGTGCGCGCCTGCCGGCGCTTCAGGACTGAGCGGTGCGGGGCGCCGGGCCCCTGCTGCCGCCGCCAGTTCCCAGCTTGGACACCGTGGAGGCCGCGCTGGCAGAGGTGTTGGACCTCCGGCCACTGCAGCTGCACTTGATCGGGAGCCCCCCCTTCCGCCGCGTGGCGACGCTGTACAGCGCGGGCATGTGGTGCCTCGACGTGTGTGCGCTGGCAGAGTGGGTGCGGCCGCCCGCAGCGCCTACGCAGGCACAGCTCAGCGTGGGTCAGGCAGCATTCGAGGCGCGGTGGCGTCGCGTGGCAATGCCTGGCAAGCCGCTGGCTCTGTTCCTTGCACACTACCAGCCGCGCGTCCTGCTGTGCAACTTTCACTGCCTCAAGAACTGGATCGACGCGCTGAAGCCCTTCACGCGGGGCTTGGTGGCCGCGCTGGCTGCCGCACCACCCGCTGCCGTGCCACCCGCTGCCGCACCGCCCGCTGCCGCTGTCAGCGCGGCACAGCGTGCTGTGGACGCCCTGCGTGTAGGTACTGTGTCGGAGGACACCGCACGGCAGGTGATCATTAGTGACCTCCTGGGTGACGTGCTGTACGCCGCCACGCTAGATCAGCACCTCCAGCTGTGGCAGGAGTTCCAGGTAGCCTTCCAGCCGTATGCGCCGGCCTTCATCGCGTACCTGGAGGCCAAGTGGATGTGCGCGGAGTGGCGACCGCTGTGGGCCAGGTGCCAGCGCCAGTTCCACCACTTTGACGTGAACACCACCAACGCCAGCGAGTCCATGCACGCGCACATCAAGAAGAACATCCTGCACAACGTCAAGTCGCGTGGTGTGCTGGACACCGTGCGCGCGCTGGTTGGGCGGCCCTACGACACCCGGATCAGCGAGCAGTCGCTGGTGGCACGCGTGGAACGGAACCTGGCGGATGCCACGGAGCGACCGCACCAGGGCGTAGCTTGGCAGCGCGCTGAAAAGTTCGCGCAGCGGGTGGCGCTCCTTGTTCAGTCGCTACTAAGCGAGCGGCACAGGGTGACGGTTGTGGATGCCGACTGCCAGGTGCTGCGGTTCGAGTACGAGGGAGAAGCAGCGGTGGCAGACGCCACGGCGGACGACGTGGACGACGAGCGCGTTGATGACGTCGGCGCGCTTCTCAGCGCTGAGACGTCCACAGGCGCTGGCACGGTGGCGACCAGCACAGTGGAGACACCTGTGCCGCGGCCTACAGCGCGGCGCGCGCCCGGTGCCGCCGCCACTCCGGGTGCCGCAGCGCCGCTGCCTTCACGCCTGGCGGCCAGCACAAACCCTGCCGCGCTGCGTGCCGCCTCCCGCGCCGCGCTGCGGGCCTGGATGGCCGCCACGCTCGCGGACCGGCAGGCGGACAAGCTGGCGCGCGCGCGGCAGACCAAGTTTGAGGTAGACCTGCGCGCCCGCCGCTGCAGCTGTGGCAGGGGCACGCAGCACTGCATTCAACTGTGCGCAGCGCAGGCGTACGCGCGCCTTCATCTGCGGTGGCCAGCGCTGTGGGACGACCTGCCAGGCACCCGCCTCGTGGAGCTTTTGGCGGCGGGGGCGCTCAGCATCGCCGCGGTGGGCGAGCCCCACGTGCGGCAGCACCGTGCTGCTGCCGCATCCCCTGCGACGGACGCCCCGCTGGCATCTGACAATGTCATCGCAGCAGCTGAGACGACGGAGCGCAATCGCGCAGTGATACTGGATGTGGTGCACACCACCGCGTCGCTGTGCAGCCGGGAGAACGCCGACTCCACCGTCATCGACTCTTTGGTGTTTCATGTCATGACGCTAGGTGCAACGCAACAGGCTGCATTGGCGCAGCAGCGCGCCAGCAAGGGTACGTCGCCCGCGAGGCCGACCGGCGAGCTGAGGCCGTCGCCGACGGCAATGGTCGGCGGAACGGCAGAAGTCTGGCGCACAATGTGCTTGGGCAACGCCATAAGGGAGGCGGAAGGTCCAGCGCCGGGTCGTGGTGGGTCGCGTACAGAGGGCGGCAACTACTCGACTGTCCTGCGCCGTGCACAGGGCGATGCCATGGTGGAGAGAGGCGCCGACGTACCAGTGCGCTTGCCGAAGCGGGCAGCCTCAGCCAGCCGCTCGGCGGCCGGCACAGTTGCGGCTGCCGCATCACGCGGCGGGCGCCGAACACGGAGCGCCACCCAGGCGCGCGCACCGCGCGTGGCCACTGCGGCTGCTCCAGATGTGCAACTGGTGCTTGTCGCTGCAACTCCCTTGCCACATTCGGCGTCAGACACCACGGTGCCGGCATCGTCGCCGCGCTCGCCGCTGCCGTTGCGGTTTCAGCTTGTGATTGGCCCCGCGGGGCACACATCGCCGTCGTCGGCGAGCTCTGTCGTGCTCGCCACGCCGGCGAGCCGCTCCGGCACCCACGAGCAGCCATGGTCCACGCTGCAGTTGCCTGCGCCGCATGCAGCTGCACCCGAGGCGACTTCGCCGTTCGCTGCTGCTGCTGCCGCCGCCGCTGCCGGCATGACGCCACGTATTCATTTGCCGCCGCCACGGTCGCCGCCGCCTTCCGCGGCGGAAGAACCGAGCACCCCGGTTTCCTGTAAATCGAGCAGCAGCAGCAGCAGCAGCAGCAGCATTCAGATTGTCACTTTGCCGAAGCCAGGAGAAGCCGAACAACGCAAGGCGGACGCTGCGTACGCCGCGTTTTTGCAAGCTACGGTAGGCAGTGCTCGTGCACGAGACTCATCATTCCTCCCCTGGGGCGCTGTTGATGCTTGGCTTAGGCGTGCCTTCATTACCGGTGCAGTCCCGGTGTGCAAGACATTCACTGGCATTCACAACCCCAGCCAGTGCTGCTACGTCATCGCAATTGTACAGCTGGTTGCAACATGGCGCCCTTTGCGTGCGTTCCTCGCCGAGCGGCCTGCAGAAGAGGAGGTGCCCAGACAGGCTGCGTTTCGTGCCGCAGTTGGCGTGGCGCTTGACAACACGGCCAAACCAACTGTGCGGTCGGCGTCGCTGCTAGAAGAAGGTATGGCTGCCCCCTCGCTGGCAAAGGCCGTGTACACCGAGCATGACCGCGACACGCAAGGCGATGCAGCCCTGTTCCTGGCAGCCTTGTTCAACGCACTGCGCCGGCGGTTGGGCTTCGCAAACCCAGTCAGCATGTCCGGCTTCCTCCACATGCCGTGTGGAAGTGTGGTGCCGCCACAGCACAGCAGCCCTGATTCCGACGAAGTGCCCTCGCCGCTGCGGGTGCGCACCACCCCCGTCGTGATGGCGCATGTACCCGCAAGTGGGAGCACGACTCTGGCCCACGTGCTGGCAAATGTTTGTTGGGCTGCCGAAACAAGAATGGAGGTGGCGTGCCCTTGCGGGGTGTCCAGCGCTGGCTGCCGCAGTCTCGCAGCAGAGTATCGCTTCCACCGCCACACCCTGCCTTCTTCCATCTTTGTGTGGCTAACTCGAATATCGTGGGATCGGAGCAGGTCCGTTGGGGTCATCAACCGCATCGCTGTCCACATTCCCGAGCGATTTGACCTGTCGCCGTGGTGCACGCCCGCGCCTGGTGCCGCGGCGACCAGCGGCGCCGCCGCCGCGCCCAGCCCCATCTGGTACACGCCAGCGGGCTGCGTTGTTCACACAGGGACAGCCACGGCCGGTCACTACTACGCCGCAACCAGGAGCGACTGTACCGCCGCCAGCTGCCCGCATGCTGCCCACAACACGCACCTGCTCTACTCTGACAGCTCTGTGAGGCACATCACCTACGACAACTTCCGTGCCCTGCTGCACCACGCCTACATCATTCGCCTGGACCGCGTCGACGAGTCCTGACGACGCCCCGACACCGTACACGCTGCACTTGCGCCACACTACAAGGTAGGCAGGCAGACAGGCAGGCAACACTCACGCCTGGCCACAATCGCCCGTCCACGCCACGCCCACCGAGGCGTCAGCCATGTCAAGTCCAGCTAACTAGAGCCAGTTTAAATTTAACTTGGAAAAATGACTAGCACATTTTTTTTTTTTTCATTCCGAGTCCACTGTCGGTTGGCGCTCACCGGCAGCCTCTGTCGGGCTGTCCGTTGCCTTAGGCCCACCCACCGCTGAAAATGTGTGACAATGGTGATGAGCGGTCGCGCGCTGCACGAGAGTGTGTCGGAGGCGCGCAGCAGCGCGGCGTGGTTTCAGTAGCGCAGTTGCATCGCACCCCAAGAACGAGTGTGCACTCGCGGTGCGCTAGGATAGGTGAACTTGCGATTCGGCACTTTCCTGAACTATTCTTGGGCACCTCCGATGGCGACCACTAGCGCCGGCGCCGCCGGCACTGCTGCTGCTGCCAGCGGCGCCGACGCTGTTATGCTGGTGCTGGGCGGGTGCGGCTTCATTGGCAGCCACGTCGCGGAGCGGCTGGCTGAGGCGGGGCACGTCGTGGTGGTGGCGGACCGCGTGCCGTGCGCCTACAAGGACATCGCGAGCGTGGGCGGCGTGTTTGTGGAGGCGGACCTGCGTGACGCCGGCGAGGCGGAGCGCGTGATGCGCGTGGCGGGCGCGCTGGCGGCGGAGCGGTGGGGGACGCGGCGGGTGTGGGTGTACCTGTTCGCGGCGGACATGGGTGGCATGGGGTTCATCGCGTCGCATGAGGGCAGCCTCATGCAGTCCAACACCGCCATCACGGCGGCCGTGGTGGCGGCGGCCGTGGCGACGGCCGTGGAGCGTCTGTTCGTGGCGTCCTCCGCCTGCGTGTACCCCGTGGGGCTGCAGGGCGACGCGGCCGCCACGCGCGCGCTGGCGGAGCGCGACGCGTGGCCGGCAGCGCCGCAGGATGGCTATGGGTTGGAGAAGCTGTACGGTGAGCAGCTGGCAATGCGCGCCGCGATGGGCAAGGCGCTGGAGGTGCGCATCGCGCGCTTCCACAATGTGTACGGCCCAGCGGGCGCGTGGGTAGGGGGCCGCGAGAAAGCGCCCGCAGCAATGCTGCGCAAAGTGTGCTGCCTGCGCGAGCTGGACGCCGCCGGCGGTGCGCCGCCGCGGACGCGTCTGGAACTGTGGGGTGACGGCAGCCAGACGCGCACGTTTTGCTACATCACCGACGCGGTAGATGGCGTGCTGGCACTGATGGCGTCCGACGTGTCGCAGCCAGTTAACCTGGGGTCAGACGAGGTGGTGACCGTGCGCGACCTTGCGCTGGCGGCGGGCGAGGTCGCTGGCTTTGAGCGCGCCGTGCTTGCGTCGCGACTGGCGTTCCGCACCGACCGGCCGGTGGGTGTGGCCGCCCGCAGCGCGGACGGCAGCCTGGCGGAGAGCGAGCTGGGGTGGCGGCCGCGCGTGCCGCTGGCGGCGGGCCTCGCCGCGACGCACGCGTGGCTGACGGCAGAGATGGGCAGGACGCGCGAGGCGACGGTGGCGCTGGAGCGCAGCGGCGCGCGGCGCGCGCCGTCGTGGCAGGCGTTCCTGGACGCTGGCTTGACCAGCGCCTACGTGGCAGGCGCGCCGGACGCCACACGCTTTGCGCTGCTGGTGCCGGTGACGTCACGCGGCGTGACGCGGGACGCGCTGGAGGCGGGAGTGCGCGCGCTGCTTGCCAGTCTGCGTGCCACCACGCCGGCGCCAGGCGCGCCACGGCGCGCCGGCGGCCGGGCGTGGCAGTTTGACATCCACTTTGGCGTGGATGTGGGCGACGCAGTGTGCGATCCCATCGCGGCAGGCTCGCTGGACCTCGTCGCCCTGGTGCGCGCGGAGCTGCCGACGGCCGTGGCGCTGGGCGGCGTCACCGCCCACGTGCACCGCTTTGGCTACCCGCCCGGCAGCGTGTGCCGCATGTGGTCTGACATGACGGCGGACGCCTTCGCGGGCGGCGCGGAGCTGGCGGTGCTGCTGGGCGACGACGTCGTGCTGCACAGCGACGGCTGGGCGGACGCCATCGCGGACGCGTTTGCAGATGTGGCAGCCTCCACCGGCCTGCCATACGGCTTTGCGTGCGTCGCGTTTGCAGATGACGCGTTCCCCGGCTTCCCCACCTTTCCCGTGGTGCACCGCCTGCACGGCCGCATCTTCGGCGGCCGCACCTTTCCCACCACCTTCCGGAACCAAGACGCCGACCCCTTCCTGTTCCAGCTGTACCGCGCCTTCGGCGCCGCGCGCCTGCTGCCCTCCGCGCGGCTGCGCAACGGCATCGGCGGCGCGGGTGACGCGCGCTACGCCAAGCAGCACGTGCCGTGGACGGGCGACACGCTGGCGGCGGCACGCAGCGCTGCCGCACACTGGCTGGAACTGTACTTCCGACCGCTGCCGCCGCCGCGCGCGGCGCGCACGCTCACACTGGACGTCGTGGTGCCCACCTACCGCGCGCAGCCGGAGCGGCTGGCTGCCATCCTCGCGCTACCCGTGCCGCCCGGCGTCAGCACGCAGTTTACGATCATCTGCGACCGCCCCGGCAACGCCGCCGCGGCGCGCGTCATGGCAGACCTGCAGGCGGCGCACGCGGACAACCCGTTTGTGCGGCTGCGCACTAACGCTGCCAACATCGGCGCCGGCCCCAGCCGCAACGCTGGCCTGGCAGAGTCGGCGGCAGACTGGGTACTGTTCCTGGACGACGACGTCGTGCCGGACGCGCACATCCTGGAGGCGTACGCCGCCGCCATCGCGACGCACCCGCGCGCGACGGGCTTCATTGGCACCTCACTGCTGCCGCCGCCCACGACGGCGCGCCAAGCGGGCGTGCACATCGCGGGCGTCGCGTACTTCTGGGGCATCGCGCTGGCGAACCCCACGCACACCGACCTGCCGTGGGGCGTCACCGCCAACCTGTGCGTCCGGCGGCCGCCGCCGCGCACGGTGGAGTTCAACGCCGCGTTCCCCAAGACCGGCGGCGGCGAGGACATTGACTTCTGCCTGCGCGCGCGCGCCGCCACGCGCGCCACCGTCGCCGGCTCGGAGGGCTTCGTGGCAGCGCCTGCCGCCATCGTGACGCACCCGTGGTGGGACGGTGGCGTGCCGGCGTACAGCCACTTCTCGGGCTGGTCTGCCGGCGACGGCCACCTCATCGACCTGTTCCCCGACCTGTGCTACTCCAACGTGCCGGACCTGGCAGAGACACTGGTGCTGGCGGCGGTGGCAGCTGTTGTGGCAGGTGCGGCTGCCGCCGTCGGCGCGGCGTCGCTGACGCCGGTGGCGGTGGTGGCCGCCGTGGCGGCCGCTTGCGTCGCGGCCGACGTGGCGAGTGAGGCGGTGCGCCAGTTCGTCACGGAGCCGGCGGCGTCGTGCGCGCACCTGCCGTGGCACACGCGCCTGGCCGGTGTGGCGCAGGGCATCCTCATTCGCACGCTGTCCGAGGCTGGCCGGCTGGCAGGCCACGCGTCGCGCGGCCGCGCGGCCGCCAACTTCTGCCGCCGCTTCAACTGGTTCGGCACCATGTGGCCCGGCGCGCCAGCAGTGGAGCGGCGCGCTGCGCTGGGCCGCACCGCGGTGCGGCTGGCGGCAGCGGCGGTGGTGCTAGGGCTGGTGTGGGGGAGGGGCAAGTAGGTGAAGAAGGGAGGTGATGGTTGAACCTGAAGGCTGTGCGTAGACAAACCGGCGGCCCGCAAATTGCATTGCGCTGCTGACGTTGCGGTACCTAACCCCCGGCCTCTACCCGGCCGCCGCACGAGACCGAAGTGCGCCCGCCAACGGCGCCTGCTGCACGAGTCGGTCGTCACCGTACCAACACCGGCTCTGGCACAGGTATCGGCGCCGGTACCGGTGCCCCCAGCTCGCGTTCATCTTGCGTGCCTGGAGCGTGCTCCAATAGCTCTCCCGCTAGCATTGCGGCCAACTGCGCGCCAGCGGCGGGCTCGAACCCGGCCGCGGCGCCCCCCCCCCTCCCCGCCGCCGGCCGAGGCGGAGGCCCCCCCCCCCCCCCCCCCCGCCCACCGGACGCCCCCCCCCCCCCGGGCCCAAGGCCTGTGCTTTCGGGAGAAGACCCCTTCCGCCTCCATAAACCAGGTGTGGGTGGCGCAAAGCCTTTTGGCCGCACCCCAGCCCCACCCACCCCCGCCCCCCACCCCCCAGGTCCCGCGGGGCAGAGCGGAGCCTGCCACACCCCGCCACCCC
>Ga0066256_1003515_pt2 | contig 14401 bp, 14 predicted proteins | sample ThiBio_1000_biof_FD_87107 | JGI IMG/M metagenome (GOLD analysis project Ga0066256, IMG submission 87107) | Wastewater bioreactor microbial communities from Cape Town, South Africa - Thiocy_expt_1000_biof (version 2) | ecosystem: Engineered > Bioreactor > Thiocyanate-remediating >...
TGGACGGATCGGCGGGAGCGAAGCGGGCGATGGGGAAGGCGGCGGCCACCCCCTTGACCTTGTTGATGACCAGCCGGGTGGCGCGGCCGACCACGGTGTTCTGCTCGATCACCGCCGTGGGCAGGCGCGCCAGGGTGGCGGCCAGCATCACCGGCACACTGGGATAGCCGCCGAATCCGATCACCGCGTCGGGCTTCAGCGTCAGCAGCCGGGCCAGCGCCACCACGATACCGGCCGCGATCTTGAAGGGCGCGGCCAGGGCATTGAGCGGCGCGGACGGCACGGCCTGGATCGCCGCGCCGGGAAAATGGGTGGCGTAATTGGCGAAACGGCTGTCGGTCATCACCACGATGCGGTGGCCGCGCCGGATCAGTTCGCCCGCCAGCGCCTGGGCCGGGAAGAGATGCCCCCCGGTGCCGCCCGCCGAAAGCACGACAAGATTTCCGGTCATGCCCGCACCATGAAGAAGGCGGGATCGTCGCGCGTCACCGGCACCTTGGGCCGCTGGCGCGTCACCGCCAGGGCAAAGCCCATCGTCACAGACACCGCCAGCAGCGAGGAGCCGCCATAGGAGATGAAGGGCAGCGTCATGCCCTTGGCGGGCAGCAGCGACACCGCCACACCCATATTGATGAAGGCCTGCACCGCCGTCACCACCGCCAGCCCCGCGCCCGCGAGCTGGGCGAAGGGTTCGCGCGCATTGGCGCTGCGCAGCAAAATCCGCACCGTCAGCAGGCAGAATAGCCCGGCGATCACGGCGCAGAGCACAAAGCCGAACTCCTCGCCCGCCACCGCGAAGATAAAGTCGGAATGCACGTCGGGAATGCGGTACTTCACCGTGCCCGCGCCGGGACCGACGCCCGCCAGGCCGCCATGCGCGAAAGCCTTGAGGGCCAGTCCCGCCTGATAGCCGGTCTCGGAATGGCCCAGATACTGGTCCACGCGGCGATGCACATGCGGAAAGATTTCATAGGCCAGGAACCCAGGCTGGCGGTGACGCCCGCCATGATGCCGACCCAGGTGAAGCTGAGGCCCCAGAAGAACAGCATCGCGCCCCACAGGCACAACAGCAGGCCGGTCTGGCCCACATCGGGTTGCAGCAGCAGGATCGCCAGCGCCGGAGCCAGCATCAGGAAGGTGACCAGCGGCTTGGGAATGGGCAGCGGCTGGCGGTCGGCCAGCACGGCGGCGGCCAGGATGGCGAAGCTGGGCTTGAGGAATTCGGACGGCTGCAGATGGATCGGCCCGAAATCCAGTTCGCGCTTGGCGCCCAGCAGGTCGGCGCCCACGAACAGCACCAGGAAGGAGCCGATCAATGCGCCCGCGAAGGTGATGGCCGCCAGGATGCGGATCTGGCGCAGATTCAGCAACGACACGCCGCACAGGATGGCCATGGCCAGCACCGCGAACGACACCTGCCGCGCGGTGTAGCGGAAATCGCCGCCGCTCATCGGCCCGCCGGTGATGGCGGGGCTGGCGGCGAAGGCCAGCATCAGGCCGATCCCGGCCAGCGACAACATGCAGAACAGGGCGACGCGGTCCACCGTGAACCACCAGTTCGCGAAACTGCCCTTGCTGGCCCGGTTCATCATGCCACCTTCTCCAGCCCCGGCAGCCGGGCCACGGCGGCGCGGAAGGCGTCGCCGCGCTGCTCGAAATCCCGGAACTGGTCATAGGAGGCGCAGGCGGGCGACAACAACACCACCGGCGCGGATGCGTTGCTGGCGGCGGCATCGGCGGCGGCGCTGGCCAGGGCGGTGTCCAGCGTGCCGGACATCGCATAGGGGGCCTTGCCGTCCAGGCTGCGGGCGAAGGCGGGCGCGGCCTCGCCGATCAGATAGGCTTTGCGGATACGGGGGAAATAGCCGGACAGGCTTTCGATGCCGCCGTCCTTGGGCTTGCCGCCCGCGATCCAGAAGATATCGGGATAGACCGCCAGCGCCCGCGCCGTGGCGTCGGCATTGGTGGCCTTGGAATCGTTGATGAAGGCGGTCTTGCCGATGCGGCCCACCGCTTCCATGCGATGCGCCAGGCCGGGAAAGCTCTGGATCGCGGCGGCGACGGCCTTGGCGTCGGCGATGAAGGGGCGCACCGCGCCATAGGCCAGGGCCGCATTCTGCCAGTTGTGCGCTCCGGGCAGGCGCGGCGCGTCGGCCATGTCCATCACCTTGACCGCGCGCGCGCCGGTGGCGTCATAGAGCGCGCCATCGACCACGAAGATGCCCCGGCCCAGCACCTTGCCGACCGAGACGGGATGGGCCTGGGCACCGCCCGCAGCGGAAAGCTGGGTGAAGATGGCGCTGGACGGCGCGTCGTCCACCCCGATCAGCACCTGACCGTCTGGGGCGACCTGGCGCATCAGCCGCGCCTTGATAGCGGCGTAATTCTCCATCGAGCCGTGGCGGTCGATATGGTCCGGCGACAGATTGGACAGGATGCCCACATCCGCCGACAGGCCGGGCGCCAGGTCGATCTGGAAGCTGGACATCTCCAGGACATAGACGGTCTTGGCCGAAGGCGGCGACAGTTCCAGCACCGAAGTGCCGATATTGCCGCCCACCTGGGCGTCGAAGCCGCAGGCGGCCAGGATATGGCCCACCAGCGCGGTGGTGGTGGATTTGCCGTTGGTGCCGGTAATGGCGATCACCGGCGCCCTGCCCGGCTTGCCGGGATCGGGACGGATCTCGCGCGCGAACAATTCCACATCGCCGATCACGGGCACGCGGGCGCGGGCGGCATGATCCACCACGCCATGCGGCCGGGGATGGGTCAGCGGCACGCCGGGCGACAGCACCAGCGCGGCGATCTCCTCCCACGGCCATTCGCGCCAGGGCATGATCTGCGCGCCTTCCTGGCCGCCCAGGTCGCGGGCGGTGGAATTGTCGTCCCAGGCGATCACCCGGGTGCCGCCCGCCACCAGCGCGCGCACCGCGCCCAGGCCCGTGCGGGCCAGGCCGAACACGGCGACTGTCTGGTTGGCGAAGGCGCGGCTGGGAATCATCGTCTCACCGCAGTTTCAGGGTGGCCAGGCCGAGCAGCGCCAGCACCACCGCCACGATCCAGAAACGGATCACGATGGTGGGCTCGGTCCAGCCCAGCTGCTCGTAATGATGATGGATCGGCGCCATGCGGAAGACGCGCCTGCCCGTCAATTTGTAAGAGACGACCTGCACCACCACCGACACGGTTTCCAGCACGAACAGGCCGCCGACCAGCGCCAGCACCAGCTCGTGCTTCACCGCCACGGCGACCACGCCCAGCGCGCCGCCCAACGGCAGCGAGCCGGTATCGCCCATGAAGATGGCGGCGGGCGGAGCGTTGTACCCGAGAAAGCCCAGCCCCGCCCCGACCAGCGCCGCCCGGAAGACCGCCCGCCCGCCCGCCTATTCGGCGGACGGGGTCTGCAGATAGGCGGCGAACCGCTCATTGCCGACCAGATAGACGATCAGGGTGAAGGTCGCCGCCGCGATCATCACCGGCACGATGGCCAGACCGTCCAGCCCATCGGTGAAGTTCACCGCATTGGCCGCGCCCGCGATCACGAATCCGCCCACGATCAGGAAGAAAAGGCCCAGCGGCAGCAGCACGGTCTTGAGGAAAGGCAGCGCCAGCATCCCCGACAGGCCGGGGGCCTGGACCTTCATGATCAGCCAGGTGGCCAAGCCCGCCACCGCGAACTCGATCAGCAGGCGGGCGCGGCTGGACAGGCCGTCCGAGGTCCGCTTGGTCACTTTATAATAGTCGTCCAGGAAGCCCAGCAGGCCGAAGCTGCCGGTCACCAGCAGGGCGATCCAGACATAGGGATTGGCCAGATTGGCCCAGAGCAGCGTCGCCCCAATCCAGGGAATCAGGATCAGCAGGCCGCCCATGGTGGGCGTGCCCGCCTTTTCGAGAATGTGGCGCTGGGGTCCGTCGGCGCGGATCGGCTGCCCCTTGCCCTGTTTCACCTTCAGCCAGGCGATCAGCATGGGATTGATCAGGAAGGCGATCAGCAGCGCCGTCACCACCGCCGCGCCGGAGCGGAAGGTCAGGTAGCGGAACAGGCGGAAGAAGGCCAGCTCCTCGGTATGGGTGAGCAGCGAGAGGTAATACAGCATCAGCCTTCTCCCCGCGCTTTCAGCGCCTCGACGATCAGCGCCATGTTCGAGCCGTTGGAGCCCTTGACCAGCACCGTGTCGCCGGGTTTCAGCGCCGCCAGCACCTGCGGCAGCAGGTCCGCCGCCGTCGCGGCATAGCCGCCCCGGCGCGCGGCGGGCAGCGCCTCCCACAAATGCGCCATCTGCGCGCCGCTGGCGAAGACCAGATCGGTGCCGTGCGCTTCGATGGCGGCGGCCAGTCCGGCATGGTGGGCGATGCCGCCTTCGCCCATTTCCAGCATGTCGCCCAGCACGGCGATCCGGCGACCCTTTTTTTCAGAAGATGGCGCGGCCCCCAGAAGCGCCAGCGCCGCCGCCATCGAAGCGGGATTGGCGTTGTAGCTTTCGTCGATCACCGCGACGTCGCCGCTGCGGAAACGCGCGCCCCGGCCTTTGAGGGCGGTAAAATCCTTGAGCGCGGCGGCGGCATTCAGCACATCGCCTTCGAGCAGCGCCGCCGCCGCCAGCGCGCCCACCACATTCTGGGCGATATGGGCGCCCGGCGCGCCGACAAAACACTCCACGGCGGTGCCCAGGATGTCGGCCTTGAGGCGCATCCCGTCGCCTTCGGGCGAACAGGACAGCAGTTTCGCCTCGCCCTTTTCGCCGAAACTGACGATCCGGCCGACCTTGGCCTGGCGCGCCCGCGCCGTCAGGCGTTCGGCATAGACGCTGTCGGCGGGGATCAGGCCAAAACCGCCCGGCTCCAGCCCCTCGAAAATTTCCGACTTGGCGTCGGCGATGGACTCGCAGTTGCCGAAGAATTCCAGATGCGCGGGCGCGATGGTGGTGATCAGCGCCAGATGCGGCCGCACGAACGACACCAGGTTCCGCAACTCGCCGAAATGGTTCATGCCCACTTCAAAGACGCCGTATTCGGCGTCGCGCGGCAGCGCGGCCAGCGACAGCGGCACACCCCAGTGATTGTTGTAACTGGCGGCGCTGACATGGGTGCGGCCCAGCGCATTGCAGGCCAGCCGCAGGATTTCCTTGGTGGTGGTCTTCCCCGCGCTGCCGGTGACCGCCAGGATTTTCGCGTTGCTGCGGGCGCGGGCGGCACGGGCCAGGTCTTCCAGACCGCGCTGGGTATGGCCCACGGTGAGCAAGGGACCGGCGACACCCGGCGGCGCATGAGTGACCAGCGCCGCGCCGGCCCTGGCTTCGAAAGCGGCGCGCACGAAATCATGACCGTCGCGGTTGCCGCCTGTCAGGGCCACGAACAGATCGCCGGGCTTGAGGGTGCGGGTGTCGATCGAAAGACCGTTCACCTGGAACGGCGCGCTGGCGGTGCCCAGGGTGGCGGCTTGGGCTTCGAGGTGCGTCCACAGCGTCATGCCGCGCGCCCTCCCGCCGCCAGCGCCGCCGTCACCGCCTGTTCGCGGTCGGAAAAAGGATGCACCGCGTCTTTTATATACTGGCCCGTTTCATGGCCTTTTCCGGCGATCACCAGCACATCGCCCGCCGCCAGCGCGGTCACGGCGGTGCGGATCGCTTGGGCGCGGTCACCGATCTCGCGCGCGCCCTGTGCCCCGGCCAGGACTTCCGCCCGGATGGCGGCGGGGTCTTCGCCGCGGGGATTGTCGTCGGTGACGATCACATCGTCGGCCAGCCGCGCCGCCACCGCCCCCATCAGCGGACGCTTGCCGCGGTCGCGGTCGCCGCCGCAGCCGAACACGACATGCAGGCGGCCGCGGGTATGGGGCCGCAGCGCCTCCAGCACTTTTTCCAGGCTGTCCGGGGTATGGGCATAGTCCACATAGATGGGCGCGCCATCCTTCGAGAAGGCGACCTTCTCCATCCGGCCCGGCGCGCCTTTCAGCGATTCCAGCGCGGCGAAGACCCGCGCCGGATCCTCGCCCAGCCCGATGGCCAGCCCGGCCGCCACCAGCGCGTTGGACGCCTGGAAGGCGCCCGCCAGGGGCAGCAGCACATTATAAGTGTTGCCCGCATACAGGATGGTCAGCGCCTGGGCGTCGCCCCGTCCCTGCCGCGCCGCCAGGGTGATGGTCTCGCCCTTTTCGCCCACCGTGATCAGCGTCAGGCCGCGCGCCCTGGCGGCGTCCGCGAAGCGCGCCGCATGGTCGGCATCGGCATTGACCACCGCGATACCGCCGTCCTTCACCACTTCGGTGAACAGACGCAGCTTGGCGGCCAGGTAATCCGCGAAGGTCGCGTGATAATCCATGTGATCGCGCGTGATGTTGGTGAAGCCGCAGGCCGCGATCGTCACCCCGTCCAGCCGGTGCTGGTCCAGGCCATGGCTGGACGCCTCGATCGCCAGATGCTCCACGCCCTCGGCCTTCAGCCGGGCCAGCAGCTGGTGAATCTCCACCGGGTCGGGCGTGGTATGGCCCAGCGGCATGGTCCCGTTCGGGCCGGTCACCCCCACCGTGCCCAGGCTGGCGGCGGGCTTGCCCAGCGCCGTCCAGATCTCGCGCAGGAAGGCGACGATGGAGGATTTGCCCTTGGTGCCGGTGACGGCCGCCACCAGATCGGGCTGGGCCGCGAAGAAGGCCGCCGCATAGCGCGCCAACCCGGCGCGGGGGTTTTCCTCGGGGATGAACCGCACCCCCAGCGCGGCCACCTCGGGCGCGAGGACGGGCGCGCCCAGCACCGCGACGGCGCCGCGCGCCACCGCGTCCCGCACAAAGCGGGCGCCGTCGGTCCGGGTGCCCGGCAGCGCGGCGAACAGGTAGCCCGGCTGCCCCTTGCGGCTGTCGCTGGTCAGACCCGTAAGGGTCAGGCCCGTGAAGGCCAGGCCGGTCAGGTTTTTCACGCGCTGGGCCATCATCATGAGTTCCCGCCCGCCAGCCGGGTCGGCGGCGCCGTGTTGGGAACGCCCAGCAGCGGTGCGATGCGCTGGATGATGCGGCCCGTCTGCGGCGCGGCGGTGTAACCGGCGGTGGCGAAACCGAACGTATCCTTGGTCGCCTTGGGCTGATCCATCAGCACCATCACCACATAACGCGGATTGTGCGCCGGAAATACGGCGGCGAAGGAAGACCGTAGGGCGTTGCGGATATAGCGGCCATTGGGGCCGGGAACCTCGGCGGTGCCGGTCTTGCCGCCCACGTCATAGCCCACCACATCGGCGTTGCGGCCGGTGCCGTTGGTCACGACATAGCGCAGCAGGTCGCGCATTTTCAGGCTGGTCGCCTCGCTCACCACCTGCTCGCCGCGGCGGTCGCTGCCGTCGGCCTGGCGGGCAAAGGTGGGCACGATGCGCCGCCCGCCATTGACCACGGTGGCCAGGGCGGCGGTGAAGGTCAGCGGGCTGACCGAAATGCCGTGGCCATAGCTGACGGTGGCGGTTTCCGCCGTCGCCCATTGGCGGGTGGGGAAAAGCGGGCGCGAGGTTTCCGGCAGGTTGGTCTTGAGCGGCGACAGCAGTCCCAGGCTGGAGAGGAACTCCCGCTGCCGCGCCCCGCCGGAGCGCAGCGCGATCTGCAGCGTGCCGACATTGGAGGACTGGGCCAGGATGTCCTTGGCCGCCATGGCGGAGGGCATGTGGTGCGCCTCGCGGATGGTGAAGCGGCCGATCTTGTAGCCCGGCGGCGTGGGCAGCACCTCGTCGGGGCGGACGGTCTTGTCCTCCAGCGCCATGGCGAAGGTGAAGATCTTGAAGATCGAACCCAGTTCGTAAACGTCCTGGGCCATGATGTTGCGGGTGGAGTCGCCCTCCAGGATTTTCCGCAGATTGGGATCGAAATCCGGCAGCGACACCAGCGCCAGCACTTCGCCGCTTTTGACATCCATCACGATGGCGCCCGCGGCATTGGCGCGGAACTTGGCGCGGGCCTTGGCCAGTTCGTCGGCGACGATGAACTGCACCCGCATGTCCAGCGAGGTGGCGACCTGGCCGCCCGGGGCGCGGCGCAAGGCGTCCTGCAGGCCCAGCTCCAGTCCCGACACGCCCGCGCCGTCGGGATCGGTGACGCCCAGCACCTGGGCGGTGTTGCGGCCGTCGGGATAAAACCGCTTGGCGCCCTGCTCGAACTCCAGGCCCGGCAGACCCAGCGCCATCACACGGGCCTCGACATCGGGCGTGATCTGGCGCGCCACCAGCACATAGGGCGACTTGGCGTTGTGGAAGCCCTTCAGCAGGCGGCCTTCGCCCGCGCCGGTGGCCCGCGCCAGATCGCGCGCCGCCTGGTCCTTGTCCCAGAAGACCTGCGGGCGGGCATAGAGATCCTTGACCGGCAGGTCGCGCGCCAGAAGCTCGCCATTGCGGTCGGTGAGATCGGCGCGGGCGGCGATGGCCAAAGCGGGACGGCTGCCGTCCAGCGGCTGCAGCAGCGTGACATGGACCAGACGCATTCCCACCAGCGCGAAGGCCAGAACGCAGAGTCCGGCCCCGATGACGATACGGCGCTGAAAGACGGTTGGGCCTTCGTTCATGTCCTCACATGCCGGAATCGGTGATCAGATCGGAAATGCTGGTATGGGCGACCGGCGTGGCCGCCTGGGCGGCTTCCGGAGCGGCAGGCTGGGCATGGCCCGGCACCTGCACACTGGCGTTGCGGATCGGCGCGTTGTTCAGCGGCGCGGAATCCTCACCGGCACCGCGGCGCGGCAGCATATCGAAGGAGGCCAGCTGGACCGAGGCATTGTCGGCCATGCCCAGCCGGGCGACCGCCAGGCGCTGGATACGCTCGGGCGAGGCGACATGCTGCCATTCGGTTTCCAGCACGCTGAGATTGGTGCGTTCCTGGGCGATCTGGCGCTCGACCCGGGCCAGTTCGACCTGGGTCACGCGGGTCTTTTCGGAGACATGATAGAGACCCAGGATCGAAAGACCCATCAGCGCCACGCAGAAGAAGTTCAGGACTCGAACCATGCCGCCTCCTAAGCCGCCAACCGCAACCCGGCGCGCAGCTTGGCGGACCGGGAGCGGGGATTGGCGGCGATTTCCTCCGCCGACGGAACGCGCGGGCGGGTGGTGAGAAGCCGAAAGGCGGCGCCCCGATCGGGCGCGGCGCCCGTATCGGATGACGGCGCATGGCGCGAACCGCGCGGAGCGGTGGTGCTGCGGCGGCTGAGGAACTGCTTGACGATGCGGTCTTCCAGGCTGTGGAACGACACCACCACCAGGCGACCCTGGGGCCGCAGGACGGCCTGCGCCGCGTCCAGGCCGCGCTCCAACTCGCCCAACTCGTCATTCACATGGATGCGCAGCGCCTGGAAGGTGCGGGTCGCCGGATGGATGGCATGGCGCAGCGCGGCGGGGCCCTGCGCCTCGGACACGATGCGCGCCAGCTGGGCGGTGCCGGTGACGGGGCGTCCGGCGATGATGGCGGTGGCGATGCGGCGGGCGGTCTTTTCCTCGCCCAAGCGGGCGATCACCGAGGCCAGCCCGCCGTGGCCGGCGCCGTTGACGAAATCGGCCGCGCTCATCCCCCCCAGGCCCATGCGCACAACCACCGCGCCCCCCCCCCCGGAGGAAAAACCCCGCCCCCGCCGGGCGCACCCGGACGGCGACACGCCCAGATCCAGCACGATGCCATCAACAGCTCCGGCATCGGAATCCGTGAACTGATCCATTTGCGAAAACTCGCCCTGCACCAGGGTCAGGCGGCCGCCGAAACGCTCCACCAGCGCCTGGCCGCGCGCGATGGCGGCGGGATCGCGGTCGATGCCCAGCACGCGGCAATCGGCGGCTTCGAGGATGGCGGTGGAATAGCCGCCGCCGCCGAAGGTGCCGTCGACATACTGCCCGCCGTCGCGCGGCTGCAGCATCTCCAGCACTTCGTTCAGCATGACCGGAAGATGGCCGCGCGCGACGCCGGTCACAGGGCGTCCCCGCCGCGCAGCTTTTCCATGCGGGCTTTCACGCGCGCCAGCGCCTCGGCCTCGATGGGGGCGTAGCGCTGCGCGTCCCAGACCTGGAATTTCTGCGCCTTGCCGACAAAGACGATGCGGTCCTTCAGCCCGGCATGTTCGATCAGCGCCTCGGGAAGACGCACGCGGCCGTTCTCGTCCACCGGCAGTGACTGGGTGCGGGCGATCAGCGCGGTGGCTTCGTCGTCATGGGCGACGGAGAAGAACGGATCCTGCGCCGCCAGACGCGCATGGATGGCGTCGAGCAAGGTCTGGCCGAAGGCGTCCAGCGCCGGGTCGATGAAGCTGGGGCAGATGTAGAGGCCGGCGGTGCTCTGTATGCCCTGCGGGGCCTGGGCGGACAGGATGTGGCGATAAGTGGCGGGAATGCAGACCCGCCCCTTGCTGTCGAGCGACCCCGGAACCGTCGAAATGAACGGCTGGACCAACCCGGTCATCTGCCAGAACCCCCTTGTCCCCGGTGCCTGGGCGGGCCGGAAACTCGGCCGTGTGCCAGGCGGGTCGCGCAAACCCTTGGGACAGCATGGGATACCATGGGACAGAATGTCCCGTCAAACCAAAAACCCTGAAATATGAGGGGCTTGGCTTGTGTCGTTCATCTTCTCGAGCCCCAGCGCTGGAGTCTGGAGGAACGATTAAGGAACACGGTAACCCTATGGTGACAGGCGTAAACAGGGCGTTAACGATTTGGCGGCCAGTACAACCAGAAGCTGTTGTAGCGCATGGCGTTACGGACGCCACCCCGTCTGCAACCGCAAGCTGATTCGCGAGCTCTCGCGGCTCTGGACATCGGCGCGCCGATGGTCACCCTCCGCTTCCGCACAGACAAAGGATTGCAGGATGAAGATCGGATTTATCGGCCTGGGCCGCATGGGCCATCACGTGGCGTCGAACCTGCTCAAGGCGGGGCACCAGGTGACGGTATGGAACCGTTCGGACGCGCCGGTGCAGGCGCTGGTGACCAAGGGCGCAAGCGCGGCCAAGACGCCCGAAGACGCGCTGCAGGGCGATGCGGCCTTTTCGATGCTCTCCAACGATGCGGCGATGCGCGAGGGTGGCCTGGCCGGTCCGCTGCTGGCCAAGGCGGCCAAGGGGCTGATCCATGTGAACCTGGCGACCATCTCGGTGGAATTCGCCCGCGAACTGCAGGCCGCGCACAAGACGGCGGGGCTGGGCTACATCTCCGCGCCGGTGTTCGGGCGGCCCGAGATGGCGGAAGCGGCGGCGCTGGTGCTGGTGGCGGGCGGTGAGGCCGCCGACATCACAAAGATGCAGCCGGTGTTCGATGTCATCGGCAGCCGCACCGTGCCGGTGGGCGCGGAAGCCGAAAAGGCCAATCTGTTCAAGATCGCGGGCAATTTCATGATCGCCAGCGAATTGCAGGCGACGGGCGAAGCCTTCGCGCTGCTGCGCAAGGGCGGCGTCGATCCGGCGCTGTTCCATGACGTGCTGGGCGGGCGGCTGTTCACCGGCGCGGTGTTCAAGGCTTACGGCGCCATGATCCTGAACCGCGCCTATGAACCGGCGGGCTTCGCGCTGACCCTGGGCCTGAAGGATGTGAACCTGGCGCGCAGCGCCGCGCAGGGACTGGACATGACCCTGCCCACCGCCGAACTGCTCAAGACCAATTACGACCAGGCGGTGCAATGGGGCTGGCAGGACAAGGACTGGGCCGCGATCGGCGAAGTCCCGGCGAAGAAGGCGGGGGCTTAGCGCGCCCTCAACCCGGCTGTCATCCCGGCCAAGCGGCATCAGCCACGCGCGCCGGGATCCAACTTTATCGTGTGAAGAACAAGTTGGATTCCCGCTTTCGCGGGAATGACAAGGGGCGCGGGAATGACAAGGGGCGCGGGAATGGCAAGGAAAGGAATTCCAGAGACCATCCTCCCCTTTTGCGCGAAGCGCATAAAAGGGGAGGTGGCCGCAGCAACGCCGTGGCGCGCAGGGTGAGGCTGGCGGCCAAGCCAGCCGAACGCCGAGCACCACGGCAAAGTTGCGAAGGCCGGTGGGGTCAAAAAAGTTCAGACTCGAGCGGCGCATTCCGCGCCGCGACCATCAACCGCCGACAGCTTCCTTCCCCCGCGAGCGGAGCGACGAGCGGGGGAAGGTGTCGCAGCGAAGTGTCTGCGGAGCAGACCTGAGCTGTGACGGATGGGGGGGCAGAAAAAAGCATCAGATGGCCTATAAGCCGGGTTCTGTCCTTCATTGCTGAAGGGGTGACCATTCCTCTGGGACGTTCATCGCTGAACGCCTCGCGCGACCGACCCGGACGGTTGACCGGAAAAGCCAACATACCGTCCCTATTTGGTCTTGCTCCCGGTGGGGCTTGCCGTGCCGCTCCTGTTGCCAGTCGCGCGGTGCGCTCTTACCGCACCATTTCAACCTTGCCGGTCCCGAAAGACTTAGGCGGTTTGATTTCTGTGGCGCTATCCCTGGGGTCGCCCCCGCCGGACGTTATCCGGCACCGTTTTTCCGTGGAGCCCGGACTTTCCTCGAACGCTTGCGCGCCCGCGGTCACCCGGCCATCTGACGCCTTAAAACTTGTCATGGCCCGCCAGCGAGCGCAAGCGAAGCGCGTGCGGGCCAACCGCGCGCAAGCGCGGCACGGACCGGGAGCCAACTTGGCTTGCTTAACAGCCCGCTTTTTGGAGAAGGGACGCCAGCAGGCCCGCGCATTCGCCATCCCACACGCCGGTCAGGCCGCCGGGGCGGAAATGACGCTGAAAGGCGGTGATCGCCTTGTCCCGTGGCGCCTGCGGGTCATAGCCATAACGCGCCAGGGCGTCCGGCCCCAGATCGTTTTCCATATCGCTGGCGATAGCCTCGGGCCACAGGCCGATACCCGCTTTGGCCAGCCGTTCCCAGGGGAACAACTCACCCGGATCCTCCTTGCGGGCGGGCGCGACATCGCTGTGGCCCAGCACCCGCGCCGAGGGGATGGGATGGCGCAGCAGGATGCCGTGACATAGCGTGATCAGCGCCGCGACCTGTTCCAGCGGAAATGCCCGATAGCCGAAGGCATGGCCGGGGTTGACGATCTCGATGCCGATGGAGCGGGCATTGATGTCGGTGGCGCCCGCCCAATAGGAGACGCCCGCATGCCAGGCGCGGCGCGCTTCGGGCACATGGACATACACCGTGCCGTCCTCGTCCAGGGTGTAATGGGCCGAGACCTTGGCCGCCGGATCGCACAACCGCTCCAGGGCGGCCCGCGCCGTGGGCATCCCGGTATAGTGCAACACCAGCATGTCCACGCCCGCGCCGCCGCGCCCCTCCGGATTTCTGGAGTCCTGGTTGGGCGACGGCATCTCGACCCGCCGCATCAGACGAAAATCCGATATTGCAGAATCTCGCCGTCGGGACGTTTCAGCGAGAATTCCGCGCCCTTGGCATGTTCCTCCACCAGCGCCTCGTAAAGCCGCAGCGCATTGCGGATGACCTCGGCATAGGAAGCCGCCTCGGTCCGGTCCTTCAGCGTCTGCAACCGCTCCATCGCCTGGGGCGGCATTTCCAGTTGCACCCGCGTGGTGGCGCGCTCACCGGCATCGCCTTCGGTTTCACCATGCATCCGGCGGCGGTGACGATGGCCATGCAGGCCGCGCTCCCTCATCGTGCGTTCCTTTCGGGCCTGCCTGCAGCCTGGTTGCCGCGGCAGTGCCCCATCGCCATCAGCAACAGGGCGAGAAGCTTGCGATGCCCGCCGTGGCGGCCACGATGAGGGTGATGATGTCCATGGCGATGGTGGCGGCGGCCCTTGCGGCCCTCCTCCAGCGGAAAGGCCTGGCCGACGCCGATCTCGAATTTGTTCATGCATGATCCTTTGTTGGACAGCCGGATTGGCTGCACCCCAAAAATCATCATAAAATCATCAAATATCAAGATGATTCATCAAAAAATCATCCAACTCACGTAAGTCCACGTTCTTGCTGGATTTTTTCATAGGCGCTGTTGATCGCGGCCAGCTTGTCGGTGGCCAGTTTGAGAAATTCCGGCGGCACGCCGCGCGCCATCAGGCTGTCGGGATGGTTCTCGCGCACCAGGCGGCGATAGGTCTGCTTGATCTCATGCTCATCGGCGCCATAGGACAGGCCCAGCGCGACATAGGGGTCGGTCAGTTCCGGCGCGAAATGGCTGGCGCGGATGCGGCGATATTCGTTGGGCGCGAAGCCGAAGATTTCGGCCACCTTCTCCAGGAAGCGCGCCTCACAGGGATGCAGCACGCCATCGGCCTTGGCGATCTCGAACAGCCCGTCGAGAATATGCTCCAGCACCGCCGGATTGCCCACGAACAGCCGCGCGATCTGCCCGGCATAATGCTCGAAGCCCGCCACATCCTGCCGCGCCCGGCTGAAGACGCGGCGCACATTGGCCGCCTCGTCCGGCGGCACGCCGAACTGGGTGCGGAAAATGTCGAAGTCGCGGTCGCT
>Ga0066256_1003723_pt1 | contig 14401 bp, 8 predicted proteins | sample ThiBio_1000_biof_FD_87107 | JGI IMG/M metagenome (GOLD analysis project Ga0066256, IMG submission 87107) | Wastewater bioreactor microbial communities from Cape Town, South Africa - Thiocy_expt_1000_biof (version 2) | ecosystem: Engineered > Bioreactor > Thiocyanate-remediating >...
GCGCCAGGTGTCGTGCGCCCCGGGGTTGCGGGGGACGATCGTCGGCGCCCACTTCCGCCGCCATGATGGCGGCCCCCCCCCCCGCGGATGTGCAGCGTGGCGGGGCTCGGCCCGCTGGCGACTCCTGGAGGCCGGGCGGGTTGGAGGCGGCAATCGCTGAGGGCCGCGCCCCCTCCCCAACGGTCCGGCGGCTGTTCACCGATAAAATTGGCCTCACCGCCGGTGGCGTTTTCGCCGAACAGCGTGCCTTGCGGGCCTTTCAGCACTTCCACCCGCTGAATGTCGAGTGAGGCGGCCGATGTCATGATGGAATAGGGCAGCGGTACTTCGTCGTTATAGACGCTCACTGTCGGGCTGGCCGCCAGTGAAGTGTCGAGGAAGCCGACACCGCGAATGGTATAGATCGGCGTGCCGTAGAAGGACGGCGTATAGTTGAAGCCGGGCACCACCTTCACGAGTTGCGACGTATCGGTAATGCCGAGCTTGGTCAGCTCGTCGCCCGATGCCGCGGTGATCGACATACCGACATCGTTGATATTCTGGGAAACCTTCTGCGCCGTGACCACAACCGTTTCGATTCCGGTTGAAGGCTGATCCTGCGCCATCGCCGGCGGCGCGGCTGCTGCCAGTGCAAGCGTTGTGACAACGCCACAAAGTGGCGTCCATTGACGTGACATCCGTTACCTCCCGTTCGTGCCGCGCGTTGGTACCGCGCAAGCCCTTAATTCGCTGATGGGAAAAATACGGGCGACCGCCGAACGCCAGCGCGGCCCGCACCCTCCCAGGCGAATCGTCTGACAATAATTTTTTATAACGCGTTATATACCTCGTGTCCAGAGGTTCTTCTCTCGGGCGCCTCAAGGATGGCGCTGTGGGGCCCGACACTCAATCTCTATTGCGCTAAATGCCCAGTATCGTGGCGGATCGTGATAATAATGCCACGAGCGGTTAACGCTTTCCGTCGCCCGGCGGGCGCGGGTCATCTTTTGACTCTGTTGTAAATATGGCCGGGTGGTTGCCGGATTCCTGAAACAAATTCTAGCTGCGGCCCTTGGCCGTGCGCTTTCAATCCGATGCGATCGCCCGGCTTAAGCCCGTGCGCAAGCAGCCCTGCGGCCGGATCGTCGCTGCGCGACGGCAGATCGCGATAGGGCAGATCGCGATAGGAGAGATTGATGTTCTGATGGGCGGAATGAAGCGCCAGCCGATCGCCGATGCGACGGCAGCCTGGCTCGGCCCCTTTCGCTCTCCAGGCCGGCGGCGGTGCTTGTAGGCAGCGTGGCGCCTCTATGCCATGATCGCACCCGGATGAACGCATGGGACAGAAATGACGGCACAGTTCGGCGCGAAATCGACCACGGATGAGGTGCTTGCGGGTGCCACGCTCACCGGAAAACGGGTTCTGGTCACCGGCGTCTCGGCCGGGTTGGGGGTGGAGACGGCCCGCGCGCTTGCCGCCCATGGCGCAACGGTTGTCGGTGCGGCCCGCGATCTGAAAAAAGCGGAGCGGGCGACCGAACCGGTGCGGCGGGATGCGGCGCATGGCGGCAGTCTGTCGGTGGGGGGACTCGGTCTTGCGTCGCTCAAAAGTGTGCGCGCCGGCGCGGACAGGCTTACCGCCGATGGCAAGCCGTTCGATGTGGTGATCTGCAATGCCGGTGTGATGGCAACGCCGAAGGGCAAAACGTCCGATGGTTTTGAAACCCAGTTCGGCACCAATCACCTCGGTCATTTCGTTCTGGTCAACCGCATTGCCTCGCTGTTTCGCAACGGTTCGCGCCTCGTCAATCTGTCCTCGTCGGGGCACCGTTTCGCGGACGTGAATCTCGACGATCCGAATTTCGAGCGCACGCCCTACAGCGAATTTGGTGCTTATGGCCGCTCCAAGACGGCGAATGTTCTGTTCGCGGTGGAGTTTGACCGCCGTCACCGCGGCAACGGCGTGCGCGCCACCGCCGTCCATCCCGGCGGCATCATGACAGAGCTTGGCCGTCATATGACACCTGAGCTCAGGCAGATGATGACGAAGAGCATCGAAGACGCCAACAAGGCCGGAAATCTTCCTCCCTTCGAATGGAAGACCGTCCCGCAAGGGGCTGCAACATCGGTATGGGCAGGTTTCGTCGCCCCGGCTGATCTCGTGGGCGGAAAATTCTGTGAGGATTGTCAGGTCGCAGAGCGGAATGAAAACCCGGCGGCGCGCGGCGGGGTGCGCGGTTACGCACTCGATCCCGAAAATGCGAAAGCACTATGGGCCAAAAGCGAAGAACTGGTCGGCGAACGCTTCTGATCGCCCTTATGGGCGTGCCCTCTGCCGTCTGATAGTCAGCGTGTCATGACCGGCTATCTTCTTCTTGCCGCCGCGGCCTTCGCGGCCGGCGTGCTCAACACCATCGCGGGCGGCGGCACGTTCCTCACCTTTCCCGCGCTTGTCTATACCGGCGTGCCGGTGGTTGCGGCCAATGCGACCAGTGCGGTTGCCGTCTTCCCCGGCTATCTCGGCGGCGCGATCGGATTCCGGCGGGAAATCGCCGCGCTGGCGCGTAAGCGGCTGTTGCGGATCGCGGCGGTCACGGCCCTTGGCGGGCTGATCGGTTCGCTCCTGCTTCTGATCTCGTCCAACCGGGCATTTTCCATTGTGGTGCCGTTCCTGCTTGCGACCGCCACGCTGGTATTCGCCTTTGGCGAGCGGTTACAGGCCTGGGCGCGGCAAAGCCGGTTTGGAAAGCCCGATGGCTGGGTCGCAACCCTGCTGGTCTCGCTCTATGGCGGCTACTTCAATGGCGGCCTGGGAATTGTGCTGCTGGCGCTGTTCGCGCTTTGGGGCATGCGCGATCTCAATGCGATGAACGGATTGAAGAACGGGCTGTCTTTTGTGGTCTCGGCAATCTCTGTGGCGGCGTTCGCGGCTGCGGGCCTTGTCGCCTGGCCCCAGGCTGTTGTGATGATGGTGGCGGCAACGCTCGGCGGCTATGCCGGCGCGCCGCTCGCCCGCGCCTTGCCCGAAAAGGCGGTCCGCGCCACCGTCATCGTGGTTGGCGCCGCGATGAGCATGATCTTCTTCGCCCGCCTGTTCGCCGTTTAAGTGGTTGCTGCCGGAACGGTAGTCCGGGAACCTGGCTGAATTCTATTGACTATTATTGCTTGATAATGATCATTTGTGATCTATTTTGATGTAAGCGCAGCGGCGATTGCTATAGATCTGCGCGCGAAGGCGAGGGAAGCCGGGCGTGACACCACAAACCCTAAGTGTCTCGACCAAGGCCGGTTGGGCGGTCGGTGAACTGGCGATTGCGGTTTATGTCGGCCTCAACATGGCCTTCATGCTTTATTACTGCACCGACGCGCTGCGGATTCCGCCTGCTATCGCCGGTATGGCCTTGCTTGTGCCCCGTATCCTCGATGCTTTCGCCGATCCTGTCATGGGCATCGTTTCGGACCGCACCGTTTCCCGCTTCGGCCGCAGGCGCCTTTATCTCGCAATCGGCGCACCGTTTCTTGGCCTTGCCATTGCGCTGGTGTTTTTCGTCCCGCCGGAAATCGATCTGCCGCTCCGGGTCGTTTTGCTGATGGCGGCATTTCTGCTCTCCAACGCGGCCATCACGATTTACGGCGTTCCCTATTCGGCCATGGCGGCGGAGATGACGGCCGATTATGCCGAGCGGACGAGCCTGACCGGATACAAGATGATCGCGGCGCGAACAGGCATCATCCTGTCGGGCTTTGCCGGGCCTTTGATCTTCCGTTCAATGGGCAATCTGGCAGACGGTTTCCGTCTTCTGGGCGTCATTGCCGGGATATTCATGCTGGTAACCGGCCTGTGGAGTTTCTTTGCAACGCGGTCCGCGCCGCAGCTTTCCCGGCCTGCGCACAAATTCAATTTTCGGGCAGAAGTTTCCGCCGTTCTGAACAACCGCCCGTTCCGGCTTCTGTGGCTCGTGTTTCTGTTGCAGAACATCGCGATCGGCGCGGCCACGACCGCGCTGATCTATTTTCTGATCTATGCCATGCGGTTTGAACCGCGTGAAACATCCGTGTTCTTTGCCGCCAGCGGTATCGCGGCCGCCGTTGCGACCCCTGTCTGGGTTCTGGTTTCACGCCGTCTGGGCAAGCGCAACGCTTATTCCATCGGGCTTATGCTCGCAGCCCTCGTTGCCCTGTCGCTGCTGTTCGTTTCGCCGTCGCTGGCCTGGCTGCTTCTTGGCATCGTGGTCATCGGCGGCCTGATCGATGGCGGCAATCAGCTTTTTCCCAATGCGATGGTGCCTGACAGCGTGGAAGTCGATGAAGCGGCGACCGGCGAACGCAGGGAAGGCGCCATTTTCGGCGCCTGGAGCTTTTGCCTGAAGCTTGGCATGACAATGGGTGCGTTCGCCGTGAGCCTGGGCCTGTCGGCGTTCGGCTTTGCAGGCGGAGCGTCCCCTGCGGCACAATCCGATATGGCCATTCTGGGTATCCGGCTCATGTATGCCGGTTTGCCTGCACTTCTGTGGATCGCCAGCGTGCTGCTGTTGTCGCGCTACAATCTCACGGAGGAACGGTTTGAAGCCCTGAAGGCCGAAGCCATGGCCCGGCGAACGGCGAACGGTTCACTGTCGGGGCCTGTTCTGAGGGCTGGCGACAAGGTGCATCCCGGATGACGGTCTCAGCGGTTTTCGATGCCGGGAAAACCAGGCTCAAATTCCGTGTTATCGCGGAAGACGGGCGCTGCCTGTTTGCCGATTCAACGCCGAGCCGCACGGCCTCAAGCCTGGCCGGCGTGATTGATACCGCCCGGGCGGAAGAATTTCTCTTTCATGCGCTTCGCACGGCCGGTTCGCGCTTTCCGCTGACACATTTCGTACCCGTTGGCCATGGTGCCGCCGCGGCATGGCTGAATGCGGATGGATTGGCCGTGCCGGTCATGGATTATGAGACGGAGATCCTATCCGCCATCCGCGCGCGTTATGAGGCCGAACGGCCACCCTTCGCCGAAACCTGTTCGCCGCCTTTGCCGTTGGGCCTGAATCTCGGCCGGCAACTATTTTGTGCCGAAACATTGCAACCCCGCCTGGCTGATGAGAGCGGGCTCGTCCTGCTGCCATGGCCGCAATACTGGGCCTGGCGGTTGAGCGGTATTGCTGCTTCGGAAGTCTCCTCACTGGGCTGTCACACCGATCTGTGGTCGCCGGGCTTGGCGGCATGGTCAAGCCTCGCGCAGGCACGCGGCTGGCATGAACGCTTTGCGCAGGTAACCGCTGCCAATGCCGTTTTTGGAACGATGCAGAATGCGGCGATGCGCGCGGCCGGTCTTGGCGACTGCCAGATCGTCTGCGGGGCGCACGATTCCAATGCGGCCTTGTTTGCAATCCAGTCGGCGGGATTGCTGGGCGCGGGTGCCTGCCTGATTTCCACCGGCACGTGGACCGTTACGATGGCGCCAGGCGCCGAATTGGGCCATCTCGATCCGGGGCGCGATTGTCTCGCGAATGTTTCGGTTTCCGGTGCACCGGTTCCAACCTGCCGGTTCATGGGTGGTGCGGAATATGCGGCGATTGCGGGCACGGTCGATGTTGCGCCCGATGCCGCAGCGTGCACGGAATGTATAAGGTCCGGTTCGATGACCTTGCCTGCCTATGCGAATGCGGGCGGGCCGTTCCCGTCTCATCGGGGATGTCTGGTTGGCGCGCCGCCGCGCGATGCCAAAGAGTCCGCCGCCCTGGCGTCGCTGTATTACGCGCTGATGGTGGCCTACGAAATCGCTTTGCTGGGCCCATGCAAAACCGTTGTCCTCGAAGGGGCGATGACGAAAAACCCGCTGGTTCCGGGATTGATCGCCGCGCTGACCGGCGCATCGGTTTATCTGTGCGCGGGTGAAGCGGTCAGCATCGGCGCCGCCAGACTGGCCGTGCCGTTCGATACGGCAGCGGCGCTCGCTTTAACCGCTGTCGCTCCGCTCGCCATTCCCGGACTCACTGAATACGCGGCGCGATGGCGTTCCGCCGTGGCGGCGCGTGACGCGGAAGCCGCGGAAATCGCTGACCGGAGATTGATGGAAGGGGGCGCTGGTTATGCGGAAAAATGATCATGGTAGATTTGGCATTGAATCTGTTTCCCGGCGCGCGATGATCGCGGGCCTTGCCGCCGGGACCGGCTTCCTGACCTTGCACAGCCCGGCGGCGTGGTCACAAGCGCATAAGGGCGAAACAGGCAGTGGCGATGTGCCCGGCATAAAGCTCACGCCGCAGCAGCGTATGCGTGGCGCCGATTTTGTGATGCACCATCCCAGCATCGATATTCATGCGCATCCAGGCCGCTTCTTTCTTCGTGGTCTGCCGGAAGATGCGCCGGCCGTCCGCGCATTCGGCGCGCCCGATGAACCTCAGGTTATTGCCGATCTCAATGCCGGCCATGTCAGCGCGGCGCTATTTGCGGCCGTGGCCGATATGCAGGTGCTAGGGGTTTCCAAAACCGGTATTCGCGGTGTTCGCAATTTCAAACCGGGAGAAGCGATTGCCGATTACGCGCGGCAGATTGCCGATCTGCGTGCGCTGATTTCACATGGCGGGCTCGGCCAGGCCGTGAATGTCCAGGGTGTCTATGCAGCGAAACAGCGGGGCAGAACGGCCGCGATCTTCGCGGTGGAAGGTGGCGATTTTATTGAAGACAGGCTGGATCGCATTCACCGTGCCCATATGGATGGCGTGCGCGCCATCACCATCGTTCACTACCGGGTCAATCAGATCGGCGACATACAATCCGAAGCGCCGGTTCACAACGGGTTGACGCCGCTTGGTAAGGATATCGTCCGGGAAATGAACAAGGCCGGTATCATCGTCGATCTCGCGCACGCGACATTCGCGGTGACGAAGGATGTGCTGGAAATTTCCGACAGGCCGGTGATGCTGTCTCACAGCACGCTGGCCGCACCGGGCGATACCGCGCCCCGCCTGATCAGCGCGAAACATTCCGCCATTGTGGCCGATCATGGCGGAATCATTGGTGCCGTGCCGTGGGGCTTCGGCCAAAGCCGGTTTTCCGATTACATCGATGCCATTCTCAGGTTGGTGGATTGCGTCGGTGTTCGCCATGTGGCGATCGGTACTGACATGGATGCGACCTACAAGCCGGTTTTCACCACTTACCGCGACTGGAGCCTCATTCCCGCGGCGCTGCTCGCCAGGGGCCTGCACGAAAGCGAAGTCGGAATGATCATGGGCGGGAATTTTCTTCGCATCTTTCGCACGGCACTTGCGGGCATCGCCGGATCGCGAGGCGCAGCGCAATGATTGCTGCGAACGTGGATGACTATCGCGACGGGGCGCGGCGCAGGCTGCCGCGATTCCTGTTCGATTATATCGATGGCGCTTCCTACACCGAACATACGGCGCGGAACAATGTGCGCGATTTTGAGAAAGTCGCGCTGCGCCAGCGCGTGCTGCGCGATGTTTCTGAGATCGACCTTTCGACGGCGCTGTTTGGCGCAAAGATGGCGATGCCGCTGGCGCTTGCGCCGGTGGGGCTGGCCGGCATGTTTGCGCGCCGCGGCGAAGTGCAGGCCAGCCGGGCTGCGCGGGCCGCGGGCGTTCCGTTCTGTCTGTCCACGGTTTCAGGATGCTCGCTGGAGGAGGTTGGGCGCGGCCTTGAATCGCCTTTCTGGTTTCAGCTCTACATGATGAAGGATCGCGGTTTCATGCGCGAACTTCTGGTACGCGCATCGGAAGCTGGCTGTACGGCGCTGTTGTTCACGGTCGATCTGCCGGTGCCGGGCGCGCGCTATCGCGATGTTCGCTCGCGCCTTACCGGGGCCGGTATGGCGGCACGCCTGCAGCGCGGGCAGCAAATTCTGTCTCATCCCAGCTGGGCCTGGGATGTGGGCGTGCGGGGGCGGCCGCACGGGCTCGGCAATGTAGCCGCAAAGCTTGAACCGCGATCCACCATTGGCGATTTCTGGCAATGGGTGGGCGCCAATTTCGATGCCTCGGTGACGTGGAAGGATCTCGATTGGATCCGGCAAACATGGCATCGGCCGCTTGTCATCAAGGGCATCCTCGATCTCGAAGATGCCCAGGCGGCTGCGCGCCTGGGGGCGGACGGCATCGTCGTCTCCAATCATGGCGGGCGTCAGCTCGATGGGGTGCCTTCGGCCATCCGGGCCCTGCCGCCGATTGCCGATGCCGTTGGTGACGCACTGACCGTGCTGATGGATGGCGGCATCCGCTCCGGGCTCGACATTGTGCGGGCACTGGCGCTTGGTGCACGCGGCGTTCTCATTGGCCGGGCCTGGGCCTATGCGCTGGGGGCGGCCGGCGGCCGTGGTGTTGCCGGCATGCTCGAAATTCTGCGGCAGGAGATGCTGGTTGCCATGGCACTGACCGGGCATCGCCATATTGCCGAACTGGGCCCGGCGGCCCTGGTGCATCCCGCGGCGCCTTTCGGTTGAACCGCCAATCCATCGGACCTGCCTGAGCGATCCTGATCGGTTTGCAGCCCGCCATTGTCTCGCTGCACGGGATTTTACGCGAAGAAATATTGCGATTCTTCAGCTACTTGATTACAAGTCATGATCGTATATGAAATAATATGCTTGTTCTTGATCGATTGACATAGTAGGTACGATGCCTGTGCAAGTTGAGGCGGACAATGGATTTCACGAGCGATGAACTGGACCCACGCGGCCGTTTTGAGGTTCCGCTGAAGCGCTGGGATAGCGAAATCGCCAAATCTCTCGATGCGCCCGGTCTGTTGCGCTATCGCTCGCGCCTTTTGGGCAGCGATCTTTCGATCACCAATTTCGGCGGCGGCAACACATCCGCCAAAATCGCGACCGCCGATCCGCTGACCGGGGAAACCGTCGAAGTCCTGTGGGTGAAGGGATCGGGCGGCGATATCGGTTCGATCGAGCTTGACGGGTTTGCAACGCTTTATCTCGACAAACTGCACCAGATGGAGCGGCGCTTTTTGCGTTCCGCGGACGAAGACGAAATGGCGGGATTGCTGCCCTTATGTGTCTTCGGCGGGAATCCGCGCGCGCCCCGTATCGATACGCCGCTGCCTGCCCTGCTGCCGTTCGCGCATGTGGATCATATGCACCCCGATTCCATTACGGCACTGGCCTGTTCCGACCGCGGCAAGGCGCTGGTGATGGAATTGTTCGGCGATACGGTCGGCTGGCTGGACTGGCGGCGACCCGGCTTTCAACTTGCGCTTCAATTGCGCGCGGCTGTTGAGAAGGCCCCCGGCTTGCGCGGGGTCGTTCTGGGTGGCCATGGGCTCGTCTCGTGGGGCGAAACGGCTCAGGAATGTTATGAGAATACTGTCGATCTGATCCGCCGTGCGGCCGATTTTCTGAACGAAAAGCTTAAAGACGTGCGCCCTTTCGGTGAAGCTGTTGTCCAGCCTCATGAAGCCTCGGCGCGCAGGGCATTTGCCACCCGTGCGATGCCGGTGCTGCGAGGTCTGCTGGGCGACCGGCAGCGTAAAGCGGGCCATTTTGCCGATGCGCCGGGCGTGCTGGAATTTGTTTCGGGTGCGCGGGTCCGCGAACTTGCGGCGCTGGGCACGTCATGCCCGGATCATTTTCTGCGTACCAAGGTCAAGGCACTGGTGCTCGATCCGGCGGCGATGGACGATCGCGAAAAACTCATTGCGGAGATTGCGGCATACCGGGCGGACTACACCGCCTATTATGCGCGGTGCAAGCGTGCAGACAGTCCGGCGTTGCGCGATCCCAATCCCGTGGTGATCCTGATCCCCGGCATCGGCATGTTCACGTTTGCGCATGACCGGACAACGGCAAGGCTTGCGGCGGAGTTTTTCCAGAACGCGATCAATGTGATGCGCGGTGCCTGTGCAACGGGACAATATATCGGCCTGGACGAGAAAGAGGCGTTCGGAATCGAATATTGGGTGCTTGAGGAGGCAAAGCTCCGCCGCCTGCCTCCGCCACGGCCGCTTCATGGTGCAATTGCCTATGTCAGCGGCGGTGCCGGCGGGATCGGCCGCGCGGTTGCGAACAGGCTCCTGTCCGAGGGTGCCTGCGTAACCATTGCGGATTTTGACCGCGATGCCCTGCAAAAGGCCGAGGCAGCACTGGTTGAGGACTATGGCAGGGACCGTGTGTTCGCGGTTTGCTGCGATGTGCGTTCACAGGATTCTGTACAGGCCTCGTTCGAAGATGCGGCCTTGCGCTTCGGCGGCCTTGACATCGCGGTGGCCAATGCGGGTATCGCATCGTCGGCACCGATCCATGAAACATCGCTCGATATGTGGCGGGGCAATTACAGCGTGCTCGTCGAAGGCTATTTTCTCGTCGCGCAAAAGGCCTTCTCCCTTTTCCGGGAGCAGAAGCGTGGCGGAAATGTGATTTTCGTGGGCAGCAAAAATGCCCTCGCCACGCCCATGAATGCTTCAGCCTATGCCTCGGCCAAGGCGGCGGAACTGCATCTGGCGCGATGCCTTGCTCTGGAAGGCGGGCCGGATGGAATACGCGTCAACGTCGTCAATCCCGATGCCGTCATTCGGGGGTCGCGGATATGGAGCGGCACCTGGCGCCGTGAACGGGCCGAGGCGCATGGCGTGAAGGAGGACGAGCTGGAAGAGGTTTACCGCAAGCGCTCGCTTCTCAAGGCCGCGGTTTTGCCTGAGGATGTGGCCGAAGCGATCCTTTTTCTGGCGTCGGACAAATCTGCGAAATCGACCGGAAACATCATCAATGTCGATGCCGGAAATGCACAGGCCTTCACACGGTAACGCGCGGACGACAAAAGGGAGTGTCCCATGCCGTTTTCGAGAATTTCCTCCGATCTGATCGGCTCCGAAAACGCCACGCGGCTTGCCGCGCTGCAGGAAGATTATGAATTCCTGGGGCGCAAGCTGGCGCGGCGCGGGCTTTCCATCGATCGCATAAAGGAACGTGTGAAGGCGTTCACCGTCGCAATTCCGTCCTGGGGTGTGGGTGCCGGCGGCACCCGGTTTGCCCGCTTTCCCCTCGCCGGCGAGCCGCGCTCGGTTTGGGAAAAGCTTGAAGATTGTTCCGTCGTGCAGGATCTGGGGCGGAATACGCCCTGCATATCGATCCATTTTCCGTGGGACTGGACGGACGATCTGAAGGGGCTCCGGCAGGCGGCGGTGCAATTGGGGCTTCATTTCGGCCCCGTCAATTCGAACACGTTTCAGGACAGGCCGGGCGCGGACCTGTCGTACAAATATGGCAGCCTGACGCACACGGACCGGCATGTTCAGGAACAGGCCATCGCGCACAATCGCGCCTGTATTGAAGGTGGTGTCGCGCTGGGTTCAAAAGCGCTGACGGTATGGATCGGGGATGGGACCAATTTTCCGGGCCAGCAGGATTTCACCGCAAGCTTCGATCGCTATCTTGAGAGTGCGGAAAAAATTTACGCGGCGCTGCCCGGCGACTGGACGCTTCTGATCGAACACAAACTCTACGAACCGGCGTTTTATTCCACGGTGATACAGGATTGGGGCACCAGCTATATTGCTGCCACACATCTTGGCGACCGGGCGAAATGCCTTGTCGACCTCGGCCATCACGCGCCCACCGTCAATATCGAGATGATCGTGGCGCGGCTTGCCCGTTTCGGAAAGCTGGGCGGGTTTCACTTCAACGATTCGAAATATGGCGACGACGATCTTGATGCCGGGTCGATCGATCCATTCCGTCTGTTCCTGATCTTCAACGAATTGGTGGAAGCGGATCTGCGCGGCAGCGGCGTGGCTTCGCTGGAGCATATGATCGATCAGTCGCACAATGTGACCGACCCGATCGAGAGCCTTCTCTTGAGCGCCGAAGCGATTGCCGGCGCCTATGCGCGCGCGCTGATTGTGGATCGCGATACCTTGCATGGTGCGCAGGCCGGAAACGATGTCGTCATGGCGCGGGAGCAGTTGCGGGCCGCATACGAAACGCCGATGGGGCCGGTTCTGGCCATGGCGCGTTATGAGTGCGGTGGCGCCATCGATCCGGTCGCGGTTTTTCGCGCGTCGGGCTATCGTGAAGACCGCGCCCGCGATCGGCCCGCCGGGGGTGGCGCGACAAGCGCGGGAATCGTGTGATGCCATGCCGAAGTTCGATCGCCGGGCGGAATGGATTTGGCGGCCGCGCAATCTGGCCGCGGCTGCATTTGAAATGGCAAGCCCGCGGCTGGCTGAAGAAACCAACCGCTATGTTTATTTCCGGCATAGTCTGGAGATGGATCAGGGTGTGACGTCCGCGCCCGTCTATGCGTCGGCAGACGGCCGTTACCAGCTTTTCGTCAACGGCGTTCGTGTTGGCCGCGGCCCGGCACGGTGCAGTTCGTTGTTCCAGACGATGGACCTGTACGATCTTGCGTTTCATCTGAAGAAGGGCCGCAATGTGATTGCCGCTCTGGCGCATTCTTACGGGCGCAACACGGCCTGGTACGAATTGCCGGGCGGCGATCATGGCCGTGCGTTCGGCTGTGGCGGCTTCTTTTTGCAGGGCGATGCCGTAACGGAATCCGGGGCGCGTATTTGCCTGGATACGGATGGATCGTGGCGCTGCCTTGTCGCGGAGGCGTGGCAGACCGATGTGGCATCGAACAGTCTGGGCTTCATGGAAATCTACGATGCACGGCGTGCGCCGCAAGGCTGGGCCGGCGTAGGTCTTGACGATGGCGGCTGGCAGACGGCCGAGGTGCTGCGTGTGGCGGGCCGGAATTTCAGCGGCGATGTGATTCCGTTTGCCAATTTGGGCACGCGCGAAATACCGTCCATGCGTGAAGGCTGGTCCACGCCCGCGCGTATCGCCGGTATCCATGAAGTGGCGGAAACACCACGCCCCGACCTGGCGGAGCAGATTGCGCAGGAATGTTTTGCGCCGCTAACGCATTGCAAAGTGACATGCGATTCTATCGAGGTCGAAACGGTGGACGGCTATGCCGTTTCGATCGTCTACGATTTCGGTGAAATTCTGACGGGCTATATTGGCCTGAACCTTGATGGTCCGGATGGCGCCATCGCCGATATCGTTTATGGCGAACAGCTTAACCCGGATGGCCGCGTGAAAATTTTCGGCGGCATCGCCGGTTTCGATGCTGTGCCCGCGCATCGCTATACCTTGCGGGAGGGCACGCAGAGCTGGGAGCGTTTCGAATGGAACGGGCTGCGTTACCTGCAGGTCACATACAGGAACTGCGAAAGGCCGCTGCGCATCCTCGGTGTCGGACTTTGCACGACGGAATACCCTGTGGAAGATGTGGGGGCGTTCTCGTGCTCCGACGATCTGCTGAATCGGATCTGGCGGGCCGGCGCCAAAACATTGCGCAGATGTATGCACGATGGGTATGTCGATTGTCCGTCGCGCGAACAGCGGCAATGGATGGACGCCTATATCGAAGCGCGGATCAATTATGCGGCGTTTGGCGACGCGCGGCTAGCGGCACAGGCGTTGAAACAATTCGCGCAATCGCAACGGGCGGACGGATTGACCATGATGGCCGCACCGGGAGATTTTTCGCTCTCCGGCTTCACCAATATTCCGGACTTCTGCCTTTACTGGATCATGATGATCGACGATCATGTCCTCTATACCGGTGGCACGCAGATTGCTGTGACGCTGTATCCGTCTGTCGTCAAGGCGATCCGCTGGTTCGAAGATCAACTCAATGACGAGAATCTTCTGACCGATGTGCCGCATTGGGTTTTTGTCGACTGGGCCGAACTGGATAAACAGGGGCAGGTGACCGCACTCAACGCGCACTTCGTGGCGGCGCTCGCTGCCGCGGCGCGTCTGGCGCGGATTATGGAATGCGGGCGGGATGCTGCCCGCTTCGAAGCGCTGGTGAAGGAAATCACTTCTTCAATCAACGCCCGTCTGTGGAACGACGGGCGCGGCCTCTATGCCGATGCGCGTCGGCATGGCCGGTTGAGCAACCGCATCAGTCAGCAGGCCAATGCAGCCGCAATTGCGCATGGCGTGGCCCCGCGCAACCGATGGCGCCGGATTTTTGAAGCCATTCTGGATGATGCGAATCTCGTTCTGACCCGACCATCGAGCCGCGAAGAAAGCCCGGTGCCCTTTGACGAAAAGCGCAATATCGTTCTTGCCCAGCCCTTTTTCATGCATATCGTTCATCGCGCCATGCGCGCGGCGGGGCTGCACGATCAGATTGTGGAGAACATCCGCAAACGCTGGGCCGATATGCTCGAAGATGGCGGCTCCACGTTTCGGGAGACCTGGCAGATCGAAGATATCACCAGCAGATGCCACGCCTGGTCGGCAACGCCGGTCTTCGACCTGTCGACGGATGTGTTGGGGGTGTCGCCCGCCGCGCCCGGTTTCTCGCGTGTGCAGATCGCGCCGCATATCGCGGGGCTCGAATGGGCGCGCGGCCGATATCCCACACCGCACGGCGCTATCAGCGTCGCGTGGGAATTC
>Ga0066256_1000959_pt2 | contig 14388 bp, 15 predicted proteins | sample ThiBio_1000_biof_FD_87107 | JGI IMG/M metagenome (GOLD analysis project Ga0066256, IMG submission 87107) | Wastewater bioreactor microbial communities from Cape Town, South Africa - Thiocy_expt_1000_biof (version 2) | ecosystem: Engineered > Bioreactor > Thiocyanate-remediating >...
ATCCACGCCTCGGGTGCCTCGATGGTCTGCTTCAGGGTTGCCAGGTACAGGGCGACGTCGGCACCATTCAGCACGCGGTGGTCGCCAGTGATGGTGAACGGGGTGCCCTGCGGGCCATTGGCGGCAATCGCCAGGATCGCGGAAATGCCGGGGGTGGGGATCGCGGTGAAGTGCGACACGCCCAGCATGCCCATGTTGGAAATGGTGAAGGTGGGATTGGAATACTCGGCCGGCGCCAGTTTCCTGACCCGGGCGCGCTCGACGAGGCCGGTCCAGTCTGACTGCAGCGCCTCCAGCGGCTTCTTCTCGATGCCGTGCAGGATCGGCACCACCAGGCCGCCGTCGTTCGACATCACGGCCACGCCGAAGTCGTGGTTGCTGCGCTCGACCAGCTTGTCGACCGGCTGGTAGGCCCAGTTCATGCGCGGGAATTTCGCCATCGCGACCGAACAGGCCTTGGCGATCGCCACCGTCACCGAAACCTTGTTTGCCTTGGCGGCGGCGGTCAGCGCGGCGGTATTGATGTTCACCGTGACGTTGAAGGTCGGTAGCGTGAGCGAGGCGGTCATCGCATGGCTGACGGCCTTTTCCATCGAGGTCATCGCGCGACCCTGGCCCGGCACGTCGACCTGCGGCAGTGAATGGGCGACTTCCTGCATCGAGGGACGTGCGCGCGCCACGTCGGCGGCGACGATGACGCCGGACGGGCCGGTACCGGCAAGGCCAGTGAGGTTCACCCCCAGCTGCGCCGCCACCTTGCGCGCATAGGGACTGGCCTGGCGGCCTTGCGGACGCGCCACCGGCGGCACGTTGCCGGCCGCGGAAATCTGCGCGGGCGCAGCCTTGGGCGTGGGAATGTGCGCTGGTTTGTTGGCGGACGGCGGTGCCACCTTGTGGGTGTTCTGGACCTTGTGGTCGGCACTGATGGTGACGCCGGTATCGTTCGCTTTCGATGCGTCGTCGACGATGAAGGCCATCGGGTGGCCGACCTCGACCACGCTGCCGACGTCGGCGATCGGGCCGGAGAGGAAGCCCTCCTGGAATACCTCGACGTCCATGATGGCCTTGTCGGTTTCCACGGTGGCGACGATGTCGCCGCGCTTGATGACGTCGCCCGGCTGTTTTTCCCAGGTGACGACCACGCCCTCGGTCATGGTGTCCGAGAGTTGCGGCATCACGATCGGCGTGCCGGCGTGGTGCGGGATCATCTCGGTCTGCGCCTGTTCTTCCACCACTTCGTCGGCGGCAATCGCCACGTCGCCTGCGGTGTCGGTGATGTAGCCAAGTGCCGCGCCGACGGCGATGGTCGCGCCGACGTCGGCCAGCGGACCGGCCAGATAACCGGCCTTGAACACTTCGACGTCCATGATGGCCTTGTCGGTCTCGACCGTGGCGACGATGTCGCCGCGTTCGACCTTGTCGCCCGGCTGTTTTTCCCAGGTGACGACCACGCCCTCGGTCATGGTGTCCGAGAGCTGCGGCATCGTGATGGCGTAATGTTGGGACATATGTATTTCCGTGAGGGGTTAGGGGTGAAGGGTGAGGACAGGTAATGACGCCAGCGAATGCTCCTGACGCCTTACCCCTTACGCCTTACTCTCAATCACGCCTTACCGAAAATCTTCAGAACGGCCTTCACCACGTCCTCGTGGTCGGGAATCGCCGCTTTTTCCAGCGTGTGGTTGTAAGGCTGCGGCACCAGTGCCGAATGCACGCGCACCGGCGCTGCATCCAGTTCGAAGAAGCATTCCTCGTTGATGATGGCGATGACCTCGGAGCCGACGCCAACCGGCGCTTCGTCTTCTTCGGCGATGACGGCGCGGTGGGTCTTGCTGACCGATGCCTTGATGCCGGCGCGATCCAGCGGCGACAACGAATAGAGGTCGACGACTTCCGCAGAAATGCCGTACTGCTTGTCGAGGATCTCGGCGGCCTTGAGGCACCAGTGCACCGAGATGTTGTAGCCGAAGAGCGTCACGTCGGTGCCGGCACGCGCGATGTCGGAGCCTTCCAGCGGGTGGAAATATTCGCCGTCCGGCACTTCGCCCTTCATGTTGTACATGAGTTCGTGTTCGTTGATGAACACCGGGTCGTCGCAACGGATCGCCGATTTCAACAGGCCGTAGGCCTGTTTGGGGTTGGATGGGGTGACGACGCGCAGGCCGGCGATGCCCATGAACACCTTTTCCATGCGCGCCGAGTGCTGCGCGCCGAGCTGGTGCGCGGCACCGCCGGCGGAGCGGAACACGCACGGCGCGGTAAGCTGGCCGCCCGACATGTAGCGCACCTTGGCGGCGGAGTTGAACATCTGGTCCATCGCCAGCCAGGCGAAGTTGACCGACATGATCTCGATGACAGGGCGCACGCCGAGGAAGGAGGCGCCGATGCCGAGACCGGTGAAGCCGCCTTCGGAGATGGGGGTATCCATGACGCGCAGCGGGCCGTATTTTTCGTACAGGCCCTTGGTCGCCTTGTAGGTGCCGCCGGCCACGCCGATGTCCTCGCCCATGCAGATGACGAGCGGGTCGCGTGCCATTTCTTCGTCGTGGGCGCGTTGAATCGCTTCCCAGTACATGATGTTTGCCATGCTGTCTTTTCCTTAAAACCTTAAGCGGCCTTGCCCGTGAGCCACGGGAGCTGGGTTGCGCGATCGGCAAAAACGTATTTCTCGAGATCCTCGACGCGCGGTTCTGGCGATTCCTCGGCGAACTTGATGACTTCGTTCTCGATGTAGGCGTCGGTCTCCTTTTCCAGCGTCTCGAAGTCGGCCATGCTCATCGCGCCGTCCTTGATCAGGCGGTCGCGCAGGATGAAGATGGGGTCGCGCTGTTTCCACAGTTCTTCCTCTTCGCGCGAACGGTAGCCGCGTGAATCGGACATCGAATGGCCGCGATAGCGGTAGGTCATCAGTTCGAGGAAGTAGGGGCCGTTGCCCGAGCGCACATGGTCGACTGCCTTGCGCGCGGCTTCGTAAACGATTTCGATATCCTGGCCGTCGCATTCGTCGGCCGGGATGTTGTAGGCGGCGACGCGCTTGTGCTGGTGCACCACGGCGGTGGAACGCTCGATCGAGGTGCCGATGCCGTACAGGTTGTTTTCGCAGACGAACAGCACCGGCAGTTTCCACAGCGCGGCCATGTTCAGCGTCTCGTGGAACACGCCCTGGTTGTTGGCGGCATCGCCGAGGAAACAGATGGCGATCTCGTCGCCGCCCTTGAGCTGGATCGCCTTGGCGATGCCGGCCGCGAGCGGGAAGGGGCCGCCGACCAGGGCGTAGCCGCCCATGAAGCGCTTGTCGCCGTCGAAGATGTGCATCGAACCGCCGCGTCCCTTGGAGGAGCCGGTTTCCTTGCCATACAGTTCGGCCATCACGGCTTTCGGATCGGCGCCGCACTTGATCGCGTGGACGTGATCGCGGTAGCCGGTGATCACATAGTCGTGGCCGGGGCGTGCGGCCTCCATCACGCCGTTGCAGCAGGCTTCCTGGCCGGGATAGAGGTGGAGGAAGCCGCCGATCTTGCGTTCGATGTAGGCCTGATAGCAGCGCTCTTCAAAACGGCGGTGCAACACCATTTCGCGCAGCACGCGTTTCTTGTCTTCAATCTTCATTCGGTTACCCTTAATGGATGGGCTCGGAAAAAGCGCCGGAAAAATTCAAACGCGCAATTATCCGGTAAACCCCGCCAACCATCAAGAAAAACGCCACCCCCAAGGAACCCACATGCTGCCTAAACTCGCTGAAAACAAACAGGAAATCACAGCCAAATCACTGGAGGATGCAGGCCATGCGATCGTGCTGTTGCCGGTGTCGAAAACCTTGCCGGACGTGCCGGGCAGCGCCGAACTCAAGGCCGTGATGAAGCGACGCGAGCTCAAGGTGGACGCGCTGGCGAAGTCGCCGGTGGCGGTGCAGCTGACCGGCGGCACGCTTGCGGTGTTCGCCATGCTCAAGGCCGATGCCAGCACCTTCGAAACCCATGAACTGGTGCGCAAGGCGCTTGCGCACCTGATGGCCGAGCATCCGAAATCGCTGGCGCTGGCCGTGTTCGGCGACGAGGCATTCAAGGCGCGTGCTGCCGAGGCGGCGGTGTATACCGCGTTGGTCAACGCCGTGCCGCTGCCGTCGCGCAAATCCAAAACCGACACGGTGCTCAAGCGCGTGCAGCTGTTCGGCTACAAGTCGGCCAGCGGCTTTGCCCGCGCGCAGGCCCTGGCCGAAGGCAATCTCCTGACCCGTAGCCTCACTGTGCAGGGGCCGGACGAACTCACGCCCGGCGTCTACCGCAAACGGATCAAGACGCTGGCCAAGCAGTACGGCTGGACGGTCGAGGAATACAGCTTCGACAAACTGAAGAAGATGGGTGCCGGTGCCTTCTGCGCGGTGGCGCAGGGCTCGCCTGCCAGGGATGCGGCGATCGTGCGCATCAGCTACCAGGGCAAGGCCGGCAAGGCCAGGCCCGTCGCCTTCGTCGGCAAGGGCATCTGCTTCGACACCGGCGGCCACAACCTCAAGCCGGCCAAGTACATGCAGGGCATGCACGAGGACATGAACGGTTCGGCGGTCGTGCTGGGCATCCTCGCCACGGCCTCGAAGCTGAAACTGCCGGTCGCGCTGGACGGCTGGGTCGCGCTCGCCGAAAACCACATCAGCCCGCAAGCCTACCGGCAGAACGAAGTGGTCACGGCGCTGAACGGCACCACCATCGAAGTCGTCCATACCGACGCCGAAGGCCGCATGGTGCTGGCCGACACGCTGACGCTGGCGGCCAGGGCCAAGCCCGCGCTCATCGCCGACTTCGCCACACTCACCGGCTCCATGCACTACGCGCTCGGCAGCCGAATGTCCGGCGTGTTCGCCACCTCCAGCGCGCTCGCGCACTCGGCTTCGCGCGCGGCGACGGTGAGTGGCGAACGCATCGTCGTCTTTCCCTACCCCGAGGACTACGACAGCAGCCTCGATTCGACCGTGGCCGACGTCAAGCAGTGCAGCATGGAAGGCGAAGCCGACCACATCCTCGCCACCCGCTTCCTGTCGCGCTTTGTCGGTGACACGCCGTGGCTGCACATGGACCTGTCGGGCCACAGCTGCAAGGGCGGGCTGGGTGCGGTGATGAGCGACGCCAATGGCTTTGGCGTGGCGTGGGGGCTGGCATTGCTGGACGGGCTTCAGGCGTAAGAAAAACCCCACTCGATCGGTGACCATGACGCCGACCCCAGGCAGCGTTGCCATCGAGCCTCTCTACGCCGACGACACCCTGCTGGTATTCGACAAGCCCAGCGGCCTGCTGGCCGTGCCGGGGCGCGGTGTCGACAAGCAGGATTGCCTGAGTGCGCGGGCGCAGGCCCGTTATCCCGATGCCTTGATCGTACATCGGCTCGACATGGCCACGTCCGGTTTGATGGTGATGGCGCGCGGCGCGGAGGCGCAGCGCGCACTGAGCGTGGCCTTCGCGGCACGCGAGGTGTCGAAGCGCTACGTCGCAATCGTGGCCGGCAGACTGGACGCTGTGCCGGGCGGTTGGGGAACGATCGACCTGCCCATCATCGTCGACTGGCCCAGGCGGCCACTGCGGATGGTCGATCGCATTCACGGCAAGCCGAGTCTCACTCGCTGGCGCGTGCTGGAAGTCGACGAAACCGGAACGCGCACGCGCGTCGAGCTCGAACCCGTCACCGGCCGTTCGCATCAGTTGCGCGTCCATCTGCGCGAGTTGGGCCATCCCATCCTGGGCGATACCCTGTATGCGCCGCCGGATGTGCAGGCCCAGGCTGGGCGTCTGCTCTTGCATGCCTGCGCCTTGCGCTTCGCCCATCCGCTGACCGGCGAAGCGCTCGTGTTCGAGCGTTCGGCGCCATTCTGACGGATTCCGATCGGGAGCTCTGCTTCGATCTCATCGGGCCTTGCCCATGACTGTGCGGCACGCTGTCGTCACACGCAGTCACACCGCTGTCATTTGGCACAAGTACATTCCCCATCCTCTCTGCTCCATCCTTGGCGTCGTATGCCGACCGAACCCGGAATTCGGGCGTTCGAGGAATCCGTACTCGTTCAATACATAGGTAGGAAATGTCGTTCGCAAACATGAAAATTGGCGCCCGGATGGGCGCCGGATTCGGTCTGGTTCTGGCCCTGATGCTGCTGGTTGCAGCGTTCGGCCTGATACGGATGTCGCAGATTCAGGGCCATCTTGACCAGGTGACGGGGGATCACATGGTCAAGATCAAACTGGTCGGCACCATGCGCGATACGTTGCAAACCGTCGCCATCTCGGTCCGCAATCTTGTCCTGCTGACGGACGACGGCGCCATGGAAGCCGAAGCGAAGCGTATCCAGGCGGAGCGGACGCTGTATGCCGAGGCAAGCAGGAAACTGGCAGCCATGGTAACGGGCGAGGAGGAAAAATCACGGCTCGCCAGGATTGCAGCGGCGCGCGCAAAGACCGATCCCCTACTCGACAAGGCAATGGGGTTTGCGCTTGGTAACCCCATTGCGGCGACCCAGGTGCTGGTCGGTGAGGCACGCCCGGCACAGGAGCAATGGATCAAGGCCCTGGAAGACATGGCCGGGCTTCAGGAAAAAGGAAGTGCCCGGGCCGTGGCGGACGCGGAGGCGGCCTATGCCAGTGCGCGCGTGTTCATGCTTTTCATGATGGTCTTGTCGCTGGGTCTCGGCAGCCTGGCCGCCTGGCTGATCACGCGTTCCATCACGACTCCGATCAAGCATGCAGTGAAGCTTGCCCGCATTGTTTCAACCGGCGACCTGACGCAGCGTATCGACATCCACTCCACGGATGAAGTCGGCCAGCTGATGCAAGCACTCAAAGACATGAACGCCAGCCTCGTGACCATCGTTGGCCAGGTGCGTCACGGCACCGAGACCATCGCCGTCGCCTCGCGCGAGATCGCCTCCGGCAACGCCGACCTGTCGTCGCGTACCGAATCGCAGGCCTCGAGCCTGGAAGAGACCGCCTCCTCGATGGAAGAGCTGACCAGCACCGTCAAGCAGAACGCCGAGAACGCCCGTCAGGCCAACCAGCTGGTTGTTTCCACCGCCGACGTAGCCGCCAAGGGCGGAGCCGTCGTCGGTCAGGTCGTCGACACCATGGCCTCCATCAAGGACAGCTCGCGGAAGATCTCCGACATCATCGGCGTCATCGACGGCATCGCCTTCCAGACCAACATCCTCGCGCTCAACGCAGCGGTCGAAGCCGCGCGTGCGGGCGAACAGGGCCGCGGTTTTGCAGTCGTCGCCAGCGAAGTCAGGAACCTCGCCCAGCGCAGCGCTGGTGCCGCCAAGGAGATCAAGTCCCTGATCGAGGACTCGGTTGGCAAGGTTGACGCCGGCGGCAAGCTGGTGGACGAAGCCGGCAAGACCATGGACGAGATCGTCACCTCGGTCAAGCGGGTCACCGACATCATGAGCGAGATTGCGGCAGCGAGCCAGGAACAGAGCGCCGGGATCGAGCAGGTCAACCAGGCCGTCGGCCAGATGGACGAGATGACGCAGCAGAACGCGGCCCTGGTCGAAGAGGCTGCGGCTGCGGCCGAGAGCCTGCAGGATCAGGCGGGCAAGCTGGCCGAGGCGGTGAGCGTGTTCAAGCTGGAGAGCGGTGCCTACAGCGTGCGTTCCGAGCTTCCGGTGTCGCGCGATCCGGATGGGGCATCGCAAATTTCCCGGGACGTCATCGCTGCCTTAGGAAAAGCACAAGGCAAACCCAGGCTGGCGCTGGTTGGACGGTCGGAGAAACAGGCGGGTGGCATGGGCTGAGCCGTGTCGTCGGCCGGTCAAATCCTTCGGGCTGTGTGCCTAATGCGATTTGGCGACGAGCTGGAGGAATTCCTGCCGGGTACGGTCGTTGTCGCGGAAGGCACCCAGCATCATCGAGGTGATGGTCCACGAATTCTGTTTCTGCACGCCGCGCATCATCATGCAGAAATGCTGGGCCTCGATGATGACGCCGACGCCGGCCGCGCCGGTGGCGGCCTGGATGGCGTCGGCGATCTGGGTGGTGAGTTGCTCCTGGATCTGCAGGCGGCGCGCGAACATGTCGGTGATGCGCGCGATCTTCGACAGGCCGATCACCTTGCCTTTCGGCAGATAGGCCACATGGGCCTTGCCGACGAATGGCAGCAGGTGGTGCTCGCACATCGAATACAGCTCGATGTCCTTGACGATGACCATTTCGTTGTTGTCCGAATCGAACACGGCATCGTTGAGAACCTCGTCCAGCGACTGTGTATAGCCCTGCGTCAGGAACTTGAACGCAGCGGCGGCGCGCTCGGGGGTTTTCAGTAATCCGTCGCGCGAGATGTCCTCGCCTGCGCTCTGGATGAGTTGTGCGTACAGCTTGGCGGTATCCATTGCTGATGTCCTGAGGGGGTCAAAGAAGTGCTCCGACTGTGTCAGAGCGACCTGGCATCGTCAAGCCGGCAGCGCTTGCGTGGATCCTTCAATCGAAAACCAGCTGCGGCAATACCAGGCTGATTTGCGGGATGTAGGTCACCATCATCAGGAAGACGAGCAGGACCGATAACCACGGCAGCGCAGCCCGCGTGACCTGCACCAGGCTCATGCCGGTGATGCCGCTGGTGACGAACAGGTTCAATCCCACCGGCGGCGTGATCATCCCGATCTCCATGTTGACGACCATGATGATGCCGAGGTGAATCGGATCGATACCGAGGTGAGTGGCGATCGGAAAGAAGATCGGCGCCAGAATCAGGATGATGCCGGTGGGCTCCATGAAATTGCCCGCGACCAGAAGGATGAGGTTGACCACCAGCAGGAACATCCATGGGGCCATGCCGGCGGCGACGATGTGTTCCGCGATGGTCTGCGGGATGCGTTCGGTCGTCAGTACGTGGGCAAACAACAGGGCATTGGCGACGATGAACATCAGCATCACGGTTGTCTTGCCGGATTCCATCAGCACTTCGGGCAGTTGGCGTACGCCGATGTCGCGATAGACGAAGATTGCGATGAACGTGGCGTACACGGCGGCGACGGCCGCCGCCTCGGTCGGCGTGAACACGCCGCCGTAGATGCCGCCCATGATGATGACCAGCAGGGCCAGGCCCCAGATCGAGTCCTTGAATGCGATCAGCAATTCGCGCGAACTGGCGCGCTCGGTGCGCGTGAGCGTCAGCTTGCCGGCACGCCACCAGACCGCCGCCGCCAGCATGCTGGACAGCAGCAGGCCGGGGAGGATGCCGGCCATGAACATGCGCCCGACCGAGAGCTCGGTGACCGAGGCATAGACCACCATCACGATGGATGGCGGGATGAGGATGCCCAGCGTTCCCGCGTTGCAGATCACCCCGGCGGCAAAGGCCTTCGGGTAGCCGCTCCTGACCATGCCGGCGATCACGATGGAGCCGATCGCCACCACGGTGGCCGGACTCGATCCGGACACCGCGGCAAACAGCGTGCAGGCCAGCACGCTGGCAATGGCCAGTCCGCCGCGCAGATGGCCGACGGCCGCCACCGCAAAGCGCACCATGCGCTTGGCCACGCCGCCGGTGCTCATCATGGTGCCGGCCAGGATGAAAAACGGGATCGACATCAGCGTGTAGTGCTCGCTGGTCTCATACAGCTTGATCGACAGGCTGGCCAGCGAATCTTCGGCAAAGAACAGGATCGTCAGCATGCTGGACAGGCCCAGGGAAATGGCCACCGGCATGCCCAGCGCCATCAGGAGGAAGAGCGAAACGAAGAGGAATGCGGTGCTCATGGGGCATCCCCGCTTTTGAGCCTGAGCGCGTCGTCTGCTTCGTTGCCGAGGTGCAGCCGGTCGGACCGGCCGGTGATCAGTGCCCACAGGACCTGCCCGAGTCTTAGCACCAGCAGCAGGTAGCCGATGGGCAGGATGGACCGTACGATCCAGATGGGGATGGGCAGGTCTTCCATCTCGATGCCGATAAGCTTCATCTTGCTGACGTAGACCCACGAGCCGTAGATCACGAGGCCTGCATAGAGCAGGCATAGCAAGACGACGACGATGGATATCGCGCGGCGCAATCCGGGAGGAAAGCGCTTGACCAGCGCGTCGACGCCGATGTGCGCGCCCGTCCGCACGCCATACGAGATGCCGACAAAAATCATGGCAGCGAAAAACACCGTGGACAGTTCCAGCGCCCACGGGAAACCGGAATTGAATCCATAGCGCATGACCACCTGCAGGAAGGTCAGCAGCGTCATCAGCGCAAGCATGACGATGACGATCAGTTCCTCGATGCGGTCGAGAATCTTCATAGAGTGCCCGCCGGGCCTGCCCAACAATGCAGGCCCTGGAAAAGAGGCCGTCGGGCCGGCCCCACAGCCTTAGCGCTCGTTGGCCTTGAGTGCGGCGTCGATGACGTCGCGGCCGATCTCAGGCTCGAACTGTTTCCACACCGGGGCCATGGCCTTGCGCCACTGGTTGAGTTCGGCCCGGGTCATGGGCAACACTTCGGCCTTCTTGTCGTCGATCACTTTCTGGCGGAAATTGGCGGCCTCGTCAAAGGCGATCTTGTTGCCGTATTTGATCGACTCGACCATCGCCTCGTTCAAGCCTTTGCGGATGTTCGGGGGCAAGCCGTTCCACCAGCCCGCGTTGGTGACGACCATGTAGTCGAGCACGCCATGGTCGGATTCCATGATGTATTTCTGGACCTCGTGGAATTTCTTGGTGTAGGTGTTCGACCACGGGTTTTCGGTGCCATCCACCACGCCCGATTGCAGTGCCTGGTAGACCTCGGCGAAGGCGAGTTTCTGCGGGTTGGCGCCGACGGCCTTGAATTGCGCTTCGAGCACGTCCGAGCTCTGGATCCGGAATTTCAGGCCTTTCGCATCCGCGGGTGTGCGCAGCGGCTTGTTGGCCGACAGCTGCTTCATGCCGTTGTGCAGGTAACCGAGGCCCTTGATGCCTTTATCCGTCATGGAGTTCAGCAGCGCTTGGCCCACCGGGCCATCCTGGAAGCGGTCGACCGCCTGGATGTTGTCGAACAGGAAAGGCAGATCGAAGACCTGCAGTTTCTTGGTGTATTTGCCGAATTTGGCCAGCGAGGGCGCGATGATCTGCACGTCCCCGAGCAGCAGGGCTTCCATCTCCTTGCCGTCGCCGTAGAGCTGGCTGTTCGGGAAGACCTGTACTTCGACCACGCCTGGAAACTTCTTCTCGGCCAGTTCCTTGAATTTCAGTGCGGCCTGCCCCTTGGGTGACTGGTCGGCCACGACGTGGGAATACTTGATGACGATGGGGGCTGCACTGGCTGTATGTGCGATGAGAAACGCGGCCGCGATGGCCAGGAAACGCAGTGACAATGACATGATGCTCTCCCTGTTATTAATGATCGGTTCGGGTGCCCATAGTTGGTATTTATAGCGCAAATCCGCCGAGCGGGTAGGAGATGGGTGTGACAGGTCAGGCGTGTGCGGTGGGCCGCCTCCGGTGTCGCCATGGTTTCGACGTCGAGCGCCCCGTCATCCGCCCGGCGCCGAACGGCATGATGGCGGCGGTTGCGTCGATCTGTTCGTCAGGGTTAGCGAGCCGACAGGTAGCGTGGAAAGGCATGTTTGTCGAGCAGGATCTCGATGAGGTTGATTGTGCCGGTCAGGTCGGCGTTTGCGAACAGGGCGTCGAGCGCTGCCTCGCTTTCGATACGGTAATGATGGACTCCGAACGATTGCGCGAGCAGGCCGAAGTCGGGGTTGGTGAAGTCGCAGTCGATGTAGCGCTCGCCATAGAGCTGGAACTGGTTCTTGCGGATGAGCGAGAGCGTGCCGTTGTTGATCACCACCACGTTGAGCGGGATGCCGTAGTTCACCGCAGTCATCATTTCCATGCAGCACATCTGGAAGCCGCCGTCGCCGAGGATGGCGAAGGTGGGGCTGTCTTTCGCAAAGCAGCGCGCGCCGATGGCGGCGGGGATCGCGTGGCCCAGCGACGAAATGCCGGAATTGGGGAAGTAGTGGTTGCGGTCGGAGACGTCGAAGTAGCTCTGCGCGAAGACGATGTTGTCGTCGAACACCAGGGCGTTGTGCGGGAAGTGCCGCGCGAGCCGGCTGAAGAACCCCTGCATCAGGCGGAAGGACTGAGCCGATGCCGCGTCGGGTTCATCGGCCGTCAGGACGGCGGCGCGCCGATGGCCATCGAGACGATCCAGCGTCTTGGGCGGCATGGCGTCGGCCCGGAGGGTGGCGAGGAGGTCTTCCGCCACGGCGCGGATGTCGCCGCAGATCGCCACGTCGGGCTGGAACACGCGGCCGAGTTGCGCCGCGTCGCGGTCGACCTGGGCAATTTTCTTGCCGCCCAGCAATTTGGCGTCCCACAGATAGCTGGTGCGTTCGTTGAAGCTGGCGCCGAGGAAGACCAGCAGATCGGCGTGATCGACGAGGTAGCGATAGGCATCGCCGTTGGACGTGACGCCGAGACAGCCGAGCGACAGGGGCGAGCCCTCGGCGACCACGCCCTTGGCCTTGAGGCTGGTGGTGACCGGAATGTTGAATTGTGTCGCCAGGGCAGCGACGACGTCGCGTGCCCCTGCCTGGATGCAGCCGTAGCCGGCGACGATGACCGGGGTGTGCGCGGCGCGCAGCAGCTCGGCGAGTTCGGCGATCGAGGCTGTGTGCCGGACGGCGGCCTTGCGCGGAAAGTGGATCTGGTCGAGCACGCTGTCGTCGACGCTCTCCTTCTGCACGTTGTAGGGGATCGACAGCAGCACCGGCCCGGGTTCACGTCCAAGCAGCGCCTGTGCAGCCTGGTTCAGCACCTGGCCCAGATAGTCGGTGCGTTCGATGAGCTTGTGGTAGCGGGTGACGCTGGCGAACAGCGCGCCCTGGTCGATGGCACCGCCTTCCCCCGAGCTTTCCTGCAGGCCGCCGCGGCCGAAGATGTAGGTGGAGGTCTCGCCGGTGATCGCCAGCACCGGAAGCCGTTCGGCATAGGCGTTGGCGATGCCGGTCAGCAGATTGGTCGCGCCGGGGCCCGCCGTGGCGATGCAGGCCGCGGGCTGATGCGAGATCCGTGCGTAGCCGCCCGCCATGAAGGCCGCACCCTGCTCGTGCTTGACCAGCACGCTCTTCACGCCCGAATCGTGCAGGCGGTCGTAGATGGGCAGCACGTGCGCACCCGGCATGCCGAAGATGTGGTCGATGCCCAGGCGTTCCAGATACCGGACGATCAGTTCGCTGACGGAAATGTTCATGTGCTTGTTATGGGATGGGCAATCTCGCGCCTCCGACGCGCGTCGACGCATCCGGAGTACCGGATTTGAGCACAAGACGCCGTGCGGGAAAACCTTGACGGCGTCGTAAAACCGCCCTGCCCATGAGGTCTTTGGCCGTGCGGCGGCAAAATGGTGACGTATGCTGCCGGCCTATGCGCATGCCGCCATGCATCGTTTTCATGAGGAGAAACAGTCGCGAGCATCCGGTTTTCCGTCTTCATCGCCACCAGCCTGGATGGATTCATTGCCCGACCGGACGGCAATCTCGACTGGCTGATCGGCGCCACCGATTCGACCGACGACCATGGCTATGCCGACTTCATGGCGGGCATCGACGCGCTGGTGATGGGGCGCAATACCTTCGAAACAGCGCTGACGTTCGGGGAATGGCCCTATCCCGGACGCAGGGTGGTCGTGTTCAGCCCGGTATCGCAGGATATCCCTCTCGAGCACGTCCGGCCCCGGACCTATGAAAGCAGATTCGTGCAGAGCACCTACCGCGTGCTCGGCAACCCGCCCGCTTCCACCTGAAGAAGACGGAAGTGGGCGGATGATTCAGGCGTGCGCCAGGTGCTGCTCGATCTCGATGAAGGTATTAGCCACTTCGGTGGTTTCGACGTTGACCCCCAGCTGTTTGCACAACTGCGACAGCGACAGCAGGCCGCGCACCATTTGTCGGCCGCCGGTGTGCTCGATCACCAGGGCATGCTGCCGACCGCGTGCCTTGAGCGTTTCCAGCACGTGGCCGACGCGGGCATGGGCGATGTCGTCGTAGTCGACCGCTTCCAGCCGTTCCACCGGCGTCATGATGTCGGCCACCAGCACTTCGTCGCGGCGGATGCCGCGGCTTTGCACGACCTGCATGGGCTTCTCGCCGTGGATGTCGGTGCGGGTCACCAGGCCGGCGACGCGGTCCTGGCTGTCCATGACGAACAGCAGGCGCACCTTGCGGCGGATCATGCGCTCTTCCGCCTGCTTGATGGTGTCGCCGGGCGTGGCGATGAAGGCCGTCAGGCGACGAAAGTCGGTCATGACGTCGAGCGCCGGGTTATCCAGCTCAACCCGCTCGGGCAGGATGCAGGCAGGGCGCAGCAGGCCGGCGCTCTTGTCGAGATTGCGGGCGGGCAGGCGGGTGTAGGTCAGGGTCATGTCGGATCTCCTTGCATCGTTTTCTGGACTCCA
>Ga0066256_1003726_pt1 | contig 14387 bp, 7 predicted proteins | sample ThiBio_1000_biof_FD_87107 | JGI IMG/M metagenome (GOLD analysis project Ga0066256, IMG submission 87107) | Wastewater bioreactor microbial communities from Cape Town, South Africa - Thiocy_expt_1000_biof (version 2) | ecosystem: Engineered > Bioreactor > Thiocyanate-remediating >...
CCCGCGCTGGCGTCCTCCTATTCCTGCGGGCCCCCCTCGCGGTACCTAACCTCCTTTGTCCTGCCCCTCGCCCTCCTGCTGCCGTTTGTGCTGTGGCGGTGGGTGAAGGAGGCCCTGGTGGGCATGTTTACGCGGCCGCAGTCCCGGCGGCGGCACGTGTGGGGCTGCGTGACGCTTGCCGGCCTGGTCGTCATCATCACGCTGACGGTGACCGCCATCAAGCCGGCAGAGGACGCCATCGTGGCAGCCGGCACCGCCACGCCTGCCACCGCCAGCCGCCTGTGGGCGCTGCACCTGCTCGCTTTCATCCTGAACGCCGGCATGGCCATCATTCCGCTGTTCAAGTACGCCGGCGCCGCCGCCGTCGCTCGCGCGCTGGCTGGCACCACCGACGCCGCCTCCGCTGCTGCCGCTGCCACAGCTGCTGGCGCTAAGCCCAAGTCCACCTAACTCATTGCAATGTTCAACAAAGTAGAATGATATGGTTACACGGCTGTCAAGCTAAAATGCAAAGTATTGAGGGGGCAGCAGGACGGCGACACGCAATGGTGCGGCACGTCGTTGCCCGGGTACCATGGGAATCTGTTACAGCAGCAAACGTATCACACAACAATCAGAAGGTGGCGGCGGTCACGGCGTCACCTGCCGCGGCCACGGCGGGGGCGGCGACAATGGGGGCGGCGGGCGGGCCGGACGAGGCCGCGGCCGCAGCGGCAGCAGCCGGGGCAAGGCCCCCCAGAGCGGCGGGGCGGGGGGGGGGGCGGCGGCGGGGGCGGGCGGGGGGGGGGGGGGGGGCGCCGCCAGTGGCGTGGGGGGGGGGGGGGGCCCGGGGGGGCGGGGCCCACGTTCCGGGGGGGGGTTTGGCCGCGCCCTCCGGTGCGGCGCCCGCCACACCAGCAGCAACGCTAGCGGCACTAGTTGAAGGTGTGGTGGCCGCGGCACCAATTGTACATGGGGGCGGAGGTGCAGCTGCTGACACTGCTGCAGGCGGCGGGGAGTCTGGCGGTGACGGAGCTCGACCAGCGCACCGTGGCGAAAGCCGTGAAGCGCCGCCTATTGCACTGCCGCCCCTACCAGATGGCGTGCGGGAGGAAGAGGTGCGGGGTCCCTGGCTGCTGGACCCAGACTCTGTCAGGTTTCACGTCGACCGGCGTGGGAGGCAGGAGATGCTGGGGCAGGGCTCCTTTGGCACCGTATTCGGGGGTATACACCACGGCGAGGAGGTGGCCATCAAAGAGTTTAGCAACATCACAACACGGGCGCAGGTGGTGGCCTGGGTGCAGGAGGTCAAGCTGCAGTACGAAACGCGTGTGCCAGGTGTGCTGACCGTGTATGGCGCGTTCATAGACGTGGACGACCGCACCGGCAAGGTGCTGTTCAACATTGTGCTGGAGCGGGCGGCCGGCAGCATGCAGTCGCTGGTGCTGGAGGGCAGCGCGCCGCTGGCGGGCGCGGCGGCGTCAAGCCGGCTGCGGTGGCTGGTACAGGTAGCTGCTGCGTTGCGCTTCCTGCACGGTCGTAGCGTCATCCACGGCGACCTGAAGCCAGGCAACGTGATGCTGACCACGCGAGATGAAAGCATGGCGGCGGCGCGCTTGGCGGACTTTGGGACGTCGCTACTGCGGCGTGCTGGCACCGCGACGCGCGCCACATTCCTTGGCGCGCGGGGCACGTACCTGTACATGGACCCCGTACTGCTTTCTGAGGTCGGAAGCGCTACAACCGCGTCTGACGTTTATAGCTTTGGTGTGATGGCATGGGAGGTGTTGACCGGCTGCGCGCCGTACTCGGACGCTTACGAGACTGGGTGGGAAATGGGCCCCACCGCCGGGGAGCGCCTTATCAAGCACGTTGTCGGCAGCGGCCGGCCCCCCGTAGCCGCGTTGGTTGCTGCGAGCGCGCCACCCGCCATTGTGGACGTCATCACCAAATGCTGGGCAACTGCGCCTGCGAGCCGCCCGAGTATGATTGATGTGGAACGCGTGTTCCTTGGTGTGCTGGCGCCCGAACCTCGGTTGCCTGCACGTTCACTGATAGCCGCCCCAACGCCCTTCGCCGCGCCGCCGCCAGCAGCCGCTGCAGCCGCAGCGGTTGCGCCTGCACCGGCTCCAGCCGCGGGGGTGGGTGCTGGGCGGACGGCGTCCGATGACGGTATGGTCGCCGGCCTGGTGGACATACTGCGGTCAGCGGTGGTGGCCCGTGATTGCGAAGGCGCGGTGAAGGTGTTCGCGGACGTGGCGCGCGTGATCGCGGCGCCAGAGGCGTGTGACGCGCTGGTATCGCGTGACATTGTGGGTGCGGTTCTCTCAGCAGCTGAGGCATTTGGGGACCAGCCGGCGCTGGTGGCTGCATGCTGCCACACTCTGGCCATACTAGCGTCTGACACGCGCACCAGCCAGCTGCTCGCGGTGGCGAGGGCGGGGTCCGCTGTGATTGCCGCAATGGCAGCGCAGGGCTCTCGCATTGATGTGGCAACGGACGGCTGCAACGTGTTGGCGTCGCTGGCCACTGTGGTGAGCACTGGTGAGCGGTTGTACAGCGATGGTGCCGGGGCTACTGCCGTGGCAGCGTTGGTTACGCACGCCGACAAGGAGGTGGTTGTACGTGCGGCATGCAATGCGCTGGCACAGTTGGCAGTGCCGGAGGCGAACAAGGCACTGATGTACGCAGATGGCGTGATCCCCGTTGTGCTTCTAGCCATGCAGACGCACGCCAGCTCGGCGGGTGTGTGCGAGGCAGGCGTGCGGGCACTGAGGGGCTTGGCTGGCGACAATGGGCTTCACATGTCCCTGGTGCGCGACGGCGCCGTGCCTGTGCTGGTGGCCGCCATGCGCAAGCACGCGAAAAGCGACAAAGTGTCCCACGCTGGATGTGACGCGATGCTGAACCTGTCGCACACCGCGGCATGCGTTCCGCCAATGGTAAGTGCCGGTGTGGGTGCCGCCATCGTGGTAGTGCTGCAGGCGCACCCCGCCCATCGAGACATTGTGACGATGGCCTGCTCTGCGGTACACCGCCTGGCTACCAACGAAGCCACCGCCACTGCGCTGATGGAGCAGGGGGTGGGGCCGGCAGTGGTGGCAGCGCTCCAGAGGCACATGCATGACTTGCTTGCAGCCATGGCCGGCGTTGCTTCGCTGGAGCACCTTGCGGTTACACTGCCGGCAGCGACCGTGTTTGCGCGAGTTGGTGCGCCAAAGGTGATTGTGAGAACGTTGGCTGTTCACGATGACAACGAGGGTTTGACAGCAGTTGCTCTCCGGGCCCTGCAACATATTGCAGCGCTGCTACCTGTACCGTTGGTGCTGGTTATTGACGGCGCGGGCACCGCTGCCATCAATGCGCTCCGAAAGCACCCTGCGGCGTTGGAGGTGGCTCGTACAGGATGCGGTGTGATCGGCATTTTGTCAGATGACGAAGGCTGCCGAGTGTCGCTGATGGCCGCGGGTGCGGGTGACTCTGTACTTGCCGCACTGCGAGCATGTAGTTGGAGCCCCCACGTGACACGCGAGGCATGCATTGCGTTGGGGAGGCTATCGATTGGGCGCCCGAATAAGATGCCGCTTGTTGCTGCCCATGCGGGCGCCGCCATCGTTGAAGCCATACGGCTCCATGGCAGCGACGAGGACGTGGCGTGGAATGGCTGCATTGCGATCCACAACATGGCCCTTGCCGATGGGGCACCACCAGTGCTCATGGCCGAAGGTGCTGGCAACGCGGTGCTGGCGGCGCTGCGGACGCATATGCGCATTTCCAAAATTGCGTATGCCGGTGTTGCGTCGCTGAAGGAACTGTCAACCACGCCCGGCTTCTGTACCTCGCTGATGGCTGGAGGTGCAAGCGAGCTGATAGTGCGTGCTGCTGCTGAGCACCCGGACGACGTGAACGTGTGCAGCGCGGTGTGCAAGACCATTGTCTTGGTGACCAGGAGCGTGCTCACCCCCACGCTTTTGCGCGACGGTGCGGCCACCGCCGTGGTGGCCATAATTCGCCGCTTCAGCGGCTCAAGTGAGATGACGCGCAATGGCTGTGCCGCCATATATGCCCTCTCGGATATTGCTGACAGCGGCGAGGTGCTGCAGCGCGCTGGCGCCGGTGCTGCGCTGGTGGCGATGTTGGCGGCATACGGCTCGGAGCCACTCATGGCGTTGGCAGCATGCCGCGCACTGGCCAGCATGGCATGGGCGCCGGGGGCGCGTGACGGCCTGCGCACTGACGGCGTGGAATCAGCACTGGCGCCGGTAGCTGACCTGCATCCCGACGATCCTGCTATCATGGACGCAATTGTTGAGGCGGTCACGGCTCTCAGCGGCGCCTTGTGATCTTGTGGGTTGTTTCCCACGCCTTGTTCATTTGTCTACATGCCCCCTTGTGATCACTATTGTTTAATTTACGACACAGAAGCACGCACGCGCAGCGGCTTTGTGCCATCAGCGGCCAGCATCGGCAAGACCGCTTGCCGTGGCGGCTTGTCGCCACAGTCGCCGCAGTGCACTGCCACGCTGCGTAGGTGCTCGCGTGGCAGGCCAACGAGCGCGCCAAAGCCGGCAGAAATGTTGCCAATTGAGGTGCTGTTGTGCTGGTGACGTTGTACGCCGGGTGACAGTCTTGGCGGCCGCCGCCCTGCCTGCGTCATTCAGCAGCGTCCATCAGTGATCAGACCAGGTCACCAGAACGGAGGCGACACGACACTGGAACAGTGCAGTATCCAAACACCGAAAATAGCAACGAGCGCAAAATACAAGTGGAAAATCAAGTGCAATAGACCACTACGCACATATCGTCACCATTGCGCCTGCTACCACATTGATTTCCACCGTCCCTTATTTTTGCATCCATCTAATATCCGACACATCTGGTAGCTTGGAGGCGGGGGACGAGGAGAGAGAGAGAGGCAGTGGCCGCTGAAACGCCACTTAGCACCAGTGCATTCGTAACACACACGGTGAGTTATACCACCGTCGGCAAGCGGCAGAAAGCCACGGGTATACTGCATACTGTGTGCCACCGTCAGTGAGCCACGCGCCGCCGGTTGCGGGTTTCGTGGTGCGTATTACCGGTAAAGGCAGCAACGGCAGAGGCGCTGCCCACCTACAGCGGTACTACTGGTTACCCGTACCCGTACCGGTACGACCGACACCCTCTGTCAGGTTGACACTGTGAGACACGGTGATACCCGCTACAACAGGTCGCCGTACGGCGTACATCAAGTGAGCGAGCCGGTTAGTGGCTACTTCCGCCGCCTGTGCCACTGACCCGCGCAGCATCATCTTGACGCCCACACCCCCCGTCCCCAAATGGACCCCTTCGCCGCCGTCGACGCCGCCGGCGGCGCAGGAGAGTACGCGGCGGGGGACGCACCGTCGCTGCGGCTGCCGCCCCTGCCCGGCGGCGTGCGGGAGGAAGAGGTGCTGGGGCCCTGGCTGCTGGACCCCGACTGTATCACGTTCCAAACCAGCAAGCGCGGGGTGCAGGTGCCGCTGGGCCGAGGTAGCCACGGTGTGGTGTACGCGGGAACGTACCTGGGCGAGGATGTAGCGGTGAAGCACGTGGACGGCATCAAGACGCGGGATGACGTGCTGGCGTGGGTGCAGGAGGTGACGCTGCAGTACACTGCTCATGTGCCCGGCGTCCTGCCCGTGCACGGCGCGTTCATTGACGTGGACGAGCGCACCGGCGACCCCCTGTTTTACATCGTGCTGGAGCGCGCGGCGGGCAGCATGGAGAAGCTGGCGCTGGAGGCCGACGCACCGCTGTCGCGCGCGTCGTTGGCCAGTCGGCTGCGGTGGCTGACACAAGTTGCGTCGGCACTGCGCTTCTTGCATGCCCGCACCTATATCCACGGCGACCTGAAGCCCGGCAACGTGATGATGTCGTCGGCGGATGAGGGCACGGCTGTGGCGCGCGTGGCGGACTTTGGGTCGTCGCTGCTGCGGCGCGTGGAAACCGTGACACACACTATATTCCGCGGCGTGCGCGGCACGTACCTGTACATGGACCCTGTGCTTTTTTCGGGCGCCGGTGTGACGGTTGCCTCCGACGTGTACAGCTATGGCGTGATGGCGTGGCAGGTGCTGACGGGCCGCACGCCGTACGTGGAGGAGGCTGGCATTACAACCACCGTGACGCAGGCGGACATTATGAGTTTCATACAGCGGCACGTGTACGTGGAGGGCAACCGGCCGCCTGTGGCTGCGTTGGAAGCCGTGGGTGTGCCGGCTGCCGTCGTGGACATCATTGCGGCATGTTGGGCGCCGGCACAGGCGGCGCGTCCCACGATGGCGGTGGTGGAGGCGGGGCTGAAGGAAGCGATGGGCGACCCGGCTCGCCTCCCTCCCGTGTTTGGCCCGCCACTTCACGCCGCCACGGCAGCGCCCCCGCCGCCGCCCCCACCGCCCCGCTGCCTGCACCCACCCCACCGCTTGCTGTCATCCCGCCACCAGCAGGTGAATCGGAGCCAGCGCCGCCCCTGACACCCCTACCGCCGGCGCACGCCCCGCTGCTGCTACGTGCTGCAACCTCCACCCTGCCGCGCTTTGACTCCCTGCCCGCCATGCCTGCTGCGCCTCCCGCTGCTCCTGCGGCACCGACGGAGGAGCCTGCCACCGCTCCTGCGCCGGCGGAGGAGCCGGCTGCCGCTCCTGCGCCGGCGGAGGAGCCTGCTGCTACCACAGATGCGGACGCGCTGGTGGCACGTCTACGCGAGGCGGTGCGTGGCGGGAATACGCACGAAGTGGGCGTCGCCCTGGTTGCCATGATGGAAGGTGCGAGTGAGTCAGATGGCGTCCGTGCCGCCCTGCTTGCGGGCGGCGCCGGGAAGGCGGTGGTGGACGCGCTGGGTGTGTGTGGTGATGGGGAGGGGCAGGCGGCCGCCGCCTGCCGCATTGTAGATCTGCTGGCGGTGGATGCTGCTGCGCAGCGAGCCCTGTACGGTGACGGTGTGGCCACTGCCATTATCAACACACTAGCGTTGCAAAGTGGTAGCACGCTGGTTGCCCGCACGGGCTGTGACGCGCTGCGCCACCTTGCCACCAGCGACGGCCTGGAGGTGTCATTGTACCAGGATGGCGCGGGCACTGCAGCGATGGCGGCATTGTCCAACCACGCAGCGGATGCGGACGTGGTGCGCGCCGCGTGCGGTTTGGTGGCATACCTGGCTGTGGCGGCCGACGTCCGTGGCCTATTGCTGGCGGAGGGCGCCGGTACCACCATTATTGCCATGCTGGCGGTGTACGGCACGGTAAACTTAGGGGTGGCGGAGGCAGCGTGCACCGCGGCGTGGAGCTTGGGGGCGGAGACGGACGGCGCCGCGGCGCTGATGCAGGGGGGCCTGGTGGAACCGCTGCTGGCGACAATGAGTGCGCACGCCGCCGCGTCGCGTGTTGTGCAAGCGACGTGCGGCGCGCTGTCAAACCTGGCGACCGACGCCGATAACCATGCCGCCCTGGTGGTGGCTGGCGCCGGCAGCGCGCTGGTTACCGCACTGGCTGACCATGGCAGCAACGAGAAGTTGGTGCAGGAAGCTATGGCGGCGCTGCACAAGCTGGCGGCCAGTGCCGAGTTTGGGCTGTCGTTGGTTGAGGCTGGTGCTGGCCGCGCGGTACTGGCCGCGCTGCGCACCCACGGCAGCAACGCGCGGATCGCGGCGTCCGGCGCTGCCGCGCTGCAGCAGCTGGCGTGCGCGGCGGGCACGGAGGCAAGTCTGGTGAGCGACGGCGCGGGGCCGGCGCTGGTGGAGGTGATGCGCGCGCACGGCGGCGACCCGGATATCGTCGCCACCGCGGCGTACGCGCTGCACAATCTGGCCATGCTGCCTGCCAACAAAGTGCCGTTGTTCCGGGCGGGCGTAGCGCCGGCTTGCATTGACGCGCTGCGCCGGCACCCTGGCAGCAGCACGGTGGCGTACGGTTGCGTCAGCGTACTGAACAGCCTGGCGGCGCGGGTGGAGGAGAACCGCGTTGCGCTTGTGGCGGCGGGCGCCGGCGCGGCGGTGATCGCCGCGCTGCACGCGCACGTTGCGGTGCAGAAGGTCGCGCGCATGGCGTGCGGCGCTCTGCAAGACCTTGCCATCCCGACGGCGAACAAGCGCCCGCTGGTGCGCGAAGGTGCCTGCGGCGCACTGAAGGCGGCGCTGGAGGCGCATACCGCCGACGTGGGTGTGTGTTGGGCGGCGTGCGCGGCGGTTAGCAACTTGACCACGGCGCCGGGGCTGGAGTCCCTGGTCATGGAGTCGGGCGTGGTTCCCGCCCTTATTGCTGCCACACGCACCCACGTTACCGACAATCTGGTGGCGCACGCCGGCTGCTCCGCGCTTCGGAACCTGGCTGGTACCGCGGTGCCCATAAAGGAGGCACTGGTGGCTGCTGGCGCTGGCGGCGTGGTGGTGGCGGCGCTGCAGCAGCACGTGGGCGACACGGATGTGGCATTCGTAACATGTGCGGCGGTAAGCCACCTGGCTGGCACAGAGGCTTTGTCGCGCTCCCTGTGGCGCGACGGCGCGGGGCCGCCAGTGTTGACGGCGCTGGCGACGCACACAGGCGATGAGGAGGTGGCGCGCGCCGCGTGCAGCGCGATCAACAACCTGGCGGCAGTGCGTGAGTCTGCGTTGGAGCTGGGTAGCGCTGGTGCCGGCAGCGCCGTGTTGACGGCGCTGAACATACACTCTGCCTCTCATGATTTGGTGGTCATCGCTGTCGGCGCGCTGCGCAACCTTGCCAAGGTACCGGCCAACCGACCCGCTTTGCGCGCTGACGGCGCCATGCAGGCGCTCTTTGCTGCCACGGACGCCTTTGGCACCGACCGTGGCGTGCATGACCGCTGTAATGACGCCATCTCCTCCCTGCTGGAGGACGATGACATTGACACGGCGGCGCCCCCCGCGGCAGGCCCCGCGCCCTCTGTGCCGGCGGTGCCGCCCGCGCCGCCGCCGCGCTCATAGCCCGCGTTGTGCTGCTGCCGGCGCCTGCGGCCTGCGGCGGGCCTGCCGCTGCTGCGACTGTTTGTTTGCAACTTTCACGGTAGTTTCACCTCCCTATTTCCTCCGAACATGGATTGAATGTTGTGCCCGCCACGTTGTCATGCCTGCGCCGGCCCTGCGGTCGCTTCGTGGCAGCGACATCCGGAACCGTCGGAACGGGGGCCGGGGCCAGGTGTCGAACGCCACCTGCTGCAACGGCAGCTACGACGCTGCTACTGGTACGTTCTAACAAGGCAATTTCCCCCATGTAAAAAACAAAATCACGCACCTAAGCGTGCGCAATTGCACACCTGTAACACACTCCAGCAGCGAGATGGGTACCGGAGGCAGCAAGGATGCCACCACCGGCGCCGGCGCGCCACCAGCTGTGCCGCCGCCGCCGGCATCGCAGCCGCTAAGATCTGCCGCATCCGCGCCAGCTGGCGGGGCTGCCGCAGACGCAGCTGCTGGATCATCGGCCACGCCGCCTACCGTTCGGTCAGCTTCATCTCCTGCTTCGTCACCTGCTGCTACCCCAGCAGCATCGTCGGGAGCAGCGGGAGCAGCAGCAGGGGCGGCGGCAGCAGCGGGAGTAGCAGCGGCAGCGGGTGGGAGAGGAGAGGGTGCGCCAGGTGGTGCTGGTTTGGCGAGTGGGGGAGGGCGGATACCAACCGATGGCGGCGTACCGACGCAACCGCATAGTGGAGTAGGGGTGGATGCAGGTATTGGTGTGCCTGGTGGTCGTGTTGGCGGTGGTGGTAGTGATTTTCCACACGCTGGAACGCCTGCTCCTGTCCCGACTGGGTCTGGATCCGGCACTGGCACCGGACCGACTACCGGTACTGCTGCTGGTGCTGCTGCTGCTCCTGGCATCGCTGGTTCGGGTACTGCTGTCCCGCCTGCCGTCCCGCCTGCCGTCCCGCCTGCCGTCCCGGTCCCAGCTTCGCGTGCCGCAGCGACCCCTGCCGCCGCAGCTACCCCAGCCGCCACCCCGGTCACACCCGCACGCACCCCTGCCACACCAGCTGCGACCCCTGTCACTCCCGCCACCCCTGCTGGATTTGACGGCACGCCGCCACGGGCGGTACCACCGAGTGGGCACAGCAGCGTGGGTGGGTTGCCGGTGCCGCCCGCGCTGCCCAGCCTGCCGGCTGGCATACGTAATGACGAGCTGAAAGGCGCGTGGCTGCTGGCCGCCGCTGACGTCGCGTTTTGTAGCGACGCGCGAGGCCGGCCGGTGGTGCTGGGGCAAGGCTCCAACGCCATCGTGTTTGCGGGGCTGTACCACGGCGAGGATGTGGCGCTGAAGCTGATGCGCGGCATTGTGACGGCGGGCGACCTGCGCGCCTGGATGGCGGAGGTGAAGGTGCAGTACCAAATCAAGGTGGGCACGGTGGTGGGCATGCACGGCGCGGTCATTGACACCGACTACGCCGGCCGGCCGATGTACTACGCTGTGCTGGCGCGGTGGCCCGGCAGCCTGGCGGGGTTGGTGCTGGAGCCCGGCGCGCGCCTGGCAGCCGCCGGGTTGGGCAGCCGGATGCGGTGGCTGGAGCAGGTGGCGCGCGCGCTGCGGTTTGTGCACGCGCGGCGGTGGGTGCACGGCAACGTGAAGCCCAGCAACGTGCTACTGAAGGCGTCGCAGGTCGGTGCGGGATACGAGGCGGGTGTGGTGGATGTGGCGGCGTGGCGCGGCGGCATGACCAGCCGCCCCCTCGGCGCCATACTGTACACCGACCCCGTGGTGCTGCAAGAGGGCGTGCGGCACGCGGGGTTTGCATCCGACACGTACAGCTTCGGCGTCATGGCGTGGCAGGTGTTGAGCGGCCGCGTACCATACGCAGAGGAGGCAGCGGCTGCGGGCCCCGTATCGGAGGCCGCTGCCACCGCCCTCTTGCTCCAATACGTGAGCGGCCCGGACGGTAAGCGCCCTGCGCGCGCCGCCCTGGAGCACGCCGGTGTGCCGGCGGACGTCATTGCCGCCATTGAGCTGTGCTGGGCGGCTGACCCGGCCGCCCGCCCTCCCATGGATAAAGTGGTGCCGGTGTTCGAGCGGGCCGCCAATCTGCTGCTTGCTGGCGCACTTGCAGGCAGCGAGGTGCCTGCACCTGCGCCGATGCCTGCACCTGCGCCGGCGCCTGCGCGAGCGCCTGCACCTGCACCGGCGCCTGCGCCAGCGCTTGCACCTGCATCTGCCCTATCGCCTGTCAGGAGCCCCCCGGCAGTCCTGGCGGCAGCAGGCAAGGGTGTTGCCGAATTGTCGCTGCCGGCGCCTGCCCCCGTGCCAGCGTCGCTTGCAGTGGCCGCCCCCGTGCCGGTTGCACCGGCATCCGCGCGTGCTCCGGCTCCTGTACCAGCACCCGTGCCAGCACCGACCCCTGTGCCAGCACCGGCACCGGCACCGGCACCGGCGCCAGCATCCACGCGTACACCGGCCCCTGTGCCAGCACCGGCGCCAGCACCGGCACCTACATCCGCACGCGCGCCGGCCCCTGTACCAGCCCCAGCACTTGCACCTGTACCAGCATCCACAGGTGCACCGGCCCCTGTACCAACACCGGCCCCCGCGCCAGTATCCGCACCAGCACCCGCACCCGCACCCGCACCCGCTCCCGTGCCAGCACCCGCGCCCGCGCCCGCACCCGCGCCAGCACCAGCACCAGCCCCCGTACCAGTCCCCGCACCCGCGCCCAAGACTGCCGAAGAGCTGGACGCTATTGCGCGAGAGGCGGGGTCGGATGGCGGCTTCGTGGATGGGCTGCGCGGGGCGGTGGCGACCAAGGACTGGGAGGCGGTGCGGGAGGCGTACGCCGCCATTGCGTCGGCAGCAGAGGAACAACCAGCGATGCGCGCCGCGCTGCGTGCGCACGGCGCGGGCGCCGCCATCGTGGAAGCGATGGGCGCCCTGGCGGATGACCCGCGAGATGTGGCTGCTGGCTGCACCCTGCTGCAGATGGTGGCGGGCGACGGCAAGGTGATGGCTGCCTACTATGATGGCGCCGCTGACGCTGCCCTTGCGGCGCTGGCGAAGCACCCAGGCGACGGCGACGTGGTGGCGGCGGCGTGCAAACTGCTTGCCACGCTGGCGGCCTCCAATGGCCTGGACCGCATCCTGTACGCCAACTGTGCGGAGCCAGTGAAGGCGGCGCTGCGGGGCGTGGCGCTGACGCACGCGGAGGCGGCGGCGGAGGTGTGCAATGCGGTTGCCGTGCTGGCGGGCTACAGAGTCCACAGCGAGTCGCTGTTTGCAGGCGGCGGCGGGAAGAGCGTGCTAGCGCTGATGGAGGCACACACCGCTGCCGCGCCTGTCGCTGCCGCCGCCTGCCGCGCGGTGCTTGCGTTTGCCATTGTGGACGGCAACCGCGGCCCTCTCATGCACGCAAAAGTCGTGATCAACCTGCTGGCGGCGTTGCGCACGCACACGGCCGACGTGGCCGTTGTCGCGCCCGCCTGTGAGACGCTGTACTACCTCGGGGAGGCGGAGGCGCACCGCGTTCCGTTGGTGCGCGCCGGCGCGGGCGCGGCGGTGATTGCGGCGGTGCGCGCGTGCAGCGACAGCGCGGCGGTGGCAGCGGGCGGTTGCGCGGCGCTGGCGCGCATGGTAATCGCCGCCCCCAACGCGGCGCCGCTGTTCAAGGACGGTGCGGGAGGTGCCGCCATTGAGGCACTGCGCAAGCACAAACATGACGCCACGGTAGCGCGCAGCGCTTGCGCGCTGCTGCAAGATTTGGCGTTTGCGGATGGCGCGGAGGAGGTGTTGGTGCGCGAAGGCGCGGGCGCGGCCATTGTGGGCGTGATGATCGCGCACGTGGGCAATGTGGAGGTGGTGGTGCCTGGCTGCTACGCGCTGCACAACTTGGCGCTGGTGACCGCCACCAAGGTACTGCTACTCCGCGCCGGCGCGGCGCGCGCCGCCGTGGCGGCGATGCGCGCGCACCCGTCGGTGCTGGACGTGGCGTATGGCGGCTGCAGCTTGCTGTACGAGCTGTCCACCAAGGCGCCTACCAACCGCGTGCCCATGGTGGCTGCCGGCGCCGGCGCCGTGCTGGCAGCGGCACTGGCGGAGCACGGTGCTGTGCGTAAAGTGGCCAAGCCGGCGGTGGCTGCGCTGCAGGACATGGCAGTGGACGAGGCGTGTAAGGTCACACTGCTGCGTGACGGTGCGAGTGCCGCGCTGCTGCGCGCGCTGAAACAGCACGGCGACGACTGGGAGATCGTGTGGTCTTGTTGTGCCGCCATCAACAACCTGGCCAACGGCGACGCTGCGGTGGCTGACTTGGTGCATGACGGCGCGCCAATGGCCATGTTGGACGCCCTGAAGGCGCACCCCGGCTCAGAGGCGGTGTCGCACGCCGCATGCGCCGCCATCTCCAAGCTCACCGTCGCGCCCGCCACCGCGGTGGCGCTGATGGACGCCGGCGCCGGCCCCGCCGTGGTGGGCGCGCTGACACTGCACGGTGCCGCTACCGAGAACGTGGCGCGGTGTGGCTGCGGCGCGCTCAGCCGGCTGGCCACCACCGCTCCCAACGCCGCCGCACTGGTGCGCGACGGCGCGGGGCCCGCAGTCGTCGCCGCGCTGCAGGCGCACGGCGGCTCGGTGGGGGTGGCGATGGGTGGCTGCCTCGCCGCCTCCCTGCTGGCGGAGCTGCGTGAGAACCGGGCGGCGCTGGCGGTGGCGGGCGTGGGCGTTACCATCATCGCCATGCTGAACGTGCACGCCGACTCCATCCCCATCGCGGGGCTGTGCTGCCAAGTGCTACGCCTCCTCTCTGACGAGCCCGACCTGCGCCAGCCGCTGCGGACGGCCGGTGCGGTGGCCGTGCTGGAGAGCGTGGTTGCCATGCACCACGGCGACGCGCGCGTGGAGACGCAGGGCAACGCCGCCATCAGCAACCTGGCGGCGGCGGACGGCTGAGGAGGGTGTTTGTGTTGTTGTTGTTGTTGTGCGTGTTGGTATTTGACCCACCGTTCCTCACTACTGTGACCGGTTGCCCCGTGTTCCTACACTGCGGCTTGTATTGCGCGGCGCCCCTGCATCGTTGTTGCGTTGTTGGACCGCCCCTGGCACCAGGCTGCTTGCTTCAATGCTATTTGCCCAGTTGACCACGGCTGGCCGTCCCGCGGTGTTGGTCACAGTTGGTGTTTGTTGCGCGCGCTGCGGCGGCGGCCAGACGCCTTGCCACCACCTCCAGCGCCAGCAGTGCCAGCAGCAGTAGCAGCAGCAGGAGCACACGCAACGTGGCCAGCGCCCTGCCGGCGCGGCCCAGCGCCAGCGCCCTGCCGCCAGCGCCCTGCCGCCACCTGCTACACTCGCAATTCGATTTTTTCCGTCTTCTCTGCACGCCTACTACCCGTGTTGCTACAGCTGCAAATTTGTAAATGCCACGTGCAACCATGCGTACCGCTCCACCTATTTAATCTTTGGAGTGTG